>JAANMT010003894.1_pt1 | contig 9957 bp, 13 predicted proteins | sample 7279711 | NCBI WGS metagenome assembly JAANMT01 (sample SAMN14094538, study PRJNA606508) | bioreactor metagenome | isolation source: A lab-scale SPAN reactor treating ammonium-rich wastewater day 1 | place: Ireland: Galway | collected 2017-01-16 | reverse complement strand
TAAAAAAATAAGCTCCCTCACCTTCCACGAAATGGATGTCATTGCGAGGGTGTTCGTCCCGAAGCAATCCCCACTTTGCAGGAAAATCTATGGCAACAGAAGATTGCTTCTCGAAGACTCGCAACGACATGAGGGAAGTTAATAATTTACTGACCCTTAGCGTCTGCCAAAGGGCATTTTGCAGTATGATGCCCTGAAAGGGTGCGAAACGGCATGGACGGGGATTCGGCGGAATGGTTGACTTATCTTGTATGAGGCGGTAAAATCTAGCCAGACTAGCCAGAAAGGAGACCGTATGACAGTCTGGCAAATCCAGGATGCGAAGAACAAACTGAGCGAGGTGATTTCCCGCGCTCTCAAGCATGGACCTCAGTTGATCACCAAGCACGGCGAAAAGACCGTCGTGGTCATTTCGTATGTCGAATACGAGAAATTGCGAAAATCGCAGGGCAGCCTCTCGGAATTTTTCCGCGCTTCACCATTGGCAGGCGTTGACCTGAAGCGCGACAAATCCCTGCCGCGCAAGGGAATCGAGTTATGAATTTCCTGCTCGATACCTGTGTCTTATCGGAACTGGTCGCGAAGGAGCCGAATCCGAAGGTCGTTGAATTTGTTGATTCACTTGATGCTGACGATGTCTACCTGAGCGTCATCACCATTGGGGAGATCACCAAAGGTATCGAGAGACTCCCCAAATCCAAACGAAAAACGGAATTGCAAGCCTGGCTCAAGGAAGATCTGCTCATCCGCTTCGATGGCAGGTTGGTTTCACTCGATGCCGACGTTCTGATCGAATGGGGGAAATTGACCGCTGAATTTGAATTAAAGGGAAAAACCATTCCCGCCATTGACTCGCTTATCGCCGCAACAGTGTTGGCGCATCAATTCACCCTCGTCACCCGCAACGTGGATGATTTTGAAGGCGCGGGCGTGGAGATTGTCAATCCATGGGAGTAGTGCGACGTATTAAAATAAGCAGGAATAAGGAGCAAATCTTATGAGCGCCATGCAAGCCCTACAATCCGTTCAATTTATAAAATCCAAAGGAAAGCGTTATGCTGTTCTCAGCGCGGACGAATGGGAAGCGTTGATCGAATGGCTGGAAACTCTGGAAGATTTGGAAATTGTCCGCAAGGCATTCGCCGATTTGAAAGCCGCGGGTGAGAGCCGCAAGAAGGCAGGCTGGCTGAAATGGAATGATGTGGTGAAGGATATCAAGTGACCCGCTTCACTGTTTACGTCACACCCGGCGCGCTGGAGGAAATCAAAGACTTGCCTGGGAACATCAGGCAAAGGGTCAAACGTGCCATCTCTGAATTGGAAAAGAGTGATGCGCCTTCCAATAGCAAGTCCCTTGATCCTTCCGAAGTTGCTGATCAAATTGAACCCGACCAAACAATCCGCCGCATTCGCATGGACCGCTGGCGTATTGTTTATCGGTTTCCGAATCCGAGAAAATCATAGATGTTCTCGCCGTCCGCAAACGCCCGCCGTATGATTATGGAGATTTGGGGAAGTTGCTGGAAGAGATCAAGTAGCGTCGGGCGAAGGAGCATCCCTCGCCCGTTTTTTCATCGTGGCGCATTCCCCTCTCCTTTAGGAGAGAGGCAGGGGTGAGGTCCATGCGCCATTCTGCCATGAAAAGGTACGAAGCACCGTGGAGGGTGGTTCAGAAGTCGGTGCAACGTGTTAAAATAAAGCACAGAAGGAGATAATATGGTACTTACCTCCCGCACCCAAAATTTACTGGCTGACCTTCAGAAGATCATGGCGCTCAACGAGGATGAGATCGTTCAGCGTGGAATTACGCAAGCAACAACTGACCGCATCATTGAACTGCGTCAGCGCATGGGAAAATTGACCGAGCAATACGGAAATATCGAAAAACTTGAAGCCCTCAGCAAGAATATTCCCGTTGATGACCATACGATCTACACTGACCTGATCGAGTGGCGCGCAATTCGCCACGAACTTGAACAACTAACCCGCTTTTTGGAGACCGTGTGAGCATTTGGCACGCATCCATCGTCCGCATTTTGCGCCAGAGCGGGCTTTTTACTAATGTCCAACTCATGGGCGGCAAAGTGCGCGCCTTTCTCAGCCAGACGCGATTTCTCGACGTTCACTTTGACCCAACCATCAACAGTTACTCCTACGCCCTGATTGACCTGACCCTGCCATACGCAGGCGATAAAAGATTGTTCGGTTGGGACGATTTTCCTCACCCTGATTATGCCGCTCTTGCCAGCCTGAAAAGTTATCCTCATCATTTTCAGGAACGACTCCCTGACGGGACATGGCAATTCTCTGAATCAAGTTTTCGAGGGGACGTTGAAAATGAAATCCGCAAGGTTATTGAAGAGGTTCGTCACCGCACATCGGGCGAAGGATAATCCCTCGCCCGTTTTTCATCACGGCGCATTCCCCTCTCCTTTTAGGAGAGGGGCAGGGGTGAGATCGTGCGCCATCATGCTCTGAAAGGGCACGAAGTGCTGTGGATGGCAGTTCGAAAGGAAATAACATGGCTTGGATATTACAAGGCAACCCAAACCGATTTGACATTGATGGTTATTTAAGTAGATATTCTTACATTTATTGAAGCGTAACTACGAATCAAAAAGATTTTGTAATTGGAGACAAAATTTTCATATGGAGGGCGGGAGAACAATCCGGAGCAGTTGCACTTGGTGCATTGAAGGAATTACCCACTCGAAGGGGTGAAGTAAAAAAGCCTGAAGCATTAGGTGATGATTTATGGGTCAGTCAACAGGATGAGCCATCTGAAATCAAAGTGGGAATTGAAATTGAAGAAATTAAATTGACACCAGAAGAAGGAATGCTCGAAAGGCAGTTTCTGAAAACCCATCCAGTGATAAGTAAAAACCGAATTATTACCAAGCCAGTTGGTACAGTTTTTCGTCTCAGTTCCGAAGAAGAACAAGCTCTCAGTGATTTGTGGAATATCGAATATTCAAACGATATCAATATAGATTTTTCTGCAACAGAGGGGACTCGACGACTAAAATCTCACTATAGTCGTGAGCGCTCTAGGAAATTGATTGACTTAAAGAAAGAACAATACAAGAAACTGAATGGACTGTTGAGATGCGAAATATGTGGGTTGTCGTTCGTGGAAATCTACCCAACATCCTTGGGTGAAGATTTTATTGAAGTGCATCACAAGATACCGCTTTCTAAAATTGAGAGTGTAGTTAAAACGACACTCGATGATTTGTTTTTGGTTTGTGCAAATTGTCATCGAATGATTCACAGAACAAAAGATTGCGAACAGAATCTGGAATTACTACTTAATCACTTTAGTACCATCAAATATCACTTGACGCCTGACACCTCTTCACATGACACTTAACTTCACCCCTCGCCCCTCCCAACAAAACATCTTCCGCTACACCGGCGGTCGCCTCGGCATTGCCGCGGTCCCCGGCGCGGGGAAGACGCACATTCTCTCCGCCTTGGCAAAGCCGATGCCTGGCGCGCACTGGGCAGTTTTGTCCAGAAGCCGGGTGACCGGGTCTGGCTGCCAAAAGGCTTCTTGACGCAACAACATGCCTTTTCGACCTCTGTGTTCGTCTGTTGGAAAGTCGGCATTAAGGGCTTTCTATTTCATGACCACGGTCTTATTATTCGCACTTGGGTTTTATGAAAATCAATGGCGGGTTGCGGATATGTCTGAACTTCAGTATCGGCGGGATGTTTCTGAAATATATATATTCGGAAGATTGGTAAGATCCCGGCAGAATGGAGTATTTTCGGACGGCGGGCTTCTAGGTATTGGCGATGTGGGCGATTCGTATATTGCAAGCAGCGTAATTAAAAACCAGTACGAAAAATACAATAGCGGAGAAGGGTTTTCAGAATATTGGACTTACAAATCTCATCCGGGATTTCAAGGTTTTTTATATGGTTTATTTGATGCGGGTACTGATTTCGCTCCTGCAAGAAACTTGTCCATATTTCGCTTTTCTGTTGCGATGCTCTTGTCTGTTGTTTTAGCGATTTTTTGCTGGTGGATTGTTTTGGAAATTGGCTGGTTTGCCTCCATTTGTGTAGTAATATTTATATTGCTCTCCCAATGGCTGACCTTGTTGGGGGGGAATCTCTTTTGGTCAATGTGGTCGTTTTATCTTCCTGTTGCAGTTATATCCATATTGTTGCAAAGAGATGAAGGGATTTATGATGAGCGCTGGACGATTCGCTTTGCTTTCATCGTTTTCCTCCTTTCACTACTGAAAATCCTGTTTAGTGGGTTTGAATTTGTCACGGCTGGCTTGTTGATGATCACGGTGCCTTTCGTTTATTATGCTGTTTTGAATAAGTGGAAATGGAAGTTGTTTATAACTCGAATGATGGGAATAGGGGTTGGTTTGGCGGGTTCAGTTATCTCTGGATTGATAATACTTGTCGTTCAAGTTGAATCAGTAATTGGAAATTATAAAGAGACGATGGAATATATTGTTTTTTCTTTTAGGAAAAGAACTTATGGTTACGAAGAGCTTTTGGGCGATTCTTCGAATGATGCTGTAGGCGCAGTGGGGAAAACGTTGGTAGTTGTGCGCGAATACTTAAATGGTTATGCTTTTTCGCTATCGCGGCATTTGTCGGCAAATTCAATTTTGCCAAAGGACCTGATTGATGGCAAATATCTGTTCTTGATAATTCTGTTCCTTTCTGTTACAGCTATCTTTTTTGTCGGACATCGCTATTTAAGGAGAATTGATAGCTATCGAACTGGTGTCGCGCTAATTGTCGCTACCTGGTTTTCATTCCTGGCGCCTTTGTCCTGGTTGATCGTATTTAGAGATCATGCAGCTTTGCATACTCGTTTGGATTTCATTGTTTGGCAAATGCCATTTGCATTATATGGTTTTGCCCTGGTTGGATATGTGACATCGGCTATAAGTAAACCCAGGCAAAAAGATTTACTGCTTAAATGAACACCTTCACCCCTCGCCCCTCCCAGGAAAACATCCTCCGCTACACAGGCGGGCGCCTCGGCATTGCCGCGGTCCCTGGCGCGGGCAAGACGCATATCCTCTCCGCGCTGGCGGCGAAGATCATTCACGAAGGCTTGCTCGCCGACGATCAGGAAGTGCTCATTGTCACCCTCGTCAACTCGGCAGTGGATAATTTCGAAGCGCGCATCAAACGCTTCTTCGACAACCCGCTGCAAGCCCTCTACAAATATCGCGTTCGCACGCTGCACGGGCTGGCGCACGACATCGTCCGCGAGAAGCCTGCGCGTGTCGGTCTCGAGGAGCGCTTCAGCATCATTGACGAGCGCGAGGCGGGCTTCATCCGCCGCGAGGCGGTCAATGCGTGGCTGGCGAATCATTCATTGGATGAATATCTCGACCCTGCCATGGATCACTCCAAGATGGATTGGGTCAAACGTCAGCAACTGCCTGATCTATTGGATTCCCTCGCCTTAGCCTTTATCCGTTCATCCAAAGATCGCCTCCTGACTCCTCATGACCTGCGCGCCAAACTGGATGCTTCTCCTGCGCCTCTGCCTCTCGCCGAACTCGGCTACAGCATTTACGCGGACTATCAACGCGCCCTCGCCTATCGCGGTTCCGTAGACTTCGACGATTTGATTCGCCTCGCGTTGACCCTCCTCGAAAACGACGAAGAATATCTCGAGCGATTGCGGTATCGCTATCCGTTCATTTTGGAAGATGAAGCGCAGGATTCGAGCCTTACGCAGGAGAGGATATTGAACTTGTTGAGTGGTGGTGTACCCCCCTCGTCCCTTCGGGACACTCCCCCCATTTTCCGTGAAAATGGGGGGAGCAGGAGGGGGGTCGGAAATTGGGTCCGCGTCGGCGACCCCAACCAAGCCATCTTCGAGACGTTCACAACCGCATCGCCCGAACTCCTGCGCGCGTTTATTCAAAATAATCCCAGCATCCCCATGCCCGAGTCGGGACGGTCGCAACCGTCCATTTTGGCGTTGGCGAATCATCTCATTGATTGGGTGATGACCTCCCATCCCGACCCCAACGCACGGACGGCGTTGTCCGTGCCGCATATCGTCCCCGTGCCAGAAGATGACCCGCAGCAAAATCCGCCCGATAACCCCGAAGCCATCAAGTTCATTCCCACCAAGTTCACGCCCGAACAGGAATTGGAAGCGGTGGTCAAGTCAGTGAAGGGATATGTCGATTCCTTTGCGAATGACCCCATCGAAGAACAACCGACCATTGCGATCCTTGTTCCACGTAACCAACGCGGCGTGGAGGTGGTGGGTGAGTTGCGCAAACGCGGGATCGAGCCGATCGAGTTGATCTCGTCCACATCCGAGACACGCGCCGCGGCGGGTTCGTTGAGTTATTTGTTATCGTATTTGGCAGACCCGCAATCATCCAGAAAATTATCGAAGGCGTATGAGGTGTGGAGGCGGGATATATTTGGCACGAATCGAAATGTAGGGACGGGGCTTGCCCCCGTCCGTGATGCCCCTGTCCAGGGCGATGGCAATGCAAATGGCGAAAAGGGCAACCGCGAGGAAAAGGGCGACCGCGAGGAAAAGGACGACCGCGAGGGTCGTCCCTACATTGAACAAATCCCCGCCTTGTTGCGCAAGATCGTTGATGTGGAAAACTTCATCGCGCCTTCCCTCACCCTGCCCTCTCCCTCAGGGAGAGGGGAAGGGGTGAGGGACTGGCTGGCAGCTATCGGTGAGTCAGAGGCGGAGCAGGTCATCCACGAATTGAGCGCGTTCCGGGTCAATGTCCAGCGATGGTTGAACGCGGTGACTCTGCCCATTGACCAACTGGTGTTGACGCTGGCGCAGGATGTGTTCAGCGAAGCGTCGGATCTGGCGCTGGCGCATAAACTGGCGCTGGTGCTGAGAGGGGTGGCGGGCGATCATCCCGATTGGCGCCTGCCTGAGTTGACGGCTGAACTGGCGGTGATCGCGAAGAACGAACGGCGCTTCATCGGCTTCTCGTCGGACGATTCGGGCTTTGACCCCGAACGCCATCGCGGACGGGTGGTGGTGACGACGATGCACAAGGCGAAGGGACTGGAGTGGGACCGCGTGTATTTGATGTCGGTCAATAATTATGACTTCCCGTCGAATATGCCGAATGACCGTTTTATTTCGGAGAAGTGGTTCGTGCGGAGCGGGTTGGACCTGGCGGCGGAGTCGCTGGCGCAGTTGAGCGCGCTCGAGTCGACGAGTGAATATGATTGGTACGAGGAAGGTGCGGCGACGTTGCGCTCGCGGTTGGATTATGTGAAGGAACGCCTGCGTCTGTTCTATGTGGGCATCACGCGCGCGAAGCGTGAGTTGATCGTGACGTGGAATTCAGGCAGGCAGGGCGATGCGACGCCAAGTTTGGCGCTAAGTGAGTTGATGGGGTGGTGGGAGGGGAGATGAAATCGGGATATAATCCCAACAGACATTGAGAGGTATCCGATGAACAAAACCCTCTATCAACTATCGCCTGCCGAGTTTGAATCTCTCGTGGAACGCGCCGTGGACAGGCGGCTCGAAGTCTGGATGACGCAATTGCTGGATGCGCTTACCAGCATTGACGAACCTGAAGGCGAACTGCGCCCCGAATTTGCCGAGTCCCTGCGAAAGGCGATCAAACAATCCGAGACGGGCGAGGGCATGGACTTGAAATCCTTCCGCAAGGAGGTTGGGGGATGAAGCAGGAAATGGAAGTTAATTGTGACGTGGAATTCAGGCAGGTAGGGCGATGCGACGCCATCGCTAGCTTTGAGTGAGTTGATGGGGTGGTGGGAATCGGAAGGCGGGGAGCAGTGAATAGTTATCAGCGAGTCAGTCGGCTATAATTTTGTAAGATTTAATTGCACCATGACAAAGCGCGGTGAAGTCCTAGTAGCGATAATCAATAACCTGAACGATTTTGCTGACCTGCGAGATCGTCATTGGTATCGTATTCCTGTCGCAAGTGTTGATAGATGGCTTAAAGATCGTTTTCCTCCTGAATGGATTGCTCTTTATCAAACAAAAAAATTTGGAGCAGAGGCTCATGCTATTAATTATGTGGCGAAGGTGCTCGAGGTAAAGCAGGTTTATCGGCACGAAATTTTCCCCGATGAGCCATTAAGCGAAAAAACGAACAAAAAGTATTATCAGCTTTTTCTTTCACCACTAAAACCTCTTCATCATCCAATAATCAGTAGGCGGAGACGTAGGATTGTATTTATTTCAACAACTGTCGAGAAAGTTAAAGAAGCAAAGGAAATCAATGACCTTTATGATGACAGTCCACTTGAAGATTTGCTTTGGGCGGAATTAAAAAAACTGGCAATTCCCGCCGAGAGACAAGAGTTTATAGGAATTGGTGATCAAGAATACGCTCTTGATTTTTCAATCTATTGTATTGACGGAAAAGTTGATGTTGAAACAGATGGTGATTATTGGCATAGGCATCCTGAGAAGAAAGAAGAAGATACTCGACGCTCCAACGATCTACAGACAAAAGGTTGGCACGTTATAAGGTTTACCAGTCACCAAATCCGAAAAGAAATGGAATCATATTGCATTGATAAAATCAAAAAAATGATTGATAGATTAGGCGGCCTTGATGTTGGTAAATTCAAGCCGAGAAAGTTTGGCGATCCGACAGGGGCTTATCAGCCATCACTTTTCGACCCACCTGAAGATGATAAATAAGTGAAAAGAGTTGAGAACTATGCCTAAGAAGAAAAAAGATAACTTGTTTGCCAATCCAATAAGGGGAGACGCGGCGACGGGCTTTTTCTTGTTCAATGGAGAAGTGAGTCCGCTTTGAGCGGACTTTCAGGAACTGAGGCAGGGACGCTGCGCGGTCCCGCCGATTTGGAGAATGAAAAACGGTCTCGGGATGCGGTCGTAAAGCGACCGTGTCCGCGAGACCGTTTTCAATTCTGCAATTCGCCCCTGAAAATCGCAATTTTGCCGCCGGTTCATAGTACAATGGACGTGCAAGAGTTTGACAATTTTGTTTTTGCTATTCACGTCCGGGGAAATGGATAGCCTGAAGAACGAAATCTCGAAAACTCCAAATTGAGTCCGGAAATTTTATAACTCTCTGAGGAGACGCCTATGAACACGCAAAAATCGAAATTCGATCAGAACTGGAAGGCAATCCGCGGGCAGTCCGTGGAGTGGTTCAGCCTGTTGGGCGAACACGACCTGAAAAAAATTGACAAGGCAGCGGACAAACAGGACAAGTTCCTGACCATGCTCCAGGTCAAATACGGGTATACGCGCCAGCAAGCTACGGAAGAGGTCAACAAGCGCTGGGCGGCGTTTTATCGGGCGAAAAGCAAGGTCGGCGCGTAGGTTACGGGAATCGGCCCGGGCCGGGTAACGGTGGCTCGTAACCGAATCAGGCTCGCCCTGAGTTTGATCGAAGGGCGTCGGTGGGGAGGCAGGCATCCAAAAAGAAAAAGGCTTCGGAGACGATCCGAAGCCTTTTCGGTTGGAATCCATTTATTACAAATAAACGGACGGCTTTTTGCCTGCATCCCTTTCGCTCTGTCTGATGGACAGGACCTTTTCGGTCGTCCGCGACAAAGCCCAAAGGATGAGGGCAATCGGCAGGATGAAAAGTAACGCGGTAATCATAGTGAACTCCTAAAGCGGGGTGTCCGCTTTCAATATCCTTGCCCACATTATACCGCAAAATTATATATAATTTATTAACGCCCTGTCCGCCTCATTTCAGGCTTGCGATCGCCGCATCCAGATCGTCGAAGATCGGGATCATTTGGGGAACGCCGACCAGTTCCAGCACCTTGAAGACGGTCTCCTGCGGGCGGACGAACGCCATCTTTCCGCCCCGGCTCGCGACCGATTTGGCTGTGTTCACCAGCATGGGGATTCCCACCGACGAGACGTAACTCACCTCGGACAGATCCACAAGCACGCGGACTCCGTCGCCCGCGCATCGGTTCACAAACTGGACCTCGATGCTG
>JAANMT010003888.1_pt1 | contig 9970 bp, 9 predicted proteins | sample 7279711 | NCBI WGS metagenome assembly JAANMT01 (sample SAMN14094538, study PRJNA606508) | bioreactor metagenome | isolation source: A lab-scale SPAN reactor treating ammonium-rich wastewater day 1 | place: Ireland: Galway | collected 2017-01-16 | reverse complement strand
TGCAGGAAAGGCAGCATGTCAGCGCCCTGCCAGTTCGCTGAGGCGGGTGTAGATCAGCGGCTCGTTGAGCGGCCCGCTGATCGTGTAGGCGATCACCCCCCGCGAGTCGATAAAATAAGTCGTCGGGAAGGCCCGCACCAGGTACGCCCGCGCCACCTCGGCGGATGGGTCGAGCACGACCGGGTAGGTCATCTCCAGCTCGTCGATGAAAGCCTGCACGGTGCCGCGATCCTCCTGCACGTTGACGCCGAGCACGGTCACGTCCTCGCCCAGCTCCCGTGAGACCTGCTCCAGCGCCGGGACCTCAGCCCGGCAGGGCGGGCACCAGGTCGCCCAGAAATTAAGCACCACCGGCTGGCCGCGCAGGTCGCTCAGCGTAAGCGTCTCTCCCTCCGGCGTCAGCAGCGTGAAGTCCGGCGCGGGCGCGCCCACCTCCGGGGAGGGCGGCCTCCCATCCAGCCCGGTCTGGGCCGCGTCGACGCGGTGCACGGCAATCCAGGCTGCCCCCAGCAGGGCCACCACCGCGATCAGGATGATCCAGTTCAGGCGTGTTTTAGGCATTGTGGCACGCAGTCAAGATCATGTTGATGCTTTCGTCAGGCGTAATGGGTCAGTCAGGCAGAACTGGCGGCGATCGGCTCGCCGGGCTGTTCGTAGCCCTCAATCAGCGCCAGCAGCAGCGCGTCTGTGATCAGGTTGACCTGCCGGATGCGGTCGCCCCAGTCGAGCGGGGTGCGCAGGCTCAACATCTCGGCAAGCTGGATCACGCTGTCGATCAACAGGTCGCGGAAGAACAGGAACGCCCGCACCGAATCGGCCAGGCCGATCCCCGCCGAACGTGACAATTGGGCATATTCCTTGCCCAGGCCATGCACCTCGGCCAGCAAGCCGGAGGACTCATGTGGGGCAGCCAGATAGCGCGTCAGAATCTCCAGCAAGCGCCGTCCCAGCCCACGGTGCACCTGCCGCGCAGCCTCATCCATCTGGTCATACCACGGCTGGCCCGCAAGCTGGCCGTCCCCGATCTCCAGCCGCGCGCGGCCCAGCGCGCTCTGCATCATCAGTTGCGCTTCGGCAGGCGCCAGATCAGGGCGGCTGCGGCTGGCCCACTGCGCCAGGTCGCCCCGCCTGAAGCGCCGGTGCCCGCCCGGCGTGCGCTGAGAGGGCAGGTCGCCGTCATCAGCCCAGTGGCGCACCGTCGACGGATGCACGCCGAGGATTGAAGCCGCTTCCCCCAGGCTGACCCACTCTTGATCGTCCGTCATCCCGCCCACCTGATCAACTCGCCTAACCGGATGCCGCGCCATCTATGCGCGCCGCCGGTACGCTTGCGGGGATTCTACCCGGTTGGCCAGCGGCCCGTCAATCGCCCTGTGTGCGGGCTGCGCCTTCGTCCCGCAGCGCGCGCACCGCTTCTGTGATCGCCGCGACCGCCATCTCGATCTCAGCCCGGGTGGTCATCCTGCCCGTCGACAGGCGCAGCGTACCCATCGCGTACTCGGTCGGGACAGCCATCGCCGCCAGCACCGTTGAGACTGTCACCTGGTCGGCGTGGCACGCTGCGCCCGCTGAAGCCGCAACCCGCTCTCCTATGCGCTCCAGCAGGACGTTAGCCTGCACGCCCCTGAAGCTCACGCTCAACGTGTTCGGCAGGCAGTGCTCCGGGTGGCCGTTGCGGCGCACATCCCCCAGATTTTTCACCAGTCCTTCAGCCAGCCGGTCGCGCATCGCCCGCATGTGCGCCATGTTCTGCGCCAGGTCGCGCCGCGCTATCTCTGCCGCCTGCCCCAGCCCGACGATCTCCGGCACGTTCTCCGTGCCCGCCCGGCGGTTGGCCTCGTGGGCCGCGCCGTGCATGAATTTGGGCAGGCTCACACCGCTGCGCTGGATGAGCGCGCCGACGCCCTTCGGGGCGTACATCTTGTGCCCGGCCAGCGTGAGAAAGTCAACCCCCAGCGCAGCCACATCTACCGGCACCTTGCCAACTGCCTGGGCGGCGTCGGTATGCACCAGCGCGCCCTGCGCATGCGCCATCTCTGCGATCTCAGCGACCGGTTGCAGCGTGCCAACTTCGTTGTTGGCCAGCATGATCGACACCAGGATCGTCTCGCCGGTGAGCGCCTGCCCAACGTCGGCGGGGCTGACCCGGCCCCACTCGTCTACCGGCAGGATGGTGACGGTGTATCCCTGCTGCGCGAGGACGCGGCACGGCTCCAGCACCGCCGGGTGCTCGACCGCCGAGGTGATGATGTGGCGGCCCCGCTCCCGGCAGGCCTCGGCCACCCCCTTGATCACCATGTTGTTCGACTCGGTGCCGCCGCTCGTGAAGATGACTTCGTCCGGCCTGCAGCCCAGCAGTTCCGCCACCTGCTCCCGCGCATGCTCCACCGCCTGCCGCGCTGCCCGCCCGTAGGCGTGCGCGCTCGACGGGTTGCCGAAGTGCTCGGTGAGGTAGGGCAGCATCGCCTCCACCACCTCGCGGTCGATGGGCGTCGTTGCATTGTTGTCGAGGTAGACCGGGCGTTCAGGCGTCACGGCTCGGCTGTTCCTGGGCTTGCCACCCTGCCGGGCGGACATCACACCGGGTTCTGGTGGAATACAAGCGGAACGCGGCCCACCGCAATCCGGTCGCCATCCGCCAGAAGGTGCGGGATACCTGCTTCCAGGGGGGAGTCGTTGAGGTACGTGCCGTTCATGCTGCCCAGGTCTTCGATGAAGACGCCGCTGCCGTCACAGAAGATGCGGCAGTGGCGGCGCGAGACGGTGCGCGCATTGCTGAGTTTCAACTCCCACAGGTCGATGTCAGGCGCGACGGCGTGCCGCGGGTGGCTGCGCCCGATGATCGTCTCCGGCAGCTTGAGGGTCAGCGAAATCCCTTCCTCGGTCAACAGTATGGGCGGTGGGCCTGCCTCAGGCGGGGCCAGCAGCGCCGGGTCGATCTGGCGCAGGCTGAGCACGGTCGTGGACGGGGGGAGCTCCTCCAACTGCGGCTCTTGCACGCCGCCCATGATGCCGTCGATGCGCTCGATCACCATCTCGGCGGAGGGAATGCGCTGCTTGACGTCGTGCGCGATCATCCCATTGACGAGCTCCTCAACCGGCTCCGACACCCCCGTGATCGGGTCCAGGTTGCCCACAATGATGCGCGAAGCCACCGTCCCCACCTCGCGCACCTTGATCGGCAGGCTGGCAGTCAGCATCTCGTACAGCACGATGCCCAGCGCGTAAATGTCGGCCCGGTGATCGACATTGTGCGCGCCGAGGATCTGCTCCGGCGGCGCGTAGTACAGTGTCCCGGCAAAATGCGAAGACTGCGTCACCGTCGCCTGATCCTGCCCTTTGGCGATCCCGAAGTCGATCAACTTGACCTGGTTGTCCGGGGTGATCATGATGTTCTGCGACTTCACGTCACGGTGCACGATGCCCAGCCCGTGAATATCGGCCAGGCCGAGCGCCACCTGCCGGGCGATAGCCAGCGCGTCCGGCTCAGCCAGCGCCCCGCGCGTGTCGATGATGTCAGCCAGCGTGTGCCCTTCCACAAACTCACCGATGATGTAGCTCAGCGTGAACCCGGTATCGGGGTGATATTCCTTCAAACCCCAATCGTAGAGCGTGATCACGTGCGGGCTGCTAACCCTCTGCAGCAGGTCGATCTCGCGCTCGAAGCGGCTGATGAACTGATCGTCCACCAGGTGGCCGTGCACCACCTTGACGATGACCATCTGCCCGCTTTCTGCGTCACGCCCCAGGTAGACGATCGCCGCGCCCCCGACCCCAAGCCGGTCGTAGAGACGGTAGCGCCCTTTAAGCGTGTGGCCGACGAGCACTCTGGTTCTCCTTGCTGCTTCGCGTCCTGTTGCCGAGCTAACGTATAGTGTAACACAATTCGAGGCTGCTTCTCACACCCTGCCACCCGGCAAAAACCTACCGACCGGACGGTAGGCTTGAATTGCGGGGCAACTTATGATTTAATGGAGGTACAGCGATGCAGTGGTCATGAGTTTCTCCAGCAGTGCTTGAATCGGCACTTCTGGGGCAAGCCGCCTGGCCCGCCCAGGCGCACCAGTTCTGGCAATCCCTTTTACTCAGGAGCGTAAGACTATGTCCTATACCATCCGCCGTGCAGCGGTGATTGGAGCTGGCACGATGGGAGGCGCTATCGCCGCTCATCTGGCCAACGTAGGGATTCCGGTTGACCTCCTGGACATCGCCCCACGCTCGCTCACACCCGAACAGGAAGCCCAGGGCCTCACCCTGGACGACCCCACCGTCCGCAACGCCATCGTCACCAAAGGCTGGGAGGCCATTCTCAAGGCGCGTCCCGCCGCCCTTTACACACCGGAGAACGCCGAGCTCGTCCGGCTGGGCAACCTCGAAGATCACTTCGACCGGCTGGCCGAGGCCGATTGGATTGGCGAGGCAATCGTCGAAAACCTTGCCATCAAGCAGCAGCTTATGGCGCGCATCGAGCAGGTACGCCAGCCCACCGCAGTTGTCGCTACCAACACTTCCGGCCTCTCCGTCGAGGCCATTGCGGAAGGGCGCAGCCAGGAATTCCGGCAGCACTTCCTGGGGATGCACTTCTTCAACCCGCCGCGCTACCTCAAGCTGCTGGAGTTGATCCCCCACCCGGACACGCTGCCGGAAGTGCTGGAGGCGATGACCCGCTTTGCCGAAGACGAGTTGGGCAAGGGCGTCGTGCTCGCCAAGGACACGCCAAACTTCATCGCCAACCGCCTGCTCTCGATCAGCGGCTCCTACGAGGTGGCCTATGCCGCCGAGCACGGCTTCACCGTCGAGGAGGTGGACGCCCTGCTGGGGCCGCTGGTGGGCCGCCCCAAGACGTCCGTCTTCCGCCTGCTCGACCTGATCGGCCTCGACGTGATGGCCCACGTCAACACTAACCTGTACGAGGCGCTGCCCGACGACGAATCCCGCGAGCTGCTCACCCACCCCAAGGTGGCCGGGATCATCCAGGAGATGGTCGGCCGGGGCTGGCTGGGCAACAAGGCCAACCAGGGCTTCTACAAGCGCGTTGAGCAGGACGGCAGCAAGGAATTCTGGCCGCTTGACCTGCAGACGCTGGAGCACGTGCCGCCCAGCAAAGTGCGCTTCGAGTCGGTCGGCCAGTATCGCAAGCTGGAACCGACCGGGGTGCGCATCAAGGCGATGGCCGGGGCAGACGACCGGGCGGGCGAGTTCGTACGCAGCACGCTCTACAACCGGCTGGCCTACGCCTCGCGCCGCATCCCTGAGATCGCCGACAGCATCCTGGCGATTGACAACGCGATCAAGTGGGGCTTCGCCCACGAGCTTGGGCCGTTCGAGGAGTGGGACGCGCTGGGCGTCGCCGAGAGCGTCGAGCAGATGGAGGCTGCCGGGTTTGAGGTCGCCGGGTGGGTCAAGGAGATGCTCGCCAGCGGCCACCAGACCTTCTACCAGGTCGAGAGCGGCGTGCCGGTTGCTGTCTACGACCCGGCTGCCGGGGATTACGCCCCCATCGAGCGCAAGCCAAAGGACATCCGCGTCAACGTGCTGCTCGCCCGTGGCAAGGCCGTCGAGCAGAGCGAGGATGCCGCGCTGATCGACATGGGTGACGGCGTCGCGCTGCTGGAATGGCACACCAAGGCCAACACGCTCACGCCGGGTGTGGTGCGCATGGCCCGCTGCGCCGTCGAGCGCCTCAACGCGGATTTTGACGGGCTGGTGATCGGTCACCAGGGCGGCCTGTACTCCGGTGGCGCCAACCTGGACATGATGGCCATCCAGCAGCAGGCCGCCGAGCGCGGCGTCACGCCTGCCGAGGTGGTTGGCGACATGGTGCGCGACATGCAGGATATGATGCTCGCCTTCCGCTACGCGCCCAAGCCGGTCGTCACCGCGCCCTTCGACCGGGCGCTGGGCGGCGGCGCAGAACTGGCGATGGCCGGTGACCGCGCCGTCGCGCACGCCGAGCTGTACATCGGGCTGGTCGAGGTCGGGGTCGGGCTGATCCCGGCGGCGGGTGGCTGCAAGGAACTGCTGCGCCGCGTCGTTAACCCGGTGATGCTCACCCCCAACGCCGACCCGCTGCCCGTGCTGGCGCGCGTGTTCGAGACGATCGGCTTCGCCAAGGTGGCGATGAGCGCCGCCGAGGCGCGTGAGCTGGGCTTCCTCGGCCCGTGCGACCGCATCATCACCAACCGCGACTATCTGCTCTATGAGGCCAAGCGCGAGGCACGCAACCTGTACGAGGCTGGCTACCGCCCGCCCATGCCGGAGAAGATATACGCCGCCGGGCGCGACGCGCTGGCCGCCATGCAGACGCAGCTCTACATCCTCAACGACGCTGGCTACGCCTCCGGCCACGACCGGCTGATCGGCAACCGGCTGGCCTGGGTGCTGTGCGGCGGCGACCTCTCCGCCCCGGCCTGGGTGGATGAGCAGGTCATCCTCGACCTGGAGCGCGAGGCGTTCATCGCGCTAATCCAGGAGCCGAAGACCGTCGAGCGCGTCCTGCACCTGCTACAGACCGGCAAGCCGCTCCGCAACTGACGGCGGCTATCGACAGGAGTGAAACCAATGCGTGAAGCAGTCATTGTCGAAGGTGTGCGTACGGCGGTGGGTCGCTCGAAGAAGGGCATCACCCGCAACCTCCGCGCCGACGAGATGATGGCCGAGGTGATCGCCGAGCTGCTCCGGCGCGTGGATGGGGCCATCGCCCCGCAGGACATCGACGACGTGAACGTCGGCTGCGCGATGCCCGAAGGCTCGCAGGGGCTGAACATCGCCCGCCAGGTTGCCATCCGCGCCGGGCTGCCGGTCAGCGTCCCCGCTCAGACGATCAACCGCTTCTGCTCGTCGGGCCTGCAGGCCATCGCCACCGCCGCCTACCAGATCATGGCAGGCGACATTGAGATCGCCATCGCAGGCGGCATGGAGACGATGAGCCTGGTCCCGATGACCGGGTTCCGCATCTCGCCCAATCCCCACCTCGCCCAGAACGAGCCGCAGGTCTACATGAGCATGGGGCTGACCGCCGAGCACGTCGCCGACGAGTACGGCGTCACCCGCCAGGCGCAGGACGAGTACGCCTATCACAGCCACATGAAGGCGGTGGCAGCCTGGGACGAGGGACGCTTCGCCGGGCAGATCGTCCCCGTCGAATTCGAGGAGGTGTGGATCGAGGATGGCAAGCACCGGAGCATGGTCGTCGTCTTCGAGAAGGACGAGCACATGCGCCCCGACACGACGGTTGAGGCGCTTGCCCGGCTTAAGCCAAGCTTCAAGCCAGGCGGCACGGTGACGCCCGGCAACTCGTCGCCGCTCTCGGATGGGGCGGCAGGCGTGATCATCATGGCCCGCGAGAAGGCCGAGGCGCTGGGCCTGAAGCCGCGCCTCAAGTTCCGCAACTTCGCTGTGGCGGGTGTGCGCCCGGAGGTGATGGGCATCGGCCCTATCGAGGCCATCCCCAAGGCGCTGCGGCTGGCCGGGCTGGGCCAGGCCGACCTCGACCTGATCGAGCTGAACGAGGCGTTCGCCGCCCAGTCGGTCGCTATCATCCGCACGCTGGAGCTTCCCGAAGACCGCCTGAACGTCAACGGCGGGGCGATTGCCCTCGGCCACCCGCTCGGCTGCACCGGGGCCAAGCTCACCGTCCAGACGCTGTACGAGATGGAGCGGCGCGAGGCGGGCCTGGGCATGGTGACGATGTGCATCGGGGGCGGCATGGGCGCTGCTGGAATCTTTGAGCGGGTGATGTGACCTGATCGGAGTTGCGCGGTTAAGAGGGCAGAATGACTCGTCCACTAAGGGCACAAAGAACACGGATGAAACCTTGTGCCTTTTGTGCTCTTAGTGGACTATCCAGCCTTTGCTGCACGTCTAACATGCCGTCTACGGTGCCGGAAGCTGCGGAAAACGCTGCTCCAGCGCCAGCCAGCGAGAGAGCGAGGCCCCCGCGGGGGCTTCGCATTTCTGCCTGCGGACGATAGTCGTCACGATCAGGATCAGCAGCAGAATCATCGTTTCCTCCTCACACCCCGGCCAGCCCGCACAGCCGCTCGGAGAGCGCCCACAGCCGGGCGGCTTCCTCCGGGCGGCGCGCGGTCGAGCTTGGCCGGGCGGGTCGGCAGCCCTTCCAGTAGATGGCCTGCGACGCTTCGACCGAAGGATCGGTCGCCAGGAAGATGACCGTTTCCGCCCCCTGTTCGGGCGTCACGCCGCCGTTGCGCCGCATCTGCCACACCAGGTGCTCGATCCCGCTTGTGCCCTTCAACCCGATCTCGGTGTTCACCAGGCCAGGGTCAGCCGCGTAAGCCCGCACGCGCGTCTGCTCGCCCAGCCGCCGGTTCAGCTCCGCCGTGAACAGCACGTTCGCCAGCTTGGACTGCTTGTAGGCCGCGAGGCAGTTGTAACGCTTGCGGTACATCACGTCTGGCCAGTGCATGCGCGTGCCGTGGTGCGACGCGGAGCTGACCGTCACGACGCGTGCCGCCGGGGCGTTGCCTAGCAGGGGCATCAGCTCGTGCGTCAGCAGGAAAGCCGCCAGGTGGTTGACGGCGAACTGGAGTTCGTAACCATCCTCAGTCATCTTGTGCCAGCTTGAGACGGTCCCCGCGTTGTTCACCAGCGCGTCGATCTTCGCCTCCCCCGCCGCAGCCACGATAGCCCGGATCTCGGCGGCCAACTGCCGAATCTGGCGCTGGGAGGCGAGGTCGGCGGCAGCGACGGATACGCGCGCCCCAGGCCGTTCAGCCAGGATGGCCTCTCGCAGCGCCTGGCAGCGCGCCGGGGAGCGTCCCACGCCGATCACGTGCGCCCCGCGCAGCGCCAGCGCGTGGGCGGCGGCCCGCCCGATGCCCGCTGTTGCGCCGGTGACGACGATTGTCTTGTCCTGCAAGTCGTAGATGTTCTTCATCGATTCCATCTCCGTGAAAAGTATAAAGTGCTGAGTGCCGGGTAATGAGTCATGCGATCTGTTCGCCGCGGGCTGCCAGCAGGCCGGGGCTGTGCGCGTCCTGGTGGCTCTTCTGCCAGCGCCGGTTGATCAGCAGGGCAACGAGGGACGGTGGCAGCATCGAACCCAGGAAGCGCAGGGCCTGGTTGGCCGCGCCGGGCACGACCACATGCCGCCCGGCCTGCGCCCGGTTGATCGTCATAGCCGCCACGTCGCCCACGTTCGTCGTCGTCACACGCCCCATGAACCCCTGCGCCTCGATGGCGCGGATGGTGCCGGGGTTGGTCGGCATGCCCGCCGGGCACAGGGCCGTGACCGTGATGTCTTGCCCTCTAAGCTCCTGGCGCAGCGCCAGCGACCAGTCAAGCAGGAAGCGCTTGGACGCCGCGTAGACCGCCTTGACTGGCATGGGGTAGAAAGCAGCCAGGCTGCTGACGTTGATGATCCGCAGGGTCTGCTCCGGTGCCCGGTAGGGCAGCACGCGCCGCGTCATCTCGATGGTCGACTCGATGTTCAGCCGGACGATGGCGGTCAGCTCGCAAACCTGCCGCTCATCGAACGGCCCTTCGTGGTCAAGCCCTGCCACGTTGATCAGCATGTGGAAGCGCAGTCCCAGCCGGTCGATCTGCCGCCACAGTACTTCACGCGCTTCCGCATCCATCAGGTCGCACGCCAGGTGCAGGACGCGCACACTATACATGCGCGCCAGCCCCCTGCTCAGGTCGTCCAGCGCCTGCTCCGACACGTCCGTCAGGAACAGGCTCCATCCCCTGGAGGCGCACTCAGCCGCAAAAGCCTTGCCGAGCCCGCCGGTCGCGCCTGTTATCAACACGTACCTTGTCATCTGTCTCACCTCCGGTTACGCCTCAATCTGATCGGTTGCCCCTAGATTACGGCGCAGGTGGATGCAGACACATCTATCAAAAGGTGAATTATGGGGTGCATTCCGGCGAAGCGAGGGGATGTAGCCCAGGGATCATCACGGGGAACACAAAACGGGCGCTCCGGTTAACCCCGGAGCGCCCGTCGTGC
>JAANMT010003883.1_pt1 | contig 9973 bp, 9 predicted proteins | sample 7279711 | NCBI WGS metagenome assembly JAANMT01 (sample SAMN14094538, study PRJNA606508) | bioreactor metagenome | isolation source: A lab-scale SPAN reactor treating ammonium-rich wastewater day 1 | place: Ireland: Galway | collected 2017-01-16 | reverse complement strand
GTAAAATCTTCTTAAATGGAAAAGAAAATGCAACATTAACTTATAATGCATCACAAAGATTATCAGGTGTTACTTTAGATATTGGAAATCCTACACCTGAAAATTTAAGCATTACTTATGATGGTAAAAAAGTTATAACAGTTAATTCTTATTGGTCAAGCAAATCCGGTTATTACAATACGGACTCAATAATTAATCCTTATTCTACAATTGATAAGAATATATTACATAGTTATTTCTTGTGTCAGGGTGAAATCTTTACAGAATATATCTATCATCAGAATAATTATGTGGAATTTTTCAACCAAAGTGGAACATCAACAAAGAAATATACTTTTGTTGCTGATAGTGAAAACTATGCAATTCAAAAAAAGAATAGCTCTGGGGCCGTGGTTGAAACTTACGAGTATACAATGCAATAATTAGCCTTACTTAAATATTCCTCCGCTGCCGCGCGAATCCCTTCGCGTGGGCACAATAAAATACTTTGCCAGTCTTTTATTTTTTAGATTTTCTCGTTGTGCTGTAAGTTGTTGATGGGCTTTTTTGTGCGGTGCTTTTTGTTACATACCTGCCACTTTCTGCACTACGATATTGTTTAGAAGTACTAGATTTTGAAGGCTTAGTTTGGGCTCCAAAGGTCGCGGAGATGGAGAAAATAAGAAGGAAAGCGATGAAATGTTTCATGATATGAGTGTTTTGTTACGACTAAGTTATAATAAAAATCCAATTACTCATAGTCCCTCGCAGCTTTTTATTTACCCTTATCCTTTTTCACTACATGAAAGATTCAAAAGAAAACACCCATACGCCCAATCATATATCAGAAGAGGAAAGAATGAAATGCATACTGTTCGCTGCTGCACTGCTTATTTACGGCACTTACGGATGGTTTAATGATGATATTTATATTCCCGGCAAACGAGGGAAAGGAATACATTTCCACGGTGCTGCCTGCACGCTGATTTACGGTGCTTTTATTTTTGGTGCGGCTAATTTTATTTCGGTTATCGTAGACCATTACGATAAAAGGAATAACGAAACGAACTATCAGAAATTTGCAAAGGTGAGCAGAATCATTGGTCTTATTTTACTTTTCTCAGGAATGATTTTTGGGCTGTTTAACCTGTCCTGGTAGCAGATCACCACGCTCCGCAAATTCTGACTTCATCTACCCTTCCATTTCCGGACTTTGTGCTTGGGGAAAGATTTTTATCTTTGGTAAAAACCACCAAATCATGATCAACAACTTTGAGAATGCCCAACAGGATATGAGAACAGGTTATGGCTACGGCTCTTCGGGCGTCTTCAGCTCGGGACTGGTCTGGCTCTGTGCCGCTGCTGCCGTACAACGGTATGAGGTGAATACAGGGATATGGACTTTGATTATCGGCGGCATGATGATCTTTCCGCTCTCTATGCTGATTGGCAAACTGGCGGGAATTTCCGGCAGTCACACCAATGGGAATCCACTAGGCAGGTCGGCGATGGAAGGAACAGTCTGGATGATTATGTGTATCCCGCTGGCTTACGGTCTTTCAATGGTAAAACCGGAATGGTTCTTCCAGGGAATGCTGCTCATCATCGGCGGACGCTATCTTACTTTTTCGGGTCTGTACGGCATGCGGGCTTATTGGTTTCTGGGCGGTTGGCTCGCCGTTGTTGCCTGGGTGCTTTTTGCGTTACAGGCCGGTGCGTTCTACTCTGCCTTAGCCGGTGCATTGACTGAAATTATTTTTGGGACTGTGCTTTTTGTGCTTTTCAGGAAAAGCAGGAGCAACAGCACTGATGCGGTGACGGATGCTTAAAGTGAAGCCTACCGCTGTTATCAACTTTTTACGCTGTTGATTTACCATTTAATAAACATACAACGATGAAAAAATTACTGATTTTAGGGATGACGGTCTTTGGGACCGCAGCTTTTTACGCCCAGGAGGGTGATAAAGTTTATGAAGATTCATACCGTTATTACTATCGCCGGATTACGAATGAATATCCGCCAAGTATACCCTCAAACACGAGTTGCTGGCAGTTGCAGGGCAGCAGCAGCAAATGTTTTGAAGAGGGTAAAAGAGCCGGAACCTATGCAGCACAGCAATATATGGCAGATAAAGTAAAAAACAACGGAACGGAGCCGGCCAAAAAGAAAACAGAAGCCAGATAAAAATTCATACTTTATCACAGTCCACAGCACAGATTCGGGTAGCTTAGGATAATCCGGGCTTTGGAAACTAAGAACGATTGCATTTTATAAAATAAATTTTAAAAAAAATTACGTCATCTGTAGAGAAATTCGGTTTTATTAATATATTTGATCTATAAAACCTGAATATGAAAACATTTTTCTCCTTTCTTTTCTTTCTTTCTTTTACTGTATTCCAGTCTCAGCTTAAAAAAGTAGAGGTTGTGGACTTTTATAACTGGACCGCCAATGACGGTGTGCATTACCAGTTCATCATGGCTGGTGAAGAACCTACAGGCCTTAATGTAGAACAGCCGGCGGTGGTACGGGTACGCTATTCTATGGACGGCGGAGTTTCTTATAAAATCGTGGAATATGATGCCACACTGAGATTCATGACCGATAAAAACAATTCTGAAAATCTTGTGGCTTACCTTAACGGCGGCGAGACTGCAAGATTCATCGAGAAAGCTACCGGCTACGTTCCGGATAACTTTATCCTTTATTACACGAAGACCGGTAGTTTTTTAAAAGGCTTTCAGGCAGATCACACGGCAATGGCAGAAAGCGAAGTGGAATATGCAAAAGTCTTTATAACTCCCAGCGCTACCGGCGACCAGATACGGAACCTCATCCGCCTGTACTATAAATCTACCGACCCGCTTTACCGCGATCTTATGGTTTACGCGGCGCAGTTTGACTGAGGACAGAACCACACTTTATCACGCTGTCCCGCGCGTTTTGGGTTAAGCCTCGACCACAAACGTCACATAAGTTTTATGCTGATACTGTATAAGAAGCCCTGTGTCCTCCGTAAAAACCGCTGTGCCCTCTGTGGTTAAAACAACCACAAAAGTCACAAAAGTTTATGCTCATGCTGTAAAAGAATCCCTGTGTCCGCCGTAAAAACCTCCGTCCCCGCCGTGGTTCAAAGAAGTTGATTATAATTCTGTTTAGAAGCACACAGAAGTTGTCAGCAACACAATCTTTGTGACCTTTGTGAGCGCTTCGTGTTCTTTGTGGTTAAACCTCAACCACAAAAGTCAAATAAGCTAAATGTGAAGACTGTAAAAAAAAGTACACATAATGGCTGACGGCTGATTCCTAATCCGCATTGAGATAATCTCTGGTGTACTTTTGGTTACATTCTGATCACCAGAATTTACGGTCGCTATAATTCCTTTACCCTCATGCTCCGCAAGTTAAAAGAACAGGTCAGAAAACTGAAACAGGAAACCGTTCCTATCTACCACGCCCTGTTCGACAGACGCACGCCACTGGCTGCAAAGATCCTGGCCGGTGTTACCGTCGCCTATCTGCTGAGTCCCATCGATCTGATTACGGATTTCATTCCGGGCCTGGGCCTGCTGGATGACCTCCTTCTGGTGCCCCTGCTCATCAAAGCCACGTTACGCCTCATCCCAAAATACGTTATCGACGATATTAAAGTGAAGATCGACAGCAAAGAAAAACTCCCTGCGAAGTGGTATTATGCGGTGCCTGTTGTACTCCTGTATGGCTATCTGCTTTTTGTGCTCTTTGGCTACGCCCGGCAATGGTTTGACTTATAAAACAATAGTAAAGCCAGGGAGTTAATACCCTTTCAGCTTTAAGATCCATCAGATCTGATGGTGATCATGATGATTTTTTTGATGGTTCTGTAACAAAAAAATAACGCACGCTACCAATCGCAAAACAAAACAAAAAACTAATAACCATTTTATTGTCATGAAAAACAGACTTCTCACTGCCGTATGCATTGTCCTTGCGCAGTTATTCTTCGCGCAAACCTTTTCTAAGAACACACCCACATCCACTCCATTTTTCACTGAAGCTTCCGACGGCACCAAACTTTTCACCAAAGTTTCGGGCACTGGCGACCTTTGCATCTATGTCCACGGCGGTCCCGGCATGTGGAGCGATTCCTTCGAAAACCTTAAAGGCAAAAACCTGGAAAGCCACCTGAAAATGGTGTATTACGACCAGCGCGGCAGCGGACGTTCCGGAGCTTCAGTAACCAATGATTATTCCGTAAACCGTATGGTGGAGGATATTGAAGACCTGCGCAAAAAACTGGGCGCAGACCAGGTCTATCTAATGTCGCACTCTTTCGGTGGCATTATTGCGACGGGTTATGCGGCGAAATACGGCCAGCACCTGAAAGGTTTGATACTGGTCAACAGCACGCTCTACCTCAACAATTCAGTCATGAGCCAGGTAGCGTATGCCAATAAACTTACGGGCAGCAAAATCGAAATTAAAGACGGACAGTACATGCCGGCACTTGGTGAAGCAATGGGCAAACTGAATGAGAAAGGTCTGATGTATAAACTCCTTACGGACAGCAATGAAAACATGGATGCGCTGAATGCCATCGATGCAAAAAGACCTGAGGAGAATGGCTTCCGGAACAACGTATGGAACATCGGTGAATATTATGATGATTTTACCAAACTTACACCGGAGATAAAAGTTCCCGTTCTGGTCATCAGCGGAACCCGGGACCATGCCGTAGGTACTGAGCATTATAAACTCTTTAAGTTCCCGAATCAGAAAGTGGTAGAAATCAGGGGCGGACATTTGCTCTACTACGAAAACAGTGAAGAGTTCGTGAAAAGCGTTTTTTCATTTATCGGGAAAGAACGCTAACTTTGAGTGGATTGCAGAAAATGTATCAATCAATACAATGAAAATGAAAAGAGCAGTGATATTTTTGATACTCATGGTTATGGGCATAGCGGTGTACAGAGCATTTTTCAGTACAGAACGATATACCGCGCTGAATCAGCAGGTTAGCAACTGCAACGGCTGCACTGTTAAAAATGAAGAAACCGCTGTTGATATCGCTGAAGAAATTTTGTTTGAAACATACGGCCGATCCCGGATAAAGGACCAAAGACCCTATGAAGTCAGGCTGCTGGGAAATAAAGTATGGTCACTGAAAGGTACTTTAAATAATAGCACAGTAGAAAAGTTAGTCTCCGGCGGAATGCCTGAATTCGGAGGAACATTTGAGATTGATATTGATCCCCGGGACGGGAAGATTTTAAAAATAATCCATTATAAATAGTCACTTAAACATCCCACTCACAGGTCCGAAAGTGATTGATCATCACAAATAGTAAAGAATTGTCGACAACCGAACTAAAAAGTGCGGTTATTTTTATGAATAAGCGGCTTTAAGTGCTAAATATTTATAAATTTACGGGTTTAACCAACCTTTGAAAACTTCAATTCATGATCAGGAAATTACTCTCTGCATTTTCTCTGGGGATTTTTGTGGCAGGCGCGGCACAGGTCGGCTACTGGCCCAATGACACCAAGGGAAAAGACCGCAGCCTTTATGCCGTAAAAAATATCACCCTTTATCAGGATTACAGAACAAAAGTCGACAACGCCGTACTGGTCTTTCAGGAAGGCAAAGTAGTGGCTTCAGGCAAAGTGAACATCCCAAAAAACGCGGTGGTGATCGATGGCCGTGGGGCATTTGTTTATCCTTCTTTTATCGATCCCTATGCCAGTATCGGTGTTGAAAAAGCCAAACGCAGCGAATACAATCCGGGCAGCACTTATCTGCCTACAGATGCGACTTCCGCGGCTTATAACGATGCGGTAAAAGCGGATACACGGGCCGTAAGTACTTTTACGAACCAGGGTAAGGATTTTCAGGATTATCTGAACCAGGGTTTCGGCTCGGTGCTGAGTTTTAATGAAGACGGAATCGTGCGCGGTTCTGCAGTGCTCATCGGTTTGGGCGAAGGCATTTCCTCCGAAAAAGTAATTAAAGAAGATGCGGGATTTCTGCTTTCCCTGAATAAAGGAAGTTCCCGACAGGCCTACCCTTCTTCACTCGTGGGATCGGTGGCGCTGCTCCGCCAGCTCTATCTGGATGCGGACTGGTATTCAAAAGGCGGTCACCTCGAAAATAAAAACACCAATCTGGAAGCCTTCAACCGCTACCGCAAACTGCCGACCATAATTGAAACTTCAGAAAAATGGGACGTTCTAAGAGCTGATGCCATCGGGGATGAAGCCGCCACACAGTTCGTTTTCGTAGGTTCAGGCAACGAATACCAGCGGGCTAAAGAAATGAAAGCCACCAACGGAACTTTCATTCTTCCGCTCGAATATCCGAAACCTTTCCAGAGCCAGGACCTCATGAATGTAGAAGACCTGGATGTCGCGGACCTTAAACACTGGGAACTGGCGCCGTACAACGCGGTGTATCTGGCGAAAGAAAAAGTGCCTTTTGCGCTGACCATGTTTAAACTGAAGGATAAAAACTCCTTCCTTGATAAACTCAGAGACCTGAATAAAAAAGGGCTTTCCAAAGAAGAAATCCTGCAGTCACTCACCGAAAAGCCGGCACAGATCCTTCAGGTAAGTTCGCTCGGAAATCTTAATAAAGGTTCTATGGCGAATTTCATCATTGTTTCTGATGACCTTTTTATGAAAGAGTCGGTGATTTATGAGAACTGGGTTTCCGGTAAGCAGAATATCATCAACCGCATGCCTGATACCGATGTGCGCGGCGATTATCAGGTACAGCTTAATAACCAGACCTATGATTTGAAGATCAAAGGAAAAATCACAAAGCCCGAAGCGGAAATTACCCGGAACGATAAGAAAGGTAAAGTAAAGCTCGCCGTGGCCGATTATAAAATGGCGATGGAAGTAAAACTGCCGAACGATTCGCTGCAGAATTACCGGGTAATGCTCCCGCTTACCGACTATAAAAACAGAACAGGAAACGCCATTGATAAAGACGGCAGAAACATTCCGTTTACGATTAAATACGTAAAAGCGTTCGAACCTGAACTTAAAAAAGATGAAAAGTCACAAACCGATGAACCCGGAAAAATCTGGTATCCGTTTTCTGCTTTCGGTGCGGAACAGTTGGCTTCGCAGCAGGATTATCTGATTAAGAACGCAACGGTGTGGACCAACAGTGCTAAAGGCATCGTAAAAAATGCTGATGTAAAGGTTTCCAAGGGTAAAATTATACAGGTAGGACCCGGACTTTCTGCGGGAAACGCTACCGTTATTGACGGAAGCAACCTTCACCTGACCAGCGGCATCATCGATGAGCACACGCATATCGGGCTTGCACGCGGCGTAAACGAATCCGGAAGTAATAACTCTGGTGAAGTACGCATGAGCGACGCCATCGATCCTGATGATGTAAACTTCTACCGTCAGCTCGCGGGCGGGGTTACTTCTGCTCAGCAGCTTCATGGTTCGGCCAATCCGATTGGCGGACAGGCCTCGATGGTCAAATTCAAATGGGGCGAAGATCCTAAAGACATGATGTTCCCGGGCGCAAAACCCTATATTAAATTCGCTTTGGGGGAAAATGTGAAGCAGAGCAATTGGGGCAATAACCCAAACCGCTTTCCGCAATCCCGTGGCGGTGTGGAGCAGGCTTTTGATTTCTGGTTTACCCGTGCACTGGAATATGAAAAAGAGAAAAGCACGAATAAAAATTTCAGAAAAGACCTCCGGTTGGAAACCATGCTTGAGATCCTCAAAAGCAACCGTTTCATTACCTGTCATTCCTATGTGCAGAGCGAAATCAATATGCTGATGGATGTCGCTGACCGTTTCGATTTCCGCGTGCAGACCTTTACCCACATTCTTGAAGGCTATAAAGTAGCCGACAAAATGAAAAAGCACGGTGCTAACGCCTCTACCTTCTCCGACTGGTGGGCCTATAAGGAAGAGGTGCGCGAAGCCATACCTTACAACGCGGCGCTTCTGCTGCAGGCGGGCGTAAATGTCGCGATCAATTCTGATGATGCCGAAATGGCAAGAAGGCTGAATCAGGAAGCGGGTAAAGCCGTGAAGTACGGAAATGTTCCTCAGGAAGACGCCTGGAAAATGGTAACGCTCAATCCTGCGAAGATGCTGCAGATCGATCACAAAGTGGGAAGCATTGAGCCGGGGAAAGATGCCGATCTGGTACTCTGGACGGATAATCCTTTAAGTATTTATGCGACGGTGGATAAAACTTTTGTCGACGGAACCCTTTATTTTGACGCAGCGCAGCAGCAGCGAAAAGACCAGATGGTAAAAGACGAGAAAAACAGGATCATCCAAAAGATGCTCTTCTCTGAAGATACCGGAAAAGGCAACACCCAAAGTGCTGAAAAGAAACAGCGCGTTCTCTACCACTGCGATACCCTGGAAGGCGAAGAACATGAGTCCCACTCCCATTAATCCCCAATCAAGAACATGAAAAAATCAATATTTACCATACTTTCTTTTACGCTTTGTATTTCGGGAATGGTTTCTGCCCAGAGGCCGGCACCGGCACCGAAGCAGACGGTTCCTGTAGCGATTACGGGTGCGACTTTGCATACCGCGACAGGAAGCGTTGTTGCCAATGCTTCCATTATTTTCGATAAAGGAAAAATAACCGGCATCAACACACCGGTACCTGCGAACGCGAAAGTCATTAACGCCACAGGAAAGCACGTCTATCCCGGCTTTATCCTCGTCAACAATTCGCTTGGTCTGGTGGAAGTTTCCGCCACCAAAGCAACCGTAGATTTCGTGGAATCCAACGGTTTTGTCCCGGAAATCCGGACTTTAATTGCTTTCAATACCGACAGTCACGTGATTCCCACCGTTCGGACGAATGGAGTGCTGCTCGCGCAGCCTGTGTTGGGCAACGGAATTCTGAAAGGAACTTCCTCTGTAATGAACCTCGACGGCTGGAACTGGCAGGATGCCGTGGTGTCCACTGATAATGTTTTACATCTTTCATGGCCGGAACTCCGTAAATCAACGGATGAAAAGAGAAATAAGGAATTTAAGGAGCGCCGTGACGCCAACATTACCGAACTGAAAACGCTTTTTGCCAGAGCTAAAGCCTATCAGCCCAAAACCGGTATCAAAGATTATAAACTGGAAGCCATTGCGCCTGTGCTGAGCGGAGAAAAAATTCTGTTCGCACAGGTTTCTGGAGCCAATGACGCACTGGAAGTCATTAAATTTGCGCAGGATTATGGGGTAAAGAAAACCGTACTTCTGGGAGATGCAGGTCTGGAAAGCGTGCTGGATGAAATCAAAAGAAGCGGATTCCCGCTGATTATTACGAATCCACACTCATTACCGCCTAACGAATCGATGTCGCCGCGCTTGCCTTATGAATTCGCAAAAAAAGTAGCGGACAAAGGCATTCTCCACGGCTTGGATTACAGCGCCAGAAAAGATTTTTCCGATTCGCGCAATCTGCCTTTCCTGGCAGGAACCACCGCTGCTTACGGTCTTGACAGGGAAAGAGCGCTGCAGAGCATTACGCTGAACCTGGCGAAAATGTTGGGCATCGACAAAGAGTACGGCAGTCTGGAAGTGGGAAAAAGCGCTACGTTGTTTATTTCCGACGGGGATGCACTGGACCAGCTGACCAATAACGTCACCGAGGCCTTTATCGACGGCCGCCAGATCGACCTCAACAACCAGCAGAAGGAACTGTATAAACGGTATAAAGAAAAATATTCCGTTGCGGAATAATAATCTTAAAACATACCACCGTCCTCTTACTTTGCCAAAGTTTTAGTCAGCATGAAAATCACTTTGGCAAAGTTTATAAGAAACAATGTTCGTTAAAGCACGATCAGCCCTCCGGCAAAGCGCTCATTCTGTGAAAAGCTCATTTAAAAAGGGGATTTCTTTTGGCATCAATAGCGTCGGGCTTTAGCCCGACTTTAAAATGCAGCATGAATATGACTTTAGTCAAAACTTAAAATCCTCTTACTTTGCCAAAGTTTTAGTCAGCATGAAAATCAC
>JAANMT010003878.1_pt1 | contig 9987 bp, 5 predicted proteins | sample 7279711 | NCBI WGS metagenome assembly JAANMT01 (sample SAMN14094538, study PRJNA606508) | bioreactor metagenome | isolation source: A lab-scale SPAN reactor treating ammonium-rich wastewater day 1 | place: Ireland: Galway | collected 2017-01-16 | reverse complement strand
TGGCTGAAGAACGGGCAGTACAACAGTTACTCGGAGTTGATGGGACTGCCGAAGGAATTGTTGTCCACCGAGTACTGGTTCCCATGGTACAACAACATGGTTACAACCTTGTTGGATGAGCAATTCCGCTTTGGCGTGCCATAGCCGATTATGAGGAGGTCATTCATATCGGAGGAGCAGATGCCGTTGGGGAGCAGTTAACTGCCATTACGCACCCTCCCAGAGGTGTCGTTGAGATGTCGCGGATATTTCCCGTAATTTAGACCTGTTTTTCGAGAGCGCTTCGCCAGGTTCAGGGCAAACCTTTGGGATGTTCTGCTCAAGGCGAGCAGTTGAGTTAAAATTGAAACATTACAAATCAACTCTCACCGCGCTTCTTGATCTATAGGGTTCGCCTGCGCTGAACGTTCACGCCATCCCGCTTGTCATGTCACGAGTTCATGTGTCTTGGCGCAGTTACCCTCTGGTTAAGTCAAGTATCGCATTATGGAGATTTCCTTGAATTCAAGCCCAGCTAGATCATCCATGCCGCGTTCGATGTTTGCAAGTCTATGGCGCAACCGTCAACTTATCTGGCAAATGATGAAACGTGATGTGGCGGGCCGATACCGCGGCTCGATCATGGGGATGGCATGGTCCTTTATCAATCCGCTGATCATGCTTATTGTTTACACTTTTGTGTTCTCGGTTGTCTTCAAGGCGCGCTGGAACACCGGCGGAGAGGAAAACCGGGTGGACTTTGCCATCACCCTGTTCGCGGGGATGATCGTGTTCAACCTGTTCGCCGAGATCGTCAATCGCGCTCCAGGATTGATCGTTTCCAACGTAAATTTCGTCAAGAAAGTTCTTTTCCCGCTGGAGATCCTGCCCTGGGTTTTGACCGGCTCGGTTCTCTTTCACAGCCTTATCAGTCTGTTGGTGCTGTTGATCGCGCAATTTGCCCTTACGCAAATTTTGCCGTGGACAGTCGTCGTTTTTCCATTGGTATTACTGCCGTTGGTCTTTGTTTGCCTGGGTCTTGGATGGTTCCTGGCTTCCATTGGCGTCTACGTGCGCGATATCGGACAGGTTACCAGCGCCTTCACTACGATACTTATGTTCCTGTCCGCTGTTTTTTACCCCATAACGGCGCTGCCGGAGATCTACCAACCATGGTTGGAATTGAATCCGCTGGCATATCTCATCAACGAGAGCCGTAATGTCTTGATTTACGGAAGATTGCCCGCCTGGGATGCATTGGGGATTATATTTTTATTTGGTTTGTTCGTGGCGCTCGCAGGTTTCTGGTGGTTCCAGAAGACGCGCAGAGGGTTTGCCGATGTCATCTAAGGATGCAACAATCAAGGTGGAAAACCTTAGCAAATGTTATACCATTTATAACCGCCCGCAGGACCGGCTCAAGCAGTCAATATATTCCCGCCTTCGATCGTTGATCGGGAAACAACCCGGAATCTACTACCGGGAGTTTTGGGCGTTGAAGGATGTTTCCCTGGCTGTGAAAAGAGGGGAAACAGTCGGCGTCATTGGCCGTAATGGTTCCGGTAAATCCACCTTGTTGCAGTTGGTATGCGGAACGCTCAGCCCAACAAGCGGCAGCATTGAAACCAGTGGGCGCGTTACAGCGCTCCTGGAACTCGGATCCGGTTTTAGTCCTGACTTTACCGGTCGGGAAAACGTCTATTTGAACGGCGCCATTCTGGGCCTTTCAAAAGAAGAAATTGACGCGCGATTCGAAGACATTGCCAGTTTTGCGGATATCGGCGATTTCATTGAACAACCCGTAAAGATGTATTCGAGCGGGATGGTGGTGAGGCTTGCGTTCGCCGTTCAAGCCATGGTTGACCCTGACATCCTGGTCGTGGACGAGGCGCTGGCAGTGGGGGATGAAAAATTCCAGCGCAAGTGTTTCGCAAAGATCGAGGAATTGAAGAGTAAGGGCGCCTCCATCCTTTTTGTATCCCATTCTGGACCACAGGTCGTGGAGTTATGCGATCATGCAGTACTGCTCGAAGGCGGGGAACGCGTCTTATACGGAGAACCAAGGGAGGTGGTGAGGGCATATCAGAAATTGATTTACTCCCCCCCGGCTGAGCACGCGGCTCTGGTGCGGGAATACAAGGCTTTTGATCTGGCGCAGCGCCCGGCTGAAAATTCACAAACGGATTCGATTCGCGAAGAAAATGGGGTAAACTTGGACGCGCTCGCGTCATCTCAGACCGAACGTCCGGATGCAAAATACGATGATTATTATGATCCCGGGCTTGTTCCAGACACTACGTTGGTCTATCCTCCCCAGGGAGGAGAAATACTTTCGTTTCGTATACTGGACATGAACGGCCGGGAGGTCAATCATTTGTCTGCGGGTAAAGAGTATGACTTCGAATTTTCAGGACGCGTCCTTTCCGACCGTGAGAGCGTTTTTTTCGGCATCCATATAAGGACGATTTCCGGCCTTGAAATTACAGGACAACGCCATCCTGAGCAAGGACAATATGAAAAGGTGCGGGCAAATACCCGTTTTCGCATCAGGTATCGTTTCAAAATGCTTTTGGCGCCAGGCACATATTTTTCCGGGGGAGGGATATGGGCGGTGGACGAACCAGCCTGTATCCATAGAATCATTGACGCCGTGATGTTTCGCGTTGTGTCCCATCAGAAAACCAATTCCCTGGCATACGTTGATATTTCTTCCGGGAAGCCCGTTCTGGAGGTGAGTTGATCTTTCAAATCATCAGCCCTTGTGAGCGTTAACGTCCCCGAATGCCAATTGAGATTCGCGATAAAACTGCAAATTAACAGCTGATGTTACGCAGAAAAGATTATATTGGTCATCGTAATGCGACATTCATGTCGCTCCTGTCCAGGAAACGCCTGAAACGCGAGACGCTACGCAGTCTCGCGTTACGGGTATCATTGCGTAACATCAGTTAACAGACAAAATTCCCTGAGAAACAACCGACATGAGCGATACCGCAACAATAAAATTGAATTTAGGCGCAAGCCAGACCCGTATCCCCGGCTTCGTCAATATTGATATCGTCGGAAAAGCCGACATAAGTATGGACCTGGGCAAGGATAGACTTCCATTCGAAAACGACAGCGTTGATGTGGTATTTTCGCACCATACCCTGGAACACATTTCCGATTATCTTTTTTGCGTTTCAGAAGTCTATAGGGTGCTAAAGCACGGCGGGCATTTCCTGATCGGCGTCCCGTATGTCACATTGACCGAATATAACCTGGTCAATCCATATCACTTGCATAATTTCAATGAATTTTCATTCGATTTTTTCGACCCGGATATACTTAAGGGAAGCGCTTCGGAAGAAAACCCCGTCCACTTCAAGAAGGTGTTTCACAGGTTCCATTATATGGGTAAATTTGCGCTATTGCCGTTACCGATCCAAAATTGGTGCCGCCGTCATCTTCTTAATGTAGTGAGAGAAATAGATCTCGGACTGGTTACGGTAAAAAGCCCTAAAGACATTCCGCAAATTGATCCACAGACAATGATCGTGGAATACACGGAATATCTACAGTCTAGAATTCCATATTAGCGATTCGCATATCATTTCGTATACTGTCGGCGTCAAAAAAGAGAAGATACCAATCATGTCAAACACGTCAAATTTTGTGATCGTATCCTTTTGCAATAATCCTGATCTCACCACAAGCCCGATCCTGTGCGTAAAACTTCAACCGTCAGGAAGCGAGACCATAAGTTATGCGCCTGTGAATCTGGGATTTCCGGGGCTGATCCATCACGTTACAGGATTAACCCTGACCGACAACATGATGTTGGCGGCATTTTCTTCCGAGGGTAGATTTTATGTGGCGGGCCTCAATCGAAAAGACCTTGCGCCTCTCTTTTACGAGGAATTGCCCGGCACGAAGGATGTTCACTCGATTCTGGCTGTAAATGACCAGCTATATGTTGTATCGACCGGCACGGATGAAGTTTTATGTTACGACATTAAAGAGCAAAGCATAGAAAATCCAAGAATAATCTGGCGCGCCAGCGACACAAAATCGGATACCCATCATATCAATTCGATTGCTGAAAAAAACGGGGAGATTCTTATCTCTGCCTTTGGTCCCAAAGCAGGGCAGCTTTGGTCAACTGCCCTGAACGGATATATTCTAAACATCACCACCGGTTCGCTCGTCATGGACGAGATTTATCATCCCCATTCATTATCAATAAAAAACGGCAGGATATATTATAGCGACTCTCACCGAAACACCTTTTGCGTCATTGACCAGCCGGATGCCATTTTTGACCTGCCTGGATATACGAGAGGAGTATCCTGGCTGACCGACAACCTGGTCTGCGTGGCGACAAGCATTGGACGAAGGGTTTCGAAAAGCACAGGCTTAATCGCCAACCCCGCAGACCCCGGAGAGCCCTCAGGAGAATGCGGCATATTGTTAGGAGACGTTTCTGAAAAAAGAATTGTAAAAAAGATAGACCTTTCCTGGTTTGGACCGGAGATTTACGATGTTCTGGTATTAGACGATATCGTTGTTGACCTGCTTGCGTTATCCAACACATCCCAAATGGCAGAACGGCAAGCCGTTCAGGTTCTATTCCAGCAACTGAGCGAAAAGAATCAACAACTTACTGAGACCAGTCAACAACTCACCGAGACCAGTCAACAACTCGCCGAGACCAATCAACAACTTACTGAGACCAGTCAACAAGTTCAAGAGCTTTTAACACAAATAGCAAGAAAGGAACAAGAGCTTCTGGAAATACACCGCAGTAAAGCATGGCGTCTTGTCATGCTGTTACGACATATTCGTATGCGGCTGATCCCACCCGGAAGCCGACGGGAACGTTTCGTCCGTCTTCTTATCAGAACCGGGCGCACCCTCCGCAATGATGGATTGAGATCATTTCTTCCAAAGGTTGTCAACAAACTCCGACAAATTGCAGGACGGGTGAAAACAAGCGTTGCCTTCACGGTCTCTTCTCTAAAGCCCGCCCAGGGTTCGAAGAATAGAGAGGTCCGGAAGGAAGAAATATACGCGCCGATTCGCGAGGCTGATGTTGATCCCAGGGATGTAACGGCAAAGGTCATTGCATTTTATCTGCCCCAGTTCCATCCCATTCCAGAAAACGATGCCTGGTGGGGCAAGGGATTTACAGAATGGATCAACGTCTCAAAAGCCGCGCCGAATTTCGCGGGACATTATCAACCTCATATTCCCGGCGAACTGGGATATTACGACCTGCGCCTGCCCGAGGCGCAGGAGCAGCAAATCGCGCTGGCGAAAAAATACGGGATATACGGATTCTGCTTCTACTACTACTGGTTCCATGGGAAGCGATTGCTCGAGCGCCCGATTGACCAGTATCTTGCCAACCCGCATCTCGATCTTCCCTTCTGCCTGTGTTGGGCAAACGAAAACTGGACGCGCCGCTGGGACGGGGCTGATCACGATATTCTGATCGCCCAGGAATACAACGAGGAACAATACGGGCATTTTATCCGGGACATCAGCGTTCATTTTTCCGACCCAAGATACATCCGCGTGGATGGAAAGCCCATGCTGCTCGTCTATCGCGTGAACCTGCTCCCGGACGCCCAAAAAGCCGCTGAAATCTGGCGCTCTGAATGCCGGAGGATGGGCATCGGGGAGATCTACCTTGTGGCGGTGCAAAGCTTTGGGATCACGGATCCGCGCCCCTACGGGTTCGACGCGGCGGTCGAGTTTCCGCCCTCAAACCTGGTCGAAACGGAAATCAGCCGTAACGCTGTCCAAATCACAAATCCGAACTTCAAGGGACGCATCTTCGATTACAACCTTGTCGTCCAAAGTATGTTGAATAAAAAGCATGGGGATTACACATTCTTCAAGACGGTCATGCCCTCCTGGGACAACACCGCCCGAAAACAGAACGATGCGCACATCTTCGTAAATTCATCGCCGGCGGCTTATCAAAAGTGGCTGGAAAAGGTGGCGGCGTACAGCCAAAGCGCCCTGCCCGAGGATAAACGGTTTATTTTTGTGAATGCCTGGAATGAATGGGCGGAGGGAACGCACCTTGAACCCGACCGCCGCTACGGATATGCCTACCTGCAAGCCACGGCAAACGCCATCACAAAGAAAAAAGCCGCTTCAGCCTGGACCATCTTGTTCGTCTCGCATGACGCGAACAAGGGAGGCGCGCAGGACGTGCTGATCAACGTGGTAACATGGTTCAAACGACACACGAACATCAATGTCAAGGTATTGTGTCTGCAGGGCGGCGATTGGCTTCACCGTTTTACAGAGATCGCAGATACCCTTGTGCTCGAAAGACCGCGCTCACAAGGCGATGAAGAAACGGTCTTGAGGCAGGTTGAACAGTTCTGCGAAGGCGTACCGGACCTGGTCTATGGCAATACGGTCGCTGCCGGGAGCGCTTATGGATGGCTTCGCAAATTGAATGCCCCCATTCTCACCCATTTTCATGAACTCGAATCAAGCATCCGCAAATATGGCGGTCCCTGGATTGATAATATCGTCAGTCTCTCTTCGCACTTCATTGCCTGTTCAGAACCTGTGCGAGAGAACCTGATTCGAAACCATGGAGTTCCGGCGGAAAAGGTGTCAACCGTCCACGAGTCCATCGTCAGCAAGCAGTCCAAAATCCTCGACAAAAAATCGAAGTTGCGGCAGAGAAAAAAACTTGGATTAAGACAGGATGTCACCGTGATATTCGGGTGTGGAATTGGCATGCCCTTCAGGAAAGGCGCCGACCTTTTCATTCAACTTGGCGAAACGCTCCTGCAAAAGGGACACAAAAATTTTCATTTATATTGGGTCGGTGAATTCGATCCGGCTTATCGGGACGAGCAATATGGCGCCTGGGAAACCCATTACACGAAGTTGAAAAACCGCGAATTGAGCCGGCACGTCACCTTTTTGGGAATGAAGGACAATCCGAGGGAGTATCTTGCCTGTGGGGACATCTTTCTCCTCCCGTCAAGGGAGGATCCCTTCCCGTTGGTCGCGCTGGAAGCGGCGGATTGCGGACTTCCCATCCTATGTTTCGCTGAATCAGGCGGCATGCCCGATTTTGTGGAGGATGACGCCGGCTTTATCGTGCCTCGCGAAGACCTGAACGCCATGGCGGAAAAACTCATCGAACTCGACAGGCAGGAGGAATTAAGGCTTAAACTTGGCGGGCGCGCCAGGGAAAAACTTCTCTCCCGGTTTATCGTGGAACAGATGACCCCGCATATCTTGTCCGTTTGCCGCAAGGTCGCCAATCAAAAACCTGTGGTTTCCGTGATCGTGCCAAATTACAATCACGAACGGTACCTTGAAAAGAGGTTGGACAGCATCTTTAGTCAATCCTTCAGGGATTTCGAAGTGATCCTGCTGGATGACGCCTCCACGGACAACAGTATGGACGTGCTGATGAAATATGCGCATCATGCCGACGTTCGAATTGTTCCCGGCGAAACCAACTCCGGCTCGCCCTTCAAGCAATGGCTCAAGGGCATTGACATGGCAACTTCGGATATCCTCTGGATCGCCGAGTCAGACGACATCTGCGATCCGGAACTTCTCAGAACGTTGTTGCCCGTTTTCGACAATCCAAAGGTGAAATTGGCTTATGTAAATTCCCACATCATTGACGAAAACGGAAAGGTCGTTGGCGACTACCCTGGCACCGAGTATTTATCCTCGCTCTCGACGACAAAATGGGCGGAGGGTTATCAGGTCACTGCCGAACAGGAGATCAACGACGGATTGGGGGTTAAGAACACGATTTTGAATATCAGCGCGGTTCTAATTCGGAGATTCGAGATGGGGAGGGAATTCAGGGAAACCCTGCAAAATATGCGCATTGCCGGAGATTGGTATTTCATTGTCAATGCCATAAAGGATGGGTTGGTGGTTTATAATGCGAGGAAGATCAATTCTCACCGAAGACATTCAAATAGTGTTATCGCGCAAACGGTGAGCGACAAGAAATTGCAGGATTTTTTCCGCGAGTTCTTTATGGTTCAGGAGTATGTTGTCGAGACGTATCCCTTGCGCAATAATTTTGTCAACAGGTGGGAGAATTACCTGAGAAAACAATGGAATGATTTCAACAAAGATCACCCGTTTGAGGATCTATTTAGTTATTACCCCTTTGAAAAAATGAGGTTTATAATCAGGAGTAATGCTGAGATGCAGAATGTTCATAAACACTGAACACGCTGTAAATGAAGTTCTTTGAATTTTCCGTTTCGCCAAATTGCAGCTACCCACATTACGGCGCACTGAATGATTTGCGTAAATAAACAGTTGTGGATCTTTCGTACGGCAGTACGGTGTCTACAAGAGGAGTATTTCTGCAGTGTATAGAATTAGAAACACTTTGTTTCTCGCAAACGCAATCGCGATGATCCTATTATCAGGTTTCATTACTATAGCGCTTTCCCTGGTATGGTCAAAAGGAATTTGTTGCGGCGACGATGCCTATTTTGCGGTAATTGCCAAAAACCTTGCTCATGGAATGGGTTTCACGTCAACCGTTCAACCTTTGGTTACCCGTTACACTGCGCGACCATTCGATCCCGTGATTGGAACGACGCCCACTATTATTTATTCTGCCGCTCTCTTTATCAAGATTTTCGGCAACACCTATTGGGCGCCGGGCTTATCGAATGTCGTTCTTTGGTCAGTTTTGTTGATCGGTATCGGTCTTTTTTTGCAAAAGAACAATCATGGGATCGGATTCGTCTTTTTCACCTTTTCGTTCCTCTATCTTGCCTTTACATTTATGCCGTATCATTTTGAACAGTGGTATGCGCTACTTGGAGAAATACCGGCGGCTTTGTTGATGATACTGGCAATATTGTGCTTCCTTCATCGGGATTCCGCCTTGAACCAGATATTGACTGGCCTGTTGTTCTCTTTGGCTGTTCAAGCCAAATTTGCATCGTTGATTGGTTTTCTGGCGTTTCTTGTCGTACAGACCTTGGCCCATCCAGGCGAACAACCGGTGGGATTCTTGCTTCCCTTGAAGACCTACACAAAAAGGCTGCTTTATATTGGCGCGGGTTTCTTGCTGCCCTATGTTTTCTTTGAATCGTGGAAACTCCTTGCTCTCGGCGCGCACAATTATGTCGAAAACGGGCGTGTATATTTTGAATACGTTGGCCGTGACGGAATAAGGTTCGATCAATACCCATCCTTGATTGCGCTTTTGGAGGACCGATTGAATATCCTTTTAGCGCGATTTGGCATTCTCCTTCCGAATGTAGGGCTCGTTTTGATGCTCGTCTGGTTAATGGTAAAAAATGACCGGAGACTAAAACAATTGTATCTTGTTCTGGTATCCATAATTATTACATACATGTTTTGGTGGATTTTTCTCTCGATCGGGTGGGCGCGGTATTTCATCATTTCCTTGATCTTGTTGATTTTCGTTATTTCGCTGCCATTGCTGTCGAAAATCCCGAAATTGCAAATTTACTTGTATTTCGCTTTGGTGATCATTTTCACGTCGAACAATTGGGGGCGGTTGGGATATCCGTTTGAGGGTCTGAATGGGCAATATTTTTCTCCGACGTCTAATACCGAAGCGCTTCTGGACGTATCTGGAATTCTATCCCAAGAGATTTATAATGGCGAAGACCGAATAGCAACAGAATGGTGGGCAACAGCAGCAGATATCGAATACATGATGAATGATTCCCTAAATTTCACGACGGTTTTGGATGATGATCTAAAGAAAGCGGGCACTTTTTGGGTGGCTGCGAACACAAAATTTGCAAGTAAAGGTGACATGAGCTTCGCGGATTTATTGAAGGCGTGTGACGATTTTCAACAAATTGGCGTTTATGTGCTTGCCAGGTGCGAATATAATGTGTTTGTCAGATAGTTGCTGGAAACAATACATAAGGACTCATGTAAAAACAACTTCCGTTTTTTGAAAGCAGAGGCCAAAAAGTGCGTACAATAGACAAGCAAAAAGCGTTTGTCAAAGGATAGGTAATG
>JAANMT010003877.1_pt1 | contig 9989 bp, 6 predicted proteins | sample 7279711 | NCBI WGS metagenome assembly JAANMT01 (sample SAMN14094538, study PRJNA606508) | bioreactor metagenome | isolation source: A lab-scale SPAN reactor treating ammonium-rich wastewater day 1 | place: Ireland: Galway | collected 2017-01-16 | reverse complement strand
ATCCAGCATCCAACATCTGACACCCCTCATCCAGCAACAAAAAAGCCCTTTCCCTAAAGTTGCAGCCGCAGGAAAGAGCGTGGAATTAATTAATGTATAACTAAAAACCAAAACAAAACTATGAAAAAAATGTTTTGCAGGGAAATCGTTTCCCTGGCATTTACGGCATTGCTGGTTCTGCAGGCTCCTGCACAGCAAAAAGCCCTGAAAATCGGTGATGTTATTCCGGAAGAGATTTGGACGACGCCATTGCCGATGGTCAACAGCCCCAATAAAACAAACATCCTGGCCAAAGACCGCGACAAACTCATCCTGCTGGATTTCTGGGCAACCTGGTGTGCAGCCTGTCTGAAGAACTTTCCCAAAATGGATGCACTTGAAAAGCAGTTCGAAGGAAAGGTGAAGATCGTTCCAGTCACCAAGGAAAACCATGCAGTTCTCGAAAAATTTTTTGCTTCCAAAAACGGACAGCGTTTTAAAAATATGGCTTCAGTCATGGGAGATCCGCTGCTCAGCAAAATTTTCCCGCATTACTCCATCCCTTATATTGTATGGATCAAGGATGGAAAGGTTCTTAACACAACTGATGCAAGTCAGGTAACGGTCGAAAACGTTCGGCATGTGTTGCAGGGCGAAGAAACTAATGTCGAAACGGTCCTTCAAATCGGAAGAGACCGACCTTTTATGCTTGCTGCCCAGTTTGATCTGGAAAAAGGGACTTCTCTGATGAATTATGCGCTCTTTTCAAAGGGAAAAATTAATGCGATTGCCCCCGGGTCAGGCTTTCACCAGAAAGAGGGTATTGTATATGGCAGACAGTGGACTAACATTGCGTTAATGAATATTTACCGGGGAATTGCTTATGAAATTTACCAGCAAAATGGTGACCGGTTCAGTGAGAAGCGCATCGTGAATTTGGTGAAAGATCCCTCGAAGATTGATTTTACCATCCTGCATGAAGATGATCCTGTGGCTGACCGTCTTTATAGTTTTGAGTTTATCGTGCCTTTTAAAAACGCGAAATCTCTTTATCCTTTAATGTTCCGTACACTGAGTGATTTTTCAGATTATTCCGCAACATTGGAAAAACAACGACAAAAATGCCTTGTTCTCAAAAGAACCGGACCATCCGACCGACTCAAGTCGAAAGGTGGAGCACAGATAACCGACTTCGCCAAGACTCCCGCCCGTATGCAAAATGCCTCACTGGATTTCCTTATTGTAGCACTCAACGTGAATCGAAAAGTTACTCCACTTCCTGTAGTGGATGAGACCGGTTATACCGGAAAGGTGGATATCGATTTGGGAACATTCTCTGATTTGCCCTCGCTGAAGAAGTCACTCCAAAAGTATGGACTTGATTTAATTGAAGAGGAAAGGGAACTCATGATGCTGGTCGTGAGAGATCAATGATAATCTGCATTTCAACTATAAAAATAATAACAAAAATCAGAACTTATGAAAAAGAGTGTATTCATTACTGCACTGTTCCTTTCCGTTGCTGCATTTTCTCAGCAGACCATCCGGGGAACCGTGGTAGAGGAGGGTAGCCGCATGCCTTTGAAAGGTATTATTGTAAGCGAAAAAAATACTACTACAGCTACTGTAACGGACAGTAGGGGGATATTCATCCTTCCGGTCTCCCGATCGGAAACTGAGCTTGTTCTTTCGGGAGCCGGTTTTGAAACCCTCACGGTGACTGTGAAAGGGAATAATGGAAAATCCCAAACCTTCACACTGTTCCCCAGAACAGGGGAAATTCAAGAGGTCATGCTTTCCACGGGTTACCAAAAGATACCGAAGGACCGGGTAACGGGAGCGTTTTCTTCTGTGAATCGCGACCTTCTGAGTAAACAAACTTCAACGAATATTATGGAACGGGTAGCTGCCATTGCGAATGGAGTGGTAATCGACCGGGCGGTGGATGGCAGTCCACAATTGATGGTCCGGGGGCTTAGCACCATGCAGGGACCGAGGAATCCATTAATTATTCTCGATGATTTTCCCTACGAAGGAGACTTGAATAATATCAATCCTGATATTGTTGAAAATATCACCTTTCTTAAAGATGCAGCCGCTTCCAGTATCTGGGGAGCCCGTGCCGCGAATGGGGTAATCGTGATTACCACCAAAAAGCCCCTCGGGTCGCAACCGTTAAAAGTTGAACTGACAGCAAATGCTACCATGAGCGATAAACCGGATCTCAGTTACATCCGGCAGATTTCGTCAGCCGATTTTGTGGAAGTAGAAAAACAGCTTTTCACACAGGGGTTTTACGACAGTGATCTGGACGCGCCCAACTATCCGGTTCTAACCCCGGCAGTGGATATTCTTAACCAACAGAAGAAGGGACAAATCAGTCAGGAACTGGCTCAACGGCTGTTGGAACAACTCAAAGGGATAGATGTGCGGGATCAGTATAAGAAATACATGTATCGTCCCGCCCAAAAGCTTCAGTACGCTTTGAATATTTCCGAAGGCGGACCAAAGCATTCATGGATTACCAGCTTGGGCTACGATGACAATACAGGGAACCTGGGAGAAAAATACGAAAGAAAGAATTTCCGTCTCCAAAACAGGTGGCGGTTTTCAGATCGGTTTACCGCAGCTGCTGAAGTTCTGTACACGCATTCCGAAGACCGGTCGGGACGTAAAGCGTATGGTTCAGTTACCATGAAGGGTAATTGGAATATTCCCTATATACAGTTTGCCGACGGGGGCGGAAATCCTCTACCGGTATTCTCCATTTACAACCAAAGATACAAAGAAAGCATGGTTGGAACAGGATTGCTTGACTGGAATTATTATCCATTAACCGACTGGCAGCACAACTCTTCCGTGACTTCTAATGACGAACTGCTGCTGAACGGATCTTTACAGTATAAAATCCTGAAAGGACTTACTGCGGACGTTAAGTACCAGTACCAAAGGAGTACTGGTCTGTCCCAATCGCTGTATGATGAATATAGCTACTATTCCCGGAATTACATCAATAATTTTGCTCAGCGCGATGAGAATGGTCAGCTGCATTTTATTGTACCGAAAGGAGGTATTATGGATCAGCTGAACAGCAGGTCGGAAGTGAATAATATCAGAGCTCAGGCCAATTATTCTTATACCTCACCGTTACACGCTGTAGTTGCGATCGCCGGTGCAGAAACAAGGGACACCAATACCCGCTACGATGAAAACCGTTTTTATGGGTACAATCCGATGACGCAGAGTTCCGGTAACGTAGATTATACACAGCAGTATCCTACTTTTGTAACCGGCGAGATGGATTTTATTCAGGAGGGTCAGTCCATGAGGGAAAAGAAAATTCGTTTTGTATCCCTTTACGCAAATGCAGCTTATACTTATCTTAATAGATATACGGTTACAGGAAGCGTTCGTCGGGATGCCAGCAATCTTTTCGGATTGCAGACCAATGACCAGTGGAATCCATTTTGGTCAACGGGAGCTTCCTGGAAATTATCGGATGAAAATTTCTATCATCTATCCTGGCTGCCGACGCTTAAACTGCGGGCTTCCTATGGCTTCAACGGAAACATCGATCCGGCGATGGTGGCAGTCACTACGATTGTGTACGATACCAGCCCATCGATTTACACCGGAACCGGCATGGCCAGAATTGACCAGTATTACAATCCAAACCTGCGCTGGGAAACCTCCCGAATTATTAACGTGGCCTTAGACTTCGCGTCGCTGAACAACAGGATTTCTGGCTCCGTGGATTTTTTCACCAAAAAGGGTAGTAATTTATTTGGTACTGCGCCACTGGATTATACGACGGGAATTACGACCCTTTTATGGAACGTGGCAGGAATGCGTGGTAAAGGCGTAGACGTTGAACTGAAAACTCATAATATTGTGGGAAAGAAGTTCCGCTGGAATACCATCCTTAACTTCAGTAGGTACCACGATAAAGTAACAAGTTATTACAGGGCAAATACCTTTGCGAGAAATTACGTGAATGCTATTGGTACTTCATTGCCTATATCCGGGATAGAAGGACTCCCTGTATATTCCATATATGCCTATCAATGGGCAGGTCTGGACCCCGCAACAGGTGCTCCCAGAGGGTATCTGGACGGCGGGATCAGTACCGACTATACTGCAATCACCGGAGATAAAAAAGGAATTGAAAGCCTACAGTATTTTGGTTCAGCAATTCCGACGACTTATGGTTCGTTTATTAATACATTCACTGTGAAAGATTTCTCCCTTGATATAGGAATTACGTACAAACTGGGCTATTGGTTTCGCAGGAGTTCCGTGAATTATACGGATCTGATTGTTAGCCGGAACGGGCACAGCGACTTTGCAGTAAGATGGCAAAAGCCCGGCGATGAGTTATATACTGATGTTCCTACTTTTGATGGAAGTACTAATTCTGCTCGAGATGCATTTTACAACGGTTCAGAAGTCCTTGTCGAAAAAGGCGACCATTTGCGTCTGCAGTTTGTCAACCTCAACTACACTCTGAATAAAAGCAAGTGGACCGGTTTGCCACTCAATCAGCTTCAGCTTTATTGTTCTGTGAACAATCTAGGCATCCTATGGAGCGCCAACAAAAAAGGACTCGATCCAGATTATAGTTGGGGAAGGGCTTCACTTAAACCTTCTTCAGCTTACACTATTGGCCTTCGTGCCCACTTTTAAAATAATTCGATTATGAAAACAATAAACATACTTTTAACAGGGATGCTTTTACTGCTGATATGCAGCTGCTCCCGTTTCCTCGCGGAAAAATCTGATTCCAGTCTTACCATTCCTGAAACATTAGCCGATAATCAGGCAATGCTCGACCGTTATCATATCCTAAGCAGCAATGCAACATCGGGAGAAGTTTCAGCTGATGATTTATATGTAACAGAAGCTGATTATATGACGATGCCTAATGAAGCAGATAAACGACTTTATACCTGGCAGCCAGACTATGTGTCTTTGGCCTCTGGTAATGATTGGCAAACCTGTTTTAGTAAAATAAATATTTTGAATACGGTTCTTTTTAATTTATCACAATATCATATTCCGGATGCTGACAATGTAAAAGGGCAAGCGCTGGTACTCAGGGCGGCCTATTATTTGGAGGCTTCCCAACTTTGGACTCAGGCTTATCATCCACAGAATGCTGCTACACAGAAAGGGATGCCTCTACGGTTGGATCCGGATATGAATATTCCTTCCGTGCGGGCTTCTCTTAAAGATACTTATGCTCAAATCTTAGCAGATTTACATGAGGCAGTACACCTGTTGCCTGTACAGCAGATTGCGGTAACCAGACCTTCCAAAGTAACTGCGTTAGGATACCTGGCACGTACCTATCTCTACATGGGGGATTATGGTAACGCCCTGAAATACGGGAAAGAGATACTGACTAACTACAGTCATTTAATGGATTTTAATACGTTAAATCCTACCGCATCATATCCGATTAAAGAAATGAATACAGAAGTGTTACTGCCTACGTCTATGGGATATTCACCTTTTCTAACAAGCACAAAAGGGAAAGTGAACCCATCGCTATATGAGTCGTATCACGCCAATGATTTACGCAAAAGTGTTTTTTTTAAAGTCCTTCCAACTGGTGAGGTGTTATTTAAAGGGAATTACTCAGGGAATTCCGGGAGAATGACCTGTCTGGCTATGGATGAGGTTTATTTAACGGTGGCCGAATCGTATGCAGCGGCCGGTGATGCAGCAAATGCAATGGCGGTGCTGAATCAGCTTCTTGTGAAGCGCTGGAAGACAGGGACGTTTGTTCCGTTCACTGCAGGAACCGGTGCGCAAGCGCTACAGATCATCCGCAGTGAAAGAAGAAAAGAGCTGCTGTTTCGCGGTCTGCGATGGGCAGACTTAAAACGGTATAACCGTGAAGGTGCAAACATTAACCTGACAAAAACGGTCGGTGGACAAACCTACAACCTACCAGCTAATGATTTACGTTACGCTATTGCCATTCCCGAAGATATCATTAGAATGACGGGTATGCCTCAAAATGAGCGATAGAATGTACTTGAATTACAGTAAAAGAGGGTGGTTTTTCCACCCTCTCTTTTTTTAGGTTATTAATTAAAACTACGGATTGGGTTTAAAACCTTCAGAAATTCCCAGCACCTCTAAGTTCGTTTTGCTACCAAGTTTTGCACTCAACGTACTTCCTGTTGCTACGGTTACTTTACAAGGTCGGATTTCTACAGTACCACAATTAACACCATCTTCATTGACGGTATTCCAATTTGCGGGGTTTGCAAATGCTCCTTCGCTCATATCATCACTTACGTAATAATGAACGGTCGAGGCCATCTCTTTCTCTGCCATTTTAAACGACATCGTAACACCTGCTGTAAGCAGGGCTGCTGCCAACATAAAGTGGGTTTTTATAAATTGTAAATGTTTCATTTTTCCGGTCTTTTTTTGATAAAAAAGATTACCATAAAAACTCAAAGTTTAAAATTAAGTCGGGTAGTCTGCCTTCTAAGCAGACGGTGGTCTTCGGCGCATGGCGGTTCGTCAACCGTTCTGCGTTTCGTGATGCAGACAGGAATTCACTGTTTGCAAAGTTCACTGAATGCCCAGGACATTCTACTCTGAAAAGTGTGCACGCTTTTCATTTTTTTTTATTTTGATCTTCCTGCCTTCATTGTCATAATGCCAGTGAGGGCAGTGATCATTAATCCTATATTTAAAATCAAATTATCTTTCCACGTCATCTTTTCAAAAAGTCCAATGCAGGTGCAGGGGAGGTTATTGCTGTAGAGGAGGATTCCTCCGACATATCCTGCAAAAACGGTCATTATCCCGAAAGCAATCCATAAACCCCATAACCGGAGCGGGCGGTAACAGAGCAGGATGACGGTGGCCGTCTGCAGGGCGATTACTCCGTAAGCCAGAGGTTCTCCGTATCCCTCGAGTTCCGGTGACTGGCCCAGCTGGTTCAGATAAGTGGAGAAGCCCGCTCCTTTGCTGATGACCGTATAAGCGAAGAGCACAACAAAGATAAAACTGATGAGCGGCGGTAATATTTTTTTCAAAGTTTTCATAACGGCGGTATTGGGTAACAGGTACTGGTCGTTAAGATTTTCCTGCCCGAATAATGAGGTAAATGTATGATGACCAATACGGTAAAAACAAGAGGGCGGGCGGCTGATTCCCCCTTTTTTAGGGCTTATTTACAAACCCACCGCCTGCATCACCGCTTGGTTAAGACCCGCCCGCATTTCAGGATTCTGATGAGAAAAGTGAGAATGAGCCGGAAATGCATTCCGGCTTAAACACGCAAAAACGGCTTATTCCCAACATTCCCTTTACTGACGGGCATCTGAGAACCGTGGAGAAATGTTTGGTTTAAGCCGCCACAATATTCAATAACACTTCGTGCCATAAAAATTTCTCCTGAAAAGACGTCCTATAAACCAGCAAACACTAAAATCTACCCCTGTGGCGAAGAGAGAGCCCTCCAAAACTTTGTCAAAGTATGGTGATACCGGCTGGAACTTTGACAAAGTATATGCACTGCCGATTCAGAACTTTAACCAATTTTTAGCGCTACTTTGATGATGTTCAGGACTTTAACTTGCATTATATCATAAAAAAAACTTAATTTTGATCTAATATTGTCAACCAATGAAGCTAACATGCTTTCGCTCAAACTGTTTATATTGCTCCTGCTCTTCCCTGCGGAACCTTTCCCTGCGCAGTGCAGGGACAATGTAACCTTTCAGCAGATCCGAAAGCAGTATGAGCTGATGGAGCCGGATGATCCGGCGGCGATGCCGTTCATCAATCTCCTGATTACCCTTACAAAGGAGGAAAGAAATTCTGCACAGCTTACGCATGCCTATCTCGATGCCCTGAAATATCATCCCTCCACGGATGTAAAGTTGAAGTATGCCGACAGTGCCGTGGCTATCGCGCTATGCAGCGCCCGCAGTGATGTGATTGCGGATGCGTATATGAATAGGGGAATGATCCATTACGCCCGTTACAGAAACTACAGGACTGCGATGGCAGATTATTTGAAAGCGGTAGATTATGCAAAAATCAGCCGCGATCCGTATGTTCAGTACAGGCTGCTGCATCATTTTGGCATCGTGAAGGGTTATATTGGTCTTCACCGTGATGCCATCCACAACCTTAACATGTGCGCTGAATTTTTCAGGAAAGAACTTGCGAAAGAACTGCCCCATGACCAACGCAACATGCTGCGAAAAAGTTATTATGAAACGCTGTATGAGCTCGTAAATATATACCAGCAAACCGGAAAGTATGACGAGGCCGACCGCTTCACTGAAGCAATACTAAAGGAAATTGGCGACAACAGATCGTTTTCGTGGATCAGAAATTACTTTCTGAAATCCAAAGGTATTTCAGAATACCGCAGAGGTGCGTATAAGGAAAGCAGTGAGTTCTTCGACCGTATCCTTCCGGAACTGATCAGAACAAAAGATTTTGCCACTGTTTCCCTGATTTATTATTATCAGGGTAAAAATGCGCTGAAGCAGCACCATAAGAAAGAAGCGGTGCACTACTTTAAAAAAGTGGATTCGATTTTTCAGCGCCATCATTTTATATTGCCCGAACTGCAGCATGGTTACCATTATCTGATATATGAGGCTGGTGAACGCCTGCACCGTGATGATATGATGGCTTATACCAACACCCTGCGGATGGCTGAATACGCGCACCAGGAAGACCGGCATCACCTGTACACCAGTATGCAGATTGCCCTGAAGAATGATGAAAAGCAGGTTGCCGATGACCGCTATTCTATGGCCGTAGCCGCTCTGCTCACCCTGTCGGTAGGCTTTGGTGCATTTACGCTGAGTACATTTGCGCAAAGGAAGAGCGCGCAGCCATCTGCTTCCCGTCGCGGGGAGGAAAAGGAAACCGGTGACGAACCGCAGTCCAACAAGGAAAAGCCAGATCCCCAGGTGATTCTTACTCCTGAAATCCGGGAGAGGATACGGACAAATCTGCAAAAATTTGAAAACGAAAAAGGGTTTCTGAAACAGGATCTTAAACTTGCCAAAGTAGCACAGGAAGTAGGGGTAAATGCCAATTATCTTTCCATGTATCTCAATACCGAAAAAGGAATGCGTTTCGACCGCTACCTCAGTGAGCAGCGCATTTATTTTATGGCCGCACTGCTTGCGGAAGATCCCCAAATGGTGGAGAAAGGAGCCGAAGAACTTGCAGCGCATTGCGGAATGAAGTCTGCTTCAAATTTCCGCCATCTTTTTTACCTCATTTACGGGATGAGCCTCCATGAATATAGAGATCAATGTAAAAAAAATACAGCCGATGGAAATATATGAACCCTAAACAGCTATTGACCCAATTCTTAAAACTTATTTAAAAACCGGCAAAATGTGTATGATCAGTCAATTTCTTTAATTTTTTTTTCAGACTAAAACTATTTCTTATCTTTCAATATGATTTCCAGAAGAACTTTTAAGAAAAAAAGGCGGTCTTGTGAAGAAATGACAGAAACGAAAAGACTTTTACCCCGTGAAACGAATGCTGACGATGCCGAAAACTTCTACAACCTGAATCTGAATTTCATAAAGCCTTTCGCTCATTGTTCCTTTTGTTAAATTTACAGAAACCAGTTATAGAAGGCCCGCCACCAGAAATACCCAACAGTTGGGAGACCTTTTATAAATGACATCGTAAAAAGTTAAATTCAAATGATCATATTAATATTATTGCTGATTATAACTATACCTTTTATTGCATTTTTTATTTTCGTAAAAAAATTTAATGGATTAAAAGAAGTCTTTGTTATTTTAGGATCAACATTCATATTAATATTTGCATTGTTTTATTTTTTAGAAGAATCAGATTCTGAAATCATCTCTCATAAACTTGTTGAGTCAAATTTATTTTTAAATGATGGTTATAAGATAATAGACGCACAAGACCATCAAAGTGTAGTGGATTATTATACAAGTTTTAATTTGTTAATTAGCGAAAACGACAAAAAT
>JAANMT010003874.1_pt1 | contig 10010 bp, 10 predicted proteins | sample 7279711 | NCBI WGS metagenome assembly JAANMT01 (sample SAMN14094538, study PRJNA606508) | bioreactor metagenome | isolation source: A lab-scale SPAN reactor treating ammonium-rich wastewater day 1 | place: Ireland: Galway | collected 2017-01-16 | reverse complement strand
GCGCGAGGCCGGCGCGGGCGCCGGCCAGTTGCATCTGCAGATCGCCCACCGTGGCCTGCACTCCGGCCAGACTCGCCAGCCGGGCGCCGGCGACCACACGCTCGCTCACGTGCGCCATCGCCGCCCCGAGCGCCGCCGAGGCGATCCCGAGCGCGGCCGATGCAGCCCCGACGAGCCCCCAGGCGCCGATCGCTCCCATCACCATGAGTCCGCCCGCCTCGGCGCCGAGCAGGCGGTCTGCGGGCAGCGTGCAGCCGCTCAGCGCGAACCCGCCGACAGGAACGCCACGCACGCCGAGCAGCTCCTCGCGGCGTCCGAAGGACAGGCCCGAATCGGCTTTCTCGACGACGAAGCAGCCGAGCGAGGCCGGCGGCTCCGCAGTGCGCGCCATGACCACGTAGAGGTCGGCCAGGCCCGCGAGGCTGATGAATTCCTTGCCGCCCTCGAGTACCCAGTTCTCGCCGTTGCGCCGGGCCGCCGTACGGATGCCCAGAGGATTGGATCCACCCCCCGCCTCGGTGCCCGCCATCGCACTGCCGAGCCTGCGCCCGCTGGCGAGTTCGGGCAGCCAGCGCTCCTTCTGCGCGTCGCTGCCGGCGGCGACGATCGCTCGCGCGCTCATCGAATGCGCGAGCAGCACCCAGGCGGTGGACGCGCAGGCGCGGCCGACGATCTCCAGGCAGGCGCCGAACGTCGCCAGGTCCGAATCGATGCCGCCCCAGCGCGCCGGCACCGCCAGCCCCAGAAGACCCTGTTCGCCGAGACTCGCCACGAGCCCGTGGGGCAGCTGCCCGCTGCGGTCGACCTCGGCGGCGCGCGGCTCGATCTCGCCGGCCGCGAAGCGCTTCACGCTGTCAAGTACGTCCTGCATCGATTCGTCCTCGACCCACTCAGGCCCTGGTCGCGTGCGGGCTGACGTAGTCGCCCACACGGGTGCGGAAGGCCACGTTCAGCCGATTCCAGCCGTTGATGGCGATGATCGCCAGCGTCAGATCCACCAGCGCCTTCTCGTCGAAGTGGCGCCGCGCCTGCTGGTAGACCTCGTCCGGGACGTCGTGCGTGCCGGCGATCTGCGTGACGGCCTCGGTCCAGGCCAGCGCCGCGCGCTCGCGCTCGCTGTAGCAATGCGCTTCGCGCCACACCGGCAGCAGGTACAGCCGCTGCTCCGTCTCGCCCAGGGCGCGCGCATCCTTGGTGTGCATGTCCAGGCACCAGGCGCAGCCGTTGATCTGCGACGCCCGCGACTTCACGAGTTCGAGCAGCGAAATCTCCAGGCCGCAGCCGTTCACGTGCTGCTGCACGTGCAACATGGCCTTCAGCGCTTGCGGAGAGGCCGCCTTGTAGTCGAGCCGTTGTTCCATTCGGGCATCCTCCGGCAGTTCGCGGATCGCGAACGGTGGTGGGTTCGTTCGCAATCGGCGATCGAGAGCAGGTTTGCAGTCTACGCTTCGCGCTCGTCGTCGGGATCGCTCGATGGATGTCCGATTGTGGGTTCACACCTGGTTCCGGCCGACGGCTTGCTCCGCTCCCGAGCACTCGTGTCAGCAGCCGGCGTGAATCGGCCAGGCGGAGTCGGCAAATACCGGCCAGGTTGGCGGTTGCTGAGCGGTCATTACCGATGTGGTTCGGGAGGGCTCGGATTGTCCGCAGCGGGGAGCGGTCCGGATCGGTATCGCTGGCGCGGGCCCGCCAGGCCGACTCGCCCATCGGCGCGGGTCAGGAGGTGCAAGAGGGTCTATTCGACTGCAATGGTCCGATGTGTGTGAAGGAGCGCACTGCCTTCGCCGGCGCGAGTATGCTTTTATTGCATGATGAAGCCGCCCCTGCCGGGGCTGCATCCAAGATCCCCGGGAGCCACTGGTAGAGAGGTCATGCCCGATCTCGCGTGCCTGGATGGGAAGGTCGCATGGGTGCCGGTGGGGCAGTTCACGGATCCGCGGGGCTCGCTCTCCGTGGTCCAGTTCGACGCGCAATCATTTCGGTGCGTGCGAGCTTTCGTGGTGACCGCGCCTGCGGGGGCCGTCAGGGGCGGACACGGGCACAGGCGGGGAAGGCAGATCCTGATGTGTCTTTCAGGAGCGATCGACGTGGAACTCAGGTACAGGGGCCTGAGCCGCACCCTGCCATTACAGGATGGCAGCAGTGCACTGCTCATCGAGCCGACGGTATGGTCGCTGCAGACCTATCGAGGCGAGAACTCCGCGATGCTCGTCTTCTGTGACACGCCGTACGATCCGTCGGATTACTTCGAGGTGCCAGACGCGGGCCAATCGTGACAGGGTGGCGAGCGGGGAAAGCCGGATGGAATCCTCCAACAGGAGCGCAGGGCATTGAGCAAGCGGGTGGCGATCCTGGGAGCGGGCATCATGGGCGCGAGCCTGGCACTGATGCTTGCAAGGCGAGGGCTCGACGTCTTCCTCTTCGACCGGGAGGACTCGCCGGTGGGTCGCGCAAGCCGTTGGAACGAGGGAAAGATCCACCTGGGCTACCTGTATGCGGCGGCGCCGACCACGAGCACCGCGCAGGCGATGATCCCGGGCGGACTGGCCTTCGGTCGCATCGTGTCCGATCTCATTGGCGGGGACGTCTGCGGGCACGCTACGCGTGAGGACGACATCTTCCTCGTGCATCGGCATTCGGTTGTCGGCGTAGAGGCAATCCGGGCGCGTTTCGATGCCGTCGACGCACTGATCCGCGGGCATGCGGAGGCGGGTGCGTACCTGGCGGACGTATCGGCCGCGCGGAGCAGACAACTGTCTCGTGCCGAACTCGACGAGGTCTCGGGGTCGGACGACATCGTTGCCGGCTTCGAGGTTCCCGAGCGCTCGGTCGATACGCAATGGGTGGCCGACCGGTTCGGCGATGCACTACGCGCACAAGAGGGACTGCATCTCATCCTGGGCACGACGGTCCGGCGAGTTACGCGCGCCGAATGCGCAGGAGCCGGCAGGTGGCGGGTGATCGGCGACCCGGATCTCGACGTGCTGTTCGACTTCGTCGTAAACGCGCTCTGGGAGGGACGGCTGGAGATCGATGCCACCGCAGGCCTCGAGCCCGAACACGAGTGGTTGCATCGTTATCGGCTCGCGCTCTTTGCACGGACGCACGCGGAAGTGAAGGCCCGGAGTGCGCTCGTTTGTGTCGGCCCCTTCGGCGATCTCAAGAACTACAACGGCCGCGACTTCTACGTCTCCTGGTATCCCACCGGGCTGGTGGCCCAAGGCAACGGGGTCACGCTCGAGTCGCCTGTGCCGCTGACGGCGCAGCAGGAACGTCGTTTCGTCGCCGACGTGATTGCCGGGCTGGGGCCGCTCCTGCCTGCCACAAGGCGCGTCCTGGAGGCTGCGGAGAGCATCGATGTCCGGGGCGGATTCGTTTTCGCGAGTGGAAGCGGGTCTCTGGCAGACCCTGGGGCATCCCTGCACCGGCGCGATCGATTCGGCGTGCGCCGAATGGGTAGCTACTTCTCGGTCGACACCGGGAAGTACTCCACGGCGCCTTGGCTTGCTGCGCGCCTCGCGCAGGAGATTTCCAACTACTGAACTGTACGTATGCGGGAAGTCGCAATATCGCGGGTGTCGCCAGGCCTTGCGAGCGGCGGGGCAGGACCCGGGGAGCGACTCGTGCCCAGGGTGACCGCGCTGATGCCCTGCTACAACGCGGCGGAATTCATCGGGTCGACGCTGGATTGTCTTGTCGCCCAGACCTGGCCGAACCTCGAGATCCTCATCGGCGACGATTGCTCGACGGACGAGACGCCGCGGATCGTCGCGCGTTTCGCGCAGGAGCACCCCAACGTGCGCGTTATCCTGCGAGACCGGAACATGGGGTGGCTGAAGAACAGCAACGACCTGATGTCACAGGCGGGCGGCGAATTGATGTTCTTCGCGTTCCACGACGATCTCGTTGCTCCCGACTATGTCGAAAAGCTTGCCGGCGCGCTCCAGAGGAATCGGACCGCGGTGATGGCATTCAGCGACATGGTAGTGACCGAAACCGACGGCACTTCGCAGACCTGGTCCTTCGATGTCATGGACGGCGTGCGGAGCGCCCTGAATCGTGGCCTGGTGATGTGCACGCTGAAGCCTGGCTGGTGGGTGCCCAACCGGGGCCTGTTTCGCGCGTGGGCGTTCCGGCAGATCGGCGGCATCAAACCGAACGATAAAGGAGAGTACTCGGCGGACTGGCCGTGGCTGCTGCACATGTCCCTTCTCGGGGAGTTCGTCCGGGTACCGGAAACGCTGTGCTGGAAGTTCTACAAGAAGGGCAGCCTCAGCAAGACCTGGCCGTACGACAAGGAGCGCAGGGATGCGCTGATGCGGGCAGGGCTCGCGGAGATCCGCAGCAGTCGCCTGGGCCCCGTCCAGAAGGTGGTCCTGGTGCGCTACCTCGAGCACAAGATAGCTGGCCGAAGTGTCCGTCCCGTTTTCCTGAAGCGGCTCTTGCGCCGCCTGCTGCGGCTTCCAGATTCGGCATCCGGATCCTGACCGCGTCGCGTCATCGTTCGGCGCGCATGAGAATCCCGCTCGTCACCGGTGCTCGCTACTGCGGGACTCCATGGGATCCAGGAAGCGGATTGCGGCGCTGCGCCGGTTCCCCACGTTCCCCAGGCCAGCAAAAGCAAAGGGCCTAGCTGTTCGGCTAAGCCCTTGAAGGTTCTGGTAGGCCGTGCTGGATTCGAACCAGCGACCAACGGATTAAAAGTCCGCTGCTCTACCACTGAGCTAACGACCCGTTTCGCGAAGCCGACCATTGTAGTATCCGCGATTTTCGAGGTCAAACGTTCGGCCCGGATGGCCGCCGATAGCGCGTCGGATCCGCCACCCCTGCCGCCGCGAACCCGTCGCGGCGGATCCGGCAGGCGTCGCAGTGCCCGCAGGCGCGGCCCTCGTCGTCGGCCTGGTAGCACGACACGGTGATCGAGTAATCGAGTCCGAGGCGCAGGCCCTCGCGGATGATCGCCGCCTTCGTCATGTCGATGATCGGCGCCACGATGCGCAACCGCCGGCCCTCGACGCCGGCCCTGGTCGCGAGGTTCGCCATCCGCTCGAAGGCGGCCACGTATTCGGGACGGCAGTCCGGATAGCCGGAGTAGTCGATCGCGTTGGCGCCGAAGTGGATCTCGCGCGCGTCGAGCACTTCGGCCCAGCCGAGCGCGATCGACAGCATGATCGTGTTGCGCGCGGGCACGTAGGTGACCGGGATCGCGCCGGGCTCGCCGGGCCCCTCGGGTACGGCGATCGATGCGTCGGTGAGCGCCGAGCCGCCGAAGCGCGAGAGGTCGAGGTCGACGATTTCGTGGCGCGCTGCGCCCAGCGCCGAGGCGACCCGGGCGGCGGCCTGCAGCTCGGCGGCGTGTCGCTGCCCGTAGCGCAGCGACAGTGCGTGGCATTCGCGGCCCTGCTCGCGGGCCATCGCCAGCACGGTGGCCGAGTCGAGCCCGCCCGAGAGCAGGACGACGGCGCGCATCAGCGCGCCGGCAGCTTGGCCAGGCGTTCCTTTGCCAGCGGCGCCGCCTGGCTCTGCGGATATTTCGCGATCACCGATTCCAGCGTGCTGCGGGCGGCGCGGCGGTCGCCGCTCTCGGCCTGCGCGTAGCCGACGTTGAGCAACGCGTCGGGCGCACGCGGGTTGTCGGGGTATTTCGCGATCAGTGCCTGGTGGCTGGCGATCGCGCCCTTGTAGTCCTTCATCGCGAACTGGCTGCTGCCGATCCAGAACAGCACGCTCGGCATGTACGGGCTGTCGGGATACTGGCCCTGGAACAGCTGGAACGCGGTGAGCGCACCGCGGAAGTCACCGTTGCGAAACAGCGCGAGCGCCGCCTCGAACGACCGCTGCTCGGCCTGGTCGACGGTGACCGTGCGCCCGTCGAGCTGCGTGGTGACCGGCTCGAAGCGCTTGATGCGGGTGTCGACCGTGGCCATCTGGTCGCGCATCTGGCGCTGCAGCGTGACCAGTTCGTTGGTCTGCACCTCGAGCTGTCCGCGAAGCCTGGCGATCTCCTGGCGCATCGCGTCGATCTGCGACTGCAGCTCCAGCTGGCCGCGCGAACCCTGCTCGAGCCGCTCGACGCGTCGCGCGAGTTCGTCGAGCCGGTCGTTCGTCTGCTGCTGCAGCACCTGCACGCGACCGCGCAGGTCGAGGATCGCGCGGCGCGCCTCGTCGTCCTCGAACAACGCGTGCGCGCCCGGTGCCACCGACATCAGGCCGGCTGCGATGCAGAACGCGGAGAGCGCGCGATGCGCGTTCATTGGAGTCTCCGCTTACTGGTAGGCGAGGTCGGCGCGGCGATTCTCGGCGTACGAGGCCTCGTCGGTGCCGCTGGCGCGCGGGCGCTCCTCGCCGAAGCTCACTGCCTCCATCTGCCGGTCGGGCACGCCGAGTGCCGACATTGCACGGCGCACCGCCTCGGCGCGCTTCTGGCCCAGCGCCAGGTTGTACTCGCGGCTGCCGCGCTCGTCGGTGTTGCCCTGGATGACGACGCGCTTCGCGCTGTTGGCGAGCAGGTAGCGTGCGTGCGCCTCGATCGTGGCGCGGTACTCGTCCTTGACCACGAAGCTGTCGAAGTCGAAGTAGATGCTGCGCTTGGCCAGCGGGCTGCTCGGGTCGTTCAGCGGGTCGGTCGCGCCCACCGAGACCTGCTCGACCGCGCGCCCGCCTGCGCCGGCCGCGGCTGCGCCGCCCGCGCCGTCACGGCTTTCGATCGGAGCCGGGCCCTTGCCCCCGGCGGTTTCGTCCTCGAGCTTCACGCTCGAGCACGCGGCGAGGAGTGCCGCCATCGTGGTCACCAGTGCGAGTCGGATCGTCGGTTTCATCGTGCTGTCTTCCTGTTGACTGTGCGTGGTTGCGGGAGCTCGCCATGCGCTCACTTCGCGAACGGGCCCCAGGTCGGTTCCCGGATGTCGCCGGCGTTCGAGGTCAGTCGCTGGCGCACCCTTCCGTCGATGCTGACCGCGACCAGCGAATCGCGTCCGCCCGATTGCGTGGCGTACATGACCCAGCGTCCGTTGGGCGCGAAGCTCGGTGACTCTTCCCGTCCGGACTCCGAGAGCAGCGTTTCGCCGCCATTGGCGAGGTCGCGCACCGCAACCAGGAAGCGGCCTTCGCGCCGCGTCAGGTACGCGAGCGTCTTGCCGTCGGGACTGATGCGCGGGCTCACGTTGTACGAGGAGCCGAAGGTGATCCGCGTGGCGTCGCCGCCGCCGACCGCGATACGGTAAATCTGCGGGGAGCCGCCCCGGTCGGAGGTGAAATAGATGCTCTTGCCGTCGGGAGCGAATACCGGCTCGGTGTCGATGCCGGCCGAACTGGTGAGCCGGCGCGGCGAGCCCGATCCGTCGGAGCCGATCAGGTAGATCTGCGACAGCCCGTCCTGCGTGAGCGCCACCGCCAGCGTGCGGCCGTCGGGCGACCAGGCGGGCGCGCTGTTGCTGCCCTTGAAGTTCGCCACCGCCTTGCGCTGGCCCGTGGCGAGCGTGTGCACGTAGACGACCGGCTTCTTCAGCTCGAACGAGACGTAGGCGAGCCGCGTGCCGTCGGACGACCACGACGGCGAGATGATCGGCTCGGGCGAAGTGAGCGGCGAGACCACGTTCTCGCCGTCCCAGTCGGCGACGTTGAGCTTGAAGCGGTTGCCCTGCTTCGAGACGAAGGCGATGCGCGTGGAGAAGATGCCCTTCTCGCCGGTGATTCTCTCGTAGACCCAGTCGGCGACGCGGTGCGCGCCGAAGCGCAGGTCGGCCTCGCTCACCACCAGCGACTCGCCCCCGATCGTGCTCTGGCGCACTGCGTCGCTCAGCCGGAAGCGGATGTCGTAGCGGCCGTCGGCCAGGCGCGCCACCGATCCGGCGAGCACCGAGTCGACCCCGCGTGCGCGCAGGTCGGGAAAGTTGATCGACGAGGTGTCGGACAGCGTCGCCTGCGGGTCGATCACGCGGAAGGCGCCGCTGCGGGCGAGGTCACCGCGGACCACGCTGGCGATGTCCTGCGGGACGCGGCCGTCGGTGGCGAAACTGGCGATGGCGATCGGGTATTGGGTGGCGCCCACCCCGGAGACGTCGATGCGCATCTGGGCGTGCCCGAGGGGCAGGGCCAGCGCGAGACACAGCGCCAGGAACAGTCTCCTCATGAAACTCCTCATGACGACCAGTCGAGGATTATAGCGATGAGCGCAACGGACCTCGCGAGGCACCGCAACGGCGCGCAGCCGGGCGTGTCTCGTCACCGGTCGTCCTTCGGGCCGCGGGCGATCTCGAGTTCGGGCGGACAGCGGCCGTCGCTCTGCCGCGGCAGCGGCGACGAACGCTGGATGCCGCGCTCGGCTGCTTCGTCCCAGGCGGCGATGCCGCTGGAGCGGCGCAGCTTCACCGACACGATCGTGCAGTCGGGCGCCACCTTCACGAGGAAAACCGCCTTCGGGTTGCCGGCGAGCTCGGCCGGCGCCTGGTAGACGGTGTTCGCGCGGATCGCTGCCGACAGGCGCGCAATATAGCCGCTGTCGGTGCCGGTGCCGCCGGCCGCGCCCGGTGCGCCCGAGGTGCTCCCGCCGGCCGCCCCCGCGGCAGGCGTGCCGGCCGACGCACGCAGCCGTTCGAGGTAGGCCTGGCGCTGCTTTTCGTCCTGTTCGCGGCGTGCCTTCTCCTGCGCTTCCCGCTTTTCCTTCTCGGCGGCTTCGCGCCTGGCCCTCTCCTCGGCTTCCCGTTTCGCCTTCGCTTCGGCTTCGCGCTTCGCCTTTGCTTCGGCTTCGCGCTTCGCCTTTGCTTCGGCTTCGCGCTTCGCGGCCATTTCGTGCTCGCGCCTGGCCTTCTCCTCGGCCGCCTTGCGTGCTTCGGCTTCCTTGCGGCGGATCTCGGCCTGTCGGCGCGCCTGCTCCTCGAGTCGCGCGGCCTCCTCGCGCGCCTTGCGTTGCTGTTCGAGCACGATGTCGGGTTTCTCGACCGGCGGCGCCGGCTCGGGTGCGCGCGCCACGGGCGGCGGCGGGGCCGGTGGTTCGGGCGCCGGGCGCACGACCGGGCGGGGTTGCGGCTCGGCCGGCGTGGCCGGCGTCCAGAGCTCCGCAGCCACCGGGGCGGGTTCCTGCGTCTGCCAGCGAATGCCGACGAACAGCATCAGGACCAGCAGGCCGTGCATGGCCAGCGCGAGCGCGAAAGCGCGCCCGCGCCCCTTCGGCTTCGGCGGCTTGCGCACCGGGCCGGCGCCGCCCGAGCGCGGCATCGCTCCGGGTGGTCCGGCTGGCGGATCGACTGGCATCAGTGCGTCCATGCTCAACTGGCGGGCTTGACCATCAGCGCGACGCGGCCCACGTTCAGCCTCTGCAACTCGCTCATCACTTCGATGATCGCTTCGTAGCGCACCGAGCGGTCGCCGCTGATCACGACCGCCATCTGCGCGTTGTCGCCGCGCAACTGCTCGATCGCGCCCGCCAGGTCGCCGCGGCCGATGCGGCGCTCCGACGGATCGCCGGTGTTCACGCCGCGCACCCGGAGGTCGCCGGCGGCGCGCACCTGCACCTCGATGTACTGGTCGGGGCGGGTGTTGCCGCGGCCGGCGCGCGGCAGGTCGATCGCGGCCGGCGGCAGCAGCGGCGCGGTGACCATGAAGATCACCAGCAGCACCAGCATCACGTCGATGTACGGCACCACGTTGATCTCGTTCACCAGTCTGCGGCCACGGCCGCCGGAGCGGGAGCGGGGTGCGGCGGCAGCCATCAGCGCGCCTGCCTCTGCAGGATATTGGAGAACTCGTCGATGAAACTGTCGAACCGGGTCGACAGACGGTCCATGTCGTAGGCGAAACGGTTGTAGGCGACCACCGCCGGAATCGCGGCGAACAGGCCGATCGCGGTGGCGACCAGCGCCTCGGCGATGCCGGGCGCCACCGATGCGAGTGTCGCCTGGTGCACGTTCGCCAGCCCGCGGAACGAGTTCATGATTCCCCAGACCGTGCCGAACAGGCCGATGTACGGGCTGACCGACCCCGCCGAGGCCAGGAAAGCGAGGCTCGATTCG
>JAANMT010003871.1_pt1 | contig 10021 bp, 9 predicted proteins | sample 7279711 | NCBI WGS metagenome assembly JAANMT01 (sample SAMN14094538, study PRJNA606508) | bioreactor metagenome | isolation source: A lab-scale SPAN reactor treating ammonium-rich wastewater day 1 | place: Ireland: Galway | collected 2017-01-16 | reverse complement strand
AAGGGATTTTATCGAGGATCATTAGTTGCCCTAAAACAAGTGGTGAACTGTTATTAATCAACTATTATTCAACTATTAATCAGCTATTAATCAACAAAGAACGAGATGAATATGGGAGTTTTTACCGATTTATTTACCGCCATTTTGACATATCTGACTCAGCTAACGGGCAACTTAGGGTTAGCCATTATTGTTTTAACTACAGCAATTAGGTTGGTGTTGACCCCAATCAGCTTATTGGGGTTGAGGATGGCTAAAAAAATGCAACTGGCCCAACCGGAGCTTGAGAAACTACAGACTAAGTACAAAAAAGACCCCAAAAAGCTACAACAAGCTCAAATGGAGCTCTATAAGAAACATAGCATCAATCCGGTGGCGGGCTGTCTGCCTCAAATAGTTCAAATTGGAGTTTTAATTGTTCTTTACCAATCCTTTATTCAATTTTTTAACCAGCCCGCCACCGACTCTTTAAAAGTCATGTTTTTTGGGGTAAATATGACGGAGCCGTCGCCTTGGTATGTTTGGCCACTGCTAGCAGGAGCTACCCAACTGTTATTATCGCTAATGAGTCTAGCCAAGCCGGTTAAGAATAACGACAAAAAAGTTGTAAAAAAATCTAAAGAACCAGCTACTACTCCAAGTTTTACCAACTCGCTAACCAGCTCTCTTCAGACTCAAATGGTGTTTGTTTTTCCTATCATTACATTTGTGATATCGCTCAATTTTCCCTCCGGCCTTGTTCTTTACTGGGTGATATCGACCCTAATCAGTATGGCGCAACAATATTACGTGGGTGGTTGGGGAAAATTAGCTTGGTATGTAGAGGTTTTAAAAAACAAAAAAACTCTAACCAATCATGTAAATCCTCCTCAGCCCTAATACCACACCCTAATCGGTGTAGATATCGGTCGAGATGGGATAACGAGGGCATGCTTAATCTAAGTAATCTAAATACTTGTAAAAAACTGTAAACCTCAATCATAAAAAAGAAAAATTATGCAAATTACAGACTACTTTTCTCAACTCTGTCAACACTGTGGAATCAGCGCTCTATCTGTGACAGAGGTAGACACCGCCGATAAAAAGGAAGTTTTAATTTCAGTCGATCCAGAGGATGCGGGCATGCTGATTGGTCGAGGCGGTGAGACCATTTTAAGCCTCCAAAGACTAGCTCGAGCTAGCTTTGCTAGCCAGTTTCCAGGTCAAAGACTGGTGATAAATGTTAATGACTACAGGCAACAAAGGGAAGAAAAACTAACCCAAATTCTTCGAGACGTCGCCCAAAGAGCACTTGACACCAACCAATCGGTTGCTTTTCCTCTTCAGATTTCATCAGCCGAGCGATTTTTTGTACACTCCAAATTGACTGAGATGACCGAGTTTTCTAGCTTGGAAAGCGTGTCGGTGGGTGATGGACGAGCTAGAAGGCTGATTGTGCAACCCAAAAAGGTTAATAGTGATGAGTAGCCAGTGGCAAATTTTCACTGATGGTGGGTCAAGAGGCAATCCTGGACAAGCAGCCTGTGCATTTTCTATTCAATTTGGCGACGTCGAACTTTTTTACCAAAGTCATTTTCTAGGAGTTAAAACCAACAACGAGGCTGAATATTGGGGACTGATAAACTCGATTGAGTTTGTACTTGATCAAAGTAATTATTCTACCCCACCCTCCAGTTATGCCTGGAATTTGGACTCCAAGCTGGTAGTAGAGCAAACACTAGGCAACTGGAAGATTAAGGAAGCTCGACTCAGGCCACTGGTTGAAAAAGCTCAAGATTTGTTATCACAACTACCTGGAGAATTCACAGTTCAACACATCCCTAGAGAAAAAAATGCCCGAGCCGACCGGCTGGTTAATGAGTGTCTTGATATGTCGATTTAAACCCCACAGTGTTGGTTTGAGAATATCATGTTTACCCAGTACAATTAGGATTTGAATAATCGCTCCACCCAATCAATGGAGGTGGTGTGTTTGTTGTCCAAACCATGAAAACTCTGCCCACCTCAGATACACCTCAAGTGCTTGTTTTGTTTTCTCAAGACATGAGTGGTGTGGCTCAACAAATTCGTCATAAAGGTTTTCAAGCCAAACCTGAGTTGTTTAAGGAATCAAGTGATCAGGGAGGCGTGTTATTACCAACAGCAAGTCTTAATTCTCACGAAATAAAAAAAACCAACTGGTACAAAGTGGTGGTGTTTGTGTCTTCATTTCAAATCTTTTCAGAAGAGTTGGTGAAACAACTCGGCAATCTTAAATGCCCACTGTTGTTAGTGATCCCTATTTTTACTAGTCAATTTCAAAAAAACGAGGCCAAAGACTCGACCTTGAACAAGATTGATTATTTATTAAAACCCCAACCCATATTGTTTAGTCAAGTTGTATCTAATTTATCATCCGCCTGCCTGTTGTTAGTTGATGGTTTGGTGAGTAAACAATGCTTGTCGTCATCTGATCTATCTTTATTTCAACTTAGCACCACCCTCAGCCAACACAAATTAGAACTACCAAACAGTTTGTCACTAATTACTCAAGATCAACTATTTGAGCAGGTTGTGAATAGGCTAACCGCCCCCCAATTGGGGTCAAACGTTATACTGACCTCAGAAAAAATTAGCGGTCAAGTACTTTACCAAAAGCTGAGCAAAAACCTCGAACAGTGTCATCGACATAAAGTTGCTCAAGCCGACTTTGTTCAGCCCATTTCTTTTGGCTTGCCTCCCGTAAAAACCCAGCCGATTTCGTTAGCAAACAATGCAACATCTGATTGGATCGCTACCACCCAATCGCCCAATTTGCTATCAACAAGCCTAAAAACTCAGGTTGGATTGATAATTAATCGGTTAGATAGTTGGCAAAAAACTCAACTGCCCCCACCCAACCCAATAGTTAAGTCGCCTCCTCCTTCATCGCCAATTAACATTTTGTCTGCTACTAACCAAAAGCTAGTCTTCCCTCATCAATCACCCAACCCCCACAATCAAACTCAAGACATCATCCAACAATCTCCAAGTTCCAACATCAGAACTCAAGACATCATCCAACAATCTCCAAGTTCCAACATCAGAACTCAAGATATCACTCCTCAACCAACAGTTTCCACCAACCAAGCTCAAGACGCTGTTTCTCAACCCCCGACTTTCAACCTCCCTCAATCACCAACCAGCCCCCCGCCCCCCGCCAACCAGCCCTTAGATACCCAGCTTGCCAATATATTTACCAAAAAAAGGGCGGTAGAGAAGATTGGTCATCAAACCCACACTCTGCACATAAAAAGCCGAATTCGGGCTAAATCAAAGCGTCGTAGAGGGTTATTTGTGGGCGGGGCAGTCTTAACGGGTGTCAGTTTGGCGGTGTTATTTTTTGTGGGATCTTACACTGTCGTTTCCAGTTCCCTTCTGAATCAGGTTGAGTCGCTCTTGACCGATCTGACAGTTGATCAAATTAGCCCCCCTCCCCCCACTCTAGCAGTTTTAACCAACCTGCTTGATTGGCAAAATCAGTTTTATGATCATTTGTTCGATGAATCAATTATGAAGCAACCCACCAACTCGGTGGCTTTGGCAAAAGCGCTAGCCAGGTTAAGCTTGGTTGATCAAAATAGGCAGAAAGCTTTCCACCAAATTTTTACCAATCTATTTGTGTCTAATCAAACTGATTTGCTTAATTTGGAACAAGCAGTAGCTTTGCAAAATGTGAGATTGGATGTTTGGCACGAGCTGTTGTCCATTATGCGGTCTGGCTCTGAAAACAACGCTAGTCAATCAGAAGAGTTGGAAAAAGACCTTGTTGCCCTACAGTCCGATCGGGCCATTTTAGCCAATCTCTCCCCTCACCTTACACAACTATTGGGTTTTGATGCTCCGAAAAAATATGCCGTAGTTTTTCAAAACACTCAGGAGCTAAGGTCAACTGGTGGCTTTATCCAGTCGTTAGGCATCGTCACTATTGACCAAGGTCAAATTACTTCAACTCAAGCTTACAGTAGTTATGAAATTGACAAAATGCTAGGCGGGGTGGTGGAGGCGCCCGCAGAGTTGGTTAAACAGCTGGGGGAAAAGCAGTTGTATTTTAGAGATAGCAACTGGGACGCCAACTTTCCTACCTCAGCCGAAACAATGACTTGGTTTATTGAGAAAAGTTTAAACACCAAGCTTGATGGAGTGTTGGCCATTACCACAGCTAGCCTGCAAGATATTTTATCTGTAACAGGGCCTCTGGTTTTGTCTGACTCTCACCAAACAGTTTCGGCTCAAAATTTGCTTGAAAGATTGGAAAATAATTCTGGTGTTCAGGGTTTGACACCAAACCAACCGCGTGAGTACTCGACACAAATCATGAGCGCTGTTTTAGACAAATTAAGTGAGTTAAATCCAGAACAAACCAAGCAATTGTTAGTAGCGCTAAGCAGTAGTTTGAAAGATGCCAATAGCTTGGTGTTTAATCAAGAATCAACCGTTCAACAAGCCATGGTTGATCTAGGTTGGTCGGGGACGGTTTTGTCTCCACCCTGCCCTAATCCTTTTGGTCAAAAAAGCTGCCGAATTGACCCTTTTTATTTGAATGAAAAAAATATCGGAATAAACAAGGCAAATCAATATCTCCAGAGGAAAAATTTGGCCAAAATTAAGGTTGATCAATCAAGCATAAAATACCGTCTCCAGATTTCATACGAAAATTATGCCGATGTATCAAGCTGGCCGAAGGGTTCTTATCTGGTGTACGCGCAAGCCTTTTTGCCGCCTAACGCCAATCAGTTAAAAATTGCCGTTGATGGGGTTGAAATTGACGACAAAGCACTTACAACCACACAATGGGAAAACAGGTCGGTAGTGGGCTTTAATTTGGAGGTGCCGATTAAGTCTACTAAACAGGTTGAGATTGACTTTGAAACCCCTCCCTTAAACAATGAGAATGCCTATGTTTTTTTTATGCAAAAACAGCCAGGAGTGTCGCTTCATCAGAGTCAGGTTGAAATCGATTTGTTAGAGGGCAAGGTGCCTCTAGCAGTGTCTCCTGGAGCAGTGGTTGAGGAAAATCGGGTAGTCTTCTCCCCCACCCCCAACCCTCACCTCCTAGTTGGTCTTTCATTTTAATTTGGTATAATCGTGCTTCTGGTAATGCTAGTCACCGGTTACAAGTTGCTAGTTGTAAAGATGGTGATTTGATTAATCGAAAGTTGATCGCCTGCACTCAAATCGATTTTGTAGGATTGATTGTGATGACTAAAGCCGTCAAGCCAACTAGACTGGCAACCTAATAGAAGGATGTGTCCGCCTTCGTCTAACTTGCAAATATAGAAAGAATTTATGACACCAAATCAAGTCATTATTTCAGCCGAACCCAGAAATGTTCTGGGCAAAAAAATTGCCTCTCTTCGCAAAGATGGCTGGGTGCCTGCCAACTTATTTGGTTTACACCAACCCTCATTGGCTATTCAGGTTAATGGCAAAGAGTTTAACAAGCAGTTAGCAGCCAATCCTGATGTAAACTTGGTTTATGTTAGTGTGGCTGGCGAGTCTAACTCCCCCACCCCAGCTTTAGTTGATGAGGTAGTTATGCACCCAGTCACTGCAGGTGTTCAACACATTGCTTTCCGACGTGTGTCTTTGAAAGAAAAAGTCACCACCGAGGTGCCGATTGAGTTGGTCGGGGAGGTGGATGTGCCAGAAACAACGGTAGTTCAAGTTTTGGATGAAATAGAAGTTGAGGCCTTACCAACCAACATTCCAGAGAAAATTGAAGTTAATATTGAGTCTCTAAAAGAGGCGGGTGATGCTATTTTAATCAATCAGTTGGTTTACGATCGGGAAAAAATTGCTCTGGTTGCTACTGAGGAGGAATTAACCCAACCAGTCGTAATTCTCCAGGCAGTAGTTGAGGAGGTTGAAGAGGTGGCTGAAGAAGTGGTTGAGTCAGCTGAGGTTGAGGGTGGTGAAAAGACGGGTGGGGATGTGGAGGGGGGAGGAGAGGCTGCCAAATCTGAAGAAAAAAGTGAGTAAGCTGGGTTTGTAGATAAAAAAGAGTAATTGAGTCACACAATGTCTGCATCGATTCAAAACCTTTTTGATCATCCTGCCAATCCACGAGATGATGTGAGTTGATCGCCGTTTCTGATAATGGGTTTGTCACTTCAACTCACCAACGGCGGATTTGAGATCTTCCAACCCATTTTGTGTTCCCTGTGTTTTTTTTGTTTAGCCTTGAGAATTATTAATCTTGAAAGATACTGCTCTCTTAGTTGACGATTAGACCCAACATTCGCGATTGGCCGCTATTCTGATTATTTGCAGAGGAAGACAACTAGACTCAGAGCGTTAATTCAGGGTACCTAACAATGGGCTTGCAGATTGCAACCTGCATGTCCACAATGACGACGGGTAACAACTTGTTTAGTTGGGGGAGGGAAGTAGGGTTTTAATTTCCAAATTAAGTACTTCTGAGTTTGGTTGTAATGAGGCGGCTTTTTGCCATGTGTGAAGTTTATTTTCAACAAACTGCTGATTTTCACGAGTAAGACGTTGATTTTGAAAGATGAGAACTGCTAAAGATTTGTAGTACTCACTGGCCTGATTCCAAAAGACTGTACCAACCATAAACAAGACAGCTAATAAACACAAAATCAGACTTTTTGAGTGAGAAACTTTATTCCAAATTACCTGAGCAGCAACACCAGCGATCGATGAGCCTAGAGCCAACAAGTAGATTGGTTGGTTGGTTCGGTGGGATAAGCGTGGCGTATTTTTGTTTGACTGGCTGGGTAATGATTTTGATCTCATGCTCGAGGATTGTTTAATCATATCTTAGATGCCGCCTCGTCAACATTATTGTAACTCGTTTTAGATTTAGACACCACTTGCTGGGTTGCGATGGGGAGTGTTGCTCTCTGATTTGACGGCCAGGGGGCAGTGATGAGAAGGGGGTGATTAACTAAACGACGTGAAAATAACTCTTGCCAAATCGCTTCGGTCAGGTGGGAAATGAAGGGGTGAAGGAGGGTGAGGAAGGTGACGAGTCCCTGTAAAAGCTGGTCATCTCCGACCTGTTTGGTTTTATGCTGTTCAATAATCTGGTCACAGTACCAGTGCCAAAATTTATCAACCACCGCGTCGGCGGCTTGCCCGGGACGAAGACGATTGAGGTGGGTAGTGGTTTCATTAATCACTGATGTTAGAGTTTGGTCAAACCCAACCGAGTTGGTGGTTGTTGCGTTCTGATCTGCTGGTATCTCGACTCGCAAATGAGGTGTGATGGGGGCTGTGGTGTGTGATCGATCGATGTCATCAACCGCCTCAGGTGAAGCTTCTTGATGATTTTTTATGTGGGTGGTAGCTGAATTGATCGATTTTGATTGATTAACACTGACGCTAGTATTGTCAAGTTGATCAAAATGCATTATCACATAACGAGCGGCATTCCAAACTTTGTTAGTCAAATTCCGAGCTGCCTTGAAGTCAGCCTCGCCCACACTTTTATCTTGGCCTGGGGTTGATCTAATAACTAGAGCTAGTCGCAAAGCATCAGCGCCGATTTTGTCCACAATTTCTAAAGGATTAACTACATTACCCTTGCTTTTACTCATTTTCAAACCCTTTTCGTCACGAATTAAGCCGTGCAAATAGACATTTGTAAAGGGTGATTGATCGGTTAAATATTTGCCAAGAAGCATCATGCGCATCACCCAAAACAACAAAATATCGTAAGCGGTTTCCATTACTGAAGTGGGGTAGAAGTTGTTAAAATCGGCGGGTTGAGTTGTTTTTAGTGTTACTATCGGCCACTGGCTAGATGAAAACCAAGTGTCAAAGGTGTCGGTCTCCGGCAACCAATCGCCTTGTTTAGTTGGTTGCTCGACACCAAGCTCGTATGGTACGTCTTGATGGGCGGTGACTAACTGAAGGCCTTGGAGAATTTCATCAAACGTCATCGATTTCAGTAAAGTTGACAGCAGACCAGATTGATACTTGCCCTGCTTATTGATCAAACCTACTGTTATCAGCTCCTCAAAACCTTGAGTCTGATACCAAACCGGAATACGAATGCCCCAGACAATTTGTCGACTAATGTTCCAATCCGCCAATTGATTCAGCCAGTTGCGTAAAATTTGCTCCCGACCAGCGCCATGAATTTTAGTTTCCCCAGAATCAAGAGCTTGGGTGACCCTATCGACTAGGTTGTGATTGGAGTCTTTAACTTTTAAGAAAAATTGGGGGAGGGGGAGGGGTTCGATGGCTTTGCCACACCTATAACAACAGCTCATGGAGTGGGAGTATTTCATATCAATGTGGTCGATTAAATCGAGTTGCTTCAGATCCTCGACGATTAGCTTGCGTGCTTCGGTTGTCGACAAGCCTGAGTACTTGCCCAAACCCCCTGCCATTTTGCCCTGAGTTGTAATTACCTGCTTGGTTGGTAATCGATGTTTTTTACCAACCCAGAAATCATTTAAATCATGAGCGGGAGTGATTTTGACTACGCCTGTACCAAACTCGGGATCGACAAAAGTGTCGGCAATGACGGGTAGCTGAATGTTGTCCAGCACATCCCTGACCGTCAAAGTCTGACCTATGTACTGCCGGTATCGCTTGTCATTTGGATGAACTGCTAGGGCCACATCGCCGAGTTTAGTTTCTGGTCGGACTGTGGCCACCACTAAAGGTCCATACTTAATATAGTAGAGGGGGTTGGTTTGAGTTTTATATGTGACTTCAAGCTGGCTGTAACTGGTGCCACACTTGGGGCAGTAATTAACCAGTTGGAGATCGCGATAAATTAGTTTATCTTGATGAAGTTGAAAAAAGGTTTGCTGAACAAACTCAACTACTGCAGGATCTAAAGTAAAGCGAAATCGCGACCAATCTAGACTAAAGCCCAGTCGACGTAGCTGCGCTACCGCTACACTAGAATTTTCCTGAGTGTAGTCCCAAATTTTTTGGTAAAGAGTTTGGCGATCGTATTGAAAGCGCGACTCACCATTTTTTTGAAGTTTTTTTTCAAAGACGTATTGAGTTTCTATGCCGGCGTGATCAGTGCCTGGCAACCAAAGCGTGTTGTCGCCCAGCATACGATGGTAGCGAATTAACACATCTTCTACTACATACATGGCGTGACCCATGTGGAGAGGATCATTAGCATTAGGGGGAGGGAGTATAATAGAGAAGGGTTTGGGGTGGTAGGATTGTTTGTTCGTACTTTTTGGTACTCCTACTGGGTAGGGGTTTGATGACAGTTGGTTTTTTAAGCTACTTGATTGATCGAGGGCTGATGGTTTAATCGATGACAGCGATCCCTTAGACCCGGTCGATTGTGAGAGTTCAGCAACTTGTTCAAAATCACTTCTGGGTCTAAAAGCTCCAGATTTTTCCCACAACTCATACATCTTAGGTTCAATTTCTGTTGGCTGATATCTTGTGTCCATGATGGGGGTTAGTATATCACTCGATGTTATAGATTACTTGGAGATTCCAAGAATTCAAGGAAACACTTTTAGCTCAGGACTTGGGAATATTAATTAATCTTAACCCGCAACCTCGATACCGTAAGATCGAATTTCATTTGCCAAAGGATCCCATGTGTTGTCAATTTCTTCTGGTCGAAATGGATGAGGTTCAATCAGTAGAAAATCTTTCGACCTGTTGTGTATTAACAATCTTTGATTATCAAATCGATCATTACTAAAGTTGTTTGAAAGTACACATACATCAATGTCACTCCACATTGGATTGATTGCCCTTAGCATGGGATCCAAAAACAATCAATTTTTGCCAACCTATACCTCTTGCTTTCAGATCTTGACCGTAGGCTGACACAAGCTCAGCAACCGCTGGTTTTAGTACTGCTTTTTTAGCCATAAACACAGCATAGTAGGTAGCCTTACTAATTCCGGTCAACTGACAAATCCGATTAACCCCAAATTGACCACTAGCTACCATAGTTCGAGCAAAACACACTACTTGCCACTTTGGGATTGATAAAAATCTGCAAAGTTTTTAATTAGGTTTAGCTCTACCTCCTTTTTACCGA
>JAANMT010003869.1_pt1 | contig 10028 bp, 8 predicted proteins | sample 7279711 | NCBI WGS metagenome assembly JAANMT01 (sample SAMN14094538, study PRJNA606508) | bioreactor metagenome | isolation source: A lab-scale SPAN reactor treating ammonium-rich wastewater day 1 | place: Ireland: Galway | collected 2017-01-16 | reverse complement strand
AGGAAGAAGGCATTTTGGACTATGTTTTCGCACTATCAGAAACCAAACAATGAATTGCAGAAGATTTGTGTAATAAATTATTGAACTCTATGTAATATGAATCAAGGAACGGCAGAAAATATGTGTTTTTCAATTATCCGGGCAAGATAATTACCGGTAATTTTAATTAAAAAGCCTTGCAAACAGAGAAAAAATCCGTTTGCAAGGCTAAGAAAAACTGCTTCTATATTATTAACGTGCGATTACAACCGGAACAGTTACAGTACCTGTCGGAGTGGAAAGAGTCGCACGGTATATCCCCGAAGATAAGCGGGAAGCATCGAACTCTATTTGATAATTGCCTGCACTACTATTACCTTCGCCTATTACGGCAACGGTTTGACCAAGCATATCCTGAAGCATAAGACGATAGCTGGCATCCGTATCTAATCTGTAGAATACGCCTAAACGACCGCTTGTCGGATTCGGTGCTACCGTCAATCCAGTTTCGACGGCAGATAAGCCTGTCGTAACGTTGTCATTATCTTTCGTGAACGGTTGAACTCCCGCTTGTATGTCGTATTTCTGATTCAAATAGTTGAATATCTGCGTTCGCACATTAGCGTTTGTTGTATTCAGAACGTATACCTCCGCCATTCTTCCCAAAAAGGAATTGCTGAATCCCGAGATCATATTCACACCGTTATGATAGCGCGTTTGGTCATACGTTGCACCTATGCCGCCATTATGTAAATTTGCCGTTATATACGGGTCGAGATAAAGGTTGTTGTTTGTGCTCGTAATGCTTGTAACTCCTTCATTAGAAACTGATAACTTCATACTTGAACCATCGAAAACAAATTGTGCCAGATATACTCTGTTTGTGCCTATTATTCGATTTATCCACCATCTCGTGCTGTCCCATGCGCCCGCGTATAAACGCAAATTGTCTATGTACATATTGAAACCCGCAGACTCGCCGCCAAGTTCTATAAGCATTTGCTTGGTAGAAGCATTACTGCCGGTGCGAAACACAAGAAAAATTGTCTTTGCACCGCCGCCGGTCAAAGCATCGCGTGCCGCAACTCCCATACCTTTGCCGGCAGCAAACTGAACTACGGGCTGATTGTTGATAACACAAATTCCCGAATTGCAGTATGTAGGACGCATCGAGCTTGTGTTCTGTGTGGCATGGTCATCAGAACCGGCATCTGTGGCATCGGGCCAAAGCTGAACCAAAGAATTATTCGCCTGACCTATATCCGAAGCTATAAGATGCATTATTGGTGCATAAGGATCTCCTTCGCCGCCTAAAATGTCAAACTCTGTGCTTTCGCCGTATAAACCACCAGCTCCGAATGATACTTCTGCGGATAATATCTGATTAGTTGCAGGTTGCGTGAAAGAAAGGGTACCGAATACGGCAGTACCTTCCTGACTAAGCAGTGCTTGCTCGGGATTGCCCGACATAAAATTATTCGACAGGCTTAACTCTGTGTTTTCAAGGTCAAAATCCGCATTTTGGAATTCGTCTTCTGCGCGAACAATTACATCGGGTTGCATAATTGCGCCTACCTGCACATCTGTCGGTTGCTGTATAAAGCGCAACCTGTCGGCTATAACTTCAAGGCGATTATCGTCGTATTCGGTGGAACTTACGGCACCGCCGCCGTTTTCATCGCGGAATTCGGTTCCTCCCGCACCGGCTACAGCCGACGTTACGGTAAATGTCAATTGAGTATTGTCTGTTACGGCTGTCGTAAATGTAGCTCTAAATGATAGCTCGGCAGTTGCATTATCGGGCGCAGTTATATTTAGACCGGAAAAATTAACCGCGCCGTTTTCCGGCACGGGAAGGTCGGCTAATTTTGTTTCGCCGCTGAAAAGAGCAAGCCTGCGTACCATACCCGGATGGCTGACCTGTATGGTCAAATCGGTCAGTATTGTGGGGAGTGCGTCGGCATCGGGCGACGTAGCACCGCCGTCGCGCACGGTTAGCCCCAATACGGGGGCCGAATTATTTAATGCAAGATCATTATTATTTGACTGATAATCAACATAATGTATATTCTGCCAATACTCAAAGCCGGGAGTGGCTATAATATCGCTACCGCGTAATGCAAGCGCACTCGTTCCCGCAAGATAGCCGTAAGAGTCGAAGTTGCCGTAGCCGTATATCGTCGCCGAAAGTTGTCCGCCCGTTCCTGCAAAAAGATTGTGAGTTCCTCCCGGAATACCGGACAATATAACAGCCGACAAAGTAGGGTCGCCCGGAATAGGTTCAAATCCGTTGACCGGCAGACCGTCAAGCAATACATTATCCGTATTTGTGGTAGCGGTTACGACATTCATAAAGTAACTCGGTATATTGGGAGTTACAAATGCCTCGAATGTTATTTTATCTATCATTTGGTCTACCGGAGGCACATAAACCGAGAAAGGATCGGAAGTTACATAATCGCAAGACGAGCCTGGGCTGTATTGCATCAATGCAATGGGAGCACTTGTCGTAATTACTTCTCTGCTTGTAGATGAGAAGTTGTAAGTTTGTCCGGCATTTATTGTAGCACTTAGAATGCCGTCGCGGAATACTTGCGTGGTATTTTCCGTAGCTACCGCATCATAAACAATAGCTGCCGTTCTTAGTGCCAGAGGTACGATAACGAAGCGTTGCCCTAAACGATTCGTCGGCATATTTTGCTCGAAAATATGGTCGCAAGCAGTGCAATTACCGATTGTCGTGCATATTGCACCGCTGAAAACTGCAACAGGAGCAGACGAAGTTACCAATGTGCCGTTCAAGTGGGCATTAGCCGCACCACTTTGCACTTGGTATGTTTGTCCGCGATTCAACGTAACATTGAAAGGTGTATTTGCAACATGTCCGCCGAGCGTGGCAACTGACGGCGTAATTGTTACGGTCGTATTGTCTTGCGTGGCTATAATCAGGAATTGAGAGCGAATATAATTTATTTCATCGGCGCGTGCTCCGGCAACACGATAATTAACGCCTAATGCAGGCGTAGGCAAAACGCCCGATGCATCACTTGTAGCATCCCTGAAATTAAGTGCATAAACAGAAACCGGCTTTTGAGTTGTTATATGAATGCCCATCGGCCGTACTATTTCCGAACCTGTATTGTATCCTTCCGCCAAAGGTATAATAAAGGAAACCGAAGAATTAGCAGCTACCGTAAAGTTTTGCGTGAATGTTCCGAGCGGTATAGATATTGTGCCGGTAGTAGCCTCGTCGGCTGTAATAAATACTTTTAAAGTAGGTGTGAAATTTTCACTGAAGCCAAACCAAAAATCCGTACCTTTGGTAGAAAGTTGTGCTTGTGCAGACAATGCCGCATGCAATGCGATAATTAAGGTGAATATCGCCGACCTGATTATAAAAAGTATATTCTTTTTCATTGTTGGAACTTTGCAAATGTTAAAAAAAGTAAATCGGGAAATTGCAGATTAAGGCGCGAATAAGATGTCGGCAAGCGGCGTGTTAATCTCAGCCGAGCTCATGCGATACGTGGAAACTGTGTTTCCGGCAACGGTTTTTATTATCGTTCCGGGTATTGTTATACCGCTTGTCGTTTGATAGTCGGAATAATCGACAATAACATCTAAATTTCCCTGATTCAATTCTTTACGTATTTCGCGCATCATTAAAAAATTATCTTGGCGTATATATAGTGTACGCTGTTCGTTCTCATCGTAAGTTGCGCGTAAAACATACACGGGAATTCCATTCAGTATAGTTTGTTCAGACAGTATCACGGACTCGGCTTTGTCCGGACGCGGCATATATCCCATATCTCGCACGATATTCCGCGCTTCAAACCCGTTCATACTTAAAATATTTGTTATAGGGCGTTTTTTACTCCCTCCGGCCATTTCATTCTGCACCCAACCGCCGTTGCCATACCAACAAACAATAGTTGTGCCTATTACATCAGTTGTTTTTTTCAACATTTTACCGTCATTTCTGCACTCGATTGAAATAGTAGAAGTACTTCCGTATTCCGTAACTTCTCCTTTCAATACAATTGATTCAATTGTATTGATTTTAGTAGCAGACAAATTCTGTTGCACTATCTGCTCGGCTGTCTGCGCGTTTGCGCAAAGTGACAAAAGCACCGCTGCCACAATAGCGGTAATCGCCGTTTTCATAATAAAAACTCCATAAAATTGAGTAAAAGAACAATGATTTAGAAATCTGTTTTTAACCCTGAAATTCCTGACATCGGATTTGTTCGGCACCCTATAACGGGTATAGCCACTTATTACTTTTCTTCTCAACAACAAAAATATGAAAAAACATCAATTGGCAAAATTATTTTTTAAAGTGTTGCAAATAAAGTTGGAACGGCTTGTTTTGGTTCGCTCAAAGCGTAAAAAATCGAGCCGTCTGCACTATTGGCACGATGCTTGTAATTCCGATAGAAAAATCGCCGAATTTCAATCCTGTTCAAGATGAAAAAATACGCCGCCGCAATAAGAATTACATTTGCATTGCTGACGTGCCTTATACTGATATTTACGGCTGTTGCGGCTTATTCTCAATCGCCCGCCGCACCTATTTCTTTGCCGAAAATATCGCTTGGCGTAGAGCAAGCGCAATCGCCCAAAGACGCGGTACTAACCTTGCAAATAGTGGCGGTGATGACCATTCTCACCCTTGCGCCGTCTATACTGATAATGGCTACTTGCTTCACGCGAATTATAGTCGTGTTTCATTTCTTAAAGCAAGCTCTCGGCACTCAAACGCAGCCTCCGTCGCAACTGCTTACAGGATTGGCTCTGTTTCTTACGTTTTATGTGATGCAACCCTCGCTGAATCAAGCAAATTCAACCGGGCTGCAACCATATTTGCGAGATGAAATCACGCAGGAACAAGCGGTAACGAATATAGTAAAACCGTTCCGTGAATTTATGTTGCGCCACACTCGCGAGGAGGATTTGGCACTGTTCGTCAAACTCAGCGGTGCGGAAAAACCGGCTGCACTCGACGATGTTTCCACGCTTACGGTAATTCCCGCATACTCGCTTAGCGAGTTGCGAATGGCCTTTCAAATAGGCTTCATAATTTTTATCCCGTTTTTGGTGCTTGATATGGTAATATCCAGCATTTTAATGTCGTTAGGAATGATGATGCTTCCGCCGCAGCTTATTTCCATGCCTATAAAAGTACTGCTGTTCGTTATGGTAGACGGCTGGAATCTGATAGTCAAATCGCTTATGGAAAGCATTGTAAGCCCGGGCGGTTAATAAAAACTTTTTCAAAGGAAGGAAACTCATGTCCGACGAACTTGTAATACAACTTATTCGTGATGCTTTCTATCATGTATTGCTGATAGCCGGTCCGTTGCTTGCATTATCGTTGATATTGGGGCTTATCATAGCCATATTCCAAGCGGCTACGTCCATCAATGAACAAACACTGACATTTGTGCCGAAATTGGCATTGGTATTTATCGTTACGGTACTTGCTCTGCCGTTTATGATAGGCACGATGAAAACTTTTGTTCTCGGATTATTTCAGATGATACCTACGCTTAAATAGAATACGCGGACAATCCGAATTTTACCGTACATTTTCCATCTGTTTCTGTACGGGAGCATACAGAGGCCGCAATATTTTTTATTAATAATGCCGTGCCTCTGCGCTCCATATCCGGGAATGATAAAAGGCCCTGTTTTTACTCGAAATTTCATCGCTTGAATAGATTAAACTATTGGCTAAAATTACGCCTAATCTATAAAGCAGGCTATTATTCTCCAATTTTCATTTATGATTGATTCCGGTGCAATAACATACTTTTCTACAAAATTCATATTCGGATTGCTGATTTTTATCCGCGTTTCGGCAATGATATTCGCTGCACCCGTGTTTTCTCACGCAGCGGTACAACCTATGCTGAAAATCGGTTTGGCCGCCGTAGTTGCAATGATGCTTACAGCTGCTTTTGCAGACAAGCAACCGGCCATTGACACCCATATTTGGTCGCTGTCGTTGCTGGTGGTCAAGGAATTTCTTATAGGTGCGGCGATAGGTTTTTCTACGGCAATGATATTGTATGCGGTAGAATTTGCAGGCGGATTACTCGATTTCGATATAGGATTTCAAACTTCGTTGCTATTCGATTCCAACAGTAGTGCGCCAACCCTTATAGGGCAACTTAAAATGATGGTTACGCTAATGGTGTTTCTGGGGCTGAACGGACATCATTTCCTGCTCGAAGCACTTGCGGCAAGTTTTGTTGCCGTTCCGCTCGACAGTTTCGGCGTTACTACTTCTGCGGTTGATACTTTGCTACGCTTGGTTACAAACGTTACTATTATTGCCATAAAAATAGCCTCGCCGATATTGCTGTCGCTTTTATTGGTAAATATTTCGCTGGCATTACTATCGCGTGTCGCACCGCAACTCAATGTGTTTGTTCTGAGTTTTCAAGTAAAAGTGGCGGTGGGACTGATAATGCTGTTCGTAACAATACCGCTATTCGTAATGATAGCCAAAACTGCCATAACATTTTTTCAGAACGAAACTTATACTGTGATTATGACGCTGAATCCGAAGCGTTGATTTGCTGAAAACACTATGTAAATACAAGCAAAACTATGGCGGAAACCCCCGACGGACAACAGAAAACCGAACCGGCATCGGGTAAGAAACTTTCCGACGCACAAAGTAAAGGGCAGGTAGCCAAAAGCCTTGATGCCACAAATTCGGCTGTACTGCTTATCGGCGGAATGGTTGCCGCCGCATTTACAATTCCTTTGTTGCAAAGGCAGATGGAATTTATGCGCTTATTGTTTGCCAATGCACCGCATATAACGCTGACCGATACAAGCGTAGCCAAATACTACCCCGACGTTATTGCTGCTTTGGCAACGCTGGCATTGCCATTGCTCGGCATTATCGCATTGATTGCCGCCGCAACAGAAATAGGGCAAACCGGTTTTACGTTTGCAACAAAAAAATTCACGGAAGGGCTGAATTTCAAGCAGATATTCAATGTTTTCCAAGGATTGAAGCGTATATTCGGTTCTGCACGCTCGGTAATGGAATTGCTGAAAAGTATCGTGAAACTATTGCTCGTAGGCGCGGTTCTCTATCAGGTATTGCATCGCCGCATTGACGAGATTGCCGGATTGGCCGCGCAACCGTATCAGCATATAGGTACTGTTATAGGTAGCGTGATAATGGAGTTACTTTGGAAAATAGGTGCGATTTATCTGCTTATAGGTGCGGGTGATTTCTTCTATCAACGCTATAAATTCCGCGACGACCTGAAAATGACAAAACAAGAAGTCAAAGAAGAAAACAAGCAGTCGGAAGGCGATGCGGAGGTAAAGCAACGCATACGGCAATTGGCACGGCAAAGGTTGAAGCGCATTATGTTGCAAAACGTAAAAAAAGCCGACGTAGTGATTACCAATCCTACGCACTACGCTGTGGCATTGGAATACAAGCCCGGAATGAGCGCACCGAAAGTATTGGCAAAAGGTGTGGATTTTCTCGCGCTTAAAATCCGCGAAATAGCGACCGAAAGCGATGTGCCGATAGTCGAAAATCCTCCGCTGGCACGGGCTTTGTACTCTGCCGCAGAGGTTGATGCGGAAATTCCCGAAACACTTTTCAAAGCCGTAGCACAAGTCTTGGCTTATATTTACCGGCAACGCGGCAAGAAATAGCTGTAATCTATATTCGACGAAAAATTTTTCATCTCGAAAAACACAAGCAAACAGACGCATAATACAATATGGCCGATTCCGTTGTCAATACATTGCCCGTACCCGAGCCGCTTCGCCGCGCTTTGGGAGTGGCATCATCTAATCCCGATATTGCTTTGGGCATTGGTGTATTGCTGGTTATAGCATTGCTGATTCTGCCGTTGCCGCCGCTTATACTCGATATTTTGCTTGCGCTGAACATTACGGTTTCGACTCTTGTGTTAATGACCTCGATTTATATCACCAGTCCGCTCGAAATCAGTTCTTTTCCTACAATTCTTTTGATAACTACATTATTCCGTTTGGGACTGAATATCGCAACCGTCCGGCTGATTCTAAGCCGCGGCGAGGCCGGCGATATTATACACGCTTTCGGAACATTCGTAATCGGCGGAAATTACGTAGTCGGTATAATTATTTTTCTAATTCTGCTGGTAATCAATTTTATCGTTATCATCAAAGGCTCTACGCGAATTGCAGAAGTTGCCGCCAGATTTACGCTTGACGCTTTGCCCGGCAAGCAAATGAGTATTGATGCCGACCTGAACGCCGGATTTATTGACGATAAAGAAGCACGCCGCCGCCGCGAAAAACTTTCACGCGAAGCCGAATTTCACGGCTCTATGGACGGCGCGTCGAAATTCGTTAAGGGCGATGCCATTGCTGCGATTATTATTATGGCGGTGAATATAATTGGGGGGTTTGCCATAGGCGTGGCGCAACGCGGTATGGACGTGGCGCAAGCACTTTCCACCTACACGATTTTGACAATAGGCGACGGCTTGGTATCGCAAATTCCTGCTCTGTTGATTTCAGTAGCGGCCGGCTTGGTGGTAACGCGCTCGTCGGCCGGCGAAAAACTCGAAACCGAACTGGCAGGGCAATTCGGCGGGCGGCCGCGCGCATTGGGCATAGTTTCCGGAACTTGCGTCGCACTGGCCGTAGTACCCGGATTTCCGGCGGTGCCGTTCATATTACTTGCCGGAGTTACCGGCGGCTTGGCATATATTCGGTCGAAAACTCAAAAAATAGAAGCCGCAGAAACGCTGAAAGAAGAGCTTGCGGCAAGCGCGGAACAGGCCAAGCCGCAGGAACAGCCCGTAGAAGAATTATTGCGAATAGACCCTGTGGAAGTGGAACTTGGCTACGGACTTATAGCATTGGTAGACGAAACGCAGGGCGGCGACGTGTTCAAGCGCATAACAACCATTCGCCGGCAGTTGGCAACCGAACTCGGCATTATTCTGCCGCCGGTGCGGGTGCGCGATAATCTACAGCTTGCACCCGAAGAATACGTGGTAAAATTGCGCGGAATCGAAACCGCACGCAACACGCTGTACCCCGGAATGTTGCTGGCAATGAATCCCGGAAGTGCCGAAGGCGAAGTGGCCGGACTGAAAGTAACCGAACCGGTATTCGGATTGCCGGCTACGTGGATAGCGGTGGCCGACCGAGAAAATGCCGAAATAATGGGCTATACCGTAGTCGAGGCCGCTACTGTACTGGCAACGCATCTGACCGAGCTGTTACGCCGTAATGCCGACCGGCTTACAACAAGGCAAGATGTAAAGCAACTTATTGAAAATCAACGAAAAGACTATCCGGCAATAGTCGAAGAAGTACAGCCCGACCTCGTTCCCGTTATACAAAAAACGTTGCAGAATCTGCTGAAAGAAGGCATTCCAATACGCGACTTACCGATAATATTGGAGGCGATTCTGGAATATGCCAAAGTTACGAAGAACCCCGATGTTCTAACCGAATACGTGCGCCACAGTATCGGTGAATCCATAAAAAAACTTTATCAGGACACGCACGGCGTTATTCACGCAATAGCATTGGATCCCCGAGTGGAGCAAATTCTGACAAATGCGTTGCAAAACAACCAACAAGCGACAGTTTCAACATCGCTGGGACTTGCCCCCGACGTATTGCGTAACTTGCAGAACAGTATTTCACAGGCAATAGACGATGCTTCGTTGGCAGGTTTTATGCCTGTCATTATCACGCCCGCACAAATACGCCCTTATTTCCAACGAATGATACGCACCACATTCCCGATGACAAGCGTTATCAGCTACACCGAACTTCCTCCCGATGCCGAAATCGAAATAATAGAAACGGCACGTATGTAGAACGCATATCTTCTGCTTGTGTGCGTGTTGTCGAAAAGTTCGATAGTAGCACTCAGCTTCAATTTTGCACGTCAGTGCCAATTGCGGCAACACACTGTTACCGGCCGGTGTTATGTCTGTCCGTCCTTGCAAACCTTTGTCAGTATTGAGTTTTGTTGTCCTTGTCGTGGCATGTTGTGC
>JAANMT010003866.1_pt1 | contig 10031 bp, 6 predicted proteins | sample 7279711 | NCBI WGS metagenome assembly JAANMT01 (sample SAMN14094538, study PRJNA606508) | bioreactor metagenome | isolation source: A lab-scale SPAN reactor treating ammonium-rich wastewater day 1 | place: Ireland: Galway | collected 2017-01-16 | reverse complement strand
CCTGGCCTTCTCGACCCACTACTACACCGTGTTCCTGGCGCTGCCGCTCGGCCTCGCGGTGTGGTGGCACGCGCAGGCGCAGGGCGGAGCCACTGTCGTCCGGGCCCTGGTGGCCGCCGCCCTCGCGGCAACGGTCGTCTTCTTCCTGCTCTCGCCGTTCCTGCTCATCGAGCCGGCGACGGCCTGGCGTGACATCGTGGCCAACCGCCAGATCGTCGTCGATCGGGCCGGGGCCGGGAGCGGCCGGCTGTTTGCGAGCGCCGCCGACTACGCGGTGATGCTCTGGCGCGACGGCGTCCGCCCGCCGGTGCTCGCGCTCGCGGTCGTCGGTCTGATCGCACTCTGGCAGCGCCAGCCCGGCCTCGCGCTGTGGACGCTCGTCTTCCCCGTCGCGTTCCTGCTCTTCATCAGCAACACGGTCGCCGCGACGCGCTATCTCAACCCCGTGCTGCCGTTTGTCGTGCTGTGGGCGGCGGCCGGCGCCGTGGCCCTGGCCGAACGCGCCCGTTCGCGCCGGGGCCTCGTGCTCGCGCTCATCGCGATCGTGGCGTCGACCTCCGCCGTGCGCGCGTCGTGGCACGTTGGGACGTTCTTCGGGCAGGACGACACACGGACGATCGCACAGCGCTTCATCGAATCGCACGTGCCGCCAGGCTCGAGCGTGCTCGTGCAGCCGTATTCCGTGCAGCTCGTGCAGTCGAAGGCGAGCCTGGAGGAGGCCCTGCGGTCGACCATTGGCGACCCGCGCCTGGCGTCGACGAAGTTCGCGCGGCGCCTGGCGCTCGACCCGTGGCCCGCGCCGGCCTACCGTACGATCTACCTGGGCGACGGCGGGCTCGACGCCGACAAGATCTACGTGAGCTACGAGGCGTTCCGCGACGGCACGCTCGCCGCGCTGCGTCGTCTCGCGATCGACTACGTCGTGCTGAAACGCTACGACGACCCGCTCACCGAGCGTGTGGCCTCGGCCCTCGCGCGCGAGGCCGACCGGCTCGCGGTGTGCTCCCCGTTCGAAGACGACGCCGCGCGCGGTCACCTGCGCACCGTCGAGCCCTACCTGCACAACACGCACACGCCCATCCACCCGGCGCTCGAGCGACCCGGACCCGTGATGGAAATCTGGCGCGTGAAGTGACGCCGGAGCCTCGGGCCTCCGAAGCGCGACGCCACGCTACGACTGGGACTCGCCGCCGCCGTGCCAGTCGTCGCCGTAGAGCTCCGGTCCGCACACCGAGCAGATGCTGTGCGTGAAGAGCGCATCGGAGCGGCTGGCGATATAGGTCTCGACCGACTCCCAGAACCCCTGTTCGTCGCGGATCTTCTTGCACCGCGCGCAGATCGGGATGAGCCCCTTGAGCGTGCGCACCTCGGCGAGGGCCTGCTGGAGCTCCTGGTTCCGCGCCTCGAGGTCGCGGTTGGCCGACGCGAGCTCCGCTGCCCGTGCCCGGCCGAGACGATTGAAGTGCACGAGCGTCGCCACGAGCGCGATCGCCAGCAGCAGCAGCGCGCCTCCGAGCACGAAGACCAGCCGCTGTCGCGAGATGACGACCTCCTGTTGCCGCTGCCCGGCGCGCAGGACGAGGTTCTCCTCGAGGCGACGCTGCGCCTCGTCGCGAAACTCCAGCGCCGCGACTTCCTGATCGCCGGCCTGTCCCACGAGCGCCTCGCGCAGCTCCGCCCGGCGCCGCTCGGCGGCGAGGGCCGCGGCCAGATCCCCTCGGGCCTCGTGCACGCGCGAGAGCGCGGCGAGCACGTCGAGGGTGAGGTGTCGCTGGCCGGCCTCCTCGCTGAGCGACCGGGCGTGTTCGAGCGTGGCCAGCGCACGGGCGATCGAGCCGAGCTCCAGGTACGCGAGACCGAGGTCGGTCAGCGGCGCGGCCTGCCGTCCGCTGCGAGCGCTCAGCGGAGTCTCGTCGAAGAGCGCCTCGAGTATCTCCACGGCCGCCCGCGCGTCGCCCTCGCGCAGGAAGACCTGCGCGAGACCGTGGCGGTTGAGGCCCCGACCGCTGCGCACGACGTCCGGGGCGAGCCCCTCCGCCGGATCCTCGTAGATGCGCAGCGACGCGTCGAAGGCCTGGCGCGCTTCGCCGAGCCTCCCCATCGCCAGCAGCAGGGAGCCGAGCTCGTTGCGCGCGTACGCGCGCTGGGCCGGCGCGCCGGACGCGTCGGCCGTCGCGATGGCTTCATCGATCGTCGCCCGCGCGCGGTCGAACTGATGCCAGCGCCGGTGGACGGCCGCGATGTTGGTCAGCACGAGCGAGATGGTGCGGGCGTCGCCCAGGGCGCGCCGCACCGCCAGCGAGCGCCGGTAGGACTCGAGCGCCAGGCCCAGATTGCCCCACTGATAGTGCACGGCGCCGATGTTGTTGTGCACGCGCCCCAGCCCCGCCGCGTCGTCGAGCTCGGTCCAGATGGCGCGCGCGGCCCCGTATTCGAGCAGCGCGTCCGCGTACTCGGCGTGGCGCCAATAGTGGGTGCCGAGTGCGTTGTGGGCCAGCGCGAGGGCCGACCGGTCGCCCGAGGCCCTCGCGGCGTCGATGGCCGCGCGGAGCGACTCGACCGACTCCCCGTCCTGCGCCGTGACGACGGGACCGAGGGTCAGGCCGATGGCGAGGACCGCCCCAGCGGCCAGCGCGATCATCGGCACACGCCGTCGTCGGAGGGCCGTCGGGAGCGTCATCATGGCTGCCATCTGCACTCGAGAAGTCGAGGTCTCACAGGTCGACGCCGAGGGCAGACACGTCGGCGTGCCGGCCGTCGGCCGTGCGGCGGCGGCACGCGCGCACGCACGGAAGCTCTACTATATCGCCCCGGACCGGACCTCGTCTGTCCGCCACGGGCGGTTCCCTCGGGGAGGGCGACGCGTCACACCCGCCAGACCGACGCGAACGACCGTTCGCGACGGAGCGAGAACAGCAGCTCGGGCGCCGACTCGCCGAGCACGCACCGCGCCACGTGCTCGCCAATGGCCGGACCCATCTTGAAGCCGTGGCCCGACCCGCCGCCGACCAGCCAGACATTCGCCGCCCCGGGGTGCCGGTCGACGAGGAGATGGCTGTCGGGCGACAACTCATATTGGCAGACTTCGCTGCCGACGAGCGGCGCGTCGGCGAGTGCGGGAACCCGCCCGCGCAGGAACTCGCGAAGGCTCCTGACGCCCTCGGTCGTCGTGGTGCGATCGCCGTCGGTCGGGTCGAAGGGCGGGCCGTTTGTGTCGTCGGCAACCTTGAAGCCGCGGTGCGCGTTGCCGGGCAGGCCGTAGACGACCCGTTGGCCGAGGTCGATCCACGCGGGCAGGTTGCCCTCGAGCAGCTCGGTGCCGCCAGCCGGGGTGCCGAAGTAGAACGACTCCTGCCGCGTCGCGACGACGAGACCGCCCACGACGTCGGGAAACACACGACCGAGCCACGGCCCGAGCGCGAACACGAAGGCGTCGGCCTCGAGCGAGGTGCCGTCGGCGAGCGCGACGCGGCGAAGCGGCCCGCCAGAGACGTCCACCGACGTGACGGCGCCGATGCGATACTCGCCGCCCTCCTCGGTGAGGCATTCGACGACGTGCTCGCATGCCCGGCGTGCCAGCAGGTACCCGGCGCGCGGCTCGTAGAGCGCGGCCGCGACGCCGTCGAACCCGATCTGGGGAAACCGGGCACGCGCCACCTCGGCCGTCAGCCACTCGGCGGGGAGTCCCTCCGCACGCAGGGCCTCGAGCGAGGCACGCCCGTAGGCGTCGTCGGCGGAAGCCAGGAGGAAGAGGACGCCCGTCTCGCGGTAGAAGCGCCGGCGGCTCGCTCGCTCGTGCTCGCGCCAGAGCTCGAGCGCACGAGCCGTCAGGCGCGTGTAGATCGGGCGATCGCCGTAACTCGCCCGGATGACGCGGGTCTCGCCGCCCGAGCTCGCCCGCGCGTTGCCCGGGCCCCAGGCATCGAGCAGCGTCACGCGTGCGCCGCGGCGTCTCAGCGTGAGCGCCGTCCATCCCCCGAAGGCGCCGGCCCCCACGACGACAACACGAGGCGACGCGGCGGCCGACGGGCCGGTCGAGAGCGACATGGTGGCGGAAGCGGCCAGAGTCATGCGATTCAGCCCGCGACGGGGTGCGGGGTCTGCCGCGACGGCGACATGCGGGCATCCTACCCTGAAACCGGCCCCCTCCCCGCGCCGGCGGACCCAATCGGGTACAATGGCGGATTCAAACGCCTCGCTCGCAGGTTTCGCCAGTCGCCTGGCGTGCGGGCCGGCGACGGGCATCGCGGCGTAAGCCCGCTCTTGCGGGTCGCCGCGCGACCGCCGTGCGCCCGACAGACTCCACGCGCAGATGTCCCAACGGTTACTCCTCGTCAATCCGCCGGCCATCGACGGCATCCGTTTCACACGCCAGGGCCGCTGTCAGGAACGGGAAGAGGTCCTCGGCACGACCAAGCCGCCGTACACCCTGGTCCTCGTCGCGGCGCTGCTGCGCGAGCGCGGGCTGCCCTTCCGCCTCGTCGACCAGACGGCCGACGGCTCGACGACGGCCGCCGTCATCGACCGGCTGCGCGCCGAGGGGTTCATCCCCGATGCGGTCGTCTTCCCGAGCACGACGCCGACGCTCGAGGCCGACGCCGTCGAGATGACGGCCTACAAGACGGCGTTCGGGGCGCCGCTCTTCTGCTTCGGCCCGCACGCCTCGACCGTGCCCGAGCAGTCGATGGCCAAGGCGCCCGACATCGACGGCATGTTCGTCGGCGAGCCCGAAGACGGCATCCTCGCCCTCGCCGCCCTCGACACGCTCGAACGTCTCGACGCCATCGACGTGCTCACGTTCCGCCGGGGCCCCGACGTCGTGCCGCACCGGTCGAAGGGGAGCTTCGCCGGCTTCGCGACGATGCCGTTTCCGGCGTGGGACCTGCTGCCGCTCGACGCCTACACGCTGCCGCTCGAGGGCAAGCCGTACGTCCTCGTCGAGACGAGCCGCGGGTGCCCGTACACGTGCGACTTCTGCGTCGCCCCGATCCACCAGGGGCACCGGTTCCGCGAGCGCGACACGAAGGCGCTCGTCGACGAGATCGCCCACGCGAGGCAGGCGCTCGGCATCGAGCACTTCTACCTCTGGGGCGACACGGTCACGCTCAATGCGAAGACCTTCTCGCGCTTCTGCGACGAGCTGATCGCCCGCGACCTGGGCATCCGCTGGTTCGGCAACGCGCGCGCCGACAACCTCACCGACCCGGCCTTCGTGAAGCGGCTGCGCGACTCGGGCTGCTGGATGCTCTCGATGGGCATCGAGTCGGAGTCGACCGACGTGCGCAAGAGCATGGCGAAGCGGCTCGAGGAGCAGAAGGTGCGGACGGCCTTCGCCAACCTGCGTGCCGCGGGCATCAAGTCGTTCGCCTTCTTCATCTACGGCTATCCGGGCGAGACGGCGGCGTCGATGGCGCGCACGACCGAGTACGCGCTCGAGCTCGACCCCGACTTCGCGAACTTCTATCCCGCCGTCCCGTACCCCGGCACCGACCTCTACGACAAGGTCGTGCGCGAGGGCCTCTTGCCGGAAGAGGACTGGACGAAGATGGAGTACTCCTACTACGTCCTGCGGGGCAACGGGCTCGACGAGACGACCGTCATGGGCGCCATCCAGCGGGCGCGCCGCCGGTTCTTCCTGCGCCCCCGCTACCTCGTGCGGCACGCGGCGGACATCCCGCGCATGCTCATGACGAAGAAGGCCGTCGTGTGGGAGGTCTTCTCGCGCTTCCTGTTCGGACGCGCGGCGCCCGAGATGCGCAAGCACGCGCCGGCCAAGCGCGTGGGCGACGGCGCGGTCGGCCGGGCCGGCCTGTAGGCTCGCGATCCCCCGGAGATGGTCGCGGAGCGCCGCGCCGCGGGGGCTCACGGCAACGGCGGGAGCCGCCGGTACGTGCGCCGCCGGGCGCGTCCCTCGGGGCCGAAGCGCACCCGTGCCAGCGCCCGCAGCTGGTGCAGGTACCCGAGGGCCTCGCGCAGGTTCATCTTGCTCTCGCCGACCGTCCGCCCGACAAACACATAGGGAACCTCGACGACCGACGTGGCGCGCCCACGGACGAGCAGCTCCAGGCAGATCTTGAAGCCGCCGGCCTCGATCCGCACTCCTTCGGCGAGCTCGCGGCGGACGAAGAAGAAGCCCGAGGTGGCGTCGCGGACCGGCGTGACGGGCCGGGCGAGCAGGCAGGCAAAGCGCGACATGGCCAGGCGCGAGGCGGGCCAGTCGCGCGTGCCGCCGCCCGGCACGTAGCGGCTGCCGATGACGAAGTCGGCGCCCTCGGTCTCGAAGGCGTCGAGCATGCGCGGCAGCAACTCCGGCGGGTGGCTCCGGTCGGCGTCCATCACGCCCACAATCGGCGCCGTCGCCGCCGCGAAGCCCTCGATCACGGCAGTGCCGAGCCCGAGCTTGCCTGCTCGATGGACGACCTGCATCGGGTAGCGCGTCGCGAGCTCGTCGGCCACGTCGCCCGTGCCGTCTGGAGAGTTGTCGTCGACGACGACGAGCTCGCCCGCGATGGCATGGCGATCGAGCACGACGAAGACCGCCGTGACGAGGTCGGCCAGCGGGCCGCGCTCGTTGTAGGTGGGCACGACGATGGAGAGGGACGGCGGCACGACAGCCGATTCTGGCCCATCTGGCGCCGTGGCTCCACTGCTTTCTGTGATAGCGTCGCCCGAAGCCGCCTCGTGTTGAGATGATGCGCCTCTTCGTGATCCTCTTCGTCCTGCTCGCTGCGGTGCGACTCCCGTCGTTCGTGCAGCCGGCAGGCGCCGACCAGGGCCTCTACGCCTACGTCGGCCAGCGGATTCTCGACGGCGGACTGCCCTACCGCGATGCGTGGGACCAGAAGCCCCCGGCGGTGCACTTCGTGTACGCCGCGATGTACGGCCTGTGGTCCGACGCCGCCAGCATCGCCGCGGCCGACCTGCTCGTCGCCGTCCTCACCGCGGCCGCCCTCCTCCTGCTCGGACGCCGGCTCGCCGGCGTCCGAGGGCCGGGCGAGGTCGCCGCGCTGCTGTGCCTGCTGCTGTCGAACCCCGCGTTCACCCGGCTCGGCGGCGTCCGCGTGCGCGGCCAGGCGGAGGTCTTCATCGGCCTGGCCGCGACGCTGGCCCTGCTCGCGCTGTGGCAGGGCTGCCAGCCGCGACGCGACGGGCATCCTGCCCGCCGAGGCTGGCTCGTGCTCGCGGGGGCTCTCGTGGGCCTGGCGTTCCTCTTCAAGTACAACGCCGGGGCGTACGGGCTCGCGATGCTCGTCGGCGCGCTCGTGCTCGGCCGCGAGGGGCGCAGCTCCGCCGCTGAACGACTATTGGCCCGCGCGTGGCCGCTCGCGGTGGGCTTCCTCGTACCGGTCGCGGCGATGGTCGGCCTCTTCGCCGCCCGCGACGCACTCCAGGACCTGTACCTGGCCACGGTCGCGTACAACCTGTTCTACTCGGGCGAAACCTACGCCGGCTGGATGGCGTTTCTGACCTACCTGGTCACCTTCCCCGTTCGCCACGCGTGGCTCGACTCGCTCTGGTGGCTCGGCGGGCTCGGCGCGGCGGCGCTCACCCTGGGCAGCCTGCGCGAGCCCGGGCGGCTCGTCGTGCCGGCGTGGGTCGCCGCCGCGTGCCTCTCGATCGCGATCAACGGCAGCCGGGGACTGCCCCAGTACTTCCTGCAGGCCGCGCCAGCGCTCGCCATGGCGGCCGGCCTGCTCGTCGCGGGGCTCTGGCGCCACGCGGGCCCGCTGCTGCGCGGCGCCGCGTGCGTGCTCATCGCCTTCGGGCTCTGGCGGGTGACTCCGTTCGACAAGGCCCTCGAGACCACCCGCGACGACATCAGGATGGCCCTCGGCCAGGTGACGCGTGAGGCCTACCTCGCACGCTTCGGCGACCTCGACGCCGGCGACAAGTACTCGGCGCTCGCGATGACCGAACTCGCCGGGCGCCTCCGCGCTTCGACCGGCCCCGACGACCACGTGCTGCTCTTCGGCTTCTCGCCCGACGCGCTGGTCCAGGCCGAGCGCCGGAGCGCGACGCGCTTCTTCTGGAGTCGCCCCGTCATCGTCGGCTTCGAGGAGGGCCGCCCGGGTTACGGCGTCGCCGGTCTACTCGGCGAGCTCGAGGCGACCAAGCCGCCGCTCGTCGTCCTCCAGGCGCGCGACTGGGACCCGGACGGCCCCGACTCGGCGACCTTCTTCCTCGGCGAGCCCCGGCTGCGCCAGTGGCTGGACGCGCACTACGACCCGGCGCCGCCACTCGGCCAGTTCCAGATCTGGACGCGCCGCGCCGAGGGGCCACGATGAGCGCAAGGCGCTTCGCCGGACTCCTCCTGACGGCCGTGGTGCTCGCGGCCGGCCTGCGCGCCGCCTTCCCGCTGGCCGATCCCCCGTGGGGGCCGACGGTCGGCATCGTCTGGCACGACGAAGGCGCCTGGGTGCACAACGCCCGCAATCGCGCGCTCTTCGGTGCGTGGCAGCTCGACAACTGGAACCCGATGTACATCGCGCCGGTCTTCTCCGGCCTCGAGTACGTCTCGTTCTGGCTCTTCGGCGTCGGCCTCGCCCAGGCCCGCCTCGTGTCGATGGCCGCCGGAGTCGTGTCGGTCGTCCTGCTCGGCGCCGGAGTCGCCCGTCTCGCCGGGCGTCCGGCCGGCCTCATCGCCGCGACGCTGCTCGCGACGAACCATCTCGCCGTGATGTACAGCCGCGCCGCGCTGATGGAGGCGACGATGATCGCCTTTCTGGTCGCCGGCTGGTACTGCGCCGTGCGATCCGAACGCGAGCCCGTGTGGGGCCTCGCCGCTGGACTGAGCGCCCTGCTCGCCTACTTCACGAAGGCCTCCGCGGTGTTCTTCGGCTTCGGCCTCGGCCTGCTCGCCCTCGCGACGCTCGTCGCGGCCTGGTGGCGAGACCGGCGCCTGGCGACGGTCTGGCGCTCGAGGCAGGGCCGGACGGGACTCTGGACGCTCACCGGTCTCGTCGGAGGCGCGGCGCTCGCCCTGCTGCTGTTCGTCGTCCCGAACTGGCAGGAGTACTGGTTCTACAACTGGCAGATGTCGGTGACACGCCGGCCGAGTTACACGCTGAAGGCCCTGGCCGACCGGGTGTCGTGGTTCCCCATTGCGCACGACATCTTCACGCGCACGTGGGCCGTCACGGGCATCGCGCTCGTGTGGACGACGGGCCTCGTCGTGGTGTGGCCGCGACGTTCGCTCGCCGAACGCCTGCTCGGCGTCTGGCTCGCGCTCGGCACGCTGGAGCTCCTCGCGCGCGACACGGGCAACGAGCGCTACTTCGTCTACCTCGTGCCGGCGCTCGTGGCCGCGGCGGCCATCGCGCTCGGGCGGGACGGCCGCCTGCTCCCGGTCGAGGCCCGGCAGGTGTCTCGCCTGCGGGCCCTGGTCGCCCTGCCGCTCGTGCTCTTCGCAAGCTACCTGGTGACCGGCGCGCTCGTGCGGCTCGCCTTCCTGTACGAGATCCGTCCGGGCGTTCGGTGGGCGGCGCTGCTGGCCGTCGGCCTCACGCTGCTCGTCTACGCGCGCTGGCAGCCGGTCGTGCGGCGGCTCTCGGACGGGTCGATTGGCCTTGGGGCCGCCGCGATGGTGACCGGCCTCATCGCCCTCGGCGACCTCGCCCAGTACGCCCAGTGGGCCGCGGGGCGCACCTACCTGAACTACGGGGCGATGCGGCTCGTGGCCGAGCGGCTCCCACCCGGCACGCTCGTGCACGGCAAGCTCGCCAACGGCCTGGCCCTCGAGAGCGGGATTCGCCCGGTCTTCGTCGGACGACAGTTCGGCAACTACGACGACCGGCTGGAGCGCGACGACGTGCCGTACGTACTCACCTACCTTCGACCGTATCTGGGCTACGAAGGGCGGGTCATCACCGAGGTGCTCGACGCCTACCCGCGGCACAGGGTACTCTGGACCGTTCCGGTGGCCGAATCGGCCGGCGGACGCGACCTCGCGGCGCTGATCGAGAAGGACCCCCGGCAACGGGGGCGCGAAGAGGAGACGGGCGGATCGGATCGTGCGCATCATTGACGAACAG
>JAANMT010003863.1_pt1 | contig 10038 bp, 3 predicted proteins | sample 7279711 | NCBI WGS metagenome assembly JAANMT01 (sample SAMN14094538, study PRJNA606508) | bioreactor metagenome | isolation source: A lab-scale SPAN reactor treating ammonium-rich wastewater day 1 | place: Ireland: Galway | collected 2017-01-16 | reverse complement strand
GCTGACAACAGCTTCGACCTGGCCTGGGAGTGGGCCGGCCTCTGGTACCTGCCCAACGCGCAGGCGCTGCTGCACGAGCTGGCGCGCGTCAGCCGGCGGGTGGTCTTCGTGGCCATGCCCAACCGCTGGCAGGTGGGCTACTTCATGCGCAAATATCTCATCGACCAGGACCTCTTCCGCGAGATCGGCGCGCGCGAGGCCTGGGTGGACATGGGCATGATCCGCGGCATCCTGCACGCGGCCGGCGTGCAGATCGTCGACCAGGGGGTGCTGGACGTGCCCCCCTGGCCCGACACGGTGATGCCCGCCAGCGAGGTCTTGCAGCGCCTGGGCATCCGCTCAGCCAAGCTGCAAGACCAGTTCCAGGGCGAGGGCTGGACCTGGTCGACTATGGCTTATTATCTGGGGGAACAGCCGGAGCTGCGGGAGCAGGTGATGCGCTACGCCTGGCTGGACCACGCGTCGCTGCCCTGGCAGATCAAGGCCGTGTGGGCGCATCACCGCTATCTGGTGGGGGTGAAAATGCAGGACTGACAGTCCTCCGAAGGACTGTCAGTCCTTGTCTCTTTACCAGCTTCCGCGCCGCCAGGCTGAGAGGGCGATGCCCAATTGGCCCAGCCAGTAGGTCAGCATGACGGCGATGCCGCCCAGTTGGATGGGGGTGCCAAAGAGGCGGAAGGCCAGGATGCTGTCGCTGATCACGAAGAACAGCGCGCCCGCCAAGCCGGCCCAGACGGAGAAGCGGGGCAGGGTGGGCATATCCCGTCGACAGGCCGCGCGCCAGAGCATGGTGGTGATCACCAGGATGTACATCTGCACGGAGATCAGCATCCCTGTCAGGTCGCCGGTGCTCAGCAGGAAGAACATGGCAAAGAGGCCATAGGCATAGGCGACCGCGCCGTAGTAGGGCAGCAGCTTGCGGGTGTCCTGCAAGAAGGCCACGATGTAGGCCACATGCCCCAGCAGGAAGGCGATCAGGCCCAGCAGAAAGGTGGCTTCGGAATACTCCAGCAGGATGTCGCCCAGCGCGCTCAGCAGCAGGCCGATGATGATGGCCAGTTGGTAGCGCCCCTTGACCTGCAAGCCGCTGACCCACAGCGCCATCAACAGCACCGGGATCGGCTTGGAGATCAGACGCAGCATGGCGTTGTTCTCTAGTTGGCCGGAGACCAGAAAGATCACCGCGGCGATCAGGCCCAGCGCCAGCAGAACTTTGCTGCGGGTCGAGAGGGTGGACAGAGTAGGGGCTGAGGTGTTCATGGCGCAGAGGTTCCTTCTTCCTGGGATGAAGCTAACAGGGGTCGCACCAGATTGTACCCATTGGGCCAGCGAATGGCGAATTCAGCGATCACCGGCCTGGCGTTCCAAACGCAGCAGCAGCGCGTGCAGGGCCTCGGCGACGGCTGCCAACCGGCCGGGATCGACGATTTCGGGGAGATCGCGCGCTGTATGGGCAATCTCAGTCCACAGCTCGACGAAGTGATCGGACGTGAAGGCCAGCGCCGGCACGCCGTTGTAGACGAACAAGGAGTGGTCAGACTGATACCAGGGGCCGCCCTCGACCATTCCGGCGCGCGGGGCCAGCTCGGCGCGGATGGCCTGCTCGATCTCCGCCGGACAGCTATACAACGAGAACGCTGTCTTGCCCAAGCGGTAGCCGACCCCATCCATGTTGACGCCCAGGACGATCTGATCCATGCGACCCTGGTTCATGCTCAGCCACTGCATCTCGCCGGAGGCCGCGTAGTAGTCCTCGCCGTTCAGGGCGACGATCTCTGCGCCCAGCTTGCCCGCATAGTCCGTCAGCAGCTCGGCCAGCAGCAGCAGGATCACCACACCGCTGGCGTTGTCGATGGCGCCTGGGGTGCCAGCCTTGGCGTCGATGTGCGCAAAGAAGACCACACGCCGCCGGGGGTCGCCTTTGCGGGCCATCACATTGCAACCGGTGGAGGGGATGCGCCTGGCGCGGCTATGAAGCGAGACCTCCCGGCCTGCGCATGCCGCCAGACGCGCGCCTTCGACGTCGGTCATGTAGACCGATGGGATATCGAAATCGCCATCCTCGATCAGGGGGAAGGGGTAGACTGCGCCGGCCAGCTCCGGGTTGTGGCCAGTCGCGGCGATGATGGCCGCGGGCGCCTTCTGCTCCAACAGGGCGACGATGCGCTGGTGGTGCTCTGGATTGTAGAAGGTGAAGTTCTTGGGCATGAGCTGCTCCTGCGCCAGCGCGCCATGCAGCAGCAACACCTGGCCGGCCACCTCTGCCTGCGCCAGCTCCTCCACGGTGGAGACCACGGCCAGCGGCGCGTGGACGCGACAGCCCAGCGAGTAGGGGCTCGCCAGGGCGTCGAACGCCGCGCCGTCCACCGTCAGATCGACGCCTTCCCCGACCCAATCCATGCAGTCGAAAACAGGCTGTTCGACAGCGAACCCACAGGCCGCCGCGGCGCTGGCGAAGAGCGTCGTGGCCTGCCGGTTGCCCGCGCTGCCCACACGCCGGCTGTCGATATCCACACAGAGGCGCTGCAACAGTGTGGCAGCTTTTGAGGTCAGGTGTATGCTCATAGTGGCTCCGTGGCTCCATAGAAGTTCCACAGAAGTTGAACTTTTTCCGAAAAGTTCAACTTCTGCCAACTTCTGCCAATCCTTTTTCCTGTCTTGATCTTACAGCCAATGGCGCTCCGACGCCAAGATGCACGTCATAAAACAACGTTCCTGCTCGGGTTTTCCGACGCGCTGAGACTTCAGAAGTCGCCCCGCCATACGAGCAAACGCAATCCACCGTTTAGGACCGGGCATAGCTTCAACCGGCGACATCCGCAGTCTTGCTCCACACAAGAATCAACAGGCCCCTCTGCCAGCAGAGGGGCCTGTCACGCTAACGGGTCAGGCGCTCAGAGCGTTCAGCGGGCGCGTTCCTGGCGCTGGCGGCGCCAGCCCCACAGACCCAGCGCCGCGAGGATCGCCGCGGGCGCCGCCGCCAGCGGCAGCGAGCTCAGCGGGGCAGTGGCCGGCTGCGCGGCGCTGGAGAGCTCGCCCAGGACCACGGCCGTCGGCAGCTCGACCGTCAGCGTCACCGGCAGCGTCAGTGGGGCATTCCACGCGCCGCCGAAGTAGATCTGGCCCCGGAACACGCCCGGCTGGAGGCCAGTCGCGTCGAAGGTCACAGATACGGGGGCGCTGGCGCCAGCCGCCAGCACGCCGCTGGTCGGGGACTGGCTCATCCAACTGGCGTTGGCCGGGTAGCCCAGGTCGCACTGGCCCAGGGTGGAATCCGGGTGGACGAAGCAGATGGCCATGTCGTCGGTCAGCGCGGCGGTGCGGTGCGAGAACTGCGATGCCGTGGTGGCGTTGCCCTGGATGCCGACAGTGGCCTTGAGGCCGGTGATGCCGTTCATCTCTCCGTACTGGTAGAGGATGTTGTTGGATCCCTCGAAGAGGATCGCCTGGAAGTTGATCCGAACGCGCTGCCAGGAGGGCAACTCGGTGGGGATGTTCTCCCACGAGATCACCAGGCGGCGGTAGGGCGCCACGCCCTGGACCTCGTAGTAGGTGCCCGGCGGCGCCACGTTAGGGTCGCCCGCCCAATCGTCGTAGTAGAGCGCGGTGCTCCAGAAGGGCACGATGAAGGTGTTGACGCCGGCGCCCATGTTTGCCGGCAGAGGCTGGGAGCCGCCCCAGTTGGGATCCACGATGGCGTCTTCGAAGTAGATCTGCCCGTAGGAGCTGACGGCGATCTGGTTGTGATCCGCGCCGTAGAAGCTGAAGTCGAAGGGCAGATCGATGGGGAAGTAGAAGTCGTTGGCGCCGTCCAGCCCCAACGGCGTGCCCGTGCTGCTGATATCGACCCAACTGGCCACTGGCCCGCCCGACTGGTGCGAGTCCAGGCAGGCATAGCCGAAGGGATCGGGCGCGCCGCAGGAAGTCAGCGGGATCGAGCCGGTCGGATCGTCGCCGAACTCGCGGTCCAGCATCCGATAGGTGAAGTCGACGTTGCCCTGGTTGGTGATGGTGAAGGCGCGGGTCGCGCTGGCGCCCGGCGCCAGGGTCAGGGCGAACGACGTGGGGTCGAAGGCGATGTCGAGGTTGTGGGCGGCCAGGGCGAAATCGGTGTTGGTCGTGGCGTTGGCCGTCGCGTTGACGGTGGCTGCCTGGCCGACGAAGCCGCTGCGGCTGACGCTGAACTGATAGGCGCCCGGCTGCACGGTCAGGTTGTAGCCCGTCTGATTGTTCAGGCTGAGGTCGAAACCGTTGCCGCCCACGATGTGCAGGTTAGCCGGCAGGAGGGCGTTGGTAGCCTGATCGCGGATCGAGCCGGTCAGGGTGGCGCAGCCGGTGCAGCCCAGGTTCAGGCTGACAGGCAAGGGCGCCACGGTGTTGATGAAGTCGCCGCTGAAGCTCAGGTCAGAGCTGTACAGCCCGGTGCGGAAGAGGCTGCGGGTGTCGAAGACCAGGTCCAGCGTCACGCTGCCGCCGGCCGCCACGGTGATCTCCTCCTGGGGCACATCCACCCAGTTCTGCGCCGGGGAAGCGATGGCCAGGCCGGACAACACCGATGCCGGGCCGCCGGGGAAGGCCGAACCGATGGTGGCTACCAGCGTCGCTTTGGCGGTCTGGGTATTGACCCGATAGAGGTTGCTGGTGAAGGGCCAGTTGACGCCGGCGTTGGCTGAGAGGTAGAGCTGGTTGTGCGCCGAGTCGAAGCTCAAGCCCTGGTAATTCGCGCTGGCGTCGAAGCCTAGGTCGCCAACGACGGTGACCGCCATGGTGTTCAGGTCGATGGTGGTCAGCAGGTTGTTGTCGAAGTCCACGCCGTAGAGGGTTCCACTGTCGTCGAACTCGATGGCGCTGATCAGCCCCACTCCCGCGGAGTTGATCTCGCCCACCAGGGTTGTCTCGGCGGTTTCCACATTCACCCGGTAGATAGACCGGGGAGAATACAGATTATAGGCGTACAGGATGACCATCTCTCCGCTGACCGGATCGTACGACATGCTGCTGTATTGGCTGTAGGGCGACGACAGCGGCAGCGCGCCGACGATGGTCTTGGCGCCGGTGGCGGTGTCCAGGGCAATCAGCTTGCTCTCCTCGAACGCGTAGAGGGTCGAGAAGTCCTCGCCGTAAAAATCGCCGGCCACCAGCGAGCCGTGCGGATGAAAGGTGGGAAGCACATTCAACGTGGTGGGATCGGCCAGGTCGAACCAGGCCAGCATGCCCTCGACGCCGTCGGTGTTCATCCCGTAGGCGCGGATGTCGAGGGCCGCCTCGCCGTCCAGCGGCTGGCGCGCCGGGTTGGCCGCCGGCAGATCCTCGTTGTTCAGGTGCATTCTGAAGGTCATCGGCACCGTGCCGGTGTTCATCACCGTCACCTGCTCGGTGACGACGTCGCCGATCTGGGCGGCCACGTGTACGCTTCCCGGTGTATACGAAAGCAGGCCGGCCCGCGGCAGCAGGGCCAGGTCGGTGGTCGTCGTGGCGCCGCTCGCGGCCTGAACCGCCGCGCTGGCATCCAGGTAGCCTGGAGCGGTGGCCGCGATGGTGTAGGCGCCCGGCTTGACCGTCGCCTGATAGCTGGAGCCGGTCAGTTGGATATCGACGCCGTTGGCGTTGGTGATACGCACGTTCGCGACCAGCGGCTGTGCGGTCCAGGCGTCGGAGATGCCGCCGGCCAGCTCGCCGCAGTTTGCACAGACCACATGCATGTCGATGGGCGCGTACAGGCTGGCCGGAGCGACGTAGTTGCCGATGAAGCCGACGCGCGCCTGGTAATCGCCCAACTCCGCCAGGCGTCGGGTGTCCAGGGACAGGGTAAACGGGGCGCTGCCGTTGGCAGGAACGGTGACCTGGGTCGGAGCGATGGAGCCCCAGTCCACCAGCTCAGAGGCAAAGGCGATCCAGAGGAAGGCGGTCTCGTCGGGCAGGCCGGGGTAGACGCTGCCCAGCCTGGACACCAGCGTGCTGCTGCCGTTGGTCAGATCGATGATGCGCAGCTCGCCGCCGCCGGTGCTGAGCCAGGTGGTCAGGTACATCTGCCCGGTCACCGGGTCCCAATCCATGCCGTTGTCGACCTCGGTGAAGGCGTCCAGCGGGCCAACGTTCACACCGATGTGGGTGGCAGGATCAACCTGAACCAGCAAGAAGTTCCATGAGTCGTAGAGGAAAAGATGTCCCTGGTCGTCGAAGGCTGACGCCGTCGGCATGCCGGCATATGGGGTGATCAGCGGCACGGCCTCACCGAAAGTGCCGGTTTTGACGTCGACCGTGTTCAGGTACTGGGCAAGCGGCCAGCCCCACAGGTTGTAGGTCACGCCCACCAGATACATCTGCCGGGTGACCGGGTCGTAGGACATACTCATGTACTGGCCGCCCTCGATAACCGGCAGAACGGCCACCATGCTGACGGCGCCGGTGGCGGTGTCGATGGCCACCACTGCGTCGTTGGCGGGGTCGTAATCGCCCATGTCGGCCAGGGCGTAGACCGTGGAGAAGTCATCCCCCAGGAAATCGCCGCCTCTGGACGCGCCCAGCGTGAAGTCGTTCAGCTTGGTGATGGTGTCGCCGCTGCGGTTCATGTAGGCAAAGGCCGGCAACGGGTCATAGGAAGCGTAGACGCCGTAGATGCGGTCGTCCAGCGTGGTGTAGACAGCCGCTTGCACGTCGACCGGCAGCGGTCCGCTGGCGCTCAGGGTGAGCGGGACATCAGCCGTCGAACCGATCTCCACCGACTGATCGACCGCGGCGGGGGAAACGCTGAGGGTCGAGCCGAAGAGGGCGAAATTCACCACGGTATTGACGTTCTCGGTGATCTCGATGCCGCTCTGGCTGGCAGGCGCGTAGTGGGTCAGTGTGGCAGTGGCCGTATACGTGCCCACCGGCAGAACGCCGCTGTACTGGCCGCTGGCGTTGCTGCTGAAGGTGAACTGGAGCGCACCATTGTCGAAAACGATCTGGACGCCCGGCAGGCTGGCCGCGGAAACGCCGTCGGTGACAACGCCCGTGACAGAGCCGAACTGGTCCTGGCTGCCGCTGCGACCGGCGAGGCCATCGTCCGTCGCAGCAACCGCAGCCCGGGGAGGCAGCGTCACCGCGATGGGCGTCCGGGAGTCGCCCGGCGCTCCATTGTCCCATCTCGTGGGTGGGGCGTCATCGTTTGCCGATGCGCCGTGCGGAACGATCATCAGGCTGGCAGCCAGAAGAACCAGCAGCGCGAAAACCAGCCAACGGGTGCGATTGCGATCACTCATTTTCTTCTCCAATTTGAGGCGTGTGCAGACTTCGGAAGTCGCCGCCTTTCTTGGCGGCGACTTCCGAAGTCTGCAAATGTAGAAGTCTCGAAGGCGTAGGTCTGGGCTTTTTGCCAGGTAGGCCGATAACATGATACCATAGGGGCCGCACCACCCAGTCACCTGATCGTCACCAGCCATGAGACGACGCGATTGATCACCAGCGATTCCCCCGAGCCAAATGCGATGCTGAACGTACAGCTATTCGGCGCCTTTTTCGCCAAAGACCAGTCCGGCCAGGAGCTTCATTTCCGCGACAACAAAGTGCGCGCCCTGCTGGCCTATCTGGCCATCGAACGCAGCCAGGCGCAGCCGCGGGAAAAGCTGCTGGAGTTCTTCTGGGGCTACGCCTCCCAGCAGCGCGCCCAGCACAGCCTGCGCATGGCCCTGACCCGGCTGCGCCAAAGCCTGGAGCAGATGGGGCTGGGCGATCTGCTGCACGTCACCCGCAGCGCGGTGCAGCTTCTGCCCGACCCCCTGCGGCTCTGGGTCGATGCGGTCGAGTTCGATGAGCTGGCCGCCCACTGCCGCGGCTATGGGGCGCCAGATGGGGTCGGTCATGCGCTGACGCGCGCCTGGATGCAGCGCGCGGTGGAGCTGTACCGCGGCCGCCTCCTCTTCGGGATCAGCCTGAAGAACAGCCCCTCCTTCGAGTACTGGCTGACGCTGACGCAGAGTCGCTACGAACAGCAAACACTCAGCTTTCTGGGCGCGCTGGCTGAGCACGCCCTGGCCAGCCAGGAGGCCGATCTGGCCGAAGGCTACGCCCACCGCCAGCTCGCTCTTCTGCCAGGACATGAGAACGCGCACCGCCAGTTGATGCGTGTCTTTGCCCAGCGCGGCCAGCGGCAGTTGGTCTTGCAGCAGTATCAGCAGTGTGTGCAGGAGCTGAAAACCGAGCTGGGGGCCGAACCGGAGGCTGAAACCATCGCCTTGTTCGAGCAGTTGACGCGCGGCAGCTCCTTCCCGGTCACGGCCGCGCCGGCCGCGGCGCTCAACGCCTCTGCCGGCGCGCCCAACAACCTGCCGGCCGCGTTCACTCCCTTTTTCGGTCGGGAAAACGAACGCGGCCGCCTGATCCATCTCCTGCTGGAGGACGCCGCCCCGCTGCTGACGGTGGTTGGCCCCGGCGGCGCCGGCAAGACCCGCCTGGCGCTCGACAGCATCCGCCATGTGCTGCATTCCCCAGCCTTCCGGGATGGAGTCTGGTTCGTTCCCCTGGATGGCCTGCGCGCCGGCGATCAAAATCTCCATCAGGCGATGGCCAGCACCATGGCCCAGGCGATGGGGCTGGATCTGCTGCCGCAGGCCCCGCCCCATGCACAGCTTTTTCGGCGGCTCACGTTTCAAAAGGCGCTGCTGATCCTGGACAATTTCGAGCAACTGATCGCCGGCGAGAGGGACGGCGTCGATTTCGTGCTGGACCTGATCAGGCATGCCCCCAGCCTCAAGCTGCTGGTGACCTCGCGCCGGCCGCTCAACTTGCAGATGGAGACGCTGATCGCGCTCAGCGGCCTGCCGGCGCCGCGCCAGGCGGACGACAACGCCTACAGCTACAGCAGCGTCCAGCTTTTCATGGAGCGCGGGCGCCGCGTCAACCCCTCCTGCTCCTTCGACGGCGAAAACCTGCCGGCGATGGTCGAGATCTGCCGCATCCTGGATGGCATGCCGCTGGGCCTGGAGCTGGTCGCCGTGCGGCTGCGCGAGCTGAACTGCCAGCAGCTTTTGCAGGCGCTGACCACCAACCTCGACCTGTTCAAGACGCACTGGCGCGATCTGGCGCCGCGCCACCGCAGCATGCGCGCGGTCTTCGATTGGTCGTGGTCGTTGCTGGCGGCAGAGGAACAGCGGGTGCTCAGCGAGCTGTCGCTCTTTCGCGGCAGCTTCACCCTGGAGGCGGCCCAGGCCATCACCGGCGCGGACAGCGAACAGGTCTACTCGCTGATCGACCACTCGCTGATCCGCTTCAGCGAGGGCCGCTACAGCCTGCACGCCCTGCTGCGCCAGTTGGCCGAGGAGAAGCTGGCAGCGCCAGCCTCGATCCATCGCCGACACAGCGACTATTATCTGGATTTCGTGCGCCAGCGCGCCGGCCGCCTGATCGGCCAGGACCTGGTGCAGGCCAGCGCGGAGATCGGGCAGGAATGGGAGAACATCCAACAGGCATGGATGTGGGCGGTGAGCGAACACGATTTGCCTGGCATGGCCAGCACGCTGGATGGCCTGGGCCACTACCTGCGCAACAGCGGCATGATCTGGTTTGGCGAAACGCTCTTCCAGGCCGCGCTGGACAGCCTGCTGGCACAGACCTGTAGCGACTGGGAAGCGCTGCTGTGGGACGACGGCAGCAGCGACGGCAGCGCCCGGATCGCCGCCGACTATTGCGCCCGCGACCCGCGCTTCCGCCTGCTCGGCGACGGGCGCAACCACGGCCAGGCGGCCGCGCTGGCGACGACCCTGGCGCAGGCGCGCGGCGCCTACTTCGGCACCCTCGACAGCGACGACGTGCTGGAGCCGCCGGCGCTGGGCGCGATGCTGGCGTTCCTGCGGTCGCAGCCGGCACTGGGGATGGGTTATTCGCGGCACGTGGAGATCGACGAAGCGGGCTCCGTGCTGGGGCCCGGCCGCCGCAGCCTCACCCCGTACTCGCCTGCCGGCCTGCTGGTGGAGTTCATGACCTTCCAGTTCCGGCTGGTGCGCGCGGATGCCTATCGCGCGGTGGGCGGCTTCGACCCGGCGGCCGCCTATGCCGAGG
>JAANMT010003860.1_pt1 | contig 10053 bp, 11 predicted proteins | sample 7279711 | NCBI WGS metagenome assembly JAANMT01 (sample SAMN14094538, study PRJNA606508) | bioreactor metagenome | isolation source: A lab-scale SPAN reactor treating ammonium-rich wastewater day 1 | place: Ireland: Galway | collected 2017-01-16 | reverse complement strand
GGGGTCCGTGAAGGAGATTTCGCCGGCAGCGATCCTCTCGCGCAGGACAGCGACGAGGAGCTGATCGCGGTGGGCGTCTATCACCGGGTCGGCGCGCCCGAGCTCGCGAGCCTCGACCTGCGCGCCGGGCATCCGCCGGTCGACGCCGGCGACGTCGAGGCGCTCGTCGCCGGCATCGAGCAGCGCACCCGCGAGCGACCCGACGACGGCGAGGCCTGGGCGATGCTCGCCGAGGCGCGCCGGATGCAGGGCCGCCACGCGGAAGCGGTGGCCGCGTTCGAGCAGGCGACGCGCCTACTGCCCGCCGATGCGCGCCTGCTCGCCGACTATGCCGAATCGCTCGCGGTGCTGGCGAAGGGCGACTTCTCCGGCCGGCCCACCGAACTGCTCGAGCGCGCGCTGGCCGCCGACCCCGACGAAGCCAAGGCGATCGCACTGATGGGCGCGGCGCAGTACCGCCTCGGCAATCTCGAAGCCGCGCGCGGCTACCTGAAGAAGCTGCTCGACAGCCTGCCGGCCGGCTCCGACGACGCGGCGCAGATCGGCCAGGTGCTCGCGCGCGTCGACTCCGAGCTCGCGCAAGGCGGCGCACGATCCTCGGCCGGCACCCCTGCTGCGCCCTCGGCCGGCAGCAGCGCCGCGCCCGCAGCCGCCGGCGAAGCGCAAGCCCCGGGCGCGACGGCCGCCTCCAGCGTCACCGGCACCGTCTCGATCGATGCCGGGCTGGCCGACCGGGTGCGCGCCGGCGACACGCTCTACGTGATCGCCCGCCAGGCCGGCGGCCCGCCGATCCCGATCGCCGCGGTGCGCGAAACGAACGCCCGCCTGCCGATGAAATTCACGATCGGCGACGCCGACGCGATGGACCCCTCGCGGCGGCTCTCATCGGCCGAATCGCTGGTGCTCGAGGCGCGGCTTAGCCGCAGCGGCAACGCGATGCGCCAGCCCGGCGACCTCTACGGGCAACTCGCCGGCGTCGCACCGGGCCAGCACGACGTCGCGATCGTGATCGATCGCGTGGTCACGCCTTGAGCGGCACGCCGGACTTCGACGGACTCGAGGTTCGCGCGCTGGCCTGCGCGGCAGGCTATCGCACGCTGTTCGACGGGCTCGACCTGCGCGTGCCGCGGGCGCGCTGGATGATGCTGGTCGGCCCCAACGGCAGCGGCAAGTCGACGCTGTTGCGCGCGATCGCCGGACTCGCACGCCCGGTGGCCGGCGAGATCCTGTGGTGCGGCGCGGTTCGCCGGCCCGATTCCGCGCAGTGGCGCGCCGACTGCCTGTACCAGGGGCACGCGAGCGGCTGGAAGGACAACCTCGAAGCGCGCGAGAACCTGGTCCTCCAGGCCGCGCTCGACGGTCTCGGGCACGACCCCGCGCGCATCGACGCGCAACTGGCCCGCGTCGGGCTCGAGCGGCAGGCGCAGCTGCCGTTCGTGCGCCTGTCGGCCGGCCAGCGTCGCCGGCTCTCGCTGGCGCGCCTGGCGTTGTCGATGCGTCCGCTGTGGCTGCTCGACGAGCCGGGCACTGCGCTCGACGCGGCCGGGTTGCGCACGCTGGGCAACCTGCTCGACGAGCATCTGGCGCGAGGCGGACTGGCGCTCGTGGCCACGCACCAGCAGCTGCCCTGCGCGCAGCCGCCGCTGGTGCTCGACCTGGGCGCAGTCCGGTCATGAGGGAGCACGCCGCCACCGGGGCCTTCGCCGCGCTCGGATGGGCCTGCCGGCGCGATCTGCGCCTGGCGATGCGATCGCGTGCCGAGCTGGCGGTGATCCTGCTGTTCTTCCTGCTGGTGACCAGCCTGTTTCCGCTGGCGGTCAGCCCCGACCCGGCGCTGCTGCGCGCGATCGCGCCGGGCATCGCCTGGGTCGCCGCGCTGCTGGCGAGCCTGCTCGGGCTGTCGCGCCTGTTCGCCGTCGACCACGGCGACGGTACGCTCGAGCAGATGGTGCTCGCGCCAGCGCCGCTGCAGGCGCTGGTCGCCGGCAAGGTGCTCGCGCACTGGCTGGCCACCGGCGTGCCGCTGGTGCTGCTGTCGCCGGTAGCGGGACTGCAGTTCGGCCTGCCCGCCGATGCGATCGCGGTGCTGGCTGCCTCGCTGGCGATCGGCACGCCGATCCTGTCGTGGCTCGGAGCGGTGGCTGCCGCGCTCACGCTGGGGGCGCGTGGCGGTTCGTCGCTGCTCGCGCTGCTGGTGCTGCCGCTGGCCGTGCCGGTGCTGATCTTCGGCGCCGGCGCGGTCGAATCGTTCACCTCCGGGCTGGGCGCCGATGCGCACCTCTCGCTGCTGGGCGCGGGCTTGATCGCCGCGTGGGTATTGGGCCCGGGTGCGACCGCGTTAGCGGTTAGAATCGCCCACGAATGAGCACCCCGTCGTCCAGCGCCGGCAGCATCTGGTTCCGGTACGCGTCACCTGCCAGTTTCTACCCGCTGGCAGGCCAGCTGATCCCATGGTTCGGAGCGGCCGCCGCAATCCTCGCGCTCGCCGGCCTGTACGTCGGGTTCTTCGTCGCGCCCACCGACTGGCAGCAGGGCGAGGCCTACCGGATCATCTTCATTCACGTGCCCGCCGCCTGGATGGCGATGTTCACCTATCTGGTCATGGCGTCGTGGTGCGCGATCTCGCTCGCGTTCAATACGCGGCTGTCGGCAATGATGGCGCAGGCGCTCGCGCCCACCGGCGCGATGTTCGCGTTCGTCTCGCTCTGGACCGGCGCCTTCTGGGGCCGCCCCACCTGGGGCGCCTACTGGGTCTGGGACGCCCGGCTCACCTCCACCCTGATCCTGCTGTTCCTCTACCTCGGGTTCATCGCGCTGCGTGCCTCGATCGACGATCCGCGCCGCGCCGACCGCGCCGCGGCGGTGCTCGCGCTGGTGGGCGCGATCAACGTTCCGATCATCTACTTCTCGGTGCGCTGGTGGAACACGCTGCACCAGGGCTCGTCGATCTCCATGACCGCGGCTCCGAAGATGGCGCACACGATGCTCACCGCGATGCTGCTGATGACGCTGGCAGCCTGGGCCTACACGATCGCGGTCGCGCTCTACCGGGTGCGCAGCATCATCGTCGAGCGCGAAGCGCTCAGCGGCTGGGTCGGCGCACTCGAAAGGCCGGGCGAGGCTAGCCCGACCATGGCCGGAGCGGCCACGCGATGAGCGAATGGCTCGCGATGGGCGGCTACGGGTTCTACGTCTGGAGCTCGTACGGCATGCTGGCGATCGCGTTGATCGTCGAACTCGCGTGGCTGCGCCACCACCGCCGCGAGAGCTGGCGGCGTGCGGCCGCCATGCGTGCGGAGCGCCCGATCGCGGCGACGACGCGCTCCGGAGGCACGAATCGATGAAACCGCGTCACAAGCGCATGCTGTGGATCGTCGCCGGGCTCGGCGCGCTGGCGATCGCCGCGACACTGGTCCTGAACGCGTTCCGCAGCAATCTCGTCTTCTTCTACACGCCCACGCAGATCGCCGACGGCGAAGCGCCGAAAGGCAAGCCGTTCCGCATCGGCGGACTGGTCGTGCCGGAGAGCGTCGCCCGTGTCGGCGACGGCACCACCGTCACTTTCGGCGTGACCGACAACGCGAAGACGATCCAGGTCGCCTATACCGGCATCCTGCCCGACCTGTTCCGCGAAGGGCGCGGCGTGGTCGCGCAGGGCACGCTGGAGCACGACGGCACCTTCAAGGCGCGCGAAGTGCTCGCCAAACACGACGAGAACTACATGCCGCCCGAGGCTGCCGAAGCGCTGAAGCGCGCCGGTCATCCGGTGGGCGCGCCGGCGCAGTTCCAGGAGGCGTCGAAGCAGTGAGTACGTGCGAAGCCATCGCGGCAACGCGCGGCCGGCGAATCGATCGACGAACAAGGCACGGAGGCGGGCATGATCGCTGAACTGGGTCAATTCGCACTGGCGCTCGCGCTGGCGGTGTCGCTCGCGCTGGGCATCCTGCCGATGACCGGCGCCGCAATGGGCGGGGCGACCGGCGCACGCCTGATGGCGGTGGCGCGCCCGGCCGCGATGACGCTCGCGACGCTGGCGATCCTCGCATTCGGCCTGCTCACTGCGCTGTTCGTCGGCAACGACTTCAGCGTCGGGCTGGTGGCGAGTCACTCGAACCTGAGCCTGCCGCTGCACTACCGGATCGCGGCGACCTGGGGCTCGCACGAAGGCTCGATGCTGCTGTGGGTGCTGATCCTGTCGTGCTGGACCGGCGCCGTCGCGGTGTTCTCCACCTCGCTGCCGCTGGTGCTGCGCGCGCGCATCCTCTCCACGATGGGGCTCGTGGCGGCCGGCTTCCTGATGTTCCTGCTGTTCACGTCGAACCCGTTCGATCGGCTGGTACCGCCGCCGTCGGACGGACGCGACCTGAATCCGCTGCTGCAGGACGCCGGCATGGTGTTCCACCCGCCGCTGCTCTACATGGGCTACGTCGGGCTCTCGGTGGCCTTCGCGTTCTCGGTGGCCGGCCTGATCGGCGGGCGCTTCGACGCGGCCTGGGCACGCTGGGCGCGGCCCTGGACCACGGTGGCCTGGTGCTTCCTCACGCTCGGCATCGCGCTGGGCTCGTTCTGGGCGTACTACGAACTCGGCTGGGGCGGGTGGTGGTTCTGGGATCCGGTCGAGAACGCCTCGTTCATGCCCTGGCTGATCGCCACCGCGCTGGTGCACTCGCTGTCGGTCACCGAGAAGCGCGGCACCTTCCGCAGCTGGACCGTGCTGCTGGCGATCATCGGCTTCAGCCTGAGCCTGCTGGGCACCTTCCTCGTGCGCTCGGGCGTGCTCACTTCGGTGCACGCGTTCGCCACCGATCCGGCGCGCGGCGTCTTCATTCTCGCGTTCCTGGCGTTCGTGGTGGGCGGCTCGCTGCTGCTGTTCGCCTGGCGCGCGCCGGCGATCGGCAACGGCCCGGGTTTCGCGGCGGTGTCGCGCGAATCGCTGCTGCTGGCCAACAACGTGCTGCTCAGCGTCGCAATGGCGGCCGTGCTGCTCGGCACGCTGTATCCGCTGGTGCTCGACACGCTCGGCCTGGGCAAGATCTCGGTCGGGCCGCCCTATTTCGATGCGGTGTTCTATCCGCTGATGGCGCCGGCGCTGTTCCTGATGGGCATCGGGCCGCTGGCGCGCTGGAAGAAGGCCGAGTTGCCCGAACTGGTCGCGCGGTTGCGCTGGGCGTTCGCGGTGTCGGTGATCGCCGCGCTGCTGCTGCCGCTCGCCGCAGACGGTTTCCGCCCGATGACCAGCCTCGGCCTGATATTCGCGCTGTGGATCGCAGCCTGCGTCGTGGTCGCGGTGCGCGACATACTGCGCGGCGCCGACGGCAGGCTGTCGCTGCGCCGCATCGGCGTGCATCCGGCCAGCGCCTGGGGCATGCACTTCGCGCATCTCGGGGTCGCGGTGTTCGTGGCCGGCGTGACGCTGGTCACCAGCTACGAGAGCGGCCGCGAACTGCGCATGGAAGTGGGCCAGCGCATCGAGATCGGCGGCTACGACATCCGCTTCGTCGGACTGGCTCCGATCACCGGGCCGAACTACGACGGCACGCGCGGCGTCTTCGAAATCCGCCGCGCCGGCGCCGGCGACGCCGCACCGATCGCGATGCTCTCGCCCGAGAAGCGCGTCTATCGCGCCTCCGGCATGCCGATGACCGAGGCGGCGATCGACCGCAGCCTGCTGCGCGACGTCTACCTGTCGATGGGCGAGCCGATCGGCGAGCGCGCCTGGGTGGTCCGCGCACACGTGAAGCCCTTCGTCAACTGGATCTGGCTCGGCTGCGTGCTGATGGCGATCGGCGGCTTCGTCGCCGCAGCCGATCGACGCTACCGCCGCCGCGCGCTCGAGCGCGCGGCACGGGCGCTGCCCGGAGGACAGCCCGCGTGATCGGCACCCGCGGTCGCGCAGTCCGCCCCGCCCTCCGTCTTCTGCACGGGAGCGCACCGCGATGAGGGCGATGCGCTTCGTCCTTCCGGTCGCGGTCTTTGCCGTGATCGCGTGGTTCCTGATGAGGGGCCTCGATCGCGATCCGCGCGAGATTCCGTCGCCGCTGATCGGCAAGCCGGCGCCGATGTTCTCGCTGCCGGTCACGCACGACCTGTCGCGCGCCTGGACGCCCGAGGCGATGCGCGGACAGGTCTGGCTGCTCAACGTCTGGGGTTCGTGGTGCTCGGCCTGCCAGGTCGAGCACCCGGTGTTCAACGACCTCGCGAAGTCCGGCGAGCTGCCGATCGTGGGACTGGCCTGGAAAGACATGCCCGACAACTCGATCGCGTGGCTGCGCAAGCTGGGCAATCCGTACATGGTGGTGGTCAGCGACATCAAGGGCGGCGTGGCGATCGACTACGGCGTCTACGGCGCCCCCGAAACCTTTTTGATCGACCAGCACGGCGTGATCCGCTTCAAGCAGGTCGGCCCGGTCACGCGCGACGTGCTGCAAAACAAGGTGCTGCCGATGGTGCGGCAGCTGCGCGGCTCATGATGCGCACGCCGCTCGCGATCGTCTCGCTCGCCGCCGCGCTGCTCGGCGCGTCGCTGCCCTGGCCGGCTGGCGCCGCGGATGCGCCTGCCGCCGCTTCCGCCCCCGCCACCGCAGCGCCCGCTTCCCCCGCCGCCACCGCCGCCGCCACCGGACCCACCGACACCGGCATTCTCGGTTCACCCGAACAGCGCGCGCGCTACCACCGACTCGCCGAGGAGCTGCGTTGCCTGGTCTGCCAGAACCAGACGCTGGCCGATTCCAACGCCGAACTCGCCGCCGACCTGCGCCACCAGGTCGAGAACCAGATCCTCGCCGGGCGCAGCGACGACGAGATCAAGGCCTACCTCGTGCAGCGCTACGGCGACTTCGTCCTCTACCGGCCGCCGATGAAGAGCAGCACCTGGCTGCTGTGGCTCGGCCCGTTCGCGTTGCTGCTGTCGGGCGGCCTCGTCTGGTGGCGGGTGCAGCGACGCAGCCGGGCGGCGCAGGCGGCCGACGCGGCACGCGCAGCCGCGCAGGGTACCGACCTGGAGCGCGCACGCCGGCTGCTCGGCGAGCAGTAGGGCGGTTCACACCCCCGGCTTCTCAACGCGGCCTCACTGCGTCGTAGCGCCTGATCGACAGGCCGAGCGCCACCGTGACCAGTGCTGCCGCTCCGGTGGCGATCCAGGTCGAACTCCATCCGCCGCTGTATTGCGCGAGCGCGGCGATCGCCGGAGGCAGCAGCAACTGACCGAGGCCCGATCCCTGCTGCATCAGGCCGACCGTGGTGGATACCGCCGCGATCGACGGCGCATAGAAGGGCGCGGTCGCGAACAGGGCGCCGGGAATCAGTCCGCCCACCGCCGAGAGCACCACGATCGCCGCGTAGCGCCAGCCGAAATCCACCGCACTTCCGAACGCGAGCCAGGCGCACGTGGCCATCGTGAGGCCGACGACGACGATCAGCGTCGAGCGATCGACGCCTCGCTGCATCAGCAGGCCCGCTGCGAGTCCGCCACCGGCGTTGCTCGCCACCGCCAACGCGGTCAGCGATGCGCCCAGCTGGGCCGAGACGCCGTATTCGGCGTACACGCTCGGCAGGAAGCCGAAGATGCCCATGAACTGCCCGGCATAGAACCCGAAGCAAAGCGCGAGCAGCCACGGTCCGCGCGAGCGCAGCGTCGCGAGCGCGAGGGCGCCGATCGGTGCCGGCGGCGCAGCGTGCGCCGCGCCGCGCGGCTGGGTGGCCGCGACCAGCAGCGCCCAGGCCGCCGCGACGGCGGCGCAGAACGCCCACGCGCCTCGCCACCCGCCCAGGGTCATCAGCGCCGGCGCGAAGAACAGCGCGGCGCCCATGCCGATCGGCATGTAGGTGGCCCAGACGCCCAGCCAGCCGCGCAACGAGGCGCCGGGCACTGTCCGGCGCAGCAACGCCGGCGCCGGCAGCACGGTGAGCAGGAACGCCACGCTCTCGAGCGCGCGGCTCGCGAACAGCACCGGCGCGCTCTGCGCCAGCGCGCCCAGCGCGCCGGTGAGTGCGGTGAGCAGCAGCCCGCCGATCATCACGCGCCGCGGATCGAAGCGATCGGCGAGCGAGCCGCCGACGATGCCGAACAGCGCCGAACCGAGCAGGAACAGCGAGAGCATCCAGCTCACCTGCACCAGCGACAGGCCGAACTCGTGCTGAAGCTCGTGCAGTGCCGGCGGCAGCTTGCCGACGTTGAGCGCGGCGACCATGCCTGCGCCCACCAGCACGGCCGCGCGACCCGCTCCCGCCCCGTTCGCCGATCCGGTCATCTCGCGCACGCCCGAATGCGGGGATCTGCAGGCCGATCGCTCATGCGGCGATTGTATCGTCGGGTGCCCCGCCCGAACGGAAGATGGCACCATGCGGCTTGCGCGCACGTTGCGCCCGAGCAGGACGACGAGAGCCCGAAACCATGAGTCTGCCCCCGATCCTGAAAGACAAGCTTCGCCTGCCGATCGTCGGCGCGCCGCTGTTCATCATCTCGAACCCCGACCTGGTCGCCGCGCAGTGCAAGGCCGGCATCGTCGGTTCGTTCCCGGCGCTCAACGCGCGTCCGGCCGAACGGCTCGAGGAATGGCTGCAGCAGATCACCGGCGAACTCGCCGGGCACGATCGCCGCCACCCCGATCGCCCGGCCGCCCCGTTCGCGGTGAACCAGATCGTGCACAGGTCGAACGACCGGCTCGAACACGACCTGGCGCTGTGCGTGAAGTATCGCGTGCCGATCGTGATCACCTCGCTGGGCGCGCGGGTCGAGGTCAACGACGCGGTGCACGGCTACGGCGGCATCGTGCTGCACGACGTGATCAACGACAGTTTCGCGCGCAAGGCGATCGACAAGGGCGCCGACGGGCTGATCGCGGTGGCCGCGGGTGCCGGCGGCCACGCCGGCGGGCTGTCGCCGTTCGCGCTGGTGCAGGAGATCCGCGCCTGGTTCGACGGGCCGCTGCTGTTGTCCGGCGCGATCGCCACCGGCCGCTCGGTGCTCGCGGCACAGGCGATCGGCGCCGACCTCGCCTACATCGGCTCGGCGTTCATCGCCACGAAGGAAGCGCGCGCCGACGAGGCCTACAAGCGGATGATCGTCGAGTGCTCGGCCGAGGACATCGTCTACACGAACCTGTTCACCGGCGTGCTGGGCAACTACCTGAAGCCTTCGATCCGCAACGCCGGCCTCGACCCCGACAACCTGCCGGCCAGCGACCCGTCGAAGATGAACTTCGGCTCCGGTCGCGACAAGCCCAAGACATGGAAGACGATCTGGGGCTGCGGCCAGGGCATCGGCGCGGTGCACGACATCCCGGACGCCGCCGAACTCGTCGAGCGCCTCGGCCGCGAATACGAAGCGGCGTGCGAACAGATGGCGGCACTGTGCGCCGCCCGGCTGCCGGGCGCCAAGCGCCGCGCCGCCTGATCGCGACTCCCTGATCGCGCGCGGCGCATCGGGTCGTCGAAGGCCGAGACCGTGGCACCGCGGCCGGCGATCACCCGCGGGCGGGTCAGAGCGTCTTGTGCGTGCCGTCGCAGAACGGCTGCGTCCTGCTCAGCCCACAGGCGCACCACCAACAGGTCTTGCCGGCATCCACTTCGACGGGGTACGGTGCCTTCTGCGCAATGGTCGGTTCGCTCATCGATCTTCGCTCCCGGGATGCGCTCGCATCCGGAGAGCGCGCACGTTCTACAATCATCACATGCCGAAGCATGCCCTGCCCCGGAGCGTATCGGCGTTCCGGGCGCGGCAAGGGCCTCGCTGCCCAACGGAGCGATCATGACTGCACGGGTTCGTCTCGTGCTCGAAGGCGGCGTTGCGCCGCTCGGGAACACGACAAGCGGCATCGGCAAGCACCCTGTTGCCGGCGCGCGCCAGGTGCAACGCCTGGGCTTCGTCGGCGACGCGCAGGCCGACCTGCGCGCGCATGGCGGCCCCGACAAGGCAGTGCACTGCTACGCGTCGGCGCACTACGCCTGGTGGCGCGATTTAACAATCCTTCTAATCCATACAAAAAACCATTGTCTGTTATTCCAATTTGTCTGTTTGATGAGTATCCTCCGAAAGGATTTAACCGAAGATAT
>JAANMT010003859.1_pt1 | contig 10054 bp, 9 predicted proteins | sample 7279711 | NCBI WGS metagenome assembly JAANMT01 (sample SAMN14094538, study PRJNA606508) | bioreactor metagenome | isolation source: A lab-scale SPAN reactor treating ammonium-rich wastewater day 1 | place: Ireland: Galway | collected 2017-01-16 | reverse complement strand
TCCGGATATGGAATCCCTGCCCAGTAAAGCTGGTATTGCAGCCTCGCTTGCAAAACTATGTGACGTGCTCCCAAAGCTCTGCACGCAAGTCGGAACGTAGTTCCTTCCTTATCTTCCGAATTGCTCGCGAATATCCATTCCGCCGCAGCCATCCTGGCGGGGGAGGGCGTGTTCACGTTGCATGCTAGTCGAATCCTCTCTCGAAGCTTCAGGTAAATGCCGCGTTCAGGGCCATCGTAATCTTCGGCCGTAACCTCGGGGATGGTTAGTTCGTCCTCATTGTCCTCAGCAATAGCCAAGAGGTCGCTCGGGCGTTCCGGCAACGCTTCCAAGTCGAGCATGTCGACGAAATCCCATGGTGTCGCGGGAATAGCGTTCTCGCCACCATCGAGAAGGAAATCGTCAATCGTTTCCTGAGAGCCAGCGGTCGACGTCACGGAATAGGTCCAGCCCTTTTACATACTTTGGGCGGTAAGAATTGATTTTTACTGGACCGATGGCATCTCGAAACTTGCCGTCGATCCTCACTTGCGGGACTTTGATGTGATAGACCCTTGATCCACCGACCGTGACGACGCATTCGCCTTTATCGAGCTTTCGCAAATCGTCCGGCGTCACCTTGTAGTTTTCCTCTTCTCGCTCTGTGTAACCCAGGCCGCCTCCAACCGACCGGCTGCGTGCGCCACCCGTTGGTTTCGGTGTCTTGGATACGCCATCGCTGTCGGAAGAGCTGACGGTGAAGGCCACTTGTTTTTCCATCCCGATCAGGTCGGCCGCTTTTTCTGCGGTGTCGCTTGTCCCGATCTTGAAGAACATTTTGGTCAGCGTGTTGCCTATGACCATTTCCCGCAACTCATCGCTGACCGCCTCAAAGTTAGCCATAGTCTGGACTGCCGGCAGCATTGAGAGGTGGGCGCTTCTGGCTTGCTCGAAAATCCTGCTCCACGCCGGGGTGACATACGAGCCGGCTTCGTCGAAAAACCCCAGAAAGGGCGGCCACGGCCGTTCGTGTTTTGGCAGCGCCTGGACCCAAGAGATGGCGGTTCGAAAATCTCCTACAACCATTTTTCCGAAGTTGGATGCCGCCTCATTCTTACCCATTGTGGGCAGCATCACATAGACGATCTTGTTCGATCGGATGGCTTCATGCAGGTTCACATCAGGAGCGTAGCTGTTGGTGACCATTCCAAAATTACCGGATCCGAACTGGTGCATTCGTCCGCCGACGCCACCGAACATGTCGCGCAACTTTTTTAGGTCGATGCTGACCACACCATCGCGCGAAACAGCCTTGACTTGCTCGAGAAAGATGGACAGAGCCTTTCTTTCCGAGGAATGGATGGGAACGATGCTCTCCAACCACGCCAGCGCCTTTTGGTTTTGCAGCAGGATTGTGAGGTCGATGAAGTTGTAAGCGCGCCCAGTTCGCTGTATCGCGCCCACGAGCGTCGTCAGAGCTTGGTTGGCTGCTTGACGGTAATGGTCGGCGCCAGGATTGTTCTCGGCTGAAGGAATAAGCGAGAGGACGCGGGCAGCCACCTCATCCGCATCTCCGTACAGAATCGGATTGTAGGTGTTGGACGTCGTTGGGTTGCCGGGATTGACTACCAACAAGTCTTCTTCGCGCCCAGCCCAAGCGCACATGGCACGAAGATCCGCCAGGTTGTCGTAATCAAGCTTGCCATCGATCCAGATCAGCCCACCGCCTGCAACAATTTGCTGCAGCATGACCCAGGAGCCCATGACCGTTTTCCCAAAACCTGACTGGCCGATGATGAATGCGTGCCGCATCCAATCTTCCCAAGGCACAACAAGGGGAGCTCCGTTGTCCATGCAATAGCCAAGCAGCATCCCATCGGTGGTTGCCGACACTGGCGGTGTGTCGGAATTGATATTGAGCTCCGATTTATACATCGACAGGTTGGAGACTTTTGCCAGTCTTTTGCCAATCCAAGCCCCGCCGGCGCCCGCAAAAATAGCGCCAGCCAAACCCATTGCGCCAACCCCCATACCGAAGGTAGAAGCGACAAGTGGGTTGCTCAGCAGGGCTCCGCCAGCAACCGAGAGCATTGCCGCATTATCGGCAAACCCCCCGGTTCGCAGACGCTTCAGTGTCTTGAAGTCAAGCTCGAACGGCATAGTGATTATGTGTTGCGCGTATCGATAATACTACACGCTAACATCGGATCCCGCTAGAGTCCCTCTGATCCGTCGCTCTCCGTTTTCACCGGCGGCTTCGCTGCCTGCTTTCGGTTTTGCCGTTCCTCAATGAGGCGATCACGAATTTCACCCCACCAGTCGGGAATCTCGAGGATGTCCTTATTGCGGTCAGCCCGATACAGGTCCGAAACACGGACGTGCAGGTTCATGGCGCGGATGGTGCCGTCGTCGTTCGGCAAGACCTTCATGCGGACCTGACCGGCGATCGAAATCGGCATGCCGGGGGCAACTTGACGCATGATGGCGTGTGCCGACTTGTTGTAGAGGCGAACGGGAATGCAACGGGAAGGGTCGGCGTGCTGTCTGACCAACAATGCGCCATAACCGTCCTTCTGATGCTCGTTGCCGGAGACGTAGGCCATAGAATCGATGAAACCGGCCATCAGGGCGACGTTGGAATTGTCCCCGAGCCTTGTGTCAAGGCGTCCCCGGGTTGCTTCCAGAATGTCCCGAAGAATTTGTTCCGGCTCGCTAAAGCCATCCGGGAGCGCTTCTACGCCATTCTCGGCTTTCCCGGGATTGTTTTCGTTATTTTCTGATATATTTGTATCAGTTTCAGCGATTCGCGTGCCTCCTCCTTGGAATGGCCTGAATTCGTCCTGGTTGGTGCCTTTGGCGCCGCGGATCCAGGTGGTGAGCGCCGGCATCGACCGGACCGAAGGCTTTTGGATGTCGATTGCCTTCAGGAACAGGTTCTGTTCGCCCTCCGCGTTTGCCGTGCCATAAAGGTGGCAAAGTACAGTGACCGGCGTCTTGTCCTTCGGCAGGCGTGTGCCGCGGGAAACGCTGATTGGAATGGCTTGTGCTCGATTGTTGTTCTGCTGGAGCATGAACCCGGACTCGTTCGGCTCACGAACAAAGCCAGTCAAGTAGCAGATGTTAAGCATCGAGTTGACGTAACGGTGGGTCAGGGGATTCTTGAGGCTCTTGTCAGCAATCATGATGTCTCCGTGATACAATTACAATTAAAGGGATGAAACTAATGGGGACGCAAATATGGCTGTTGTGACTCTAAAAAACTCTCGCCGGGCCAAGTCGGCGCAAAAGAAATCCAAAACGTCGGTTCCCTCCCCTTCTCAAGAGGACTCCGGCGGCGAAATCCAAGGGAAACCTCTCCTTGATCTTCTCTGGGTAGAGGTCGGCCGAAAAGGGCACACAACGCATGATCTTGCCGAGGCGCTTGGTGTTGCCTACCCATACCTGATGGCGCTGGCTCGTGGCGAACGCAAGCTTCCGAGCGTCTCTCGCGAATTCCTCGTAAATGCTGCCAGCTACCTGAATATTCCGGTTGCCCAAGCCTACATCCTGTCCGGCGCACTCAAGCCCACAGATTTCTACCATGAGGACACCCTCCAAGCGGAGATCAACAACCTGTACGACGCCATTGGGAAACATCCGCATTGGTGCGGATTCCTGCCGTCGAAAAAGACCTGGGCAGGACTGCCGAAGAGCGTCAAGCTTCTGATTGGCATGTTCTTCGAGCGCGTCACCGGGAAGACCTTTTTCCGTTACGCCGAGATGGAGAGCGAGAAGTAGTAATCGCTTTCCGTTTCGGAATTCCTTTCGCCGGTTTGGCCGCATTACCCCCTTCTGGGGCAGCAATCCTGATTTTCGATGCCCGCATTTCACCAATGCGCTTTTCCACAAAGACGGAAATCCTGCGCATGAATTCTTGCGGCTCGTAACTGTTGGACGCGATTTTCCCCAGCGCGTCTTCCCACGCTGCAGTTACCCCAGGGTTGCAAAGCGTCGCCGGCAGGGCGGCAACAATAGCCCGCCCGAAAGGGGAGGAGATTATTTTCTTCCCGTTCTTGACGAGGTACCCGCGGCCCTTGAGCGTCTCGATCGTGGCGGCTTGTGTCGCCGCCGTGCCGATCCCAGCGGTTTCCTTGAGGATCGCCTTCAGCTTCTCGTCCTCGACGTATTTGGCCACTGCGCGCATATCATCGACCAAGCTTGATTCGGTGTAATGCTCCGGTGGCGTTGTGCGGCCATCTTTCACCCGTACAGCGGCGACCTTCCCGATTTCCTTGTCCGCTATCTTCGGCAGCGCAACCGCCTTTTCCTTTTTCGGCAGGAGAGCGCGCCATGACTGGTCAAGGTTCAACGGAACCTCGCCCTTCGCGGAGAACTCCTTCCCGTCGCAGGAGAATGAAGCAACAGTCTCCTCGTAGGAGTAATCGGGTAACAGGGAGAGGATGAAATTGTTCGCCACCAACTCCCAGGCGGCTCTCAATGGCGCGGGCAGGTCGGCGCCAGGCAGGCGCGCGGTAGGGATCAAGCCGTGATGCTCGGCGACCTTGCTTGAGTCATAAACCCGGTTTTTCGGCGCAAGAAGTTGTTTTAGATGCGCGGCTGCCTTGAACTCCGGCAACGCGAGTATCGCGCCGGCAATACGCAATGCGTCCCCTTTTTGCTCGGCTGGCAAGTAAGGGCAGTCTGTGCGTGGGTAGCTCACCAGCTGCGCTTCGTACAAGGCTTGGAGTGTCTTGAGGGCTTTATCGGTGCCAAGGCCGAGCTTTTTCTCGGCCGCTTTCTGGAAGGTGGCCAAGATAAATGGAAGGGGGGACCGCTCCTTCGCTTCTTTGCGGACAACGGAGATCGGAACCGACTTCCCTTTTAGGGCGGCCGCAAGGTTCTCGGCGACCTTTCGGTCAAGGATGCGCGGATCCGTAGGGTTGTGGGAAAACAGCGCCCGGCCGGCCTTGACTTCAATATCCGCCTCGACGTAATGGAACGATTTTGCCGTGAAATTTTCAATTTCCAGATCGCGGCGCACAACAAGGGCCAGCGTCGGCGTTTGCACGCGGCCGACGGAAACGAGCGTGTCGTTGGCAACGAGTTTTGTGGCGGCCACGGTCAGGTTCATGCCGACGAGCCAATCAGCTCGCTGTCGGCAAAGAGCCGCCTCATAAAGTGGGCGGTACTTGGCGTTGTCGCAAATCTTCGCCAATGCCTTGCTGACCGAATCGGGGTCGGTCGCGTTTAACAGCAGCCTGGTGGTTTTCCCTCTCCAACCTAAGAACACCAGAACTTCATCAACAAGCAGCTGGCCTTCGCGATCCGGGTCGCCCGCGTTGACAACCTCGGTGGCGCTTGCCAGAAGTCCTTTGATGATTTTCAGTTGGGCGGCCGCATCCTTGCGAGGGATGAGTTTCCAGGTGTCGATGACGTAAGGAAGGTGCGCGGTATCCCACCGCTTCCATTCAGGCTTGTAGTCGCTTGGACTGGCTTGCTCCAGCAGGTGGCCGAAGCACCAGGTCACCACATTATTCCCAATGGCGATGTGCCCATCCCGGTTGGCTCCGCGTCCCAGTCCGTTGGCGATCGCGCGCCCCAGAGAAGGCTTTTCTGCAATAAACAGACGCATCAGAAGGTTTTATCCATATCCATGAGCAAGGAGGCGACGTCGCCGGCCATTTCCGTGTTGGTGCCGGCCTCTGTTTCTTGTTGCGCATGGGATGTCGCGGCGACAGGCTGGGTGGCAACCGGCGCAGGTGCGGACTGAGAAGGAGGAGCGGGCATAACGCCCTCCCGAACTGGCGCGGCGCGCGGTCTTGCAGGAGTGGTGGCGGAAGTGGAAGCGAGCCCGGATACAACAGCCTGATTAAGGGCATCCCGGATAACATCCGAGGCGCCGCGGAAAGGCAAATTCCACAACCAGGCAATCAAATCCGGATACTTGTCCTTACGAACCTCAAAGGAAACCTTCATTGATTCCGGCGGTTCGCCGCCACGGATCCAGCGGCTCACGCAACAGGTTCCTTGGAGATGTTACGGACAAACGAGAGCGCAAGGCCGAGCCGGCGCATCCCCTCGGCAACCGCGAAGCGTGGGTTGTCCAGCATGACGGCGTGAGGCCATCTGGCCTTGAGAAGCGGATAAACGAGCGGCGCCCCGCCGCCGGCGACCAGGACGCCGTCCAGTTTCCTGGCGTAGGGTTCCATGAGCCTGGTAGCCGTATCAACGACTTCCGCCACGATCAGATCGGAGGACTTGCTCACTTCGGCGGTCACATCCATCTTCTGCCCGAAGCTGCGGATGAATCCATTGCGCAGTGCGTCTTCAGCCTCGAGGAGGTCGATGGTGATGCCCTTCTCGCTCAGCAGGCGAACTAGATGTTCGGCGGCAACTCGCACGCCAGAGCACGCGCCGGAAGCGCGTTCCATCCAGCGACCATCCTGGATCAACATGAAGTCGGTGGAGAAATACCCCACTTCGATCACGCCCCAGGACTCCTTGGTCATGAGGCGAGAGATGGCGGGCAGCCCATTCGGGGCCAGCATATAAGCCTGGTATGGCCCCATGGGCTGTGGGATGACGCGGATGCTGTTCACCTTTACATGCCGGCGAACGATTTCCTTGAGGCGGTCTTTTTGACGGAGGAAGAGATGCGTAGGAAGCCCCATCACCAAATCAGGGCTGCTTACATCAACAAGAAGCTCGCGCAATTTGGCGAAAGCGCCAAGAAGAAGCGCGGCGTGCTCAGGGGAATCAATCCAATCTTCTGAGAGGCCCGTGGAAACCGAAGTACCGCCCTGTATGCGAGCGGTGTCGCCGATGAAGAAGCTGCGCGAGCCAACGGTGACAGTCTCCGAAGCCGCGCGCCGGGCCTCCGCATCATCGGAGATCAAAAAGGACGGGCAAACAACCGACGGGAAAATAAAAGAGGAGGGGCCCGTGATCCCCGCAAACGAAACCTTGACAGTTGAGTGGCCTATATCCAGGCCAATGCAAGAAGAAGAGCTCATGAGCACTCCAAACAGTGAGAGAAAACCGATTCCGAAATGGATGAGGGCGACAATAGCATACAAAAAGATTCCGTTGCAAATATCTTTACGAACGGGATAAACTCCCCGCGAAGAAAAAGGGCGCTTGCCATAACCTTTTATATCTCCGGAACCCTCTTACTTAGCGTTGCGCGAACTAATAAACCGCTCTCGAACGCCCACAGACACCACCACAAACGCTAACCGCAATGACCAAACCGCAAACTACATACAGAAATCCTTTATCACTTTCGGAAACGAGCCGCAAAAAACCGAGGAAACGCGCCCATACCAATGAATTCCAAAGGAAACCGGCTCTTCGGCCCGACCGTTCCTCGCAAGCTCGGACGGTATCTGGCAGGTATTGGACGGCCCTGCGCCATTGCCCGCGAGCGGACATGGCGCACAGGGAGGTGCTGGGAGAGAGTACGGCCCTGCGCCGTTCCTCGCGAGCGAGGACGGCATCTGTTGGGTGCGAATTAGCGATGGTGGAATGGACGGGTTTCCGTGGCTCGAGCCTGGGCCTTTTCTTGTACGGGGGAGCCGGCCCATCGTCGGCGCAACCGAGGTTGCTTGACGGAGGGTGGTGGTAATGGCGGGCTACTACGGAGAAGGCAAGGGGGCCGGGGAAGGAGCTGGTGACAACCAGGCGCACTGGGACCGGGAAGCCCTGAGGGTGGGGCGGGCCATGGAAGAGCTGGCCAGATTGGTCGGTGACATTGAGGCCGGGATCGAGGAGGCGGGCGCCGCGCTCAGGATCAGCCAGCCGCCCATGCATGGGAAGTACGACGTGCGTTGGTGGATGACGGATGGCGTGAAACATCCGGTGCTGGTGCGCTGGATGTTGCGGGAGAAAAAGAACGGCCGGCGTTACGAGCCCAAGAAAGTGCTGCGCGTTTCGTCAGTGAGAAACGACCGCGCCTTCGAGGTGAATCACCAGGAGACTGTGAAGTTGCTGGGGATCGCCCAAGGGCTGATCGCGGCCCGGGAGGAAGCGGCCGGATGTTTCGGGAAGACAAGGCGGTCGGCCGAAGCCCAGATGAAGAGCAAGAGCCTGTGGTTGGCCAACGAGAGAGCCAAGGTCAATATGATCAAGGCCAAAGTGGTGAAGAATCTGGTGCGCGCCGGCTACGAGGTCGAGCCCAAGCTCCTGGAAGAGGCCGGACTATGAATGGTGATGGCGGCCCCGCGCCGTTCTTCACGAGTGAAGACGGCGCCGGCGAAGCGTGGCGTGTTCCGGTGACGCAGCGTAAATCGTTGCACGGTAACGGGTGGCTGAATGGTGGCGTTGGGTGGTGCCGGTGGGCGGCTGGAATGGCGGCCGATCGGCGGCGCAGTCGCTTGCCGAAGGGCCGCCGTCTGCGGGGCATCTGGGCGGTCGGCCGGATGTCGTACATGGACTGGGGTGGGGATGGCCCATCGCCTGCAAGTAACGGAGGAGCGGTCCCGTCGCCTGCGCAACCGTGGTTGCTTGACGAGCTGGGGTGTCTGTCGGTGGCGTTGGGCCGGCGTGGCGTGGCAACGGGAGGCGCCTGTAGCCGTTGGCTGGTGACGTAGATGCGGTGGGTGGATGTCGCAGGCAGCCGGAGGCGGGATGGCCCATCGTCAGCGCAACCGGGGTTGCTCGCCGAAGGGCCGTGGCGGGGACTGGCGGTGGCGGCGCAACAAAGCCGCAGACTGGTGCCGGAAGTCTCGGGCGGTGGCGATGATGACAACCGGAGGTGAGGGCCCGTCGCCGGCGCTACGCTTGTCGAAGGGCCGCGTAACATGTTACGCCTCGGGGATTTTTCTTCCTGCAGACCGCGCCGCAGGCGCCCACGGAGGGGGGAGCCGGCCGAAGGCCGGGGGGAGGGCATCATCCTCCCCCGGGGGGGCGACTTCGCGAGGCCGAAGGCCGAGGACGGGGGGGCGGCAGCCCCCGCGAAGCGGCTTTTGAATCCTTGGGTCAGGCATAAATGGTTGCGTCTGCCCAAGGGCACGCATATAAATGGTTGCGCGTGCGCGTATTAAATAGTTACGTGAGAGGCCGAGGCCGTTGCCGAAGAATAAATGGTTGCGTAGGATCGGAGGTGGCGCGGACAAGATTACCTGGCTCCGGTGGTTGGCGGTGTGGTTCAGGTGCGGGCTTCTGGTGTGGTGAGATGCAGCCGGGTGTGCTGGTGGCGTAAAGCCGGCGTGCTGGTGTTAAATGGTTACGCCGCCGCGTGCTGCTTGCAGCATAAATGTTTGCGCGCCGTGATAAATGGTTGCGTGTAATGATCGAACGCCACGCATAAATCGTTGCGTGTTGACAACCGTTGCACGTTCTGATAAGATGGCATCATCATGAATAAAGAAGTGCGGACATGAACACCCAGGACCCGGTTGCCAAAGCCATGCAGGCGCAGATCGAAGAGACTGCCCGCTGCCTGCGCTCGGATCTCAAGGTGACGCGGCATGCCAGCATGACCCATGCCTCCGGCTACGCGCTGCTCACCGGGCAGAACGATCTTGCTCTGGAGGTGTGCAAGGCCGAAGCGCGCATGAGCGACATCATCGACGAGATGGGAGACCAGCTCGCCGAACTGGGTGCGCCGTCCGATGTGCCGGAAGACAGTAATGCCACCCTTCACGGGTTCCGCTTCCACTGGCTGACCCGGAACTGCGAGGCACTGCGCACCCGCCATCCCCTCATCCGGGAATTCCACCAGCTCTGGCAAAGCCGACTGATGGTCTGACCCGTCCGCCGGTCGCATGGACATCTCGCCGGCCAAGCTCGAATTGTTGCGCCACTACGCAGCGAAGGATGCCGCGGCCAAGGGCTTGCGGCTTCCCGATTTGCCCGATACAGCCCCGAAAGAGGAGGAAGTGGTTGCGCTCGCGCGATTCATGGCCGGCTGCCAGGCGTTCCTGCCGGACGACTGGAACGGGGACAACCGCAAGCGCAACGTCGCAATCCGCGTTTTCCTGGAGTTTCCCGCAAACGAGCTCCGTGACTTCGGTAGGAAATGGCTCGATAAGTGGTTGGAGAAACACGGATACAATCCCTGGTTCAAGGAGTGGGAGGAGATCATCCGGTCATGGCC
>JAANMT010003850.1_pt1 | contig 10079 bp, 20 predicted proteins | sample 7279711 | NCBI WGS metagenome assembly JAANMT01 (sample SAMN14094538, study PRJNA606508) | bioreactor metagenome | isolation source: A lab-scale SPAN reactor treating ammonium-rich wastewater day 1 | place: Ireland: Galway | collected 2017-01-16 | reverse complement strand
GCCTGTCGGGCCGTTCCCGCATTGCCTCGAAGTACTTGGTGAATTTCACGCAGGGCCTTGCCGGCGACTATAGCATCGAGCAAGAGATTGGGCCATCCAGCATGTTGGCGGGTGAGAAAACCGTGGTCTGTCCCCTATTTCCGTCCCTATTTCCGCCTGTCCCCTATTTCCGCCTTGGGCGATTTGTTCTGTTTGCCAACCATCTGGAAAACGATGCCTGGCTCTCGCCGGAGGCCCTGCCCGCCAGAAGTCCCTCGACGCTGATATCCTCGTCAAGGTCTCCCCAGTGAATACCCTCGCCATGACCAATCAACCTCCAGTTGCCACGCTCCTGCGGGGTGGCTTGCATAAGGCGCGGATACCAGGCGAGCGGAACCGAAATGGTCCTGCCATCGCTCAAGTCGACGCCAAGGGTGTCTTCTGAAACCGTCACCCCTTCGGCCAAGGGAAGTTCGATTTCAACCACGGAAGTATGCATTCCAAGCCTCCTGCAACTCGATTTCGCGCTGCGCCACCATGTTCTGCAGACGCACTATTTCCGTTCTGGTGAACCTGCCGCTGTTCTGCAGGCGGATAGGGCCGAGCCAGAACTTGGCAATTTTTCCATCCCTCTCAACATGCACATGCGCCGGTTCATCGCGATCACTCGCGTAAAAAAAGAAGCGATACGCTCCGACCCTCATTACGGTTGGCATGGCAAGCCGACTATAACAAAAAAACGGCCGCCCGAAGGCGGCCGTTTGAGCTTCATGCGAGGCGGCTTGCGCCGCGACGATCAGAAGGAGTGATGCAGGTTGACACCGAACAGGCGCGGATCGGAACCGACCGGCAGACCGCCCGACTGAGCGCCGATGCTGCTGGACGGATGCCACACGTCATACGTGCCGGCGGCGGCGTTGTTGATCTTGGTCCAGTTCACGCCCAGCATGGTGCGCTTCGACAGGGCATAGGTGTAGCCCAGCATGTACATCTTGGCGCTGGTATCCATCATGGGCGTGTTGCTCGAATCGCCCGCGCGCGCATAGGTGAAGTTGAAGGTGTGCGGCCCCATGTTGTACTGCACCGGGATCGCCCAGGCAGTGCGCTTGTTGGTGGGCGTCGTCGCCAGCGTGTCGGCATCGTAGCTGTTGCGATCCCAGATCGCGCCGATCTTCAGGCCCATGGCGAAGGTGTAGGCCAGGCCGGCACGATGGAAGCGCGCATCCGGCGCAGCGGTATGAACGCCAGGCGCACCGGTCGCCGTGTTGCCGATATTGTTACGGGCGAAGTAGGAATAGAAGGCGCTCCACGGGCCGTTGTTGTACTGCGGGTTCAGCCACCAGTTGCTCTCCCTGCGGGAGACGCCGCCGGCGCCGGGCGCGTTGGTGAGGATTTCGTTCGCGGCGCTGGTCGAGTAGCCGAAGCGGACGTTGAAGCCGTTCCAGGTCGGGGTGTCGTACATGATGGCGTTGTTCAAGCGGCCGCCGGCGTTGGTCGCCGCGGTGCCCTGGTTCATCAGCATGTTCAGGCTGTTGGCGCTCATGGCCAGGCCGCCCACCGCGCCGGCGCCATCGACGCCGAAGCCGGTGTGGTAGTGCATGTCCCACTTGCCGACATAGATGTTGCCCCAGGCGCCTTTGATGCCGACCGCGGTGTTGCGAGTGCCGATCGTGGCACTGTTACCGATACCGGAAGTCTGCGCACCACTGGTGCCGACGTTGTCGCTGGTGCCGATGGCGCTTTCGACCTGCCACCAGGCGGTCAGGCCGCCGCCGAGGGTCTCGGTGCCGGCGAACTTGATGTTGGAGTTGTTGTCGATGACGCGCATGCGCGAAATTGGGCTGGCGCCCGCCGCGGTGGCGCCGCCGGCGCTGACATGATCAACACCGACGCGCATCTGGCCGGAAATCGTGACGTTGGTCTGCGCCATGGCCGGCACGGCGAGCAGGCCGGTAATAGCGGCAGCGATGAGTTTCTTTTGCATTTGAATCTCCTCTTGGTTTGAGAGTTCGGCAGGTTGTTCCGGCGCCATGTGCACATCACGTACTGCACCGTTACTCCCCGCCTGCCTTGCTTCCCGAAAATCTCGGAAGTCGGAGGCCATTGTGCCGGGACGTCCTCGGGCGGGGCAAGGGAAAACGGACTTTTCAATGAGAAAGAAGGCGGGGTTGTGGCTTTTTTGCAACAGCGTGCCGGGGCGCCTGGGAAAACCGGGGCCATGTGGACTCCCGGGTTGGACGCCTCGGTTACAAGGACGCGATGAATTCGTCTGTCGGTACGTCCGCCTGACGCAGGACCCCTGCCAAAGTACCGACTTTGACTACGCCATGCAGGGGGACGACGCAGCCTTTGGAACCACGACGCATGATGACGTGGCTTCCGGATTGGCGAGCCTTCTCGAAACCAAGGCGCTCCAGCGCTCGCACTATGGCGGCGCCTGAAACACGCGGCAGCTTAGGCATGCGCGGGAACGCTGAACGTCGTTACCAGCGGATGTCCCGGTGCGGGAATGGGGAACTCCGACAGATAGAGCGCCGTAGCCTCTTGCAGGTTGGAGATGGCCTCCTCAACCGTCTCGCCCTGCGTAGTGGTGCCTGTCTCCGGATTCAAGGCAACGTAGCCGCCTTCTTCGGCAGGAGTGAGTACAGCAGTCAGTTCCATGGCTTGGCTTCCGTGGGGAAAGCTCGATTGTCGCTCATTCTGGGTCGCGGTGCCCAACTCGCGCGAAACCGGGGACAGACCACGGTTTCGCAGGGCAAGCCACAAGCGCTACGACGCCAGAAATCGATGCAGCGAGCTCAGCACGCGCAGCCGGTCGGCCTTGGGCAGCGTGCCGATCCGCTTGCGGAAAGCGGATCGCTCGACCGTCGCGAGCTTGCTTGGCCGCACGCGCGAATCGACAGGCAGACCCGCTGTCTCGATGTCGCTGATGCCGACATCGCCTTCGACCGGCGCATGTCCGGCGGAGGTGATCATTGCAAGAAAGAATTTTCCGGCACGCCCGTGCAGCGCCTCGGATGACACCACCACGGCCGGGCGAACCTTGGCGGCATTCCGCTCGGTAAAGGGGAAGGGCAGGATCACCACATCCCATGACCGAATGCGCGCATCATCCGAGTTGGTCATAAACCGAGTCCGCTTCGGATGCCCACTCGGCGAAGCCCTGGAAGGGGTCGTCGACCGCTTCCTCTCCCTCACGGGGAAACACCAGCCCCGGCTGCGCCGGCCCGGTTGCGCGCATCGCGAAATAAGCGCGCACGGCCTCACGGAAAAACTCGGAGCGGCTGCGGCCTTCCCGCAGACAAACCTGCTCGATCCTTTCCGCCATTCCAGGCGGCATGCTGATGGCAAAGCGGTGATAGGTCTGATCCTTCATGGCATTCCCGATAATATTTGGTAAGACGGAGTATTACTCCATCACCATGGCGTGTCAAGGCGATGCCCGACATTCGGAAACCGGCATTCGGAAACCGGGGACAGACCACGGTTTCCATGCGGTTTCCATGTTCAGAAATGTTTGGGCAGGCCGGCCTGTTTCAAAACGGCGTTTGCCGTGTGGCGCGACTTGATTTTGTGGTCGACGGGAAAACGCATCCCGGTATTCGGACTGAACCAGATCTCGTGGTCGCCCTTGCCGGCCCTCTCGAACCGGCAGCCGGCATCGCGCAACAGGCGTTTGAGTTCGGGCGTGAAATTGTCGCCCATCAGGCCGCGCGGCGTGTCGTTTCAAATCGGCGCGTCAGCAACTCGAAGGGGACTTCCCCGCCATCCGGACAACCGTTCGCATCGAGCAACTCGGGAATCAGGGTCTTGAGCTTTTCGACAAGCAGTTCGGCGGTGACAGCCTCGGTGGCCAGCCCCGGCACGTCATCGCTCGTAGCCACCCATACCATGGCTTCCTCATCCCATTCCGCGCGCACGAAATAAATCTTTGGCATTTGAACCGTCCTTTCGGGTTTCAGTCTATCGCAAAACCGGGGACGGACCCCGGTTTCCATAAGTATTTTCAGCCGATCGCCATGTTAGACTCTTACTCGTATTACTCTTACCAGCGGAGGCCCGGATGCGCATCACCAGCAAGGGGCAGGTCACCATCCCGCAGGACATTCGCCGGCGCGCCGGGCTGGCGCCGGAGATGGAGGTGGAATTCGCCATCGAAAAGGGCAAGGTCATCCTGCAAAAGGCGAAGGGACAGAAGAGCCGCGGCGAACTGGCCGTCGAGCGCCTGCGTCGCGCGCAACCGCGAACGACGCTCTCCACCGACGAAATCCTGGCGCTGACCCGCGGCGAATGACGGCGCGCGTCCTGGTCGATTCGAACGTCCTGCTGGACGTCATCACGTCCGATCCCGCCTGGGGGAAGTGGTCGGCGCAGGCGCTGGCCGGGCAGCTGGAGCACGGCGCCCTGGTCATCAACGCGATCGTCTATGCGGAGATCGCCTTCGATTTCGAGACGATCGAGGCGGTCGAGGCTCTCTTGCCCGCGGCCGATTTCGATTATGCGGAAATTCCACGCGAGGCGGCCTTCCTGGCCGCCCGCTGCCATGCCCGCTATCGCGCCGCGGGCGGCGCCCGCGCGACGATCCTGCCGGACTTCCTCATCGGCGCCCACGCCACCGTGGGCCGGATGGCCCTGCTGACGAGGGATGCGCGGCGCTACCGCTCCTGTTTCCCCGGCCTCAGGCTGATTTGCCCGGAAGGCGGCTGATCGCCGGAAATGCCGGGGAAATCTGCGGGGCGGCAGCACTTCGACGTCTTTCATGCTGTATTACATGTTATATTACACGAACAACATGGCCGAAGGAAACAGCATGGGAAAGTCGCAAAATCAGGCACGTGAAAACGTCAGCCGCTACCGAGACAAAATGCGCACCCAAGGATTCAGGCCGATCCAGATCTGGGTGCCTGATACTCGTTCGCCAACATTTGCCGAGGAGTGCCGGAGGCAGTCCCTGCTGATATCGAATGACGCGGCCGAGGAGAGCGTCCTCGGAGAACTGGATGCCGCCGCACGAGATATCGAGGACTGGAAATGAGACGGGGCGATCTGGTGACGGTCGCCCTGCAGGGCGACCTGGGCAAGCCACGTCCGGCGTTGGTGATTCAATCCGATCTCTTCAACGAAACGCACTCGAGCGTGACGCTGGCACCGCTGACGGGAGACATCCGCAGCGCCCCGCTGTTCCGCATCACCATCGAGCCTTCCACCCGGAACGGCTTGCGCGAGGTGTCCCAAGTCATGGTGGACAAGCTCATTTCAGTCAGGCGCGACAAACTCGGCCAGGCTTTCGGGCGCCTCGAAGACGAAAACATCCTGCGCGTGAATCGCGCCCTGGCAGTCTGGGTTGGATTGGCGTAGAAGCGACCGCGCTCAGGCCCTCATGTCCTGAAGCCGCTCCGGAACGCGACGCGCGCGCGAAACCGGGGTCTGTCCCCGGCTTGGCTCCGGAATGACGAAGCTGGGGTTTGTAGCTGATCAGGTGGTTCTTAAAGGCGGTCGATGTAATCGGCCGCGCGTTCGACATACTCGCGGCAGTCTTCGAGGCAGGGCCTGACCGAGCCGCAGACGATGCGGCGGTCGGCGTCGTTGTAATCGTGCACCAGGATGTTCCTGAGTGCAGCGCTGCGGGCGATGCGCTCCGCGAAGTCCTTCGTGTAGACGCCCAGGTCGGACAGGCGCAGGAAGGTTTCGCGATAGGTCAGGCGGGTCGTCCGCCCCGTCATGGCCTGGTCAAGCTCGGCGATCAGGTGCTCGTTGACGTCGATGGCGCGCATGACGATCCGCTCGATCAGGCGCTCCAGGGCGGCCAGCTTGACGAAGTCGGCGGTGATCGATTCCCAGCTCTCGTCCTTGTACAGCAGCAGGCGGCCGAGGTCTTCGGCGATCAATTGCAGCTTGCGGCGGACGAAATCAGGCCGCAGCATGCAGCTCGTTCCTGATCCAGTCCATGCGCTTGCGAAACAGCGAGGCCTCGAGCCGCCGCAGGTCCGCGGAGTCGATGTAGTCCTTGTAGGCAAAGGCGCGGTATTCGAGGAAGCGGATCGGATCGCCGTAAAGGAGGCGCCCGTTGCGCATGATCTCCCAGCGAAACAGCGGGTCGGCCTCGCTCAGGAAGACCGCATCGATCGGATAGTCGGGAAACACCTCGCCAAGCGCGGCGAGGCAAGCCGACATGCGCTCCCAGCCGTGAAGACCGGGCCCGGCAAGCGCCAGGTCCAGATCGCTGTCCGGCCCGGGCGGTACGGAGGTTGCGCCCGCGCGCGAGCCATAGGCCACCAGCAGGCTCAGCCCCAGTTCACGGCAGGCGGCCGCAAGCTGCTCCGCGTCGTATGCGAGCGCAGGCCGGATGTCGGCACGCTGCGTTGCGGGTTCCGATGCCATGACCGCCCTCCTCCGCCACGACTGGGCTGATAACGCCCGGGATTATACCGCCCTGCTGGCGGCATCCCGCAAACCGAACAGGCGTGCCAATTCCGCGCCCGGCTCGGGCGCCCGCATGAAGGCTTCGCCGACGAGGAAGGCATTGACGCCCCGCCCGCGCATCAGGGCGACGTCGGCGGGGGCGAGGATGCCGCTTTCCGTGACGACGATGCGGTCGCCGGGTATGCGTGCCAGCTGCGAGAGCGTGGTGTCGAGCGAGACCGCGAAGCTGCGCAGGTCGCGGTTGTTGATGCCGATGAGCGGCGTTTCGAGCTGCAGGGCGAGGTCGAGCTCGGCGGCGTCGTGCGACTCGACCAGCACGGCCATGCCGAGTGCGTGGGCCAGGGCTTCGAGGGCCTGCATGCGCGGCAAATCCAGCGCGGCGACGATGAGCAGGATGGCGTCGGCGCCCATGGCGCGCGCCTCGACGACCTGGTATTCATCGACGATGAAGTCCTTGCGCAGCACCGGCAGCGCGCAGGCGGCGCGCGCCTCGACGAGGCATTCCGGCGCGCCCTGGAAGAATTGGCGGTCGGTCAGCACCGACAGGCAGGCGGCGCCGTGGGCGGCGTAGCTCGCCGCGATCTCAGCCGGGGGGAAATCGGCGCGGATGACGCCTTTCGAGGGGCTGGCGCGCTTGATCTCGGCGATCACCGCCGTCTTGCCGAGACTGACTTTTGCCCGGATCGCGCCGACGAAGTCGCGCGGCGGCGACCGCGCCCCGGCTTCGGCGCGCAGGGCGGCATCGGGCTTCGCCGCCCGCGCGGCGGCGACTTCCTCGCGCTTGACGGCGAGGATTTTCTGGAGAATGTCGGACATGGCGAACCCTAACCGCTTATGACACAGAGAACACGGAGGCACAGAGAACACAGAGAACATGCAGAGAAGGTCTTTCTCTGTGTTCTCTGTGCCTCCGTGCCCTCCGTGTTGAAAGCGCTTTTCAAGCAAACCGCCGCGTGAAAGTCACGAACTGATCGAGCTTGGCCCGCGCCGCGCCGCTGGCGATGGCCTCGCGGGCGCGGACGATGCCGTCGGCGACCGAGTCGGCGATGTTGGCGGCGTAGAGCGCGGCGCCGGCGTTCAGCGTGACGATCTCGCGCGGCGTGCCGGGGGTGCCGGCCAGCGCCTCCAGCACCATCTCTTTCGACTCGGCGGCGCCGGCGACGCGCAGCCCCCGGTTGGAGACCATCTGCAGGCCGTAGTCCTCGGGGTGGATCTCGTACTCGCGGATCTCGCCGTTCTTCAGCTCGCCGACCAGGGTGGCGGCGCCGAGCGAGATCTCGTCCATGCCGTCCTTGCCCCACACCACCAGGACGTGGTCGGCGCCGAGCTCGCGCATGACGCGCACCTGGATGCCGACGAGGTCGGGGTGGAAGACGCCCATCAGGGTGTTCGGCGCGCCGGCCGGGTTGGTGAGCGGGCCGAGGATGTTGAAGAGGGTGCGCACGCCCATCTCGCGCCGCACCGGGGCGACGTTCTTCATGGCCGGGTGGTGGCTGGGCGCGAACATGAAGCCCATGCCGGTGGCGGCGATGCACTCGGCCACCTGCGGCGCCGTCAGGTCGATCTTCGCGCCGAGGGCTTCCAGCACGTCGGCCGAGCCGGACTTCGAGGAGACGCCGCGGTTGCCGTGCTTGGCCACCGTGGCGCCGGCGGCGGCGGCGACGAAGGCCGAGGCGGTGGAGATGTTGAAGGTGTGGGCGGCGTCGCCGCCGGTGCCGACGACGTCGACGAAATGCGCGGCGTTGGCAAATGCGTGCGGCACCTCGACGCGGGAGCACAGCTCGCGCATCACCTTGGCGGCGGCGGAGATCTCGCCGATGGTCTCTTTCTTCACGCGCAGGCCGGTAAGGATGGCGGCGACCATCAGCGGCGTGATCTCGCCGCCCATGATCTGCCGCATGAGGTGCAGCATCTCGTCGTGAAAGATCTCGCGGTGCTCGATGGTGCGCTGGAGCGCTTCCTGGGGGGTAATCATGGGAATTTCCTATTTGTCCGAGAACCAGTTCTGAATCCTGAGTCCGGAAAAATGCCTGAAATCGGCCGTGTTCCGGGTCACCAGCGTCAGTCCATTCGCCTGCGCAATCGCGGCAATCTGTCCGTCGACGAACGGCGGCGTGCATCCCGCCGCCGCCAGGCGGGCGCGCTCGCGCGCATGCCACTCGGCCGCCACGGCCGCGTAGGGCAGCACCGGCAGCTCGGCCTGCGCCAGGGATTCGAGGTAGGCCGCCACGGCCGTGCGCTTGCGCGATGCCGGCATCAGGGCCAGGCCGTGGTGCAGTTCGTGCCAGCTGATCGCCGAGGTGGCGATGCGGTCGCCGTGGCGGCGCAGTTGCGCCATCACCCTGGCGTCGGGCGTTGCGCGAACCGCTTCGGAAAGGACGTTGGTGTCCAGCAGATAACGCAGATTCACGGCTGCCACGCGCCCCGGCCCTCCGAGGCATCGCGTGCCGGCAGCCAGTCGCTGTCGTCGAGGCTGGCGCCGAAATCGCGCCTGAACGCGTCGATGGCAGCCGCCAGTGCCCGGCGCCGGGGCGCCAGTCGGGCGAATTCGCTGGCGGAAACGATGACGGCCACCGGCCGGCCGCGGCGGGACAGGGTCACCGGCCTGCCGGCTTCCGCCTCGCGCACCACCCCCGAAAGGTCGTTGCGGGCCTCGGCGATCGAATAGGTCTTGTCCATGGCAAGGATTCCCGTCAAATGGCTATCTAGATAGCCATATTATCCGGTACGCGGCTCAGCCCTGCAAGAAGTTCCTGAGCAGCCGGTGGCCATGCTCGCTGCGCACGGATTCGGGATGGAATTGCACGCCCTCGAGACGACAATGCGCCGCGAACTCGCGGTGGCGAACGCCCATGATCTCGCCGTCCTCCGTCCACGCCGTCACTTCCAGGCAGGCCGGCAGCGTTTCGCGCTCGATGGCGAGCGAGTGGTAGCGCGTGGCGGTGAAGGGGCTGGGCAGGCCGCTGAAGACGCCCGTGTCGGCGTGATGCACCGGGGAAGTCTTGCCATGCATGAGCTGGCGGGCATGCACGATCCTGCCGCCGAAGGCGGCGCCGATCGCCTGGTGGCCGAGGCAGACGCCGAGCAGCGGCAGCTTGCCGGCGAAGGCCTTGATCGCCGCCACCGAGATGCCGGCCTCGGCCGGCGAGCAGGGTCCGGGGGAAATCACGATCCGATCGGGCTTCAGGGCGGCAATCCCTTCGACCGTGATCTCGTCGTTGCGGAAGACGCGCACCGCCTCGCCCAGCTCGCCGAAATACTGCACGAGGTTCCAGGTGAAGGAGTCGTAGTTGTCTATGACTAGCAGCATCGAGAAAACCTCTTTCGGCGCAGAGGACACGGAGACACAGAGGGCACAGAGGAGAACCTAAAAACCATTTACCACCCGCTTGACGCCGTTCTTGAGTGCCGGAACATTGAAATTGATGAGCAGCCCGTGTCGTTTGCCGGTCAAGCGCAAATAGGTCAGAAGCTGGGCTTCGTGCAAGGGCATGAGTTGCTCGACCGCCTTGATCTCGACCAACAACGACTCGCTTACGAGAATGTCGATGCGAAAACCGTCGCCCAGGCTTGCGCCTTCCTGATTAGTGACAAACCTCAGTACATGGCCGAACGTCCCACTGACGCCGTCATTCCGGGGCCGCCCGAAGGGTGGAACCCGGAATCCAGGGGCTTTT
>JAANMT010003848.1_pt1 | contig 10083 bp, 6 predicted proteins | sample 7279711 | NCBI WGS metagenome assembly JAANMT01 (sample SAMN14094538, study PRJNA606508) | bioreactor metagenome | isolation source: A lab-scale SPAN reactor treating ammonium-rich wastewater day 1 | place: Ireland: Galway | collected 2017-01-16 | reverse complement strand
GGTGTATCCAACAACAGAGAAAATATTAAAAAATTACATGCTATTCATTCAGAAATTGCTTGAAAGGCCTTCAACAATAATCGATGAAAAAACAGCCGAAGAATTTATTCAGAATCTATTTGATTTGTAACTGATTTAATGCACATAACGGCGGGCGGCATTTTGTTCGTAGCACGTTGTTTTTTACTGAATTTGAGGAGTAAGGCTCGCAGGTGGGTTTTTAGATAGTTTGCCGCCCGTACACACGCCAATATCCAACATGTTATGCGACATTTATTTTGTACACTGCGCATTATTTGAATTGCCGTCCATGAAAATCTGTCAGCGTATAATAATACGGCTTTGGGCAACAGCCGCTATATTTCTCGCGCCCCTGTTCTCCGCACTTTCGCAAGAACCCGACTTTCAGATGCTTGGCCGTGCGCGCGGGCATCTTTACTACCTTGCCTCAGACTCCCTGAAAGGGCGCAACACCCCGAGTGCCGAGCTTGATAAAGCCGCTGATTACATAGCCGCAGAATTTCATAAATACGGTGTGAAGCCTATAAACGGCAGTTATTTTCATCATTACACACTGCTAAGAACAAATCTTGACGAAAAGCTCGTACTACGTTTTAAGACATCTAAAAGCGAGCAAACTTTCATACCGAAAGATGATTATATTCCTCTCGAAAATACAGGCGCGGGCAATATTAAAAATGCGGGATTGGTATTTGCCGGATTTGGCATGGACTTACCCGAATTACACTACAACGATTACGCAGGAATTGACGTGCGCGGAAAAATCGTCGTGATTTTTCGCGGCGTTCCGCATTTTGCCGACTCGGTTTTCAGCGATACCTCCTATCGCCGCAAATTGTGGAACTATGCACGTTATTCCGTAAAAGCACGCACTGCGCTCAAACGCGGCGCAACTGCCTGTTTGATTATTAATATCGGCTTGCAATCCGGCATCGTTTCTCCGCGGCCGAGCGGCTTCCCGTGGCCTGCCCTATATCCCAAAATGCCGGTAAGCGCATTGCCTTTACAAATTGCAAAAGCTACACCAGACACGCTTATTCCGATGATAAGCATAGGCGAGAACGTAATCAATTCTCTATTCGGAAGTATAGACGCGCTCGCCACAATAAAAGAACGTATCGAAAACAGCGGCAAACCGTTCTCGTTTTCTATTGATTCCGTTACGGCATCAGAGTTTAGCATAACTACCATATTAGAAAGTATTCCGGCTAAGAACGTAGTCGGAATTATAGAAGGCGTGGAAAAACCGTCCGAGCATATAGCGGTTGGCGCACATTACGACCATATAGGCGCAAGCGCGTTCCCTTCGAGCGGCAAAGATTTTATCTATAACGGTGCGGACGATAATGCTTCCGGCACGACCGGCCTACTTCTTTTAGCGGAAAAATTCGCCGTTGCGCAGCCGCCGAAGCACTCAATAGTTTTTATTGCGTTCAGCGGCGAAGAAAGAGGTTTGCTCGGTTCAAAAGCATATTGCAATAATCCGTCATTACCGCTTTCGGGTTGCAAAGCGATGTTCAATATGGATATGATTGGTCGCAATTCCGACGATTCCGTGTCTTTGGGCGGCAGTACGCGCTGTAAAGAATTGGCCGATATTGCAGAGGAAGAAAACAAAAAACTCGACGAGCCGTTCAAAATATCGTATAATATCGAAAATTTCTTTTTCCGTAGCGACCAAGCGAGTTTTGCCATGAGAAAAATACCTGTTTTATTTTTCTTTTCGGGCGAACATTCGGATTATCACGGCTTGGACGATGAAGCGGATAAAATAAAATTCTCTAAATTGGTCAGAATTACCGAACTTTGCGGTAAATGCGTATGGCGCATTGCGGACAGTTTAACAGAACTTCAGTTTACACCTCAAAAAGGTGATGAATTGCTCCCAATCGAATAATACGATATTTATATCCAAAAAATTGTTTTTTTAATATTCCGAGTTTAACCCTTTCACTTTTTTTATTTTTTGAAAATTTCCCGGCTTTTACTCCGAAAAATCTTTCTCATTAAATATACGCAACCATGAAACAAGCATTTTTTTTGATTTTATTTGTTGCCACATTCGTCCCGCTTTTCGGAGGAATTCCGAAGGTAGTCCGAATAGAGCAAAACGAAGCACCGGAGTACAAGGTTTGTAGCACGCGGCCTATTGTTCTTTCGGGGCAACGTGCGCTTTCAAAACGCCCTTACGACGTTTTAGGCTATGCTTTGACTATGGATTGGCGCAACCCTTTGCAAACGGCCGCGGCCGGTACGCCCAACCACGCTTATTCGGGCGTGAATACTATTACATTGCGATGCGATTCGGCAAATTTATCTTCGATTACTCTCGATGCCGCCGCCATGGCAATAGACAGCGTATTTTTCGAGCCCGGCAAAACACGTCTTGATGTAACTCCTTTGGAGACGGCAAAAAGTTTTTCCGTTGCTCTCCCGGCACCGGCAAACAAAGGCGACATATTTAATATATCGGTATATTATACTCGAACCGGGCAGGAAAATCGTGGGTTCTTTTTATTTCCCAAAGGACTTTTCGTAGGTATAGGGCGCAACGGCGATACGGTAAGAACGCTTGCCCCGCTTGCATATACAATGAGCGAGCCGACAGATGCGCGATATTGGATGCCATGTAATGATAATCCTTACGACAAGGCAACGTTTTCTCTGTCGCTTATTCTCCCATACTCGTCCGGTTCGGAAATAAATTTTACACCGAGCACTAGTATTCAAGGTGATGCAATAATTGGACAAGGCACAAAAAGCCGCACATTCAGTTGGAACGACACAACTCCGATATCTACATATCTTGTATGCGTAAATGCTTCATATTTCGGCAATTACCGACAATGGTACAAGCGTTTTTCCAATCCTGCCGACAGCATTCCGTTATACAATTATGCGTGGCAGGAAGATATAGACGAAACCTCTGAAGATGCGACAAAATACAATTTGAAAAATTCTGTGAAGCGCGTACCGGAAATGATGCGCGTTTTTTCGGAATTGTATGTAGAATATCCGTTCAAAAATTACGGTCATACTTCTGTACATCCGTTTTCATACGGCGGTATGGAGCATCAATCGCTATCTACGGTAAACCGGTCGTGGTTGCACGGCTTGAATGAATCCGGCTTCGCTCACGAGCTTATGCATCAATGGACGGGCGATTACGTTACTTGCGCTACTTGGGCTGATATTTGGCTGAACGAAGGCGGTGCTACATTCGGCGAGGCACTATGGGAAGAGTATAAAAACGGGAAAAAAGGTTATCGTAATTTTCTGCGCACTATAAAAAACGGGTATTTATCGGCAGAACAACCCGCAGTTTGGGGCGTACCGTTCGAAAATATTTTCAATTACGGAACTACTTATGCAAAAAGCGGCTTGATATACGCAATGCTGCGTTACGTAGTAGGCGACAGCGTATTTTTTCCGACTATGCGCAAATATTTGAACGAACATGCTTATTCATACGCCGAAACAGAAGATATGCTGGCTGTGTTCGAGCGCGAAGTGCCAAATTCCATTGTGCCGATGCGCACATTTTTTGAGCAATGGCTATACAAGCGCGGTCACCCGGATTACGATGTCGAATTTTCTTCATTGCAACAAGCGGACAAATATTTAACAAAAATTATACTTAAACAGAGGCAAATCGGCGAAAATGTGCCGGACGTGTTTGTAATGCCCGTAATTTTGGAATTGAACGGCGCAAAAGACCAAAGGCAAACTTTCCGCGTCCTCAATGATAAGCGTTCGCAAGAATACGAGTTTGCGACTGATTTCCCTGTAGTTTCGGCAATAGTTGACGAAGGTGAAAATATATTGTGCGTTCGCTCTGCATCGGCTGTGTCGGTAGAAGAAACACAGCCAAGCAGCGATTTGTCGGTAGCACCCAATCCCATTACGGGAAATAGTATTTCGGTTCAATTTTCAGTTGCCGGAAAGGATTCTCCGGTAATTATAGCCTTATACAATACAACGGGTGAAATTATTCAAACACTTTACAACGCAATAATTCCGGCAGGAACTTATACAATTACCCGTGAATGTAATATTCCATCAGGAGCATATTACATTAGAATATCTGATGACAGCAGGATTTTCGTGCGTCCGCTCTCGGTTGTTCGATAAACTGTTTTATACGGAGATTTTTTCGATGAAGGTTGCTCTTTATACACTCGGTTGCAAATTAAATTACGCAGAGACTTCCACAATCGGCGAACAATTTCGGCGAGCCGGCAACACGATTGTTCCTTTCGGCGAGCCGGCCGATACAATTATTATAAATACTTGCTCGGTAACGGATAGTGCCGATGCAGAATGCAGAAAAATTATTCGCCGCGCATTGCGCGTTTCACCAAATGCATTCATAGCCGTAGCCGGTTGTTATGCACAATTAAAGCCCGAAGAAATAGCCTCGATTGACGGCGTTGACGCTGTGTTCGGCTCGGCAGAAAAATTCTCGATATTGAAATACGTCGAAAAATTTGAAAAGTTCGACACGCCGAAAATTTTTGTCAAGGACATTGCCGCGGCCGGTTTCGAGATGGCGCGTTCGGCCGATGGCGACAATAGAACGCGGGCATTTCTTAAATTGCAGGACGGTTGCGACTATTCTTGCAGTTATTGCACAATTCCAATGGCGCGCGGCGGCGGGCGCAGTATGGATTTTGCGGATATTGAAAAACAAGTACGTTCGCTTGAGGCCGCAGGCTACCAAGAAACCGTTTTAACCGGAATAAATCTCGGTGAGTACTCCGCTGCTACCGGCGAAAAATTCTACGACGCAATAAAAAAAATCGAAGAGTTGCGCCCGTCTTTCCGTTTGCGTATCTCGTCTATCGAACCTAATTTATTGAAGCCCGAAATTCTCGCGCTTGTTGCCGCCTCCGACGTTTTTGTTCCCCATTTTCATATTCCTTTGCAAAGCGGCTCGCCCGAAATATTGAGGCTTATGCGACGACGTTACAACACAAATGGTTACGCAGATTTAATTTACCGAATCAAAGATACGATTCCCGACTGTTGCATTGGTGTTGATGTCATAGCCGGTTTTCCGGGTGAAACTGACCGTCATTTTCAAGAAACATTCGATTTTCTGCACAAACTCCCCGTTTCATATTTTCACGTATTTTCGTACTCGGAACGCAGCGATACTCCGGCAGCGATTTACGAAGGAAAAGTACCCGCACAAATTAAGCGTGACCGCGTTAATCGCCTGCGAGCACTCTCGATAAAAAAACGCCATGAGTTTTATATGTCGCAAATCGGCTCCGTAAGAACGGTTGTTCCCGAAACTTACGATATAACTTCAGGCCGCTGGACAGGTTGGACGGAAAATTATGTTCGCGTTGAATTTACGGCCGATTTTATGCATGGTCATAGCCCCACACAAGTAAAATTATGCTCAATCGAGGGTGAGAACGTTTTGGGAGAAATAACAGACATAGCAAATGAAAACGCACAGTCGCCGCGATACATTCCTTTGCTTGCATTTTCGGAATGAAAATCATGGCATTTCTGCCAATAGCTTGACTGTTCTGCGATAATTATACAGGCACAGCAACAACCAAAAAGCTCTACTTGCAACGCTTTGCCAGCAAGCACCAATCAAACCGAAAAGCGGAATAAGTATAATACAAGAACAAATGTCGAAAATTGTGCCGACCATTGATACTTGTCGCGCCCATTTCCCCCGACCGTGTGCCGTTACAAAAATATTAAAAGGCTGGTAAAATCCTTGAAAAAAACCGGCAAGAACAAGCGGAAACATCAAAGGGATTGCCGCGTAATATTTTTCGTTTGCTGCAATATGAATAAGAGTTGGCGCACCTAAATAAATAGCCGAACCGATAATAAACAAAACTCCGAAGTTGATTAGTATCAATCGGTTTTTCAGGCGTTTCTGTGTAGAAAAATTTTTATATAAAGTCGTTGCTATTGCCTGACTTGCCTGCGTCATTGGTGATGCTATGTTTCCGCCGACCGAAAAATAAGCCGATGCAGCCGAGCCGCCGAGAAAAGGAACCAACATACCGGCTAAATTGAAAGCCGGCAACGAAAACATTCTGCCTATATATACATGAATTCCGAATTCTTTTATTTCTGCAATTAATTCCGGTGTTCTATTGCGCCACGAGCGGAGTTTTGGTTTGAGCAATATTATTACGGTTATTCCGCTTACAGCCATTGCGCCCAAATTAAGAAGCAATGACAAAATAGCTCCCAAGCTCAGTATATTGACAATAATTAACAGCCCGGTTGCATATAATAATTTCGACAGAATATTATATATGGATAAATGATACATTTTTTGCGAACCGGGTATAGTTTCCTGAAAAAAATACTGTAGAGGAAAAACCCAAGCCAATAGCGATGCTGCAATCATGGCGTTTTTTACGCCAGGTATTGGAAACAGCGAATCGAAAAGAATACTGCTGATGCCGAGCAATATCGAAAAACTTAATGAAATTGCAAATGATACAACACATAAAGTGCCCCAAATTTGCCGCATTTCATCTTCGGTTTCAGCACGAGCAAGCATACGTGCTCCCGATGAAAAAACGCCAAATTCAAAGAAAGTATATACAAACGTAAAAATTGCAAGACAAGCTGTTACAATGCCGTAATCTTCGGGCGTAGCAAGAAATTTTGTGTTCAGTTTCTGAGCGATAAACGAGAACAAAAGTCCGAACACTTGCGAGCCGTACAGCGTAAGAGCCTTCTTAGATTCGGGCGTGGTTAGATTCTTGCGTATATTGCGTAGCGTCAATTTTTTGGTAATTGCCGCTATCGGGCGTAATTTTGAAGAAATCATCGTCGAACGTATTTTTTTTATGTCGAAAACAGAAGCGCAACGCAATATAGTAATCACGCTCGACTACGAAACGTGGCACCCCGCCGTTCCCGCGGGTAAGCGCATAGATTGGAATGAAACGGTTATCGCCCCAACGGCGCGATTATTGGAAATTTGCAATCGCAATAACGCAAAACTTACCATTTTCTTTGAAATTGGAGAGTATTATTGGTTGCGCGGGAGCCGTCCTGATATTGCCCATGCTATCGAAGGGCAGTTGCGCGACATAATACGCGACGGGCACGACGTGCAGTTACATCTTCATACAAGTTGGCTACCCGAAACGGGAGCGCGATACGACGAGGCTACGGATACGTGGTTCTGGGACAACCGCTATCAGAAATTACATGAATACCCCGGCGATATAACCGAGCTGTTACTTCGTTGCAAAAACGATTTGGAAGCAATGCTACGGCCGGTAAACCCAGAATATCACGTAACGACTTTTCGCGCAGGAGCATATCAAATTCAGCCGAGCAAACAAATTGCCGACGCTTTGCTTGCAGCAGGAATTTCCGCCGATTCCTCCGTTTGGCAAGGCGGATATCAACCTGAACGCGGCAATGATTTTCGCATGGCATGGTCTGGACAACCTTATTTCGCTTCTTCGTATAATGTAAATTACTGCGCACCGCCGGCAGAGCGTAATTTTCTGGAAATACCAATTTCAACAATAAAACGTTTCCCTCGTATTTTCGGTATTCCGCTTCCTTTTTTACGTAAAAAAGTAAAACGCTGGCTCTTCGACGATGCAGATTTTCCTACTATGTTTTCAACTTTTCGAATGCTCGACACACTGCCACGTGCCGAACAATTTAAACTTTATTTCGCACGTACTTTTCCCGCTTTGCAAAAATTCTTAGTAAAGGTAGGTTATCATGGCGGACGCAAATTTACTCCTATTTCCCATATAATTCCTTGGCTAACGCCAAAAACGCATGGCGATATGCTACAAAATCGCGTATATGTTATGATAGGCCATAGCAAAGCGAATATAAATTTTGCAGATTTTGAAAAATTACTGTTAAAATTATCCGGAATGTCTGATATTCGATTTTCTACGATTTCCGAAATAGTAAATTTGACGCAAGATACTATGCAAAAAGAAAGCTTGCAAGAAGATTTGGACTTTCAAGTCAAGATAGAATACAAGGCAATTATCGGTGAAGAACGCAATGAAAAAATATCGGGATATTTACAAGAAAAGATTCCTTTGGACAGTCAAACAGTTTTGGATTTAGGTTGCGGTTCGGGCTATTGGACAAAAGCGATAAAGGAACGGCTAATTACACCTAAGCGCGTAGTAGGGCTTGACTTTGGCGATGATTTTTTAGAAAAAGCGCGCTCGGTTTACGGTGCGGAAGCCATAAAAGGCGATTTTCACAATTTACCGTTCGACAATGATTATTTCGATGCTATTTACGCAGATAATACAATTGAACATAGTTTTTCTCCGCACCGTGTTCTCGAAGAATGTTTCAGAACGCTAAGACCGGGTGGTTTACTGGCTATGTGCGTCCCGCCGGATGCGCGTAATCCCGATTATATTACGCCAAATCATAATTGGCGAATGGATAGCGACGAGATAAGAGCAAGATTAGAGGATATTGGCTTTGAGCATATACAAATAGAAGAAATTGATGCAGTAAAAGAATGGGGCGAGCGGCCATATTTACCTTCGGACAATATTTCTACTTATGTAACAGCCCGAAAATCATATAATGAGTTTGAGCGTTTAAGGGAAATAGCATTATTTTGCTATCAGGCTATTTTGCCCGAAAAAGATAATCGCACGATAAGCGGATATAAAATACTTAAAGACGGTTACGGATGGTGTGGCTCTTATTCTCGTGCCGCGCATTATTTACTTAGTCAAGAAGGATTTAATTCACGCATAGTTACATTCTTTCTGCGTAATTTGCCTTTCGGACGCGGCCCCGAAGGTCTGGACACACATACCGCAGTAGAAGTCTTGTCAAAGGACGGCAAATGGTTGCTTCTCGATGCTACTTGCGGCATAGTATATCCGTATTCTATTGATGAACTTTTGCAAAATCCGAAACTCGCCGACGAATATCTTGACTCGGCACACTTTACGCCCGACGCACGCTGGCATGAGCGGCGTTATGAGTGGTATTGCTCGACAAAGGCTTATGAACGCGCTTACGGAAAAAAACACCCCAAAGAATGGTGGATGAAATTCAAATCACATTTTTAAACATTCAAAAATATGCGGCGTAATATAGAACAAATAAATAAAAACTATGAAACTTCCAAAGTTGACCAATGGGGCTCCGATTGGCGCGGCGTATATGTTATATGGCACGACTACTGCATTAAACATATTTTAAGCGAATTATCGGGAAGACAATTTTCAGATGCCCCTCTTTCGATATTGGATATTGGTTGCGGCTCCGGTATTTTATCGGAAAAAATATATATCGGAATTTCGAGTAAATATTCAATAAAAGAATATATAGGTGCTGACGTATCGGCTTCGGCTATTCAGAAAGCAATAAAATTATTTCCAAATACTCGTATAAATTACACCGTAATTTCCGAAGCTGCTACGGATTTTCCAGAGCATAAATTCGATATAATTATAGGGCTGCAATTTCTATCGTATCTTTTTAGAGATGAAAGGAATAGATTGATTTCTACATTAAAAAGCTTGCTTGTTCAAGACGGAATGGCAGTTTTTTCCAGCAATGTTCGCACAGATTCCAATGAAGATAATAATTATTTAAATGCGGAAAACTTAGGAAAAGATTTATGTGGGCATTTTAATGAGATTAAATATTATGATTTATTTACAGCTCATTATGTAGATGATTTCGAGGCGAAAATTTTTAAATATTCGTTTTTTCCGCCTATACGCTGGCTTATGAAGAATACAAAATTACCACTTATGGCACATAACTATTATGCAAAACGAACAACCGACTCATATCCACTGAAACGTTTAAGATTGTATTTCTGCAAGTAGTTTGTCTATGAAATTATTCAGAATTTGCACGTCAAAAAAATGCGACAAGCAAATATTTAAATTAAAGCCTCCTTTTCTATAAACATATAATCCCTACGGGATTTCGAAAAAATATTGAAAGTAAATAGAGTTGTTGTAGCGTCTTAAAATTATTTATTTTAGCAGAGAATTAAATGTCAATCACAATATAATCAATACAATGAAAATCGGCGTATCAGAC
>JAANMT010003846.1_pt1 | contig 10085 bp, 7 predicted proteins | sample 7279711 | NCBI WGS metagenome assembly JAANMT01 (sample SAMN14094538, study PRJNA606508) | bioreactor metagenome | isolation source: A lab-scale SPAN reactor treating ammonium-rich wastewater day 1 | place: Ireland: Galway | collected 2017-01-16 | reverse complement strand
CGAAGGTAAGAGGAGTGACGGTCAGCTCCATCACCAGCTGCCCCTGGCGCCTGGGGGGCTTGCTGGCGGCCGAGGAGTAGTCGGCCAGAGCCTCCAGCTGGTTGCGGGCCAGTCGATGGGCCTCCGAGAGCAGACGACCCTGCTCGTCCATGCGGTGAGCCTGCAGGCAGGCGGCCAGGACCGCCAGGGCATAGACCAGCAGGACCGCTCCCGAGAGCACCAGCTCGGCCAGGCTGAGTCCGCGCGAACGCCGCATTCTCAGGTAGATTCGCCGAGAAGGGGGGATTGTCCGGCTGCCCCCCGCCAGGCGCACAGGCGCTGCACCACGGCGGGGCCGCTGGCAAGGCCCTGCTCGAATGCGATCACGCTCAGCTCGGGGAAGGCGTGCAGCAGCTCGTCCGGTCGCAGGAGGAAATCGGGATTGGTGGGCCGTCCATAGGCTTCCTGACCTTCGGAAAAAGTCTCGTAGATCAGCACGCCCCGCGGAGCCAGCGCCGCGGCCAGCACCGAGAACAGGGGACGGTGCAGGTAGTTGGTCACCACGATGCCGGCGAAGAGCTGACCGGGAAACGGCCAGGGGTCGGCTTCCAGGTCGGCCCGCACGACCTCGGGCCCGGCTGGCTCCCTATCCACCGCCACCACCTGGTAGCCGAGAGCGAGCAGATAGAGGGTGTGCCGACCGCGGCCACAGGCGACGTCGAGGACCGGGTGGGGGCCCCTGTCGATGAGAGGGACCCAGCGCTCGACCCAGGGCGAGACCGTCAACGAGGGCGCTTGCCGGAGTTGCCCAGCACGTTGCCGCGAAGGTCCATGCTGATGCGCTGTCTGAATTCGGGTGTCAGCGTGTCTAAAATGATGTCCCCATCGCGGCGAATGAAGGCCAGGCGCTGGAGGGGGCGCTGGCCGTCCGGGCCCCCCAGCTCGAACACCCAGACCACGCTGTCGGGCTTGCTCACGAACTGCCAGCCATGCTCGCGGGCGAACTCCTGTCCCTGGGAATAGGATTTCACCTGGGTGCGAACGTCGCGCACCAGGTCCTGCTCACAGAGGCCGCTCTCGACCAGGGACGCGAGCAGGCTGGCGTCCACCTGGGAGGACGCGTTTTGCGGGGAGCGGAGCATGGCGAGGGGCATGACGGGTGAGAGCACGGTTGCAGGGTAGTCGGCGCGGGCGGCAGGCGGGTTAGCAATCTGTTGCCAGTTCGTCGTATACTCAACCTGCTCGTGAAGTTGAACCTTATCTGCGGTCTGCTGGCAGCGATCCTGGCGGTCGGGGCGGTGCTCTCGGGAGTGTTGCGGCAGCCCGAAGTAGTGCTGGCCCTGGCGGTGCTGGCCGCCCTGGTTTCCTCGGGAGTCTTTCGGCTGGCTCCGGCGGTGGTGGCGGGGGCCTGCTGGAGCGTGGGCCCGGCCGGGGGCGCTCTGGTGGCCGGGGTGGCCGCTCTCAGCGCCGCCCTGCGCGGTGGAGCGGCTCAGCTGGGGCGCGACGCCCTGGAGGGGTTGGGGGCGGGAGTGGGCGGAGCCGTGCTGGCGGGAACAATGGCCCGGCCCGAGCTGGCCTCCTGGCTGGGAGCTCTGCTCTTCGTGCCCCTGCAGCTGGTGCGCTACGCCGGTCAACCGTTGGCGGCCCAGCAGGTGCTGGGGCAGCCCCTGCTGGCGATGCTGCTGGCCCTCGCTCCCTTCTCCCTGTTGCCGGTTATCGCCGCGCTGGCTCTGCTCTGGCGGCAGGCGGTGGTGCAGAGCCAGGAGCCCCTGGAGCCGGCCGACCGGCGCAAGCTGGAGTGGCAGCTGGGCAAGCTCGTGTCCAGCCTGGACCGCCAGGGGCAGGCCCGCGACCGGGCCCGCCGCGACCTGGCCAGCGCCCGGACGGCCTACAACCAGCTCGAGGTGCTGATCGGGCTGGTCAGCGTGGGTACCGACCTCGCGGCCACCCGCGAGCGCGTGCTGGAGCTGGCCGGCCCCTACGACACGCTGGTGCTGTTCGAGGGCTCCGAGCTCGCGCCCACGGCCTTTCGCGGCGGTCCGGCCGAGCGGCTGGCCTCGGCCGAGCTGCTGCGGTTGGGTGAGCCCTGTGTGCAGGCCTGCTTTGAGAGCAAGCGGGCGGTCGCCGCCTTCGGCAGCGAGCGCTTGCTGGAGGACCGCCATGGCCTGGCCCTGCCGGTGGAGCCCGAGGCGGTGCTCTACGTGGGCTCGCGCCAACCGATCAGCTCCGAGCAGCAAGACGCCCTCTCCACCCTGGCCGGCCAGGCCGGCCTGGCTCTGGAGGCGGCCCGTCGGCTCGACCGCCAGCACCAGGCCCTGGAGCGCGAAGAGCAGGCCCGCCGCTCTCGCGACGAGCAGGCCCGGGCCCTGGAGCAGCTGCTGGTCTTCACCACGGCCCTCTCCCAGCGGCTCGACCTGGATGATCTTCCCCAGCAGCTCGGTGGGCTGATCCCCCACCAGAGGGGCTGGCTGGAGGCCAGCGACCGGCACCTGAGCTGGCCCGACCCGGCTCCGCTCCCGAATCTCGAGGTGAGCGCCCCCCTCATCTTGCCCGAGCTGATTGCCGTTCCGCTGGAGGAAGGGGGAGCCCTGCTGTTACAGGCTCCCTCCTTCAAGCGCAAGCACCTGTACCTGCTGCAGTTCGTGGGGCTGGCCGTGACGGCCGCCCTGGCCCGCAGCCGCCTGCACGAGGAAGTGCGCCAGGCCTACGCCCACCTGAGCGAGTCGCGCCGCCTGGCGGCGGTCGGCGAGCTGGCGGCCGGAGTGGCCCACGAGATCAACAATCCCATGGCCGCCCTGGCCCTGGCCCTGGAAGGGGCGCTGCTCAAGCTGCGCAGCCAGCCCGAGCTGGCCGAGCGCAAGCTGGAGCGGGCCTTCGAGGTGGTGGAGAGGGTCAAGGCCATCACCGGCAAGTTGCTCTTTTATGCCCGCGACGCCCACCTGGCCCGGCCCACTCAGGTCAACCAGGTGGTGCAGGACACGCTCGAGTTCCTCGAGCCCGGCCTGACCCGTGAGTCGATCGCTCTCGAGCGCGAGCTCTCCGAGCTGCCGCTGGTGCAGACCGACCCCCACGGGCTGCACCAAGTGCTGACCAACCTGGTGCTCAACGCCCGCAACGCCCTGGGCCAGGTACCGGAGGACCGGCGCCAGCTCAAGGTGGCCACCCGGTTGGAGCAAGAGCGCCTGCTGGTGCAGGTTTCCGATACCGGTCCCGGAATCGAGCCCGCCCTGCAGGAGAAGATCTTCCAGCCCTTCTTCACCACCCGCCCCGACGGCACGGGCCTGGGCCTGTCGACCAGCCGCGAGATCGCCCGCTCGCAGGGTGGCGAGCTGAGGCTGGAGCCGCCCTCCACCTTCGTGCTGGAGCTTCCCCTGAAATGACCCGCATTCTCCTCTTGGAGGACGATGAGCAGGTGCGCGTCGAGCTGGAGGAGCTGCTCGACTCGGAGGGATACCAGGTGCACGCCGCCGCCACCGGGGCGGCAGCCATCGAGCTGGCCGGCGAGCACCGATTCGACCTCATCGTAGCCGACGTCAAGATGGAGGGGATGGATGGGCTGACGGCTCTCTCGCAGCTGCGCCAGGCCGACCCGGGGCTGGCGGCGCTCGTGATCAGCGGCTACTCCGACGAGGCCGACACGCTGCGGGCGCTGCGCCTTGGGGCGGGCGACTTCCTCAAGAAACCGTTCCGCGTGGCCGAGCTCTTGAGCGCGGTGGAAACGTTGCTGGAGCGGCGCCGCCGCCAGCTGGCTCAAGACGAGCGCGACCGGGCCGCCCGAGCGCTGGCCCGCTGGGCGGTTACCTCGCTGGCCCGTTCCAGCGAGCTGGGCAGCTCTCGGACGGGTCTGCTGGAGGCGGCCGCCCTGGCCGGCAAGGCAGCCCGCCTGCAGGGTCTGGAGCCGTCCGAGGACGTCGAGTTGTTGACGCTGGTCTGGGGCCTGGAGGGCGACTATCCCGAGTTCTTCCTGGCCGGGCTGTCTGACCCGGTGCGCGACTGGCTGATCGAGCTGAGCCAAGAGCGGCCCACCTCGCTGGCCGCCGGGTTGGCCCTGGCGGCCCTGGGACAGAGCGCTCCGAATGAAGCCGTGGAGGCCCTGGAGCAGGCCCGGCGCGAGGCCGAGCCGCCCCGGTCCTCGGGCCGACAGCGACGCGACCTTCTCTCGCTGGGACAGACCCTTGAGCTGGCCGGCGACCTGGCCGGAGCCAGCCAGGCTTACGCCGAGCTGGTGGCCCACGCGCCCGGCAGCCTGGAGGCGCCCGAGGCCTCGCTTCGCTGCGCCACGCTCTTGATGCGCCAGGGTCAGCTCGAGCCGGCTCGCCGCCAGCTGGCCCAGGCCTGGCAGGCGGCTCGCCGCATCGGGCCCTCGTGGACTGCCCGGGTGGGCTTCGAGGTCGCCGTGCTGCTTCACCACCTGGGCGATCCGGAGGCGGTGGCGGTGCTGGAGGAAGCCAGTGGGAAGACCCAGGAGCCAGGCATTTCCCTGCGCTCGCGCCTGTTCGCCAGCGTCTGCCTGCAGCCGGAGCCCCCCCGGGCTCTGGAGCTGCTGGGCCAGCTCGCCCAGCACCCCCAGGAGCTTTACTCTTGCGCCGGCTGGCTCTTTCCCTGGCTACTGCAGGCCGCTCCCGAGCATCCCCTTCTCGAGAGGCTGGCCCGCAACTGCCCGGGCGCCTTGTTGCGCCTCTTGCGGGCTGGCAAACTGCCGCTTCAAGCGCGTCGCCGGGCTGGCGAGTTGCTCGAGCGGTTGGGCGGGGACAGTTTCCAGGAGGCCCAGAAAATTCTGCTGGCCGATCCCGAGCTTTCCGGCTGGGCGGCCGGGCTGGCCTCGGTGGCGGCGGCCGGCCCGACGCTGCGGCTCTTGACGCTGGGACGTTTCGAGCTGGCCCTGGGAGATCGGCCCGTGCCACCCAATGCCTTCCGTAGCCAGAAGGTGCGTTTTCTGCTGGCCTGCCTGGCGGCCAACCGGGGCCGTCCGTTGAGCGAGGACATGCTGATCGAGACGTTCTGGGGAGACTTCGCCGAGACCGGCAAACAGCGGATCTACGCCGCCACCACCAACCTGCGGGCCATCCTGCGAGCGGCCCACCCCGAGCCGATCGTGCGCGAGCGAAACGGGATTCAGCTGGCTCCAGAGCTGGTCCTGTGGCACGATCTGGAGGAGGTGGAGCAGGCACTGGCCGAGCCCGAGTCGGTGGAATCGCTGGGCCGGGTCGCGCGGCTCTACGCCGGACCCTACCTCGAGTCGTGCTATTCCGATTGGGCGGTGATGCGGCGGGAGCGGCTGGAGCAGCGGGTGGGCCAGGCCCTGACCCGACTGGCCGAGCTGCTGCTGGCCCGGGGCCAGGTCGAGGAGGCCCTGGAGCAAGCCCACCACAGCCTGGAGCTGGATCGATGCCACCAGGAGGCCCACCTGCTGATCATGCAGGCGCACCTGTCGGCCCGGCGGCCTGAGGAGGCCATCCGGCAGTATGAGAGCTGCTGCCAGACCCTGCGCAAAGAGCTGGCCATGGAGCCTTCCATCGCCCTGATGGAGGCCTACCAGCGTGCCCGGCTGAGCCTGACCTGAGTTGGGACGAACGCTAGCGCTCTTCACCCGGGGCCTGGCCACGCTGGTCAGCAGCGGGGTGCCCCTGGCCCGCGCACTGGAAGTGATGGCCCGCACCCGGGTGCTGCCCCAGGAGGTGGCGGACGGCTTGATTGGAACGCTGTTACGAGGGCACTCGTTGTCGGAAGGTTTCAAAGCCTACCCTGAGTACTTTCCGACCGCCTACGTAGCGGCCGTGCGGGCGGCCGAGGGCACCGGGGCGCTGGTGGAGGTGCTGCTGCGCCTGGCCGAGCAGACTGAGAAGTCGGCCAAACTCCGCCAGCGACTGCTGAGCCAGCTCAGCTATCCGACCGTGCTGCTCCTCTCATGCGGCCTGGGTCTGGCCGTGCTGGTGCTGGGTTTCATGCCCATGATGCTGCCGATGCTGGAGACGTGGGACGCACCCGCGCCCTGGCTGCTGGTCGCCCTGACGAGCCTGGCCCGCAGCCCTGCGATCTGGGTGATGCTGGGATTGGGGCTGGTCAACCTGTTGTTTGCCGTCCTTCTGCTGCAGCGCCGACCGGCGCTGCGGGCGGCCCTGGAGCGCTCTTTGGCGAGTTGGCCGCTGGTGGGAGCGGTGCGCCTGCGCCTGGCCCGACTACAGGCGCTGGATACCATGATCTTGCTCCAGGAGGCCGGTGTATCCGCCCGCTCGTGCCTGCTGGAGGCGGCCCGCGGGCTGAGTCATCCCGAGCTGGCCGCGCGGCTGCGCGAGGCCGACGCTGCCCTGCTGGAAGGGGTTGAGCTGACCGCGGCCTTGCGGGAGGCGCGGGCCTTCGGCCCGGCCACGCTGCAGCTCTTGTTGGCGGGTGAGGCCTCAGGACGCCTGGCTCGGCTGATGCGCTGCGCGCGCAAGCTGGAGGAGGATGCCCTGGAGGCTCGCATCGAGCTGCTGGTCACATTGAGCGAGCCGCTGGTACTGAGTGTGATGGGGCTGGCAGTGGGGCTGGTGACGCTGATCACTCTGATGCCAATGCTCACCTTGCTGGCCCGGCTTTGAACCAGACGCCCGATGCCGATGCTCACCTTGCTGGCCTGGCTCTGAACGAGACGCCCGAATCCCACTGAACTGGCGAATGGGCTTCCTCCAGAGTGCCTTCCTGGTCTTGCACCATGCCTCTCTGGCCGTTACCAGGCGGCAGGAGGTAAGTAGCATTTGAAACAGAAGAATGTGTAGTGAAAGCTATGCATTTTATCACTACACATTCTCATGGGTCCGGCCGCATCCCAGAGGTAACCCCCCCTGGCCCGGGTCATCGGGATGGTGACATCCTGCTGGACCGACCAGCATGTTCTTGAGGAAGATCGGTCGGCAGTTCCTGTTGCTACACAGCTATCGCGAGGGCTCGACTCGAGTCCGTCACATGACCGTGCAGCGATTCCTCGGAGTGGAGGGCCTTCAGGCCTGTCTCAACCAGTGGGACGAGCTGCAACAGACCGTCGAGGCTCGATTCTCGAACGTACAGGTCAACTGGGCAGACCTGCGCACGAAGTTCGTGACCATGGCGGAACGAGAGTCCAGAACGCAAGCCCCGAGGTCGAGTGCGGGTTCGAGCCCGAGCAACAGGGAAGCGGGCAGGACTCGGGGATACCAGCTGGGGGTGGAGCCGGGAGCTGACTCCGAGGCGGACGGGGCGGAAGGTATCGAAGAGGTTGGCGCTCGTGTGGCGGTTCTCCGGCGCGCGCTGGGAAGGGTGCGCCGTTTGATGAGCCGGGAGAGCAACCCGGAAGTGCTCCGTCTGGCTGGCAATGACCTGAACGAGTTGATGACGAGTTTGGGCGAGGTTGCTCCGTCAGAATCCGCGGGAGTTGAGCGCGAGCTTACTCTGGCGATTGAAATGGAGGAACAGAGCTGGAAGTCAGCTCGCAGCCACCTGCGGCGAGCGCAACGGCTCAGACCGTGGGATGGGGGCCTCTGGAGACTGGAAGGCGACCTCTTGTCCAGGCACTCGCGCTGGAAGGGTGCCGAGAAGGCCTTTCGACAGGCCTGTATGCTGGACTTTCACCGACTGCCCGTGGGTCGACGGGTGTTCCATCCTGGCGATCCGGACGCCCAGGGGTACCTGCACGCTCTGGATGGACTGGCCCGGACGCTGGCCGAGCAGGGGCGTTGGGAGGATGCCTGCATCTGGCTTACCGAACGGACCCGACGTTGCAGCGACACTCACGCCCGGGAGGCGCTCGGCGCGGCGCTCCATCGAGCCGGCAGGTTTTCGGAGGCCCGGGAGCAGTTTCGCAAGCTTCCGGACCGGGACTGGCGACGACACTACAACGAAGCCGCCAGCTGGCTCGAGCAAGGAGCCGTGATGTCGGCCTTGCCGCCGCTCCTGCGTGCGCTGGCGCGCAATGACTGGCCCGCCTGCACGCTTCCTCCTCGCTTCAAAAGTGGGCCCAGGATGAACCCTCCCGACCTGGACTACTGGGAGTGCTTCGGAAGTTTGTGGAGCGAGGAATCCAGGGCCTTCTTGCGCGCCATTCGGGCCGACCGCGCGCTCCGCTTTCTGCTCTCCTACCACGGCAAGAAGCGGCTCCGAGTGCGCGTCGTGGCGCCGCCCGAAGCCATGAGGGGATATGCGCGGCGGGCACTGGCCGAACTGCTCCAAGACCCGGCAGCGGCCAAAGAGACCACTGGCAGCCGCTCGCCTTGTTGCTAAGAACGCCTCAGCAACAAGGCCGGGTGATCTGGTCAAGGCCCGGGCTGCAAAGCGGTCGAACCTCGACCGGGCGTTTGGAGTGGCCCCGAGAATCGCCTGCGCAGTCCGGCCAGAGTTACCACTTGCGATAGCCGTTCCACCAGTTGTGCCACTGGCCGCGATAGGTGGAGTTGTAATCGCGGTCGGCTTGCTCCTGGGGCGTGATGTCCTGGGGCGAATCGGGCGTTGTCGCGACCGGAGCATCGGGGAAGTCCATGTGCAGGTGGTCGCCTTCATCCTTCACGGTGAGACCCTTCTCCGCGCCGATCCGTTTGGCGGTCTCGACCTCCTCGGCGGTCGTCCCCCGGGTGCTGACGTCGAATGACTTGCTGACCTGGTGGTTGCTGAGGTAGCGGCCCTCACTCTCCTGTTGCTGCACCTTCTCCAGCATCTGCTGGCGCACAGTTTGCTCGTCGTCTGTGCTCTGATAGAGCTGCTTGAGCTCCTGATACTCGGGCTTGTCGCCGTAAAGGCTGTCGGCCTTGCCGTCGCGGATGTCGTCATAGAGCTGCCTGGAGGTTTGCTCGGAGGTGCGCTTGCCGCTGGTCACCCGCAGCTCCTGGCCATCGGTGGAGCGGGAATACTCCTCCCCCATCTCGTCGAGCACGCGCGTCTGCTCCTCGTCGAGCTGGACCTTATCGTCCGAGCGCTTCCAGCCGGGGCCCTGGCCCTCGGTGCGATTCTGGCTCAGCTGAGCCTGCCGAGAGAGCTCCACCGTGTCCTTCGGCTCGGCCTCTACCCGGGCCACCGCAGCCTGCTGGTCTTTCTTCGGAGTGACTTTCGGGCTCTGGATGCTGGCCGCCCCCGCCTTTCCCTCGATCGCACTTGCTCCCATCGGGCACCTCCATCGTGTTGGTGACCTCAGAGTAGCGCAGGCAACTTCCTCGGGGTTGTCCCGGGGAGGACTGAGAAGTGAACTGATAGTCGCAAATCATTCACAAGCCGTTCACAAAGGCGCGCCAGAACTGATTGCCAGGTCCCCTGGATGGGCATGTGCGACCTGGCGCGGGAGCAAGTGGTCATCCTCAGCCACACCTGCGAGCCAGGGCGGCATCAGCGCGGATTCCGAACTGCAACGGATCTCGTTCGCCCCTCTGCCCTTGACCTCGGACAGGCACTTCCTTGATGCGACGCAGGCACGTCTTGCCTCGCCATTGAGCCCTCCGGGGCTACTCTGACGCAAAGTAGCGTGATCAATACCGCAGTCAAAGCCCCCGAGCTGGAGCAGGAAACTCCTCCGGTCAAGAAACCCTCCCGCCTGATGGTGCTGGCCCTGGGGCGCTGGGCGTGGTCTACGGCGACATCGGCACCAGCCCGCTTTATGCGGTGCGCGAGTCGTTCGCTCGGCCGCTCAACACGTTAGTCGCGCCCGTGGCGGCGGCGGATGGTTTCCTCCATCAGCAGGTCGAGCTCAGAAGGGGTGATGCCCAGCCGGGTGGCCATGGTGCCCAGGTAGAGCGCTTCCTCGTCGGGGATGTCCAGGTCGGCGTAGGCCAGCGCCAGGAGCAGGCGCATGGCATTGAGCCGACCGGGCTTGTCCTTCACGTGCTGCTCGAGGGCCGCCATGTCGGGCTGTTTATGAAAGCGGGTCTTCAGCTCTTCGATCTGCCCGGCCGACAGCCCGAGTCTTGACAGAACCATGCCCACCAGGGCCTCCTCGTCGGGAGACCAGCGCCCATCGGCCCAGGACAGTTGAATCAAGGACTTGATAATCTCGATCTCGCGCTCTTCCACCCCCTGGCCTTCCGCCTCCGGGTCAACACTTCCTGGCCTGCACCAGAATGCAGCCCAGCACGGCCTGCTCTCGCACCTGAAAACCGCGCTCGCGCAGT
>JAANMT010003842.1_pt1 | contig 10097 bp, 6 predicted proteins | sample 7279711 | NCBI WGS metagenome assembly JAANMT01 (sample SAMN14094538, study PRJNA606508) | bioreactor metagenome | isolation source: A lab-scale SPAN reactor treating ammonium-rich wastewater day 1 | place: Ireland: Galway | collected 2017-01-16 | reverse complement strand
GTGGCTTCAGAAGATCGCGGATGTTCGCCGCCTGCTGATCGATGCTTCCGAGGTCGCGGCCATTACGGCCGATATCCTCTGGATGGCCGGCGTCGTAAACAACGCCCGTGACCGGGGCCCCTTCTGGACGGCTGTCTTTGCTCCGTCCGATTTGGTGTTTGGCGTCCTTCGCCAGGTTTCCGCCTACCGAGCCGACCCATCCCCGACCGTCGAATTCTTCCGTGAACGCGACGCTGCCGAAGCGTGGCTCCTCTCGCGAGAAAATATTCCCGCTGCCTGATACGATGCCTCCGCCACCCGGAGGCCGCGGATGACCATCGACAGCTATAAGTATCTCCCCCGCTCCATGCGGACCATGTACGAATCGGTGCCGGTTATCGATGAGCCCGCCGAGTGGGCTCCTCTCCCGAAGCCGTTGCACCACTGCACCGTTGCCCTCATGACCTCCGCCGGCATCTACCTGCGCGATTCCCAGGAGCCGTTCGACGTCGAGCGGGAACGCCGTGAGCCCACCTGGGGTGACCCGACCTACCGCATCATCCCGCGCGACGTCCGCTCCGAGGACATCGCCTGTTCCCACCTGCACATCAGCCACGACGACCTTCTCGAGGATGTTGACGTCGTCCTCCCGATTCGCGCCTTCAGCGCGCTCGAAGCCGAAGGCCGCATCGGCCGTCTCGCTAACGAGCATTACTCCTTCATGGGCTACCAGGACCGCCGCCTGCTCGACTGGCGCAATATCCAGGGCCCCGAACTTGCCGCCCGGTTGAAGGAGCACGCCGTGGATGTGTTGCTCCTGGCGCCTGCCTGACCGGACTGCTGCAGAAACGTGCCCGTGCTGGCGCGTACGATTGAAAGCCTCGGTATCCCAACCGTCACCGTCACGATGATCCCGGACCTGGCGATGAAGTTCCGCCCGTCGCGCGTCGTTGGGGTCGAGTTCCCCTTCGGCCATAACTTCGGCACCCCGGGCAACGACGAGCTCATGCTGACCGTCGCCCGCGCCGCCTGCCAGGCGCTCGAAGAAGCCGGCGGCCCGGGCTACCGGCTGGATGTCGATGTGGAGTGGCCGGTTCCGCTCGAAACGGCCTATCGCACCTGGCACCCGCCGGTCCCCAGCCCGATCGTGGCGGAGATGCTCAAGCGCCGCCAGGGCGGTTAAGGCACTGCCATCCGCTCGGCAAGCACCTTGCTAATCCGCTCGCGGACCTCGCGCTTGGCGCCCGTCAGGTCCGTGATCGACCGCTCGGCCCGAGGTTCGGTGAACACGAACCGCACCTCGGCCACCGCCTTTCCGAGCGCCACCTCGAGCGCGAGTGCGTAGGCGGCGCCCTGCAAGCGATAGCGCTCCATCGCGCGGTCGATGTCCTCGGTGCTGCGTGCCGAGTCGGTCTTGTAGTCGACCACCACCAGTCCCTCGGGCCCCTCGAAGAGCAGGTCGATGAACCCCTCGACCGTCGCCCCCTCGACCTGGGTACCGACATAGACCTCGCGCCAGTACCGCCCCGATCCAACCGCCTCGCGCACGGCTCGCGATTCGCGCGCGTTCTCCACCAGCCTGGCGATGCGCGTGGCCTCATCCGCGATGCCCTCGGCCACAGCCTGTGCGCTGGAGGCATCCTCGATGCTCGTCGTCGCCCCCAGATCGATCGTCTGGAGCACCGCATGCACGGCACGTCCGATCGATGTGCCCGCCCGCCCCTTCCGCCATGGCTGCTTTTCGTCGTCCGGGGGTGCTTTCTCTTCCACGGCCTCGCCCTCGTGGGCGATTGCCGTCGCTGCCACCACCGGCGCCCTGCGCAACCGCCGGAGCAGCGCCGCCCGCTCCGTGATCCAGCGATCGCGGTCCACAATGGCGTCGGGAACAGGTTCGTCGGCCGGTTCGTCGAGCCCGGGAGCCTGCGGGACCGCGTACTGCTCCCACGTCCCGTTCCCTTCGGTCCCCGCGCAGGCCGCTGACAGGCATTCCGCGTGCGAGCAGTTATCCTCCGCGTGGCGCTGGTCGTGCCCCGTGCCGTGATACCGCTGATAGAGCGAGACCACCAGTCGCTTGCGAGCTCGCGTCGCCGCCACGTAGAGCAGCCGGTCCCGCTCGAGCCGCTCGTGGCGGCGCTCCCGCTCGGCGGCGGAGCCGAACCCGGATGTCGAGAAGTAGCGGTCCTTCACGCCTACCCGTACCTCGACTCGCCCGCCGGGCTCGGTTCGCTCCGGCCAGATCACGTTGTTGTCGCGTTTGATCGGGTCGATCCCCAGTCCTGCGAGGAAAACGATATCGAACTCCAGCCCCTTGGCCGCGTGGATGGTCATAATCCGGATGGCATCATCGTCGGGTTCGACCACGACGCCTTCGTTCACGCGGGCGCTCTCCTCCGCCTGGACCCGGAGCCACTCCACGAACTGCCGGAGTGTCGTCAGCGCGCCCGTCTCCTCCAGCCCCCGTGCCTGTTCGGCCACGAACCGGAGCCGCCGCCACGACTCGCGCGGGCGTGGCCCGGCCACCGCCAGCTCCAGCATGTGCCGGCTGGCAATAACCTCCTCGATGAGCGCGCCCGTGCTCACGTACCACTTGCGCCGGTGCAGCTCCTGGAGGCTGGTCATGCCGGTCTGCACTCGCACCGGGCTGCCCACGGGCACCTCGGCCAGGTAGTTCCAGCTCCCCCCGGCCTGGATGTGGGCCAGCAGTTCCCCATCGCGGCAGGCGAACGCCGGCGAGCGCAGTGAGGCTACCACGGCCACGTCGTCGGTTGGGTCGTCGATGGCCGCGAGAATGTTCGACAGGTCACGCACGTCCTGCGTCGCGAACACCAGCGAGCGGCTCTCGACCCGGAACGGGATACCCGCGTCCGCCAGGGCGCGCTCGATAGCGGGCGAGTTGGTCCGCGTCGGCAGCAGGATGGCCATGTCGGCGAAGCGCGTCGGCCGCTGCGTCCCCAACCAGTGCTCCTCGCGCGCGGCGAGTACCGCGTTCGCCAGCGCTGCCGCTTCCTCGCGGCGCACGTCATCGGCCTTCGCCTCGCGCCCCAGGGCCCCCCCGATGACCATGACCGGGGCTCCCGCAGCGGCCTGCGGCTCCGGCTCCAGGGCAATCCAGGCGGCCTGTCGCACTTCATCGCCGCCGTCCCGTTCGAAAAGGCGCTCGAACACCTCGTTCACCCAGCGCAATATCACCGGAGCCGAACGAAAGTTGGTGGTCAGCGGCACCCGTTCGCAGCCGAACGCTCCGCGTGTTCGCTCATAGAGCACGATGTCGGCCCGGCGGAAGCGGTAAATCGACTGCTTGGGATCGCCCACGAAGAACAGCCGCCCGGGCTCGACTTCGGCTTCGGTCCAGCGGCCCGGCGCCACCCCCGGCCGGCAGGCCAGCAGCGCCGCCAGTTCTACCTGCAGTGGATCCGTGTCCTGGAATTCGTCGATCAACACCCGCTGGTAGCGCTCGTGCAGTGCCTGGCGGACGTGTGCGTTCGCCCGCAGGAGTTCGACCGCCAGCACCAGCAGGTCCTGGAAGCCGAGACGCCCTGCCGTCCGTCGCTCGGCGGCGTACTCCCGCGCGAACTGCCCGATCTTCGGCAGCACTGCGGTGAGATATGCCCGGCGGGCAGCGTCGATCCACCCCGCGTGTGCGGCTTGTGCGACCGCAAGAACACCTCTTTTGCCCACGCTTCTGATCCTGGGAAACGCGCAGCCGAGCCGCAGGAGGTCGACTTCGGCTATGTCCCGCTCGCCAGGGTCCCGCGCAGTCCGTACGCGGTCCGCTGCCGCTTCGAAGTTGGCCAAATGCGGCCCGAGTTCCGCGAGATGCTCGACCGCTGCGGCCGTCAGCTTGCCCAGGCCCGCCTTCGCATCCTCGATGGCCGGCCCGAGCGGGGGACGCGCCAGGTCGGGCTCCGGGGAAAGCTCGAACTCGACCCCTTCCAGCCGCTCCCAGTTGTCGTGGAACGCCTTTGCCACGCGTTCGAGGTCCTTCAGCCGCAGCCCCATCGTGAACGCCCGCAGCAGCGGACGCTGCATCGCAGGATCGTCCAGCAAGTCGTCCACGAATCGCTTCCACCGGTCCCGGAACGCGATGTCTCCCGCGACTTCATCGACGATTTGCAGTTGTGGTGGCAGGCCGGCCTCGAGCGGGTAGAGCGAAATGATGCGCTGCGCGAACGAGTGCAGCGTCTGGATAGCCGCCCGGTCGAGGTCCGGGAGCGCCTCTCGGCAGAGGGCCCGCTCATGGTCGGCAAGCGACTCATAGCCCTTCTTGCCGGCCGCCGCGAGTTCCAGGTGCTTGCGCACGCGCTCCGAAAGCTCCGCCGCAGCCTTCTCGGTGAACGTGATCGCGGCAATCCGTTCGACCGGCACCCCGCTCCGGATCAGGGCAACAATGCGGCCGACGAGTTCCGTGGTCTTGCCGGTCCCCGCGCCCGCCTCCACGAACAGCGTCGCGTCGAGGCCGTGCTTGATGCGGTCTCGCGCCGCCTGGTCTGTGAGTACGTCACTCATCGGTCGCCTCCACGCCAGGGAGGGTGCCCTCGCTCAACGCGGCGAAGTCCCGGACGACGGGCCCGCCCTTCCACTGCTTCCAGATCTCCAACCGCTGGCTCGGCGCACAGATCCGGTCGTACGGGCAGTACAGGCAATTCGTATACGAGCTGTTACGGCCATCCTCCTCGCCGGGGACAGCGGGGAAGTATCCCTGGCGCATCGTGTTCGCCAGCACCTGGACCACGTCGCCGAACGCCTCCCGGGTTGGCCCATCGAGCGGCAGGATGGCCTGCTCATAGTTCTCCCGTTCGGTGATGAACCAGTACCGGGCGCTGATTGGCTGTCCGCCGCCTTCGTTCTCAAGCGCCAGCGCGTACACCGGCAACTGCAACCGCTTCCCGCCATCGAGCCGGACCAGCGGGTCGGGCTTGCCAACTACCTTGAACTTCTCCGCCCGTCCCGTCTTGTAGTCGGTCACCATCAGTTCGCCGTTCGGCCCGCTGTCTACCCGGTCGATGTACCCGCGGAAGGCGATCCCCGTACCGTCCGGAAGCGTGTACCTGGCCGGGGGCGGCGGGGGGCTTCCGTCGCGGCTCGCCCCGAACGCTACCTCCGCCCGCTCGAAGACGAACCCGGTACTGGCCCGGTATTTCTGATCTGCGTCGAGGAACAACTCCAGGTCGCGCAGGATGCGCGCGCGGTCTGCCGCCCAGGCTAGCGGCTTGCCGGTGAGCCCCCGCCGCTCGGCTTCGGCACAATGCCGCTCGGCGATCTCCCGCAGCCTCGTGCGTTCCTTCGCGCTCCACGGCGCCAGCGCGTCCCCTCTCGGGTGAGTCTCGTTGAAGAACTCCTCGAGCGCCCCGTGCATTACGTTGCCGGCATCAGCAGCGGTGATGGTCTCGATCTCCTCGGGCCGTTCGATGTCCCCGACCTTCAGCACGTGCCCCAGGAAGTAGCGGAAGGGGCACTGGGCGAAGGTCTCCAGTGCGGTCGGCGAGACCGGCTCCCCGGTGCCCGCGGCTGCAACCGAGCCACCCGGCACCCTGCCGTTCCAGCCATCGAGCTCTGCCGTTCCTGGGCCGGCGGTCCGGCGCTTGCGTGCACGGCTCCGCCGGGCGGCCATGCCATCACCCAGGCCATCGATTCGGCTCGCCAGGTAGTGGCGTTCGGGAGCGCTGCGAGCCCCAAGCAGCGAAGCAAGGTCGCGCTCCTGCAGCGACGCCCGTTCGCCGTCATTCGAGAGGACCGACTGAAACGAATGCACCGCCTCGAACCATTCCGGGTACGGCGGCGATTTCAACATCTCCGCGAGGTCGCTGGCATACAACGCCGTGCCCGCCTGTGAGGTCGCGGATTCGAGCAACCAGCGGGATGGGGTGGTCGTACGCTGGCCCCGGAGGTCGGCCCGGGGATACGAGAGGGCGCGTGTGTCCGCCCCGGCCAGCGCAGCCAGGTACGCCCGCCGCTGCTGGAGCAGCCCCAGACGCCGGGAGGGAACCTCATCGCCAGCCTGGTCGCGTTCTTGTTCGGTGATGATAGGGTCTTCGCCCCCTCCGGAGTTCCCCTCCACAAGACCGGCCACGAAGACGGTATCGAACTCGAGTTCGGCCGCCGCGGAGATGGGCCCAACAAACATCCCGTCCCCGAGCGAACCCACCCTCCCCGATGGCGCGTCGAGCACGTCTTCCAGCGCCGTCGCGAACTCGCCCCGCGAGATCGGAACTTCGAACGCGGCGGGCAGTTGGCCTTCGAGATTGGCGATCGACGAGAGGAGCCCCTGGACTTCCTCCCAGGCCGCGGCTTCGGCCTCTGCGAGTCCGTCCCCGGGGTGCTCGACCGTTGCCAGTGGAAGGTACCGCTCCAGCAGTTCGATCGCCTTTCGAGCGTGCCCCGCGGGTGGTGCCTGGACCGGGCTTGCCAGCTCTTCCGCCAGGGCGCTCATGAATCCCGCCAGGGTCCTCGCCTGCCCTGCCTGTCGCCGGTTGTATGCAGCGGCCTCCGGAGTCGCGGTGCTACGGGCTTCCCTGGCATCCGCCCACCCGGCCAGCCGTGCGGTCCATTGGTCCACACCCTTCACCACCCCCGCCTCCCGCGAGATCGCGTCCCAGCGATGGGAAGGCGCCGGTGCCCCATCCTCACCAGGAATCGGCGCGGATGTCAGCCAGTCCATGACGACTTCGCGCCGGAATCCGCTCGCCGCCATTCGGTACGCCCCCAGCACCGCCCGTCCCGCGAGAGACTGCGCCAGTCTCCGGACCGGGGGACCGTTGTGCGGGATCCCTGCCGAGTCCAGCACCTCGTGCGCCAGCAACGCGTACTGCTCCGGCCGCTGGAACAGGATGGCCATCCGGTACAGCGGGACGCCCTGGTGGGCGAGTGCGACCGCCTTGCGAACGGCATGCCGGACTTCCTCCTCGGGATCGGGCAAGGACGCGACCATCGAGCCGGCCGGCACTGCGGCTTCCACGCCCTCCCGCACGGGGCCAAGCCCGGAGAGGCGTGCCGCCATCTGGCGAGCAAGCGCATCCACCTGGCCATCCCCGGTCAGCCCGATGACCGCCCCGGCGCCCACCGTGGCCGCCACTGCCTCGAGCAAGCGCGCGAGCGCGTCCGGGAGCCGCCGCGGGAGGTAGAGGATGAGCGCGCCTGCTTCGCGCGCCCCCGGGGCGCCGCTCATCACCGCTCCGGCGGCGGCACGGAACAGGTCGGATTCATCGTAGTACGCGGCCGTCAGTTCCTTCGTCCGGCGCAGCAGCCGCACCACGTCCGCCGTGCGGGGGCTCAACGCAGCGAGCCGGTGGAGGGTCTCGCTGGTGGCGTCGCGCAGGTCGTCGAACGCGCGCGCCAACTGCTTCGCCGTCGCCGGGTGTGCCACCACCGGAGCGAAGATTCCCGCGTCTTCCCGGAGCGCTGCCCGTACGGCCTCCATCCGCACCCACGGGACCAATGGCGTGCGCCGCTCGGCGGCCAGCGCAGCGCCACCCAGGAGTTCTGCTGCCCGCCCCGCGACCTGGAATCGCACATTGACCAGCGGCGTTTGCGCCGCAAGCGCCCGGCGCAGGCCGAGCCCCGCATAGTTCGTGGGGACAATCACGGTCACTGGCGCCAGCGCGCCGCCGCTTTTCGCAGCCACGATAGCCGCTGCAAGGGCTTCGCGGGCCGGCCGCCCGTAGGGAACAAGGTCAGTCATCCGCCATCACCATCCGCACAGGAGGCCGATCCTACGCCTGGATGGCACACCCCGCCCGTTCAGCTCACTCCATCCGCGCGACAGGAAGTGTCGACTTTCGTGGACGGTCAGCCCGTCAGCATCGCCATAGCGTATTCCATGTTCGCCTTCATCGAGGGCTTGATCTCTTCCCAGTGCGGGTCATCGCGCTTTCCGCGCCGGTGGAGCATCAGGTTGAACCCGCTGATGATCGCAAACTTGTACACGGCCAGTGCTTTGAACCAACGGATATCGCCCGGGTCCGAACCGCATGACTCCCGGTACCAGGCTTCCAGTTCGTCGCCGTGGGGCATGCGGATATTCTGCTCGTGCGCCCACGCCGCCGGGTCGCTGAAGACGCAGATCCAGCCAAGGTCATTGAGCACCGGGCCGATGCCGCAGAGTTCCCAGTCGATCACCGCCGAGAGCTTGCCCGCGGGAGAGTAGAGGAGGTTCGTCCACTGGAAGTCGCCATGGTAGATGGCGATGCGCGATTCGTGTGGGATTTTCTCAAGGAGCAGTTCCTTCACCCGTGGCTGCAGGGCCAGCAGCTCAGGTTCGGCCGCCCGTTCGTAGAAACGGTCCCAGCGGTTCACGTCGAACTCATACCCCCAGTACTCGCCCAGGTACGGCGCCTTTCCCGGGTCCACACGGTGAATGCCCGCGAGCGCCACCATCGCCTGGCGGGCCATGTCCCGGAGTTGAGCGTCGCTGAAGCGCGAGGGGTAGTTGTCCTTCAGGGTGTCGCCCTCAAGCCGCGGCTGAACGAAGTACGGCGAGCCGAACCATCGCTCGTCCGTCCCGGACCAGAGGATCGGCGCGTGCGGGACGTCCGTGTCTTTGATCGCCGTGACCGCGGCGACCTGCCGCGTCAGGTCGGCGGTGCCCTCCCACTTCACGCCGGGAGGCGGCAGGCGCAAGAAGTAGCTCGTCCGCAGCCCCTCGGAAACGACCTCGAAGAAGTATGAAAAGCCCGCGTGCCCCGGGCCTTTCTCGACCGAGGAGATGGTCGCGCCGGGGTCGTCCAGGTGCGACCGCATGAACGGCTCCAGCCGCCCGCGGAGTTCATCCAGTTCCATGGTCCTCCTCCCATCAAGCGCGCGGGGAGTTGTAGCGAACCCTTGCCGCGCTCCGTTCCATGCCCTGCCCGGGACTCCCGGCCTACTGGACTCCGAAGTCCCAGCCGTTCCCGGCCTTGAAGCTCTGCAGGATGCGGCGCGACACGACCATCCGGTGTGTCTCGTCCGGGCCGTCGTAGATGCGCGCGGCTCGCGCGCCGCGGTACATCCCCTCGAGCGGCGTATCGCCGGAAACGCCCAGGGCTCCGTGCACCTGGATGGCCCGGTCGATGACGTCGTGCAGGACCTTCGCCCCGAAGAACTTGATCGCCGAGATCTCAACCCGGGCCTCGTCGCCCTGGTCGATCTTTTTCGCGGCACTCAACGTCAGCGCGCGCGACGCCTGGATCTCGACGTACGAGTCGGCGATCCAGTTCTGAACCGTCTGCTTCTCCGAGAGCGTCGAGCCGTACACCTCACGGCGCAGGGAGTACTCGCACATCATCTCGAAGGCGCGCTGCATCTGGCCCAGCCAGCGCATGCAGTGGTGGATGCGCCCCGGCCCAAGCCGCTTCTGCGCGATCCGGAAGCCGCTGCCGGGTTCGCCCAGCGTGTTGGTGATCGGCACGCGTACGTCGTTGTAGCGTATCTCCGCATGCGATCCGTCCGTCTCGCCCATCACCGGCACTGCCCGGACCAGGTTGAAGCCGGGCGTATCGGACGGCACCACAATTTGGGTCATCCGCCGGTGGGGTGGCTGGTCGAGTTCGCTCGCGCACATCACTATCGCGAACGCGGCGCCCTCGCCCTGGCTGCTGAACCACTTGTGGCCGTTGATCACCCACTCGTCGCCGTCGCGCCGGGCGGTCGTCTGCAAACCCGTCGGGTCGGCCCCGGATACCTCCGGTTCGGTCATCGAGAAGCACGAGTAGATGTCGCCGTTCACGAGCGGCTTCATGAACTTGTCCTGCAGTTCCTTCGTGCCGAACTGCCAGAGGATCTCGGCATTACCCGAATCGGGCGCTTGCGAGCCGAACGCCATCGGCGCGACCGTGCTGCGCCCCAGGATTTCGTTCATGTAGACGTAGGGCATGAAGCCGATTCCCATGCCGCCCGCTGCTGACGGCAGGTGTGGCGCCCACATCCCCATGGCCTTGGTCTTTGCCTGCAGCTCCTTCAGCTTGGCCGTGCCCTCGGCGCTCCGGCGGGGATGGTGCTCGTGGAAGAACGGCTCGTTCGGGTAGATGTGCTCCGTCATGAAGGCCTTCACCCTCTCGCGGAGCTCAGCGATCTCCTCTTCGGTCAGCTTGCGATCCGGACCGTGAGTCTGGTTTGGAGCGGTCATGCGTGTATCCCTCCTGGGG
>JAANMT010003834.1_pt1 | contig 10108 bp, 10 predicted proteins | sample 7279711 | NCBI WGS metagenome assembly JAANMT01 (sample SAMN14094538, study PRJNA606508) | bioreactor metagenome | isolation source: A lab-scale SPAN reactor treating ammonium-rich wastewater day 1 | place: Ireland: Galway | collected 2017-01-16 | reverse complement strand
ACCAGCGCGGACGATACTGGTAGCCGTTCCCAACGAAATAGACGTTCTTGGTCTCGTCCGAGTACCTGCCCATCTGGCCGGGGATGGAGATGTCGTCGTTGCTGTTGGCGTAGGTGGCCCAGCCGAGGGCGACCTGCCGCATGTTCGACGCGCACTTGACCATCTGGGCGGTCTTCCGCACCCCCCCGAGCGCTGGAAGCAGGATGCCAAGCAGCGCGGCGATGATGGCAATGACGACCAGCAACTCGATCAGCGTGAAACCTGGGCGCGAAGCATATTCGGCTTGTGTTTGGTCATCGACCAAGGCCATGTGCTCGATTCTTCGGGAAGCGGGCCAACCGGGATGCAGGTGACCCGCAGATCAACTCGGAACCGCTTTCATCCGTTCAGCCGGAAGAACGGATATAGTGAGCGACTGGCCGGGTGTCATTCCCGCGGAGTCAGCGTGGACCATGCGACGATCGTCGGCGTGCGAGCCGCAGCACACACGGAGCCGCGCACAGCAGAGCGCCGGACGCAGGCGCCGGCACGACGGTCCAACCGACACCCGTCGTCGTGGAGTCATAGTCCTTGCTGCGGCCGAAGGTGTCGATGTAGATCGCCGTGTAGAGATGGACGTCCTCAAACGAAACAGTGCGCTCGCTGAAGTCCGTGGTCGTCCACTCGAAAACGTAGACAGGCACGACCTCCATCGAGTCCCAGATGAAATACTGGTTGAAGAAAGGCGGCAGTTGAAAGAGTTCAACGCCCGTGATGCTGTTGTCCGGCTGAAGAATGCCGTCCTCCTCGGTGAACCGGCCGAGGTCATCCCAGCCGTCGTAGAACGTGATGGTTCCGGTCTCACCCCCACCGAGGTTGAGGATGTCGAACATGCTTCCCGCGAAGCCTACCCCATGAGGATCCCATCGAACCCGAAGTTCGGCACGAACGGTCGGGTTCTGCGGGGTCACCAGGGGGTTGTCAACCGTCCACGACCAGGTGGCGATGCCGGCGGACGCAGTGAACGCCGGGGCGAACATGACAACGATGGCAGCCATGATTGCGGGGCGCATGCGTGGTCCTCCTTGTTGATAATCTAACGGACAACCCCTCCCCCTGCCAGCAACAACCGGGGCTGTATGCACATTCTTGACGCCTTTGAAAGCCAGCGGACGACCTTCTCGTTCGAGTTCTTCCCGCCGCGGACTGCCGAGGCGGCGGACGACCTCTTCCGCAACATCGCGGACCTGGAGGCCCTCCGACCGACGTTTGTGAGCGTGACATATGGGGCGGGAGGCGGGTCCGCCCGCGACCTGACCGAGAACCTCGTCGTCAGGCTGAAGGACGAGACCGGCCTGAACCCCATGCCGCACCTCACGTGCGTGGGTCTCGACGAGGGCCGCGTGCGGGCCATGCTGGAGAGATACGCCGCGCACGGCATTTCGAACATCCTCGCCCTGCGAGGCGACCACCCCAACGGCACGCCCGCTGGGAGCGGGGCCTTTCGCTACGCCGCCGAACTGGTCGCGTGCATCAAGTGGTTCAACGAGAGCCGTGCACACCGCGACCCGCGCGGGTTCGGGATCGCCGTCGCGGGCTTCCCGGAAGGACACCCCGAGACGCCGAACCGCCTGCTCGAGTTGGATTACCTCAAGGCGAAGGTTGACGCGGGCGCGGACTACGTCATCACGCAACTCTTCTTCGACAATCGCGACTTCTACGACTTTCGCGACCGCTGCCTGCTCGCCGGCATCCGGGTGCCGATCATCGCCGGCATCATGCCCATTACATCGGTCGGCGGCATGAAGCGGATGGCGGAACTCGCGCTGGGCTCACGGTTCCCGGCCCCGCTCATTCGCGCGATCAACCGCACCGGGGGCGATCCCGAGGCCGTGAAACGCGTCGGCGTCCACTGGGCGACCGAGCAGTGCCGCGACCTTCTGGACCACAACGTCGCGGGCATCCACTTCTACACCCTGAACAAATCCCGCGCCACCCGCGACATCTACGCGACCCTCGGCGTCAAGGACTCGGACGCGCTGCGCCAGAACGGCGACACACCGCCGGGAACTTGAACCGACACGGGCAGGATGCGCCTACACCGGCACCGCTTCCGCTTGCGGCATGACCGCTGCGGCGGCGTGCTCGCGCAGCATCGCATCGACGTGCTCGAGGGTGACGTTCCCGGCGTCCGCAGCGGTCTTGATGCGGGCGGTGATCGATCGGGCGTCCTCATCGGTCAAGGACAGGCCGATCTGCTCCGCTCTCGCCCGCACGGCGTTCCAGCCGGTCAGGCGGTGGGCGACGTGGACGTAGCGCGACAGGCCGAAGTCCTCGGGTCGCAGCGCCTCGTACGCGCTGGGGTCGTTCAGGACGGCCTTGGCGTGGATGCCCGCCTTGTGCGTGAACGCCGAGAACCCCGTGACGCAACTGTTGAACGGCACGTCGATGCCCACCAGCCTGGCGACAGCATGATCGAGGTCGTGCAGCAGGGGCAGACGGTAGCGTGCGCGCACGCCCTCGGGGTCGTCGCAGTACATGCGGGCGATGAACCCGCTCAGCGGGGTGATCCCGTTGCGCTCGCCGATACCGAGGACGGTGGTGTCCACGTGCGTCGCCCCTGCGCGTACCGCCGTCCATGAGTTCGCGACCGCGCACCCGGTGTCGTTGTGCCCGTGGAACTCAACGCCGACGCCCGGACCGACGACGCCGCGCACGGCACGCACCACCTGTTCGACCATCAACGGCGTGGCGATCCCCACGGTGTCCGCGATGCCGACACGGTGCACGCCCAGGGCGGCCACGGCCTCGTAGACGCGCAGCAGGTCCGGCAGCTCGCTCCGGAAACTATCCTCGGTGCTGAAGCGCACCTCGACGCCCGCCTCGACAGCGATCGGGATGACATCGCTTGCGAGGGCGACGATCTCGTCGATGCTCTTGCCGTGGCCGAACCGGCGCAGGTGCGAGGAGGTGCCGATGACGACGTCCACGCCCGCCACGCCGGTCCGGATCGCCAGGCGAACGTCCTCGGGGTGGCAGCGGGTGTGCGTGAGCACCTTCGACCGAAGGCCGAGCGAGGCGATTGTCTCGCAGTCCTCGCGGCTGCGCGGCGAGGCAGCGGGGCTGGTCAACTCCAGGTAGTCCGCGCCGAAGGCGTCGAGCATCGTCGCAAGACGGATCTTCTGCCCGGTCGTGAAGAAGGCGTTGGCGAACTGTTCCCCCTCGCGCAGCGTGGATTCGATGACGTGCCAAGATCGGCAGGCGGACGGGGCGGCAGCGGGCGTGCCGTTGGAACGCGCGGTCATGCGGGAACTCCGGTGATCTCGCCCGCGAGCGCGGGGAGCGCGTGCGTCAGGACTCGGATCGAGCGCACAAACGCGTCGATCTCGACGTGCTCGTCGGGCGTGTGGTCGAGGGTGCTGTCGCCCGGGCCATAGGCGGCGATCGGGCATCGCCAGGCCGGCGCGACCACGTTCATGTCGGAAGTACCGGTCTTCAGCAACAGGCGAGGACGCGAACCGAGGGCACGAATGCCGGCGTTCAGTGCCCGGACGAGCACGGATCCACGGTCGGCAACCACCGCCCGCTCACGCCCGACGAACTCGACGGTCGCTTCGCGGGCATGTCGCGTGCAGACCTCCTCCAACCGCTCCGGCTCCAGGCCGGGCGGCAGACGGAAGCCCGCGACGACCTCGACGCGGTCCGCAAGCCCGTCATGGTTCGTTGAGAGCGAACGAACGTTCGCCTGCAACGACTCGAAGGGGGACGACCCGCCGGGCCAGAGCCTGCGGCAGTCGTCCAGCACGCCCTGCCACCACATGATGCCTTCGTCCGCAGCACTGGGCGCAGGACCGGCGGTGTGCGCTGACGAGCGCACGAGCGAGTAACGAACGACCAGGCGACCCTTGTAGCCGATGGTCACGCCGTCCGTCCCGCTCGGCTCGCCGATGATGCAGGCAGCGGGCGAGTAGCGGTCGATCACGGCCCGAGCGCCGCGCGAGGCCGGCGTTTCCTCCTCGACCGCGCCGATGACGACGAGCCGCGCGCCCTCGGGCATCTCGACCCGTGATGCCGCCGCCATGAACGCCGCGAGCGGCCCCTTCGCATCCACCGATCCGCGCCCGTAGAGCCTGCCGCCATCCTCACGCACCGGCACATCGCCAGGCACGGTGTCCATGTGGCCGAGCAGGACGACGTCGGTCGTATCGGGCTGCGATCGGGTCGGATCGCCGGACGTTGCGCCGATGGCATTCCCGGCATGGTCGATCACCGCGTTCAATCCGGCGTGGTGCATCGCATCGACGAGTAGCGCGGCGAGGGCGGCCTCGTCGCCCGACACGCTCGGCGTGCTCACCATGCTCCGCAGCAGATCGATCGCATCGCGGTCGGTCATTGGAACACCGTTCCCGCGCCTGAGAGCGCGCGGCTGATCGGGTCGCGTGCCCGGGCGTCGCCGATCACGACCCGACCGACGCCGGCGCAGAGCGCCTCGCCCGCGCCGAGCACCTTCTTCTTCATGCGCCCCTGCGCCCACTTGACCGCGTCGTCCAGCGCGGCGCGTGACACGCGCGGGACCAGCGACGATTCGTCCGGGAAGCGGCGGAGCAGCCCGGGCACGTTCGAGAGCAGCAGCAGCTCCTCCGCGCCGAGCGCGGCTGCCGTCTGAGCAGCTGCACGATCCGCGTCCACGTTGATCGGCTCATGCTCGACGCTGATGGCAGGCGGCGAGATGACCGGCGTGCAGCCCGCATCCATCAGCGTTCGGAGCAGCCCGACGTTGATTCGCTCGACCGTGCCCGTGTAGTCGTCGCGCACGATGACGACGCGGCCGTTCTCGACCGACCGCACCGCCGCCTTGCGGGCGCCCTCCCACAGCCGGCCGTCCATGCCGGATAGCCCTACGGCGTTCACCGCCCTCGCCTGCAGCCGCTGGACGATCCGCTGATTCATCACGCCCCGGCACGCCATCTGGAAGATGCCGAGCGTTTCGCGGTCCGTGCGCCGGCTCGTGTGCCCCGAGGGAGATGTGATGAACCTCGGCGGGCATCCCAACCGCTCGGCGAGCGTGTTTGTCGCGTCCGAACCGCCATGAACGATCACGAGCCGACGACTCTCATGCACCAAGCGAGCGGCGTCGTCGCACACCGCGTCGAGGTCCACGCCCGGGCTTCCGCCGATCTTCACAACGATCATGCGTTCCTCCGTCATGCCGGGTGAAGTCCTGTGAAGGTGAGGCCCGCAGTTTCGTCGAAGCCGCACATGAGGTTCATGCATTGCACGGCGGACCCCGCAGCGCCCTTCATCAGGTTGTCGATCGCGGAGACGACAACGATGCGATCCGAGTGGGGGTCGCGCTCGAAGCCGACGTCTGCGTAGTTCGTGCCCGCGAGGGTTCGAGGCTCGGGCAGGCGGTAGATGCTCGCTCTGTCCTTCACGATTCGGACGAACGGTTCGCCGGCGTACCGCTCGCGGAAGAGCGACCACAGCTCGCGCTCGTCCAGCCGGCGGGTCGGGAAGACGTGGGCGGTGCAGAGCACGCCGCGCACCATCTCGACCGCGGTCATCGATACATGGAGGTCGAAGTCGCCGAGTTCCTGCTGAACTTCGGCCGCGTGCCGGTGTCCGGTGGGTGCGTAGGAGCGAACCGCGCCCGCCCGCTCCGGGTGGTGGCTCGCCGGGGTGACGGCGTTGCCCGCCTCAGACGAGCCGACCTTCACGTCGCAGACCACCGACCGGATCAAGCCCTTCGCCGCCAGCGGAAGCAGGGCGAGGTTCATCGCCGTTGCGTTGCACCCGACGCCACTGACCAGCCGTGCCCCGCGGATGCGATCCCGGTGCAGTTCCGGCAGGCCGTAGACGAAGCGGTCAAGCCACGCCGGTGCGTGGTGCGGCTCGCCGTACCACCGCTGGTACGCCGCTGCGTCGCGGAGCCGGAAATCGGCCGAGAGGTCGATGATGCGCGGCGCGAGAGCGGCATAGCGGTCGATGGCAGCCGCCGCCTCGCCGTGCGGCAGACACAGGAAGAGCACGTCGCAGGCTTCGAGGGCGTCCGGCGGGACAAACTGGAGCGTCGTGCGGCCGCGGAGGTTCGGATGCACGCTGTGAACGAACACGCCGGTTTTCGTCTGCGACGTGACCTGCGCCACCTCGACGCAAGGGTGATCGAGCAGGAGGCGAAGCGCCTCGCCACCGCCGTAGCCGGACCCGCCTACGATCGACGCCCTGAGCCGCCGCCCGCTCATGCGGCCCCCTGCGCGATCGCTTCCGCGGCGTGCCTGCCGGCCACCACGTCCGTGACGAAGTCCACGATGCGGGCGGGGATGTCCACGCCGGTAGGCTCGATGCTGTTGCGGAACTCCATGGTGTGATTGACCTCGCTGACGAGCAGCCCGCGTTCGGGGCATTCGAGCAGATCGATGGCGAGCACACCGCCGCCGACCGCCCGCGCTGCCTGCACGCACACACGCTCGACCTCGGGCGTCATGTCCAGCCGCTCTGCCCGGCCACCGCGTGCCGTGTTGGTGATCCAGTGCGCGCTGTGCCGGACGATGCCGCAGATGGCCCGGTCGCCCACGACGAACACCCGCAGGTCACGCTGCGGCTTGCGGACATACTCCTGCACGTAGAAGACCCCGTGCTGCGGTCCGCCGAGTGTGGCCTTGTGCTCGATCACCGCCTCGGCGGCGTCCCGGTCGCTCACGCGGGCCAGCAGCCGGCCCCACGACCCCACCGTGGGCTTGAGCACGACCGGGTACCCGATCGCCTCGACCGCCTGCAACGCGGATTCGGCATCCACGGCGACCCTGGTTCGCGGCGATGGCACGCCAGCACGAGCAAGCAGGAGCGTCGTCGCCAGCTTGTCGCCGCAAGCGTCGATCACGCGTGCAGGGTTCACGCAAGGCACGCCGTAGGACTCGATGATCCGCACCGCCGCCGCGGCCTGCGTCTGGCTGATGCACCGATCGACGACCGCATCGAACCGCGTCCACGACCCCGCGTCGTCGAGATCCCAGACCAGGGTGCGAACATCGAGCAGTTCCAGTTCCACGTCGCGGCGCTGCAACTCCTCGATCAGCAGCCGTTCCTCGACTCGCACTCGCGAGTACAGCAACCCGATTCGCATGGACGTTCTCCGAAGAGGCTCGTGCTTGGGACCACCTGGCGTTGCCGCGAGGTCACTCGCCCCAGTCCTCCTCGACGGTCGGCGCGAGTTCCAGCTGCAGCGGACTGACGTTCGTCACTTCGAGTTCCGCCGAGCAATCGGTGCAGCGGAGCACCTCGCCTCGGAGCGGGCTGCGGGCAGGGCGGACCTCCGCGGCGCACTCGGGGCAGGCGGCGACGGTCGTGGCGGTGGCTGTGGGGGGTGTCATCTGTTGGCTCCTTTCGTTCGTGTCGGGGGGTTTCCGTGCTTGGATCAGGGTGCAAAAACACCGCGGGCCTGTCGGGTGATCCCGCCAGGCCCGTGTTCGTCCAGTTTCAGAGCGGATGCCCTGCTGAAGTCACGAGCGCGGCCGGATCACCGGCATGCCTTTGACTTTCAGCAGTTTCGAGGCGGCAGCTCGCAACGCAGGCCCGTTGGCCCCGGCGATTGTCGTGCAGATGGAGTACCGCTCGGTCATGGTGACGGCGTGAACATATCTCCCTCTCCCCGGCTGGTCAAGTCGGGGAAGTGCTTCCCGCCATCAATCGGCAGGTCTGAGGCGGACGGCTCTGAGATTCATCAGGGCAAGGCCGTCGATGCGAACCGGCCGGACGCGGACTTGGTGAACCCCGGCTTGCTCGACGCCGACCGGCCCCAGGTCGAGAATCGCAAACTTCGTCCATGACCCTGTAGGCACGATCCGTCCGTCGGCTCGGCTCTCCCCCACTTGCACGACAAACGCACCGCCAGACCCGGCATCACAGGCGAACTCGACCTCGACGGAATACCGCCCGGATGGCACTTCCGTGTCCCAGACAACCTCGTCAGCCGGATCGGTCCAGAACCCAATGTTGTCCTTGCCGTGGCCGACCTCATACTGGGCGTGGACGCCCTCGACGGTCGCATCGCGTGCGTGGAGTACAAGCACGCCGTCCGGACCAGGCCTGACCGGCGCGATCGCCACATCCGGCTCGCCCTCGATTTGAAGCACGACGACGGTCACAGGCTGGTCGGACGGCTCCAGCGGGAGGTGGATGACAACCCGCTCGCCATCCCGTTCCACGGGCAAGGGACGGCGGCGAGAATCGGCGTGGAACCAAGCAGCCCCCGCCCGGTTTCGCAGTCCGTCGATCACGAGCCGTCCATCGCCGGGCCAATCAAAGACGTGCAGGTAGAGTGTTTCGCCCCGGCGTGTACAGCGTCCCCAAGGCAAACGGCGAAAGGGGCTGGCCTGCGTGCCGTAGATCGCCTCGCCGTTGCGATCGAGCCAGGCGCCCACCGCGTGAAGTCGGTCCACGCTCGGCTGCGGGATCAGTCCCTCAGCGGTCGGGCCGACGTTCAGCAGCAGGTTCCCGCCCTTGCTGGCGATATCCACGACCATGCGGAGGAGTTCCTCGGCGGACTTCCAGTTCTGGTCGCTGGTCTTGAAGCCCCATGTGTCGTTCATCGTGATGCAGGACTCCCAGTCCAGCCCCGGCAGCCCTGTCGCCGGCACGGTCTGCTCAGGGGTGGCGAAATCGCCGACGGTACGGGTCATATCGCCCATGCCCGCGCCGCGCTTGCCGACGCGGTTGTTCACGATGACAGAGGGGCTGACGGCCCTGCAGAGGCGTTCGAGTTCGACACCGTGCTCGACGGTCCACTCGGGAATCCACTCGCCGTCGAACCACATGACGTCGATGGGTCCGTAGTTGGCGAGCAGCTCCACGACCTGCTTGCGCAGAACGTCGGCGTAGGCGGGGAATCGCTCCCCTCCCGCGTCCTGGTGGTGCCAGTCCATGATCGAGTGATACCAGCCGACGCGGATGCCCTCGGCGCGGCAGGCGTCCGCGAGTTCACGCATGATGTCCCGCTTGAACGGCGTGGCGTCGATAACGTCGTACTCGGTGTACGCCGAGTCGAAGAGACAGAAGCCGTCGTGGTGCTTGCTCGTGATGACGAGGTAGCGCATTCCGGCCTCACGCGCGAGCCGCGCCCACTCACGGGCGTCGAACTTCACAGGGTTGAACCGGGCGGCCAGCGGCTCGTAGTCCTTCGGGCTGATCTGGCCGTGGTACATGATCCACTCGCCGACACCGGGCACTTCGCGTCCGTTCCAGACGCCCGCGGGGATCGCGTATAGACCCCAGTGGATGAACATGCCGAAGCGGGCCTCCCGCCACCAGTCCATGCGGCCCGGCTCGTGAGGGGTTGTGTCCAGTTCGCGGACCCAGACGTTGCGGAACTGCAGGGGCGTGTCATGCGCCTGGAGCTCGACCGGTCCGCTCGCGGGAACTGGTTTCGTGCGGTCCCAGTAGTTTTCGAGCGTCGTGTCGTTCACGACGAGCACGCCGTTGAGGAATACCGTCACTCGATCGCCGAGGACGATGATGCGGAACTCGTTCCACTCGCCGGGCGGACGATCGGCGACCGTGATCGGCCCTGACGGCCCGCGCTGGTTGTTGTAGAGGCCACCCGAGCCGATCGGGTTGTCCCATATCTGCACCTGCGGGCATCCCCGGATGTAGATGCCGCTGTCCCCGCCGGGTTCGATGCGCCATTCCAGACGCAGTTCGAAGTCGCCGAACGACTCGACTGTCTGGAGGCTCGTCCAGCCCTTGTCGAAATGAAGGACACCGTCGCGCACGGTCCAGTGCGTCTGAGCGGCCTCGTTCGCAGCGGCCTGGGCCTCGGCACGCTTGTCATCGCTCATCGCGGCGACGGCTGGCAGATCGCCCGCAAGCCCCTGCCACCCGGAAAGGTCGCGACCATTGAACAACGACCGGAACCCGGGCGGCGGGCTGACCGTCGCGGATGCCACGGACGCGAGTGCGACGAGTGAGATGAGGGCGATGAGCGTGCGCATGTGCGTGGTTCCTGCGTGCGGTCAGGACGGCACGGCCTTCTGCCGCTCGGTGTCCCAGACGAAGACCTTGTTCTACCGGTATGCCCCAACGCCCATCTTGATGGCGACCATCGTCGCGCAGCCCAGCTCGGCGTTGCAGTTGG
>JAANMT010003831.1_pt1 | contig 10118 bp, 6 predicted proteins | sample 7279711 | NCBI WGS metagenome assembly JAANMT01 (sample SAMN14094538, study PRJNA606508) | bioreactor metagenome | isolation source: A lab-scale SPAN reactor treating ammonium-rich wastewater day 1 | place: Ireland: Galway | collected 2017-01-16 | reverse complement strand
GGGATGTATTCCGGCTGCTCGGTGCCGAGCTTGTAGTAAATCTGGAACTGCCCTTTCGCGGGCTTGAACCACTTGTCAGCATCGCGTTCGAGGATGACGGCGAAGCGCCGCTCCGTATCCGAATCGAACTTCTGCAGCGGGTACAAACACTTGGTAAATCCGCCGAACAGCATCTGCTTGATGCGTCCCACATCCTCCACGGTTTCGCGAAAATGGCACGGTGTCTGATCCGCCACAGCCGTGTAGTTGCAAGGCTTGAGTTCCGTAAAACCGCGACTGACTTGCACCTCATAATCCGTTGCCTTCTCCCAGAAGTGGGCCATCATCTGGGCATGAATTTCCCGCGCAATCAGACGGCGATCCCGATCCAGAATGCTGGTGGCCTCGTCCTCTGACAGATAGCTACGCAAATGCTGCACCATCTGCCCTGCGAGGTCGTAGAGCAATCCGGCGTGGGTGAAGTAATCGATATCGTCGAAATCCACCAGCGCATGAACGATATAGTCTTCCGGGCGCTGCTCCTTCAATCCGATCTCTGCCGCCAGCGTAAACTGCTCATTGGTACGCAGCATCTGGCCGACAATCTCGCGCTCACCCGGCTGCAGGTGAAGCTGACTCACATCCAGCGTGAATGGATGAAAACCTGTCGTCACTTCGCCCTTCGGCACCACGGCGATACGTGGAATGTCGATAGTCTGCTGCACCACGATTTCAGTCGTCTTCGCCACTATGGTAGACAAATCCAATGTTGGCGCAGCTTCATCGATGCCTGCCAGCAAACTGCCCTGCATCGGGCACAAACGCTCCGCCACCTCCGCCAGAAGTACCGATTGCACCTCCGGCTTGAGCAACGCACTGCTGGTCGGCACCAGATCGCGCCTGACCTCATACTTGCCGATCACTTCCATCACCACACGCGCCGCCTGCTTCTCGGCCTCGGTGGTAAACACGGGTGTCGGTACGGTGTTGGATACCAACTCATCAGGCGTACCGGCTGCATCGATCTGCACGATCAGCGCATCCGTCAAACCGAGGCGAGCCGCTACTCCGGGCTCAACTTGTACGCTGACCTTCTTGTCGTCGGCGCTCGGTGCATCGAGGATGACCTGCTTCAGCCGGATCGGCGAATCGCCACGATTGGCTTCGTCGATGATTTCCTGAAACTTATCATGAGCGACGATGTTCAGACGATCCACTGCCGCCACACCGGTACGTTTTCCATAGGGCAGCCGCAACCCGCGCCCGATGCTCTGCTCGATCAACGTGCGCGCATTGGCTGCGCGCAGCGGCACGATGGTATAGAGATTAGTTACATCCCAACCTTCCTTAAGCATGTTGACGTGAATCACGATTTCAGTCGGCTCGTCCACGCTCTCCACTGCCAGCAGGCGTGAGATCATTTCTTCCTCTTGAGCACCTGTTTGGCTGGAATCGACCTGAATCACTTTGCCCGCATAGCGGCCATCAAAAAAAGCGTCAGACTCCAGCAACGTCAGCAGTTGCCCGGCATGAATCGTATCGCGCGCAATCACCAGTATGAAAGGTTTGACCGCCTGCAAGCCATTTTCACGAGCGTAAGTCAATAGCTCTACCTTGGTGGTTTCGTGCAAGCGCACACCATCTTCCAGCTTAATCTTTTCGACCTCTTCCGGCGTATGCGCTGATGCAGAGAAATTACGCTGGGTAACCACAGCTGGCTCCTTGACAAAGCCATCCTCCATCGCCCGCGCCAGCGGATAATCCATCACCACGTTCTTGAACGGCACTGGCCCTTTGCTGGATTCCACAAACGGTGTCGCTGTCACCTCCAGACCAAACAAGGGTTTAAGCTCGTTGATCGCCCGCATGCCGGCTTGGGCACGATAGCGGTGCGATTCATCCATCAACAACACCAGATCGGGCAAATTCGCCAGATGGTTGAAGTAGCTGTCGCCTAGCACCTCGCGCATACGCTTGATACGTGGTTCCTTGCCACCGCGCACTTCGGAATTGATCTTGGAGATATTGAAAATGTTGATACGCACATCGTGCGCAAATCCCATCGACTGATCATCCACCGCCGCGCCGGTCTGGTCGTAGTTATCGCCGGTAATGATCAGCGGTGGTTGCTGGGCGAACTCGGCAATGCCCTTAAACACATACTTGGGCGTGTTGCGCGTGAAGTCCGTAATCAGTTTGTTATAAATGGTCAGGTTGGGCGCAAGCACGAAGAAGTTGTTGATGCCGTGCGCCAGATGCAGGTAAGCGATAAATGCACCCATCAGCCGCGTCTTGCCCACGCCCGTGGCCAGCGCAAAGCACAGCGAGGGGAACTCGCGCTCGAAATCTTCCAGGGTGCTGAATTCAGCCTTCAGTGTGGCAAGAATGGCAGCAATATCGCGCTCATGGCCGAACATTTCCGGCGCGGCATCCAGTGCCTGTTTCAACCTGGCAAGCGACTCGGCCTGTGGTAACCTCAGCGACAAGCGCCCGGTGATGTGATTTTGTACGCGGGCGTTCATTGGTTTTCCTCTTTATTCTTGTTTTCCAGTTGCAACACCAGCCGATCAAAATCACTCTGAAACAACCCGTCTTGCACGATGCGGTATTTTTCGAACTCGGTTTCGGCGTGCGCTTTGGCTATTTCCGCTGTGACCTTTCCTGCATCCTGCAATACGCCACGATCAGTCGCTTCAATGAAACGATTGAGCCGTGTTTCCCAATCCTGCATGGTCATGGGGATCTGCCGCAGCGCCATGCTTTCCGCCACTTCCAGATAGGCGTTTACCAGCCGCGACAACTGCGCCAGTTCATCTTCAGATAGATAATTTTTGGCAACCACTACATCATACTTTTGGATTTTTCCGCGTGGAGCTTCCTTCCAGGTGGTTAGCCCCATGTTCTGCTTGTCTGCGTCAGCCCGATTGTGGATCACTTCCGCTGCCGTCTGCCCGTGAATGGCCCAATGCAGCTTGTTCTGCACTGTTGCAAAGAAACGCTTGGTGGCCTGCGCCGTCAGGTCGTAATCAATCGCCGTGGCATAAATGTCAGTGACTTTTTGATAGAACTTGCGCTCCGAAAGGCGGATTTCTCGGATACGCTGGAGTTGTTCTTCAAAGTATTGCTCAGTAAGGATAGAGCCGCCCTGTTTGATGCGCTCGTCATCCATCACATAGGCCTTGATGGTGAACTCCTCCACGATGGCGGTGGCCCACTTGCGAAACTGCACCGCCCGCTCGGAATTGACCTTGTAACCCACAGCGATGATAGCAGCCAGGTTGTAGTGCTTGGTGTTGTAGCTCTTGCCGTCAGCGGCAGTTATCCGAAAATTTCGGATAACTGAATCTTCCTGCAACTCGCTGTCTGAAAAGACTTTTTTCAGGTGGTAATTGACGGTGCGGACATCCACATCGTAAAGCGTGGCCATCATTTTTTGGGTTAGCCAGACGCTCTCATCGGCATACACCGCCTCCACGCCGCCCTGCCCGCTAGCGGCCACGAAGGTCAGGTATTCTGCCGCTGAGGATCGGACAATAGAGACATCTTGTTTCTTCTTGCTCATGTTTTTGTCTCCTGAGCGATCAGAAGTTCATTCTCCAACTCCTCCACCGTCGGCAAACTGGTGACCAGCCGCTCTGGTAAAGCGCGCACCAGTTCGTATTCGGCTACGCCAATTGGCTTATCGATACCATGCAGCGCGTACTCCGCCACCAGCCGATCCTGGGTTTTGCACAACAACAGGCCGATGGTGGGATTGTCGTCGGGGGCTTTCACTTGCCTGTCCACCGCCGTCAGGTAGAAATTCAATTGTCCGGCGTGTTCTGGTTTGAATTCGGTGGCTTTCAATTCCACTACCACATAGCATTTGAGCCGCGTGTGATAGAAAAGCAGATCAATGAAGAACTCTTTATCGCTCACCTCCAGCCGGAACTGACGACCCACGAAGGCGAATCCATTACCCAACTCCAACAGAAACTGGGTAATGTGCCGCACCAGCGCGTTCTCGATTTCACGCTCGTGTGCTTTATCGCCCAAGCCGAGAAAGTCGAACAGGTAAGGGTCTTTCAGCGCTTCGTGCGCCAGTTCAGAATGTGGCGCGGGCAGGCGAACCCCGAAATTGGTAACGGCCTGGCCTTGCCGTTCGTGCAGACGATTGCGGATGCTGAGTTCCAGCGAGGTGCGCGACCAGCCTTCGGCGATGGCGCGCTGGGCATACCACTCGCGCGCCCCGGTATCGGCCAGTTTGGTCAACAAGGTCACGACATGGAACCACGGTAATTGGGCAGCAGGCTGCTGCCCAAATGCCTGCCGAGGGCAGTGTTCGGCGAAATAGCGCATGTATTTCAGGTTGCGGGACGAAAAGCCCTTCATCTCCGGGAAGGCCGCACGCAGATCGCTTGCCAAACGGTCAAGCACCTTGTCACCCCAATTTGCGGACTGTTGCCGCTGCAGAATATCCCGACCAATCTGCCAGTAGAGCTGAATCAATTCTGCATTGGCCGCCAGCACCGTACGCTGTCGGGCGGCTGTTACACGAGATTTAATGTCTGATAGCCACTCGATGTAATCAGGAGGGATAGCTGTGACCTTTTTGCTCATGCACCATCCTCCACATCACCGAATAAATCTGGCATTGGCAGGGTTTTCTTTCCTTTTTTCTTGGGAGCAGGTTGCGAGGCGGGTGTTTCCGGCTCAGGCTTTGCCAGCGGCAGGTTCGCCACATTCAGGCTGTAGTCGTCATGGCCCCATTCGCAACGGGCCAGCACCATCTTCGGAATCTTCTTCAGTGTCAGGTTCGGCCAGCGCGCAGCGGCCGCTGCCGCGCTGATGCCGTGGAAGGCCGAGCAGCACACCAGCAGGCTTTGCTCCGTGCCCACCTCATCCGACAAGGCCTGCAACTGGGAGGCAGACAGGTTCTGGGTGGTGACGTAGAGAAAGTCCCGTTCGCTGGAATGCCCCTGCTGCCACCAGCGAGTTTCTGATGGAGCGTAGGTAAAGCCCTCCAGCTTGCACAAGGCTTCAGACAATTGCGTAGCGTTGTACTCCGGGTTGATAACCGGATTGCCCCATCGGTCCTCCACAATCAGGCTAGGGGCCAGACTGTAGTAACGGAAGCCACCGCCGCCTTGCCAGTCCACCGCCTTGGTGATGCCGCCCGGGTCTTCGCCGTCGATGACCTTCTTCAGGCGCGGAATGATGTGGGTATGGCAATGCTCGCCTAATTCCAACATGATCCAGCGGCGGCCCATCTTGTGAGCAACAGCCCCAGTGGTGCCGGAGCCTGAGAATGAGTCGAGAACAATGTCTCCCGGTTGTGTTGAAAGCTCGATGCACCGTTTGATCAATGCTTCCGGCTTCTTTCCATTTGGGAAAGAGACTCCACCTTCGTTGTGAAGATTGTTCGATAGCAGATCGTCCCATAGATTCGTGAGCGGGGATGCCGTGCAAGTAGTACCGTCGATATCGCGAGTCTTATTTTTGTAAAAGACTAATTGCTCACCGCCAAGGAAATAATAATCGTCCTTTCCATCTCGAGGAGAACAGAAAACCTGCGTACTGTCGGAGTTTGATTTTGACAGCGCTTCCCTAGCTGACTCATTCACATCTTTGGGCGCAACACGCGCGGTGCGAACGACTCGGTGGGCATTCGATACAACAAAATCAGAGAGCTTTATCTCAAGTTTGTCTGCGTACTTCGCCTTGGCAGCATCCCATGAATCCAACCGACCACTTCTAAGGAATGCTTCTCGCAAACCGATTAGCCTCCAATCGCTATATCTATCCTCATAGTTTTCGATAAACTTTGAATAGCGATCATCACGGGGACCTGGAACGAATACCCGATTGGGCGACCATACACTCTTATCTTTTGCATAATAAAGCAGGTAGTTGTTTGTGGTGACTAGCCCTGGGTTAATTGCCTTAGGACCTGAAGCGGAGCTTTGTTTGAATGTAACAATGCCGATTCGATTAGCGCGACCAAAGACCTCATCAAGCAACACAATCAGATAGCCAAGCTCGTTGTCATCAATATGGACAAAAAGTGATCCATCATCCGACATCAATCGCCGGAGTACTTCTGCTCGATCCCGAATCAACCCAAGCCAGATGGAATGCTCGTAGCCATCGTCATAGTGCTCAAAGGCCTGTTGTGTATTGAACGGCGGATCGATGTAGACGCACTTAACTTTTCCCGAAAAGTCCTGTTCCAGCGCCTTAAGCGCCAGCAGGTTGTCGCCAAAGATCAACCGGTTGTCGAAAATGTCGCTCTCCGAAACACGCTTCTTGGCATGATAAGACTTATCGGAGTCTTCGAGCAGGATGCGAGGCTCCAGCTTGGGCCGTTTATCCTTTCCAATCCAGGTGAGTTCGAGTTTTTGTTTCTTGCTCATGTGCACTCAAGTCGGTTTTTTCAGCGGATGTAAGCGGCGCGTGTCACCGCCATTTCTCCAATAGCTTCCAGTATCTTTCATGGGCCGTCCATGTTCCGGGCAAACCACGGCATCGGATAACTGCTCAACCAATTTGGCAAACTTGATGCCGTCAGCGGGATAGAGGTCAAAAGCCACTGAATTGAAATGAGCGCCCATGACATTTCTGGCTTGGGCTATCTTTCCTATCTCATCAAGGATGGGCTTGATTTCCGTGGTTGTTGTGACGTGTCCGGCAGCCAGCGTTTCGGCTTTGAGCGCAGCCAGTAGTTTGCTATTCACTGCACCAAGCAGGTCGCTCAACACATAAGTATTACCCTGTCGTCTTGGAACGGCACAACCATATTGCAGCGTGATGAAATCTAACAAGGCTTCAAGAATCACGCCAGCTTTGCCAGTGATTGCTTGTACATCAGAATTCGGGTCTGCCAGCAGGGTTTTCAGGCGGGCAATTTCTGGAATCATTGCGCCACTCAAGGAAATGCCCTTGTCGAATGTCCAGTAGCCAAGTTCAATGAAATGACAGACCTGATCAGGCTTGAGAACGCCCCAACGGAATTTTTCACGCCACGGGCGGTAATGAGTGGTAACAACGGTATGCTGGAACTTCTGGCTTGCATCGTAAATCATACCAATGATGCGCTCGACATGCGGTTCATCCACGCTGCCCAATACATCATCCAACACCAGAATCTTGGCTTCAGGGTTTTCTCGTTCAGCCAGCGCAAAGAATACGCATAACCCTAGCGTGTCCAGATGCGAGTCACTGAAATAGGCTTGTGGCGGAGAAGCAGATTTGCCAGCGAAATTAGTTGAAATGTCCAACGAACTGCGTTTCGCCGCATCCATTGCAAGGACAATTTTGTTTAGCCCTTCGCCCGGATGGATGTCTTCATAGAGTTCCCCAACGCGGGTAGAAATAGCGCCAAGTATCTTGTCCGTGTAGTTCTTGCGCTCCCTCTCAATGAGGCTCAGAACTTGTTCTAATCTTGGAAGCGTGACGTGTAACTCTTTGGCGACACCCTCACTCACCTCAAGCTCCTTCAGCGAGCGACGTAGCGTCTCCACGAAATTCTTGCTGTCCACGCACGCATCTGATGCCTGTTTCCAATCTGTCCGTTTGTCCTTGTTGCTATCTATCCAGTTGGCCCATTGCGCCGCTGTATCAGGCACGGGGAAAGTTGGCCATTCCAGTTTGGGAAGATGCTTGGACTCTTTGCAATAGGTTTCCAACTCCGCAAAATCATTGGCTGCATCGCGGTTGAAATCCTCAAAACGCTGCTCCGCTTTTTGCACGGCGGATTCTTGTATTGCCACAGCTTTCTTTGCTGCTTCCAGTTTGACATGTAACCCTTGCGCCTCAATTCGCTGATTGACCTCCACGGCTAAGCCTTCAGCGTTCTCACCACTTTCGCAAAGCGGACAAACCGCTGGATGAGGATGTGTCGTGAAGTGTTTTTGCGCTGCCTTCAGAATTTCCATGATTTCCAGATAATCATTGGCGACATCACTGGTCAAGGCCTCTAGACTCACTTTGGCCGTGCTCAACGCTGCTTGTGCAGAATTTAGCTGGGCAGAGAGGTCGGTCAGCTTCGCTGGGTGAGATGAAACATTGTCCCAACGGGAAATCAAACCATCTATGGCAATCTTCTGTTGGTCAAGTGCCTGCTGATCTTTCTGAATTTCAGCTTTGGCCCATGAAGATGCATCGAGCGCGGGGCTTCCCGCTTGCTTCCAGAAATTTTCAATGGTGGTTCTGTTCGCACCCACACGGGTTGTCGCACTTTCATAGTCTCGTGACTTGTCAGTGATTAACTTTCGCAATGTGTTTTCTGAAGTCTCAACGCCGGAAACATCCACAAAGCGACTGATTTCCTTGTAGCGATCGGCTGGTTGCGCCGCAATCAGATTCAATATCTGGCTACGCCTGAGAACATCCACGCGCGGTTTCAGTTGCTCGTTATTGAGGGCCACATTTGCCTTGGCGAGTGAAAGAACGCATGTGCCAGCCGAGGTGGTCAGCTCCACTTTGACTTGTGCGTGCGTTTTTCCAACGGAAGGCCAGTAAGTTCGCGTAACGCCCCCCACGCCCCGGTTTTCCAGAGAGCCAACCTTGCCATTGCCAAGCAAATCAAACGCATCGGAAATGGTGGACTTACCAGCGCCGTTTTCGCCGTAAATTATGGTCAGCTTCCGCCCTTTCTCGAATAGCAAGGTGAAGGGTGTGGTTGAACCACGCAAGTTTTCAATGGATAGGCTGGTGAGTGTGGGGAAAGTCATTGCTTTGCCTCCTTTTCCAAGGCCTTTTCAACTGCCAACAGCCAATCCTCGGCTTTCATTGTTCCGGCGGCAATCTTGCCCTTGTATTTCTCGGCATCCACGGCAAGCAGCAATTTTTCTTTCACCAACAAAGGTGAAATCACTTCAAGCAATTCTTGAGATGGAGATGCCATGTCTACCTCACCACTTTCTTCTGAATTTGTCTTTCACTGTGGACGAAATATAAGAGTTCAGTCCACGGCCTTGTGCTGCCAACTGCTTCATCCTCTCCACCACTGCCGCGCCAGGGCGAGCCGAGTTGTAAAGATAGTGGCGGTAAGTTCCACTCTTGAAAACTACATGAATTGAATCATCCGTCGTTTCGTAAGCAACAACATTGGAATTTCCACTTAGATTGCGGTAGGGTGTCATTTCAGCTCCCATTCGATGGTGAACGATGTATTTTCTTCAATCTGTTGCTTGAGCTGGTCCTCTAATTCGCCAATCAGCTTGTTACGCTGCTCTTCCACCTCATCCTGCCGCGCAAACAGGTCGCGGCGTAGTTTGCTGCGCCTGGTTTCCAGTTCTCGCTGGCGTTTCTGATGTGCCAGCTTTTCTTCCAGCGTGGGTGACGCAGCGGCGGTGCGGCGCACCTCCTTGATCTCGCCGTCGATGGCCTTGATTTCCTGCTCCAGCCCGAGCTTCAGGTCATCGGCCCAAGTATCGAGCTTTTGCACCTCTTGCTCGAAGTAGCCCAGATTGCGCTGATTGATCCCGCGCAGAAGTACGCTTTTCCGGCTTTCGACGTTGGCGACGAGTTCGGCACATGCTTCCAGGTGCGCATCTCCTTCGACTTGCGCAGGCAAGCGCAGCAATTTTTCTGGATCGTCCTCTGGCAGCGCTTCCCCTGTCTTGGTGCAGGCGGAAACAAGCAGGTGCTGCTCCTGATCGTTCAGGGTTTCGACGGTTAGCAGGGTCACGCTTAGCCAGCCACTCTGGCCGCGCCATTTCTCAAGGCTGACGATTCTTTTGCCGTGGGCGGCGTAGTCAAACGCCAATCGTGCAGGGGCTTGTAGATCTCGCGCCTTGGCGCGCTCAATGGCCCATTCCGCCAAGGGATGGCCCATACGGTAAAGATGCGCATCGCCGCTGCGCCTGGGCAGTTCATAGCGCCCCGCCAGCACTGTCTGTTCGCTTCTGCCTGTGGCGTGACCTAGTCCATCGGGCAAGCTGTGCAGGACAAAGCCATTAATCTCTTCGGCATTGGTCGTTTCGTTAGTGTCGAAGTGGGCATGATCCCGCAACTCCGTGCGGCTCAAGTCCATCAGCAGACGCTCGTACTTGTTCAGCACTGAATCGCCCCGGGTTTTGAGGAGGCTCCAACTTTTGAGAGAATGGAGCCATGAGCAATCAAACAAAGTTTTCCCCTGAAGTTCGTGAACGATCTGT
>JAANMT010003826.1_pt1 | contig 10136 bp, 10 predicted proteins | sample 7279711 | NCBI WGS metagenome assembly JAANMT01 (sample SAMN14094538, study PRJNA606508) | bioreactor metagenome | isolation source: A lab-scale SPAN reactor treating ammonium-rich wastewater day 1 | place: Ireland: Galway | collected 2017-01-16 | reverse complement strand
AGCAGGCTTGGGGATGGCTAGCCGGGTGCTTGAGCACCCGGCGTACGCGCGCCGACCGCTCCAGACGGTCTGATGCGATTGCCGCGGAAATCCGCCCGCTACTTGACAGAACCCCCAAAGCCTCTATACTTCACGTTGTTGCACCACACAACAATTAGCCCCCAGGGGACGATATCGTGAGCGAGGGTTTTGAGAACTATGTGACCGTGGCCGAGGCGTCCAGACGCCTCAATATCCATCCTGAGTCGGTGCGGCGGTTGATCCGCGCGGGAAAACTTCCAGCGCGCAAGTTCGCCAACACCTGGCTGATCGAGAAGACCACGCTTGAGCAGTTCGCCAGCAACTACGATCCCCGGCCCGGACGGAAGGCAACCCTGCTCTAGGGCCGCCTCTGCCAGGGCGTCAATAGGCCCAGAGGGTGGTTGCGTCCTCCTGGTCGTTATACTACAATCGCCTTGATAGAGGGGAGGCGCGTGGGCATGCCGACCGTTTCGATCAAGGGCATCCGGGGTGGGCTGCTCATCGCGCTCGACGACGAGACCCCCTGGCCTGACGTGGAAACCGCGCTGCTGGAGGCCATCGAGGAGCAGGTCGCGTTCTTCCGGGGCGCGCGCGTGGCGCTCCAGGTAGGAGAGCGAATTTTGAACCGGGACGACATCCGCAAGCTCCGCGACAGGCTGGCCGCGCACGACGTACACCTGGCTACCCTGCTGGGCCAGTCCGCTGAAACGATCCGCTCGGCGCGGCGCGAGGAGCTTGAAACCGACCTGCAAGACGGGGCCGCAGCTGCCGAGGACGAGTCAGGTGAACTGCCGCCCATCGACGGCAACGAGACCGGCAGCGCGGGTGTGCTGGTGAGGAATACGCTCCGTTCCGGACGGATCATTCGCCATGTTGGGCACGTGGTGGTCATCGGCGATGTGAACCCCGGCGCGCAGATTATCGCCGGAGGGGATGTGGTCGTCTGGGGGCGGCTGCGCGGAACGGTGCACGCTGGAGCGAGCGGCGACGAGGGCGCGCTGGTCTGCGCGCTTGATATGCGCCCGATGCAACTGCGGATCGCCAACCGCGTCGCCATCGCCCCGGACGATGGGCAAACCCGCCCGCATCCTGAAGTTGCCTCGGTGCATAACGGCCAGATCGTCGCTGAGGAGTGGGGCATTTAACGGCTTGGTAGAACGCCTGTCAGGAAGGTGAAGGTAATGGCGGCTCGTGTCATCACGATCACATCCGGTAAGGGAGGCGTCGGCAAGACGACCGCTACCGCCAACCTGGGAGTCGCCCTTGCCACGCTCGGCCATAGGGTCGTCTGCGTGGACGCCGATATCGGGCTGCGTAACCTCGATGTGGTGATGGGGCTTGAGAACCGCATCGTCTACGACCTGGTCGACGTGGTCGAGGGACGGGCCAAGCTGCGCCAGGCGATGATCAAGGACAAACGCCTGAAGGATGAGCTGTACCTGATCCCCGCTGCCCAGACGCGTGACAAGACCGCCGTCAGCCCCAGCGATATGGTGCGCCTGTGCGACGAGCTGCGCACGGTAGTGGACTTCGTACTGATCGACTCCCCGGCGGGCATCGAGCGCGGCTTCCGCAACGCCATTGCCCCGGCTGACGAAGTGATCATCGTGACCAACCCGGAGGTCTCCTCGGTGCGCGACGCCGACCGGATCATCGGGCTGATCGAGGCCGAGAACAAAGGGCCGGGCAAGCTGATCATCAACCGGGTGAAAGCCGAGATGGTCAAGCGCGGTGATATGCTCAGCCCGGAGGACATCATCGACATCCTGGCAATCAAGCTGATCGGGTTGGTGCCGGAGGACGAGACGATCCTGATCTCCACCAACCGGGGCGTCCCGGTTGCCCTGTCTATTGCCGAATCGAGAGCGGGACAGGCTTTTCTGGACATCGCTCGCCGCGTGCTTGGCGAAGACGTGCCTTTCCTGCCGCTCGACGACGAAACGGGGCTGTTCCAGCGCATGTTCCGCAAGCTGGGGTTGGGCAGCGCCGCGCAGCCCACGCCCGAACCGGCCCGCAGCAAGCCAGCGCCCGCCGCCAGCCAGGATGACAAAGACGAGAAGCCAGAAGCCGCTAAGCCAGCTTCACCGCCTGCGGAGGAAGAGAAGAAACCGGCAGCCGAAGAACCAGCCGCCGAGAAACCGGCTGCTGGAGAAGCGGCCCCTGCCGCCAGCCCAACCGCTGCCGCTGAAAAGCCCGCGCCCGCTGCTAGCAGCGGACCCGCCGCGAGCAGCGATCCTGCTGCCAGGCCTGCCCCGGCGGGGCAAGCCGCAAGCCCTGCGCCGGATGCGAGCAGCGAGGCCGCCCCCCCGGCGGCGGATGCCGCCCCCAGCCCGATTGATGGAAAACCGGCAGCCAGCAGCGCGCCAGTAAGCGAGGGCGCACCGCCCGCCAAAGCAGAAGCGGTGAAGGCCCCACAGGGAGCGAAGGCGACCAAGCCTGCCAGCAGCCCGCCTGCCGCCGACTCTGGCGGCGAGCGGCCCCCGGCCAGCGCCGGAAAGCAAGAACAAGAAGATAAAAAGGACCCGGCGGAGAAGCCAACGGAAGGATCGAGCTAGCCCGGCGGTGGCGCGCAGCGTGGCAAGCAGCGAGAGGAGAGCAGGACAATGAGCAGCGTTCTAGGCCGTATCTTCGGCGGGAGGCAGAAACCGAGCAGCGCGGTTGCCAAGGAGCGGCTTCAACTCGTCCTGGTGCATGACCGCAGCAACCTCTCGCCGGAGCAGGTGCAGGCCATGAAGGACGAGATACTTGAGGTGATCGCGCGCTATGTGGACTTTGACCGCGATGCGGTGACGATCCGGCTGGCCAACCAGGATCGGGAGAGCATGCTGCTGGCCGAGATCCCCATCCAGCCGGGCGCACCGCGGCGGCGGCGGCCCTCCCCGGCTGCATCCGCATCCATTGGCGACGCGCGCTGATTGGCTGGCGCTACCCGGCGGTAAACTCCGTGTAAGGCCCCCGCGCTGGCAAGAGTTGGGGGCAGCCCTCGTCTCAACTGAGGATCACATCCCCGGCAGCTGACCGGATGACGACCTCGACCTGCGCTGCCGCCGTGTCGTAATCGGCGGTCACGTAGCGGTGCGTGCCGAGGGCCATCAGCCGCTCGTTCTCCACGGCGACGCTTGCCAACCTGCCCTGCCTGAGCGTGATCTGCGCGCCCACGCCAGGTGGGATGGCCAGCTCGATCTCCCCCGCAGCCGCCCACAGGTCCATCCGCGTGTAGCCGCGCAGCGGGCAGGTGATCACGATGCGGCCCAGCAGCGTGCGTACCCGCACGGTCTCCAGACGCAAATCGCGCAGGTCGAAGCGCAGGTCGCCCAGCGAGCTGCGCGCGTCCACGTCCCACAGCACGTTGCCCGCCAGCGCTGCCTGCCAGCGGGCGAGGTTCGGCAGCAGTGAATTCTTGAGGCCCAGCGTGGCGACGCCCTCCTCCGCCCGGAAAGCAGGCTTGCCGAAGGGGCCAAAACACAGCGCCGCTATGCGGTCGCTCTCTCCAGCCTCCAGGTTCAGGTCGGCCAGCCCGGCGGCCACCTCCAGATGGCCGCGCACCACCTGCCCGCGCGCCGTGAATGCGCGCGGCTCTGGCCCGGCGACGAGGTCGCCGCCCAGCAGGATGTTCAGCCCAAGCGCGGCCAGCCCGCCGCCAACCAGCAGGCCGGGCAATGCCGGGCCTGCGGCCATGAAGTCGAGCGCCACCCCGGCGGCGATGAGCGCCAGCCCGGCCCAGCACAGGATGATCTGGATGCGGCGCAGGGAGTTGTTCTGCATCGTGCGGTCGGCCATGTGCCATCCGGCAAGGTTTCAACGTGAAGGTTGCCCGGCCCAAGTATAGGGCATCGCGTGCGGGCAGGCGAGTCGAACTCACCTACATGCGCCTCTGACAAACAATGGCGCGTCTTCTGAAAATCACCTGAGATCACCTGGGCCCCTTGACTCTCACGTTACGTGATGGTTTATCATTCGTGGTGAATGAGGGAGTAAGTCAGGTGTACACCGTCAAGCAGCTATCCGATCTGGCAGGGGTTAGCATCCGCACCCTGCACTACTATGACGAGATTGGGCTTCTTAAGCCATCTTCGTTGGGCGAGAATGGCTATCGCTATTACGAGGAAGAGGCCCTGCTCAGGCTCCAGCAGATACTTTTCTTCCGGGAAATGGACCTCGGTCTGCGGCAGATCAAGCAGATCATGGACAGCCCGGAGTTCGATCTGGTATCTGCGCTGCGCGCGCACCGGCACGCGCTGGAGGAGCGGATCGAGCGGCTGCGCAACCTCATCACCACGGTCGACAGCACTATCATGCATTTAGCTGGAGAAGTTGAAATGGGCAAGAAACAGATCTTCGCTGGATTCAGCGAGGAGAAGCAGGAGCAGTACCAGCAGGAAGCCATCGAGCGCTACGGCGAAGAAACCGTGATGCAGTCGGTCAGGCGCTGGAACAGCTACACACCGCAGCAGCAGGAGGACATCAAGGCGGAAGGCGGCGCGATCTACACCGACCTGGCGGCGGCGGTCGGCAAGGGGCCGGAGAGCGACGAGGTGCAGCGGATTCTCGTCCGGTGGCACGAGCACCTTCGCCACTTCTACGAGCCTGATCCGCAATACTTGCGGGGGCTTGGTCATCTCTACAACCAGCACCCGGACTTCATCGCCAACTTCCAGGCGCTGCATCCGGACCTGCCGGAGTTTCTGGAGAAGGCGATCGGGCACTACTGCGACAACCTCGCCGGTGACGCCTAAGCGGTCGCAGCGGACAGCGCTGCGCCGGGATAACGACAGAGGCGGTTGCCAGTACGCTGGCCGCCGCCTCTGTGGGTTCGATCTGGTTCGCATCTGGCGGGCGGGAAGCCCGGCCCGCGACCTTACCCTTCGTCCGGCTCCGGGGTTGGGGTAGGCGTCAGCACTGGCGGGTCTTCCACAAAGCTGAGCACCCCTTCGAGCATGTAGGCCGGGATCAGGTAGACTTCGTCCGCTGTGCCGACGCGCTCCGTCAGCCGCACGTAGAAGCCCGAACCAGTCGGGTTGGGCGAACCGACATAGAGCGTGTGCTCGCCGCCGCCCGTCACGCGGAACTTGACCGTGTACCGGGCGCTGTCCAGACCGTATGGGGCCAGCGTCTCAACCTCGGCCAGCACGCGGGCCGGGCTGACGCCGGGCAGCAGAAACGCCGCCTCCATGATGCGCCCGCCATCTGCGCCAAGCGAGACGTCCACGTCCTCCGGGGCCTCGTCCACCGTCCAGGTTGCGCCGTCCTCAGTCGAAGCGGCGAAGACCACCCCGGTTTCATTGTCGGTGACCTGGATGGCGATCACCGACTCAGGGGCATCCTCCGGGAAGAGCGGGCCAAGCGGCGTAGGGAACGCCTCAGCATCCCCTTCCGCACCCCCGCCGCTCAGGTCAGCCTGGGTTAGCAATACGACCAGGCCGACCGCCAGCACCAGGAAAATTCCCCCGGCGATCAGGCGTCCTTGTAGCTTCATCGCAGCCCCTCCCGGCTAGCGGCGGCGCCGCCGCGTGAGCCAGACGCCGCCTCCGGCGACGACTGCGACAAGCGGCATCAGGCAGGTCAGGCTGATGCCGACCAGCCCCAGCCCAACGGGTGTGAAGGGCCGTTCCATCTGCCGCTGGTCAAAGAAGGGCGGCGGCAGCTCGACGGCGTCATCACCCTCAGCCAGCCAGTTCGCCATGTTGATGAACAGCTCGGCGTTGCCATAGGCTGCGTAGCGCAGCGCGTCGTTAGAAGGGAAGTCGGCGTCACCGGTCACCACCAGGCGGGCCTGCGTGTCACGGTTGGCGGCGCTCATCGCCAGCGCCCTGGGGCCGGGGATATCGTCCCCGGTGAACTCCAGCGTGCCGGTGATGAACGGGTTGCTCGTCTCGCCCCAGGAGGGCATCTGCCCTTCCAGCAGCGAGGTGGTGAAGAGCACCGTCTGGACGACATTCTCCGGCGCATCCTGCACAACGTCGAGGCTGCGCGCCAGCGTGAAGAACGTGCGGCGGCGGCTCTCAAGCAGTGAGGCAGTGATGGACGACACATTGTTGTAGCCGGTCGAGATCACGGGTGTAAACTCGTCGAACTCGTTGGCCGTGAGCAGGTCAACCACGATGTCGTCGTTGAGGCGGATGCCCCACTCCGTCTCCAGGTAGGTGAGCAGCGGGTCGCCTGCCGTGTGGCCGCTGAGCACCTGGCGCGATGCGCCGTCCGCCACGTTCCACAGGCGCGCTGTGCCGTCACGCCCGGCGCTGGCAAGCAGGCGGCCATCGGGCGAGAAGGCCGCATCCCACACGATCTCCGGGTGGCCCTCGATCACCACATCATCCGCCGTCGAAGCTCCGGCGTCGGGCGCGCGCAGGTGGATCGTGCCGTCGCCGAGCGCGTAGGCTACCGTCCCGTCCGGCGCAACGGCGACCACTGTCACGCCGCTCTCTGCGTAGAGCGGTGACGTGCTGCCCTGGCCTGTTGCCACGTCCAGCGTGCCGACGCTGCCATCGACGCTCGCGCTGCGCAGCGTCTCGCCATCCGGCGTGAAGGCGATGCTCAGCACGGCGTTGGTGTGCAGCCGTTCGCTGACGAGCAGCTCGCCGCTGGCCGCGTCCCAGATGTAGATCGGGCCGCTGGCGGCAGCGGCAGTGCCGCCGCTTGCCGCGATGCGCGAGCCATCCGGCGAGAAGGCCAGCGCGCGCAGCGGGACGGGCGCAGCGGTCGGCGAGTAGCTGACCGGCTCGCCGCTGGCCGCGTCCCATACGTTCAGCGCCTGGTTCTCACCGACAGAGGCGATCAGGCGGCCATCCGGCGAGAACTCGACGCGCACGACCAGCGCGGTTTCGCCTTCAAGCTGGCTGATCTGGGCGCCGCTTTCCGCGTCCCACAGGCGCACCGTGTTGTCACGCCCGGCAGAAACCAGCCGCCTGCCATCCGGCGAGAAAGCCACGTCGATCACGTCGCTGGTATGGCCGCGCAGCACGCCTGTCTCCTGCCCGCTCGCGGCGTCCCACACGCGGATCGTGCCGTCTGCGCCCGCCGTCGCCAGCCGCGTACCGTCTCCGCTGAAGGAAAGGCCGAGCACGCCGTTACCCAACGAGCCGCCGCCCGTGCCAGGGTCGGTCAGCAGGAAGAGCGAACCGCCGTCGTCGAGGTATGCCTTGAGCGCCTCGACCTCCAGCGCGGCAAACTGCGCGGTCGGCCCGGCGACGATGACCAGCGCGGCATCCTCCGGAACGCTGCCCGTTTCGAGCAGGTCGAGCGGGTCAACGCTGAAATTGGCGTTGAGCAGCTCCTGCCTGATCTGCGAGTAAGCGATCCCCTCGAACCCGTCGACGTCGCGCTCGCCGTGCCCGGTGGTGACGTACGCCCTGCGCCGCTCACCGATCATGACGCGCGTCAGCGCGCCGGTGAGGTCGCGCTCCGAGATGGCGGAGGCCTGCGCGGTACGGTCGCCCTGCTCGAACACCAGCACATCGGTGCGCGTCAGCTCATACTGGCGTGCCAGCGCCGGGTTGCGGTCGGGATCGACGAATTCGTAGGTGAGCATGCCGTTGCTGTAGCGCCGGTACTGCTGGAGCCAGGTTTCGGCCTCCGGGCGTTGGATGGATTCGGCGGCGTAGAATCCGATGACGTGTACCGGCTCTTCGAGATTCTGGGTAACGTCGATGCTGGCCTGGCTCAGCGTGTATTTGCGCGCTTCGGTCACGTCGATGGGCGCGATGTTGGCCGCCCGGATGACGGCGTACAGCGCCACAACGAACGCCACGAAGAACAGGCTCAGCAGCGCGGTCGTCAGGCCGTACTGCCCGCTGCGCCCGGTGAGCGCCTTGGAGACGGCCCCTGGATCGACCATTACCGCGCCCGCCAGCCCTGCGACGCCCACGCCCAGCGCGATGTAGCTGACCGTGGTGAACTGGTTCTGCGGGGTGACGATCAGAGCAACGATCGCCACCAGCAGCCCCACCAGCCCGATGCCGAGGAGCAGCCAGCGCAGCAGGCTGCGGCTGACCTGGATGGTCTTCAGCTCATTCATGCGTTCCACCTCCTCATGCTGAGCGACTGGGTGGCCAGGAAGAGGAAAATGAGGATCATCCCGACGAAGTAGGCAATGTCAACCGGGTCGATCAGCGCCCGGCCGGTGAGATTCTGGTAATGGCCGCTCAACGAGAGCTGGCGCAGGATTTCTGCAACCGTCGGGTTGGTGAATGCCTGGGTGATCGCCGACGACACCTGCAGGAAGACCAGGATGCCCATTGTGATCATGAAGGACACCAACTGGTACTGCGTCAGCGACGAAGCAAATACCCCGACGGCCAGCGTTGCGCCGCCCATCAGCCACAGCCCCAGGTAACCGGTCAGCATCATGCCCTGGTCGGGGTTGCCACGCGAGACCAGGATGAAGGGATAAGCGACGGTGAGCAGCACGAAAATGCTGAACACCGCCCATACCGCCAGCCACTTGCCGACGACGATCTCCCAATCACGGATGGGTGCGGTGAACAGCAGCTCATGTGTGCCCGCCCGCAGTTCCTCCGCGATCACGCGCATCGTCAGCGCCGGGGCGATGAAGATCATCAGGAACACCATCGGCGAGAACATGCCCATCAGGCTCGGCTCGCCGAAGCCCTGGTTGATCCAGTTCAGGGAGAGCGAGAAGAACCCGCCTGCCAGGAACAGCCAGATCGCCCCGATCAGGTAGACGATGGGCGAGACGAAGTACATGGTGAACTCTTGCCGGAAGATGATCCAAAGCGTCCGGAGCGAGCGCCCTATCTCTTGCATGGTCTACTCCTCCTCTCCGCCTGTCTGGGCGAGCTCGTCGGTGGTCAGTTGCAGGAAGATGTCTTCGAGGGACATATCCAGCGGGCGCAGTTCCAGCAGGTCCCAGCCCCGCCCGACGACGGTCGAGGCGACCAGCGGGCGCGCGTCCACCTCCTCGGCAGAGACGATCTCCACGCCGCGCTCGGTGGCGAGGGCATCGACCACACCCGGCAGGCCGCGCACTGCCTCGATCACCTCCTGCTCGGCAGAGTTGCCGACGCGCAGCAGGAAGCGCGACGAGCCTTGCAGCCGCGCTGAGAGGGTCTCCGGGGTGTCTTCGGCGATGATGTGCCCGTCGTGGATGATCAGCACGCGCGTGCAGGTCTGTTCGACCTCAGAAAGGATGTGCGTGCTGAGCAGCACGGTGCGCTGCGCGCCGACGTGCCGGATCAGGTCGCGCACCTCGCGCACCTGGCCGGGGTCGAGGCCGATGGTCGGCTCGTCGAGGATCAGCACTTCCGGCTCGTGGACGAGCGCCCGCGCCAGGCCGACACGCTGGCGCATACCCTTTGACAGGCTGGCGATCATGCTGTCTGCCCGGTCGATCATGTCCACCTGCTCAAGCACCTGGTCAACCCGGTCGGCGCGGGCCGGGCCGCGCATCCCGTGCAGGCTGGCCATGTAATCGACGTACTGCCAGACGGTCATCTCTTTGTAGAGGGGCACGGTTTCCGGCAGGTAGCCTACCCGCCTGCGGGCCTCGATGGCCTGCTCCATGATGTCGAACCCGGCAATCGAGGCGGTGCCCTCGTTGGCTGGCATGTAGCCGGTCAGAATACGCATTGTGGTCGTCTTGCCCGCGCCGTTCGGCCCCAGGAAGCCCACCACCTCCCCGGCGTCGATGTAGAAAGAAAGATTGTCGATGGCCTTGAAGTCGCCGTAGGTCTTTGTCAGACCTTCAACCTGTATCATATGACGGCCTCCCCTGAAAGCGTTGAGGACAGATCAGGCAAGCCCTGCGTCCTTCCCATGTATCGCAACTGCCACGCACCTGCGGATCGAGGGGGATGCGGCACGCCCCTCAGACATAAAAAAACGCCCCTTGCCACCGGAAACCCTGCTATCCAGCCAGAGCATCTTTGGTGGGCTATGCGGCGCGCGATTGTCTGTCTGCAACACGGGGGTGATGATACATCCGCCCCCGTGCGGTTGTCAAGGCGCATTTTCCCGTCGGGCGCACGAACGACTTGACAGGCGGCACGGCCCGAATGAGGCTGGCGAGCCACTAGAGCGTGTTATGAACTTGCCAGCGGAATTCCCCCTCATCCCGGCGAGCTTCGCGGCGAGCTTCGCTCGCTTTCCCTTCTCCCACG
>JAANMT010003824.1_pt1 | contig 10155 bp, 7 predicted proteins | sample 7279711 | NCBI WGS metagenome assembly JAANMT01 (sample SAMN14094538, study PRJNA606508) | bioreactor metagenome | isolation source: A lab-scale SPAN reactor treating ammonium-rich wastewater day 1 | place: Ireland: Galway | collected 2017-01-16 | reverse complement strand
CGATGCCCTTCTGGCGAAGCTGCCTTTCGACGATGCTCTCGCCCTTACGGCGGTCAGCCTCAGCCCTCTCCCGCTCGGTCGCGCTCTCAGGCAAAGTGACGGCTCGGGCAACCCGCTGCGACGATGGCGCTACGCGGACGGCGTACCAGTTCTCGTCCTTGCGGCCGGCCAGCGTCAGGACGTTCCAGTCGACGATGATGGCAGTGCGCGTGACAGTTTCCGTCGTCACCCGGCAAACGTCCTGCTTCTCCTGCACTGCCGAAAGTATGCGCGCGCCATCAATGCCGGCGGCGCGAATGCTTGCCATGGAGCGGTCCTTGGTGAAGCCATCTTCGATCATCCGCCAGCCCGACATACTATCCGGTGCAACGATGGCATATCCGGCCGCAGCCTCAGAGCCGGTCACGGTTTCAGCGATGGTCCGCATCAGGCTGCGCCCTCCGGACCGTCGTCCTCGATGTAGCAAAGCCAACCGATCTTGGGCGTGTGGTACTCCCAGACATCGGCGATGCGAGCGGCGATCTGGTTGGTCTTGCCTGCCCACGCACCGGTGGCTGCGGCAGGAATGAGGTAGCGGTCGCCGTTGGCGGGGCTGGCGGGCGGTGTGGTCAGGTCACGGTCTTTCACGGACAGACCCACCACTGCGCCCAAGCGCTTGAGGTTGGCGTCCATACCGGTGTCCCAGCCACTCTCGCCGAGCGTCCAGCCGTAGTTGAGTCCCAAGTTCGGGTCAGTGATTGCGGGCATTAGATGCCTCCGTAGTATTTGTCGTAGGAAAGTCCGTAGCCGGCGCGCTCGAACGCGATCGAGTGTTTCTGCAGGCTGATCACGCCTGAGCGGTTGGACTCGAGCTCGATGCGCAGCGCGGCGTTGGGGCGGCCAAGGCCGGAGTCGGCGGTGTCGTCGGCCAGGCCGAGGCGGTCGACGGTGTCCAGCAGCCGGCCGAGCCAATGATCGACCATGGTCGCCTCGGCCGAGTACATGGCGTCCAAGTGCCGCGTCTCGGCGGCGGTCAGGAACCGGTCGGCGTGGCGGTAGAGCGGGTAGTCGGCGCGGTTGCCGCGAAACTCCGGATCGGCGTAGAGATCGAGGTACCAGGCCGGCGCGTCCCACGGCTCGTGGGGGTCGAAGGTATCGACGTACAGGAAGAACGGCGACCGCTGCCGGTTGCGCTCCAGCCAGTCCATCGCCAGGCTCATGGTCCGCGGCGCGAAGCGGTCGCGCTCCAGCTCCCATCGGGTCCGGGTGCGGTAGTGGCCCTCCCGCATCCTGGCCGGGTTGCGCAGCGTCTCCTCGGCCGCCGGCAGAGGGACCTGATCGGCCGGCGGGTCGAGGTGGATGACGTCGGTCTCCTGACCGCGCACCCAATGGTAGCTGTGGAACCCGCGCTGGTAGTAGAACCCGTGGGCAATGATGTGCGGCGTGTCGATGATCATCTGGGTCAGGTACCCGTGGTCGCTCAGAACCTGAGCCAACACCGGCCACTCGCGCGGCAACGGACCCCAGCCCAGCTCGGGGTAGACCGCCTTCCCGGCGAACATGTCCGCCCGCGTGGGCACGGTGGGAAAGGTCGCTTCGTAGGCTCGGTCGAAGACCGTCGCCCGCTGCGCGAAGGCGTCCAGGCAGGGCGTCCGGCAGACCTGGGACCCGTACGCGCCGACGTGGTCGGGGCGGAACGAATCGGTCATGATCACCAGCACGTTCATGATCAGCTCCTACCCGGCGGGTCCATCGCCGAAGTCCGGGACCTCCCTCAGGACGCCCCCGGCCAGGGCCGATTGGTGGGCCACCAGGCCGGGCGCCAGGTACCGCGCCGCGGCCCAGACGTGATTGGGCGGGTGGCGACGGGTGACGCAGGCAGTGACGAAGTCGTGCACCAGGAACTGGTGCGACCCGTTGTGCCCGTTGCCGAGGCCGACGAACTCGCGCGGCAGGCGATCGACCGGGTGGACCCGCGACACGCCGTGGTGAGTCCCGTCCGAGCCGGTCACCGCCGTCATCAGGCCCGGGTCGGCCGGCAGGTTGCGGCACGACAGCAGGTCGGTCAGGTCCTCGCAGGCGGCGCGGTCCTTGGTGATCCATGACTGCGACCCGACCTGCTCCTCATACCCGGCCTCGGTGCCGTACAGCCTCATGCCCACCGTGCCGGGGTGGCCGATGCGCCGGAACTCGCTGATCCGGGCCATGCTGCCGTCGGACATGCGGCACAGCATGGTCTCGTTGCTGAACGGGTTGCGCCAGACGTTGTCCGGCCGGGCGTAGAGGTTGTCCGGGTGCCGGTCGACAAAGCCCATCCCGCTGACGTGCGTGGCGTGGGCGCCGGTGACCGAGACGATCAGACTGGTCGAGTGGGTGGGGTAGAACATCGGCGGCATGCCGTAGTACTTCTCCCACTCCGCCCCATGCCGCCACTTCGCCACGTCGTACATGCCGTGCACGTAGTCGTGGTAGTACTCCCCCTCGCCGTAAACGACGTGTCCGAAATCACCGGCGGCGTAGCGGTTGCGGCAGTAGATGGCGCAGGGGTAGTAATAGCTGGTCTCGCCGATCATGTAGATCTGACCGGTCTCCTCGACGGCCGTGACCAACTCGGCGATCTCGTCCAGCGTGATGGCCGAGGGCACGGCCGAGTAGACGGCCTTCCCCGCGCGCAGCGCCTGCACCGCCTGCGGCCCGTGAAGATGGTGCTGGGTGATGATCGCCACCGCGTCCAGGTCAAGGCCGCACAACTCGTCCAGCGACCCACACCGGTCGGCGATGCCGAACTGGTCGCACTTCGTCGCCAGCTTGTCCGCGTCCAGGTCGCACAGGACCACCTGCTCGACTTCGGGGTGGTGCTTGAACAGGGGAATGAACCGCTCCGCGAACGCCCCCACGCCGCACACGCCGATGCGGATACCCATCGCCCTCTCCCGCCGCGGCAAGGCAGCCCGCCGCGGTTCAGGCCGGCTATTCCGCGGACCCGCCGCGCCTCCTCGGGCGAGTCTTGCCTCAGCCCCCTGGAGAGGACCCGAGCCAAGAAGCTCTGCTCAGACCGGCCCGTCTGCCGGCCACACCACCGGGAACCGCTCACCCGCCACCGGCTCGCCGTCACTGCTGGTGATCCACGGCTTCATCACGTGCTCGCCGGAGGCCACGAACGGCGTGGCGGCGTCCATGTAGTGCAACGCGATCGCCCGCCGTGGGCGGTCGGAGCGGTTCCCGTGGCTGGCGTGCCAGGTCAGGCAATGGTGGAACGACACGCTGCCGCACGGCACCGGCCAGAGCTGCACCGCGAAGCGGTCGCCGTCCGGCGGGGTCCAGCCTTCACCGATGTGGTCGAAGCCAGGCACCGTGTGGAGATAGTCGTGCCAGCGCCGGCCCCACCGGTGCGAACCGGGGACCATGCTCAGGCAGCCGTTGGACTCATCGGCCTCGTCGAGCGGGATCCAGGCGCTGACCATGCTGTCGGCGCCGAGCACCGCCCAGAAGGGGGCGTCCTGGTGCCAGCCGTTGACCCCGCCGTGGCGCGGCGGCTTGTACTGAATCTGGTCATGCCACAGCCGCACGCGCGGCGCGCCGATCAGTTGCGCGGCCATCGCGACCAGCCGGGGATGGCGCACCAGGCGCATGAAGGCGTCGCTGGCGTCGCAGATGTTGACCACCTGCCACACCGGATGGTCCGCCTCGCCGCTGAGGTTGCTCAGCCGCACCGGGGCTCGCGCGGAGGTGCCGGCGATCACCTCGTCCAGGTCGTCGCGCAACTCCTGGACCTCGTCCGCGCTGAGCAGCGGCCCGCCGATCAAGCATCCGGCGCGTCGGAACTCGTCAACCTGCTCGGGGGACAACATGATCTCTTCCCGCTCTGCCGCGCGCATTCTGAGGCCGTGGCAGCGCGCCGTCAGGTCACCGCTCGCGTGGCAGCCAGAAGGCGTTCTCGCACCGCTGGAAGCCGATGTGGGGATAGTACGTCATGGCGCCGGGAGCCGAGATAAGGAGCGTCAGGCACTCCGGCCCGGTGCGCTCTCTGGTCAGGCGGATCAGTTCGCGTCCGAGGCCGCCGCCCTGGTAATCGGGATCCACCGCCAGGTCGGCGAGGTAGGCGACGTGAGCGAAATCGGTGAGCGTGCGCGCCACGCCGACCAGCCGCTCGCCGTCGAGGGCGCAGAGCATGAGCTGGGCGTGGTCGATGAGCTTCTGCATGCGCGGCAGATCGTCGGTCGGCCGGCGGAGTCCGGCGCGATCGTACAGCGCGGCCAGCTCGGCGGCGGCGGGGCGGTCCCAGACATAACGGATCGGCACGTCGGCGCTCCCGGAGCGAGATGCCCATGGTACCTCGGAGACCCTCGCGCGTCAGCCCCGGATGCCCATCGCGTTCTCCCGCCGCCGGCTACTCGATGGTCCCTCGGACCCACACGCCGTGGACCACCGCCACGTCCCGATCGAGCGCGCTGGCGCAACGGACCCGCACCCAGCAGCGCGCCTTACCCTTGACCAGCCCGGTCAGGTCGAACGGTTCGTCCCAGGAGGTCGCGCGGTCGGTCGCCAGCGCCTGCCAGGTCTGACCGTCCAGCGAGACCTCGACCGCGTTGGTCACGCCTTCGTGGACACTGGCGTACCAGCTCACCCGCAGCTCCCGCCAGACATGGCCCGGCGCCGCGCCCAGCTCGTAGGTGATGGAGCCTTGTCGGCGCGGATGCAGGCACAGCCCCCAGGTGCCGTCGTAGAAGCCATCCACCGCTCCGTGCAGCCGGGCGTTGCCGCCGGTGTTGAAGGCGTCGCGGTAGCTCACCTCGCCGGGCGGCAGCGCGGCCAGATCGAGCTGGTAGGCCGCCAACTGCTTCTCGGCGCGCGCCCGGAACAGGTCCAGGTCGCGGTCGGCGAAGGCGTGGGTGCCCTTCAGCGCGGCGAACCCGTCGACGTAGGCCGACCACGCCTGGCGGGCGGCCTGACGCGTCTCCTGGTCGGGCTTGCGGCGGAACGCCTGGTGCGCGTCCATGGCCTCCAGATGCCGTTCCGTGTAGGCCCAGCCCAGCTCGACGAAGGCGATCCGCGCGGTCACGGTAGGATCGCCTGCCGCGGCCTTCTTGGCGGCCTCCAGCTTGGCCCGGCAGGAGTCACGAAGCGCCTTCGGGTAGAGGGCGTAGAGGTCGAACTCGTTGCCGCTCAGGTATCGGTCCGGCCCGCCGGAGGTTTCCAAGGCCAGGTAGAACTCCCGCATCGGCTGCCGTGCCGGGCCGTAGAAGAGGCGGAAGAACTCCTCCAACATGGCCGGCACGTCGGTGGTGTGGTCCCACCACAGGCGGCTGAAGGCGTAGTACAGCAGATGGTTGGTCGACCAGCGCTGCTGATTCTCCGAGTAGAACCCGTGCACCTTGTTGGCGTGGTAGTAGGGCACCTCTCCGCCCAGCCGGTAGAGCGTCACCGGCAGCGCCTCCAGCCAGTTGTAGAAGCCGAAGTACTCGTAGATTCCGCGCACCGTGGCCAGTTCGGTCCAGGCGTCGAAGTTGCGCTTGAACTTCTCCTGCGGCCCGCCGGGACGGAGAAAGCTGGCGCCGTAGTTGTAGCAGTAGTTGGTCTGCTCGCAGTGCAGGTTGGCCGCGGGCTTGATCCAGTTGGGCGGGTTGGCCGCGCCGGCGTAGACGTAGGTGTGGAGCAGCGCCTTCGAGTGGACCGCCGCCGCCGCCTCGGCGATGGGATTGAGCGCCCAGAGCAGGATGTCGGCGTGAGTCGTGGGGTCGCGGTCGTCGAGCTGACGGCACTCGGGGCACTGGCACCAGTCGTCGCCGTCGTTCTGGGTCAGGTCGACGAACAGAATGTCGGGGTTCTCGGCCATCTTCCGGGCGCCGTCCAAGGCGAACTCGCGCAGCCGCCGCAGGACTTCGGGGTTGGTCAGGCACAACTGCCCGTTGCGGATCCGCTTGCCCTTGACCAGGGCGAAGTACTCGGGATGCTGGTCGAACCAGGTCGCGGCCGGAATGATGTGCTGCCAGTTGTGGCCCGAGCCGACTTTGGTCAGGGTCCCGCCGCGCCGCGGCACGAACTCCGGGTCGTCGGGCGGGGAGTGGAGCCAGAAGTTCTGGTGGCTCTTGACCAGCCAGTCGATCACCTCTCGGTTCCAGGCCGCGTCCGCCGGGCCGTCGCCGCCGCCCATGGCGTGTCGCCGGGCGAACGACGGCTCGAACACGCGGCTGACGTCGGCCACTCTCAGGCGCGCCAGCCTCGGCGTCACCTCGCCCAGCTCGCCCGGCCAGTACCAACGGTAGCCCAGGCTTTCGAGGAAATCGTAGGCACTATAGACCACCCCGCGCGGGCCGCCTCCGAGGACCAGCATCCGGTCGCCGTCGGTCCGGCGGGCCAGGCCCTCGGCGCCCAACGCCTGCTCGGCCGCGGTCAGCGTCAGCCCCAGTTCGCCGGCGGCGACGGTCAGCGCCACCACGATGGCGGGTTGCCCGGCCGGCGGCACGCCTTCTCGGACCGCCAGCTCCGCACCGGTGGCCCGGCCCAGGTACCGGCGCAGCTCCTCGGCGGCGAACCGCTCCGGCGCACCGGCTCCGGCGCGGACGACAATCGCCGTCGTCGGCCGGCCCGGCTCGACGATGGGCACCTCCGCCCGGGCGAGCCCGGCGGTCAGGGCGGCAGCGGTCAGCAAGATGCGTTGCATAGGGCTCCTCACACTGGAGTTTGTCATCGACTCGCCAGCTCTCCCAGGAAGGGCGCCACACCATCTTACGGCAGCAGGCTGAAGACCACCAATCGCGGACCACCCCGCCGGCCGCAAGCCTCCCAGAACCGCCAGCAGCCCCGCGCGAGCCCCGCAGCGCTGACGTCTCCTGCGCCTCTGGGCGAGAAGCTGGCGTCGCGCGCCCTGGACCGGACCGGCTTGGACTCTCGCAGAGACCGGCGTCGGCAAGCCGATGCGACAGAGGCGCGGAGCACGCCGGGGAACCACCGCCCGCCGCCCGGCGCGTTGCCCCCAACAGCCCGTCCCCCTTGCCGTCCGACGGCGGGCCTCGACCCCTTCGACAAGCTCAGGAACCAACTCAGCCACCGTGGGACCACAGGGAGAATCGACGACGGTGGCCTCGGGCCGCCGCTACCCGCTCGCAGCCCGCCGCGGTAGCCGGCCGTCAAGGCTGTTCCGTACGCCGTCATCCGGTTCTCGACATCCAACGTCAGGCGCGTGCCGCTCCAGGTCGTCGGGTTGCCGTTCCCATCGTAGACATACGTTCCCGGGCCGGTCAACTGATTGTCGGCCTTGTACGTCTTCGCGGCGTTCCTGAACGTGGTCGCGTTGCCTGCCCCGTCGAACGCGTTGGCGTTGCTGAAGCCACCGTTCCGGTCGCTGTCCTTCGGAACCAACTGCCGCCTGTGATCGCAGCGTAGTCCACTTGGCCCTGCAAGCTGGTGGCGCCTGGGATGCTGGAGGTGACCGTGGACAGGTCGCCCTTCTTTCCGAGAGTGTCAAGAGCCAAAGCGGCACGGCGGGCACCGATCGCTACGGCGGCTGCTTGTTGGGACCGCTGACGAGTTACCCGCGTTCGACAGTCGTGGCAACAAGTCCGCTCTGCAAGCCGCTTCCTGAGCGCGTTCGCGTGGGATCGCCCGAATCGGGCGTGCGCCTGCAGCATTGTGGCCTCGACTAGGGCGCCAGGTGCGTCGCGGCCGGCCGCTCCTTGACCTGCAAGGCCGCGAAGATCCGCTTCTGGTCAGCGGTTGTGGCCGTCCGCAGCGCCGCTGACCCGTGCTCGCCGGCGAACCGAGCCAGGTGCATCCGGCCCAGACAATGGACGGTCTTCTGCTACGGCTGCATCGCCCGGTCTCCGGCCACCCGGACAACCACCAGCCCCTGCCAGCGCAGCAGTACGTGCGCCCGAATGCGATCCTCCAAGCGGTGGTCCACCGGCCGCAGCCCCAGTCGTTGCTTCAGCGTCCGGAACGCCTCCTCGACATCGGAGAGTCCCTCGTACCCCAGGGCGATGTCTTCCGCCGTCAACGTGTCATCGCTGCAGCGCAGCAGGTACTCATTCTCTCAAGCATGATCGCAGCATTCGTGTGACTTCGGATTCCTGTGTCTGGAGGACCAATCGGCAGCCGGAAAGTGGCTCTGGGAGCGGATTCTTGATCCGACAATAGGCTCGGATGTGCCCACAAGTGTAGAACACCGGTTCGGCCCCATCGGCAAGCTCGGGAACCGGCTCAGGAACCAGGTGAGCCGCCGGGGTGTCGGTGGGCTCGGCATCGGCCAGAGCAGCCCCCGGTGGCCGATTGAGGCGACAGGCAGGCAGTGCCGGTCGGCGGACAAGGGAGTTCGACGAGGACTCCTGTGTGATGCGGCCAACAGCGGCGCCGTGATCGCAGAGGGAGTCTCGTCACCATGATCGATGCTGACCGCCGCCGGAGGATCCTGTCGCGTCCCAAGCCCGAGCCGCCGTGGAAGGGCGAGCCGGCGTTGGGGGGCATCTACGGGGAAGAGGAGATCGAGGCGGTGGCCGCCGCCATCCGTGATTCGATGGACTTCTCCAAGGGTTTCGGCTTCTCGTCGCCGCCCATTGTCGAGTTCGAGCAGGCCTTCGCGGCGCACTGTGGCACCAAGCACGCGGTGGCCGTGAACAGCGCCGGACCCGGGCTGGACATGGCCATGCGCTACCTCGACCTCAAGCCGGGCGATGAGGTGATCGTCCCGTCGTGCAACTACCAGGCCGCGCCGCTGGCGGTCTACGGGGCCGGCGGACAGGTGATCTGGGGCGATGTCGACCCGCGCACCTTCCAGCTCGATCCCAACGATGTCGAGCGCAAGCTCACGCCGCGCACGCGGGCCATCTTCCCGGTCCATATGAACGGCCTGTCGGCGCCGATGGACGACTACTACGCGCTGGCCGAGCGGCATCCGCACCCGGAGCACGGGCCGGTCAAGGTGATCGGCGACGCCGCCCGCGCCTGCGGCGGGGGGTACAAGGGCACCAAGATCGGCAAGCGCGGCCTGATGACGGTGTTCTCGTTCCACACCCAGAAGAACATGTCCACCCTGGGCGAGGGCGGGATGGTCACCACCGACGACGACGAGGTCGAGAGCTGGTGCCGCTCGGCACGCATGTACGGTCCGGCGCGGGAGATCTGGGGCACTTCGAACGTGATGACCAAGCCGCAGGCCGCGGTCGGGCTGGTGCAGCTCGCCAAGCTCGACGGGTTCATCGCCGCCCGCCGCCGGGTGGCCCATCACCGGCACGAGCTGCTGGCCGACGTGCCGGAGCTGACCCTGCCGTTCGAGCCGGACGACTGCGAGCACAGCTTCTACCTCTACTCGTGCCTGGTCAAGAAGGACTGGGCCGGCGAGAAGCGGGACAAGCTGATCGCGCTGATGAACGAGTACCACGTCGGCTGTTGCGTGGCCAACAAGCCGGTCTACGCCAGCCGCAAGCTGCTCCGCGACCACACCCCGGGTCAGTCCACCCCGGTGGCCGAGGAGATCGGCGAGCGCATCCTGTGCGTCTCGATCCACCCGGCCATGACCGAGGAGGACAACGAGTTCATCGCCGCGGCGCTGATCGAGTGTGTCGAGCAGCTCCGCCGGGAAGGGTAGATGCTGAAGCTCGGGATCGTGGGCGCCGGCGGCATGGCCGGCGCCCGCGCCGCCGGGTTTGCCGGGCTGGACGGGGTGGCCGTCACCGCCGTCTACTCGCGCCGGGCCGAACTGGCCGGCAAGCTGGCGGCCCGCGTCGGCGCGACCGTCCACACCGAGCTGTCGGCCTTCCTTGACGCGGTGGACGCGGTGGTGGTGGCCGTCCCGAACCATCTCCACGCCGAGCTGGCCGAGGCCGCGCTGGCGGCCGGGCGACACGTTCTGGTGGAGTACCCGCTGTGCACCGGCCCCGAGCAGGCGCCGGGGCTGCTCGCCGCCGCGCGCACGGCCGACCGGGTCTTGATGGTCGGCAACACCATCGTCCACGAGGCCATGTTCGGCTACCTGCGCGAGCGCGTCGAGCGGCTCGGCACGCTGCTCAGCGCGGCCTCCCGGGTCTCGTTCCACGGCGCGGCGCCGGACGTCTGGTACCTGTCCGCCGAGCGCGTCGGCCCGGTCTTCGCCGCGCTGCACTACCACCATGTGGAGTACGCCCGCGCCTTGCTCGGCGAGGTCACGGCGGTCACCGCGCGAGACGACGCGCCGGGGGCCGG
>JAANMT010003823.1_pt1 | contig 10159 bp, 11 predicted proteins | sample 7279711 | NCBI WGS metagenome assembly JAANMT01 (sample SAMN14094538, study PRJNA606508) | bioreactor metagenome | isolation source: A lab-scale SPAN reactor treating ammonium-rich wastewater day 1 | place: Ireland: Galway | collected 2017-01-16 | reverse complement strand
GCAGAAGCTCTGCATCAAGGACGGCATCCCACTCGTAAACATTGTCCGGAGCCAGCAGCAGGTCGATATCTTGAAAGGGATCGGCGCCACCTACGTCTGCGACAGCAGTTCGACCACCTTCATGGGGGACCTGATCGAGGCGGTTGCCGCCACCGGTGCGACGCTCGCGTTCGACGCCGTAGGCGGGGGCCGCCTCGCCGGGCAGATCCTGGCGGCGATGGAAATCGCGGCGAACCGGACCGCGAGCGAATACAGCCGGTACGGTTCGACCACGCACAAGCAGGTGTATATCTACGGCGGGCTCGACCCGGGCCCCACCGAATTCAACCGGGCGTTCGGGACGGCGTGGGGCATCGGTGGCTGGCTGCTCACGCCGTTTCTCCAGAAGGCCGGCCCCGAAGCCGCACAGGCGATGCGGGAGCGGGTAGCGTCGGAAATCACCACCACATTTGCCAGCCACTACACGAAGGTCGTCTCGCTACGCGAAGCGCTGCAGCTCGAGCACATCGCGGCCTACGGGAGGCGGGCCACCGGCGAGAAGTACCTGATCAGCCCAAACAAAGGCATCGCCCGCGGCTGACCGCGCCAAATCCCATTAGGATCGCGGCATATACCGGGAGGTGAACGATGGCATACCTGGACCGCGACGGCGTGCGGATCTACTACGACGTACAGGGGAACGGCCCGGCCGTGCTGCTCAGCCACGGCTATAGTGCGACTGCCCAGATGTGGACAAAGCAGGTCGAAGCCCTGAAGGACCGCCACCGGGTGATTACCTGGGACATGCGCGGGCACGGCCAGTCGGACAGCCCGGATGACCAGGCGCACTACTCCGAGGAGGCGACCTGCGGCGACATGGCCGGGATCCTGCGGGAACTCGGGATCGAGAGGGCGATCGTGGGCGGGCTCTCGCTCGGGGGCTACATGTCGCTGGCGTTCAACGTGCGTTACCCGGAGATGGTCAGCGCGCTCATGCTGTTCGACACAGGCCCGGGGTACAAGAACCCGGTCGGCCGGGAGGGGTGGAACAAGACCGCCGAAGCCCGCGCCGTGGCCTTCGAGACGAAGGGGCTGGAGTCGCTGGGGCGGGGCGCTGAGGTGCGTGTCGCGCAGCACCGATCCGCGGCCGGACTGGCGAAAGCGGCGAGGGGCATGCTCGCCCAGTTCGACTCGCGAATCATCGAGTCACTCGAACACATCAGCGTGCCGACGCTGGTGCTGGTGGGGGCGAAGGACGAGCCGTTCCTGGGCGCGACGGAGTACATGCTGAAAAAGATCCCGGGGGCGCAGCGGGCCGTTATCGCCGATGCCGGCCACGCCGCCAACATCGACCAGCCGGAGGCATTCAACGCTGCCGTCAAGGCGTTCCTGGCCGATCTTTAGCTGGCCTGATGGGGCCATGGGCCGTCCCACATATCGGGCGGCCCATGGTATGCTCTAGGTACATCGACCCCCTTGTGAGGGTTTTCACTTGACTTATTCGATCGTTGAAACGTGCATCGGATGCACCGCCTGTACGAAGCGCTGCCCGACAAACGCCATCACCGGCGAGCGGAACCAGCTCCACGTCATCGACCCGACGCTCTGCATCGACTGCGGCGCCTGCGGGATCGTGTGTCCACCGGAGGCGATCCTGGACACCTTCGGCAATGTGTGCCGGGCGGTGAAGAAGCACGAATGGCCAAAGGCGGTGGTCATCGACGAAAAGTGCATCGGTTCGGGCTGCGAGCTGTGCATCAACATCTGCCCGTTCGACGCGCTGAGCCTCCAGCATACCGACAAGATCGACGACTTCTTCGGCGTGAGCACGGTGGACGAGAAGAAGTGCACCGGCTGCCGGTTGTGCGAGGACGTATGCGGCTGGGACGCGATTCACATCTTCCCGCTGAAGCACGAGGTCCTGAAGGACTGGAGCGAACTGACGCCGGAAGAGCAGCGAGTGGTGACTGCCGCGCGAGAGGCACTGCGAGTCACATAGGCGAGCGGTGTGGTGAACTATCGAGAGGGGCGCCGGTTTGGCGCCCCTTTCCATCATGTCTCCAGGGCGTTGATCTTCGCCGCGAGGGCGAGGTCTTTCGGAGTCACGCCGCCGGCGTCGTGGGTGGTGAGAATCACGTCCACACGGTTGAAGACCCACTGGATTTCGGGGTGGTGGTCCAGGACCTCGGCGGTGGCGGCGACCCGGACAACGAAGCCGAGGGCATCGATGTGGGTGGCGAAGACGAAGCGGCGAAAGATGCTCTTTTCGTCCTCGAACATCCAGCCTTCGAGCGAGGTGAGGGCGTGGCTAACCTGGGTGTAGCTCAGCAATTCGTCCATGGCGGACCTCCGGGGTAACGCGCTCTTGCCGGTTCGTAGCGCGTTGCGGGCATAGTATGAGGAGAACTATGACGTGGGAACCGTCCGGGGAGAGACGCGTTTCACGCCGTTGGGTACTCAAGGCGACGGGCCTTGCAGCCGGCGCGGCCGGGCTCGCGGCGCTTGGATGCAACCGAGGCTCGAAAGAGCCCCAGGGTGGCTCGCCGACCCCATCGGCCACCAGCGACCGACAACCGACGCGGACCTCGGAGACTTCCACCCCCACGCCGCCGAGCGGAAAGCACGGGGAAACGTTGCGCTACACCGGCTATGTGCAGCGTGATGGCTTCGCCGACCCGCACCGCACCCAGGCGGGGCCGTTCTACGGGCAGCAGGCGCTGGTGTTCAGCCGGCTGCTTTCCTACGCGGACCAGTCGCAGGGGACGATCGTGACCGACCTGGCGGAGCGGTTACCCGAGATGCCGGACGGCCAGACGCTCGTGTTTCGGCTAAACCCAGACGCACGCTGGCAGGACCTGCCCCCGCTCAACGGACGGGCGGTGACGGCCGAGGATGTGAAGCATTCGATCGAGCGGCAGATGAGCGGCGATACGACGTTCGTGCGGGCGCCCCAGTGGGCTGGCATCGACACGATGGAGGTGAGCGACCCGGGGACGATCACGTTCAAGTTGAAGACTCCGCTGGCGACCATGCAGCACCGGTTCGCGGATGTGAACTCGTTCATCGTGGCCCCGGAATTGAGCGAAGGGAAAGGTCAAATTGGCCTCGACCGGCAGATTGGGAGCGGTCCGTTCCAGTGGGTGGAGTGGAGTGACGAGAAATTTGCGAGCGTGCGCCGGAACCCGGCATGGTTCGGGGGCGACCGCCGCCCGTACCTGGATGGGATGTCGCTGATCCAGCCTGCGACGACGGGGGAGGTGGAGGCAGGGCTCCGGACAAAGGACATCGACCTTGCGTTCGTGAACCGGTCACTCGCCGACAGGCTGAAGCGCTCGTTGCCGGAGCTGGTGGAGAACACGGTAGGCCATTCGCTGTTCTTCGGTGTCCGGTACTCGCTGGTGAACGCGCCGTACAACGACCTGCGGTTCCGGTCGGCGCTGACGATTGCGCTGGACCGGCGCGGAATGATCGACCGGTTCTTCGGCGGAGCGGGGGGCGTGAATCCCTGGATCAGCTGGCCGGTGTCACGCTGGACGCTGCCGGAGAGCGAGCTAACGTCGGTCGCGGGCTACCGGCCAGGCGCGGGAGGCCGGGCAGAGGACCTGCGCGAGGCGAAAGCGCTGCTCGATGCGTTCCTCGCGGAGAAGACACTGCCAGAGGACGGGCTGCCGTTGCTGGTGCTCGACTCAGCCGAAACGGCAACCGGGATGGGGACCGTGATCTCCGAACAGCTCGCGCTCGGGCTGGGGCTGAAGGTTAATGTGGTCCCGGTGGACCTGGCGACGCTCGCGGGGATGTTGCTTTCCGCGGATGCGCCCTTCGCCGCCGGCCCAGATACGGGCTGGATTGACCTGGACGACTGGGTGTACCCGTATTTCCACAGCGCGGGGACGAAGAACAGCTTCCCACTGGTCGACAAGGAACTGGACGTGCTGATCGAGGCACAGCGGATGGAGTTCGACGCGGCCCGGCGCCAGCAGACGGGGTACGAGATCCAGCGAAAGCTGCTAGCGCTGAACGCGGGCGTGAACCTGGTCAGCGAGCGCGTGATGACATTGGGCTGGCCCTACGTAAAGGGCTTCCCGCTGGATACGACGGACGGATACCAGGACCGGCTCGCCAACTGCTGGATCGACCGGTCAGACCCCACCTTCCGCGGGCACTAAACTCAACTGGCGATTCTTACTTCGAACCGGTATCCCGAGCCGCGCACCGTGCGGACGGAGCGGGATGCGGCCGTGCGTTCGAGCTTGCGCCGGATGTTGGAGACGTGGCGGCGCAGGATCTGGAGGTAACGGGCGTTGGCCTCGGTGCCCCAACCCCGTTCGATGATCTCGGCGGCCGAAATGGTGCGGTTCGGTTGTGCCAGGAGGATGGCCAGGATCTCGGTTTCGCGCTCGGTCAGGCCGATTTCGAGGTCGGGAAGGCGGAACACCGATCGGACGGGGTCGAGTTCGAACGGGCCGGCCACGACGAGATCGGCTTCGGCGATGCCGTCCCGCGCCATGGCGAGGATGCGCCGTTGGACCTCGGGGGTATCGAGGCCGCCCCTGACGATGCCATCCATCTCCGGGCGAAACGTGCCGGGGATGGCCATGCCCGGCATGCTCGGGTCAAGCGCGTAGAGGACGGGCACAAGCCTCCATCGGCGATGGGCGTGGAACGCGGAGACAACATCTTGCTGCTCGTCGACGTCCATGCCGCAAAGGACGAGGAGATCGAAGACGCGCGTTGTAGCGACGGCAAGGGGGGGCGCCGGGTCGTTCGCGATTTCGAGGGTGATGTGCTCGGCAAGGATTGCCCGGCCTGCAACCACGTCAGGAGTGCCGGGGGAAATTGCCAGTACCTTGGGCATTGGGGGACTCTCCAGGAGACGCCAGTTCAACGGTGCCTGTGGGGCCCCAGGATCCCCTTCCCCACATCCAACCGCCAATGGATAGGGTAGAGACGGGGGCATAGCCCGGGTAATCAGGGCATTCCCGCGTTGGGTGCCGAGGAACGCCGAGGAGCGGGCCCCAAGACAGCTAGAAACCGCGCTCGACGAGTTTCCTGGCGATCTCCGCGGGGTCGGGGTTGTAGGTGCCGTTCTGTATCTGCTCCCGGAGGGCGCGGACACGTTCGGCGCGGACTTCGCTGGCTTCTTCGACAGCCTCGATTGCACGCGCACGGGCACGCGCCTGGGGCGTGATGCCCGCAGTGTCGGCGCGGTCGCCCCCAGCCGGAGGTGCCACACGCTGGCGTGCACCCGCCAGATCGTAGACGACTCCGGGGGCAGCACCGGTGCCGGATGTCTTCCTCACACCAGCCATAAGTTCCATTCCTCCAGGACGTGCAGGTTCATGCTAGGCATCGTCCTTCGTGTTTTCAATGGTCGTCAGCGTGCCAACAACCACGAGACGGTCGTTCAAGTCACGGGTGCAGGTAATGAGCGTGACCGCCGCGACGCTGTCTGACCTGAGCAGGTGGACGGCATCGGGGGGCACGACGAGCACGCGTTCGACGGTGTAGAGGTAGCGGGCGCCGCCCGAGTAGACCTCGATGGAATCGCCCGGCACAACTGCGTCGAGCGCCGAGAAAGCAGCGAGATTCCGGCGGTCAGCCACCGAGACGTGGCCCGTGATGACCATGTTGCCCGGTTGGCCGGGGAGCGCGGAGTCGATGTGGTGGCCCGCGGCTCGCCAGGCGGTCTCCCAGACAGGGACACCGTCACTCAGGACTACGCCAACTTCGGCAATCGGCACATCGACGCCGGCAGCCGGGATGACGATGCGCGTAGGCAGGCTGCCGCGGGAGATGGACGGATAGACCGCATCGGCCCCGGACCGGGGCGGGAGCGTGCCAGCCATGGTGGTGGCGGGAGAGCCGCCGGGACCGCCCGGGTGTGCGGCAGTCCCGGCCCAGGCGAACGCACCGGCGGCGACGACGCACAGGCCCGCGACGAGCGACGAGCGTGAAAGCCTGAACGGAGCATTCCGGGCCATTGCTTCCTTCTCCGTGACAGCTGCGGCGTTGGCGGTCTGTCCTGCCGTGAGTGTCGGCATCGATGGAGTGATCTTGACCGCCCGATCAGGCGCGGTGCGATGGCCAAACGGTGACAAATCGAGTGTGGGTGAAGGAGTTTACGGAGGTGGCTGTGTGCGGCAACGGAGCGTTTACGCGAAGCGGCTGGAGGCCGCGTAGGCAGCATTCGTGCGGCCCCCGCGCCGGAGGGCAGCCATGCGCCCGGCGGTGTCGTCGAGGACCTCGGTGATGGCGCTCGCGACACGCAGATCGAGGGCGATCAGTTCGTCGAGCGCCTGGCGATCGGCGGGCGGGGCATCCGCTGAGAGCCCGGTAAGCCCCTGGCAGGCTGCTTCATGTTCGCGCCAGAGTTCTTCGAAGGCACCGGTGTCGCCCGCGGTGAGAGCGGCGAGTGCCCGCCGCGCGGATTGCAGGGCGATTTCGAGGTGCTGGCTGGCCATCTAGGCTGCGGCCTCGGCGCCGGTGCGGCCCGGAGCGCGCGACGCCCGGAGCTCGGCCGTCGCTACACGCCACGCCTCGGCGATCGTGGCGATATGCCGCTCCACCTCGGTGAGCTTTTGCATGTCGCCGACGGAAGATTCGATGATGAGGCGAAGGCAGTACGCGTAGAGGGCAGCCAGGTTCTCGCTGAGCTCGCCCCGACTCATATCGAGGGTGGAGCGGAGCTCGCCGATGATGAGGTAGGCGCGGTTGGTCTCGTCGTTGAAGCCCCTGGCGTTCCCATCCTCGTGGTGGAGACGCGCCTTCTTAAGTGCCTTCACGGCGCCGTCGTAGAGCATGGTTGTAAGCGTCACCGGGTCAGCGGTGGTTGCTTCGACAGTGCGGTAGGCGGCATAGGGGTTGCTCGACATGGGCTCGCGTGGCTCCTGGGGGTTGCTCGCTGTAGAGATCGGCTCGCGCCAGCGGCTCGCGCAGTGGGGAGATCCCGCAGGCTATTTCTGGCCGCTGTTGGCGTTCATCTGAGCGGACATTTGTTGAAGCGAGGAGAGGACGCCCTGGGCACGGGCCTGGGCCTGTTCCATTGCGGCGAACTTCTTTCGGAGCACTTCCATCTCCTTCTCGATGCGTTCCTCCATCACCGCGATACGGTCGGCGATGTCCTTGGTGACGGAGGTGTACGAGTCCTGGCGCTTTTGGAGGACGCCGCCGGTACCGGCCTGGTTTTCCGCGTACTGCTTGAGGCGCTGGATGACGCTCTGCGTGGTGGCCGTGACGGTGACGGTGTGGGTACCCGCCTGGAGGACACCAGCGATGCTGAGCGCCATCCCGGGGATCAGACTCGTGTTGGCGCCCCCAGCGAGAACCATGGCCGTCGTCGTCGTCGTTGGGCCGCCATTGGCCGGTGTGAAGTCGGCGGTGAGGTTCCCGGCCCCGTCATCCGTGATGACATACTTCCCGGGAGCGGTTCCCGTGTAGGTCCCCGTCAGGCCGGTGATGGAGCCGGTGCCAGCAGGCTCGAGCGACCCCGTGAGGGTGAGGGCGCTGAGCACTGACTGGACGGCCGTGGGGTCGGCGGCGAGGGCGCTCGCGAACTTCGCTTCATCGAACTGGAGCGTGTTGGTGGTGCCGATGGCGGAGCCCACGGCGCCGAACGAGACACCGAGCTGCGCAAGCGTGGTGTACTGGCCCGGAAGGTTGAGCCCGGGGCCGGTGACAATGCCTCGGAGGTCGGACTTCAGCTGGCGCAGGCTCGCATCGCCGCTGAGGGGACCGGAGGTGTTGTTCGTCTTCGAGCCGTCCGCCTTCGTTACCGTGTCAATCGCCTTCATCACGTTGTTGAACTCGGCCACGAAGTCTTTTACCGCGTTTGCAGCTGCTGCAGTGTCCTGGCTCACGGTGACGGTGACCGGTGAGCCCGAGGTGAGCGAGTTCAAGGTGAGGCTGGTGCCGTTGTAGCCGATGGAGTTGGTGGCGGCACTCTGGGGCGGGCCGCCATCGATGGAGTACTCGGCGTTTTCCCCCGTGGTGGTGGTCGCACCGATGAGCCCGAGCCTGGCGGCCAGGTCGCCCCCGGCGCCATCGTCCGCCACGGTGAGCGAGAGCGCGCCGGTGGCCTTGTTCTGGAGCTTGATGGTGTCGGTCAGCGAGTCGTACTTGGCGGTGACGTTGGCCGTGCTCGCATTGATGCGGTTGATGAGGTCGGTCAAGGAGTCGTTGGCGGCGTTGTAGGCAACTTCGACGCCATTGAGCTTGATGAAGTGGTCGCCCGCGGCCGGAGCGCCGCCGTTGAGCGTCGTCTGGTCGAGCTTTTCCGAGAGGCTGAGCCGCGCTATCGAGGAGGAGGACGAGCGAGTGGCCCCGGACGCGGAGGTGAGTAACCCCGTGGCATTGAGGAAGTTCGAGGTGTCGGCGCCGTTGCCGAAGCTGATGTTGCCCTGGCTGGACGTGACGGTAACAATGCCCGGCCGCCCGTAGATGTCGTTCGTGATGGTGGCCGTGACGCCGATGGCACTGGCGTTGATGTCGGCGAGGGTGTCACTGAGGGACATCTGCTTCGTGAAGGCGGCCGTGCTCGTCCTGGTGGTGGTACCGCCCGCAGCCAGGAGGTTCGTGGCGGAAAGGAAGTTCGACGAATCAGTACCGCTGCCGAGGGTGATGTTGCCCAGGGTGGAGGTGAGAGAGAGCTGGTTGAGCCGCCCGTTTGCGTCGGCCGTGATCGAGGCGGTGACACCTATCCCGGAGGTGTTGATGGCGTTCACGATGTTATCGAGCGACTGGGTCGCAACATCGACGACAATGGCCGCGGAGCCGCCGGTCTCGGTAGCCACGGTGAAGGTGCCGCTGGTGACAGCCATGTCAAAGTTGGCTGCATCAAGCATCGCGGCGCTCTGAACTGCGGCACCGCCAACGGAGAAGGTCTGGGCGCCGCCGGTGGCTGTGGCAATGGTGAAGGTGCCGTTGGTGGGAACGGTGCCGAAGTTTGACTCGCGCATGGACGTGACAGCATCGATACCACCGGAGATGGGCGTGCCCGCGACGCTCGTCGCGCTCGCCAGCTTCGTGACATCAACAGTGAACGAGCCAAGGGTGGAACTCGGCGTAGTCGAGGCGCTGACGGCTGTCCCGGAGGCGACGGCAAGCCTGCCTCCCACGGAGTTCAGGCCGGAGAGCGCGTTGAGTTTGGAGAGGAGATTGCCGACCGTAGACTGGACCGCGGCGAGCGCGCTCTTCCGGGACGATGCCTGGACGCTCTTGAGTTCGAGCCGGGTGACGGCCCGCATGCGGGCCTGGGTCAGCTGGGCGATGACGGACTCTGTATCGAACGATGAGAAGAAGCCACCGATTCGGATAGGGTCGGACATGTATCAGCCCCTGCGCTCGACGAGCAGGCCACCGGCAGCTTCATCGCCGGCCAGGCGCCACAGATCGTCGGCTTTGATGCGGGCAATGACTTCGCCGGTCGCGACATCGCGGACGAGGATCGCGACCATGATCCCGCTGGCATCGACGACGTAGTCCACTTCGCAAGCCTCCGGGACGCGAGAAGGCGCCAACATGGCGACCAGCCTTTCCCGCGCGGATTTCTGGCGCCGTGGCTGTTGCTGGTCCCGGCCACGACGGTCGCGCTGGCCCCAGGCCACGGCCTCGGTTGAGGTGTGGACGGGGTCGATTGCAGCCAGTCTAAGGTCGGCCATGGCGGCAGTTCCCTTCAGGAGACTACCTAATCATCGGGTGTGGAGGCCGGATCTTGAGTGGATGTCGGGAGGCGACGGGAGCTACAGATTGATCAGTGTGGGCAGGTTGTGGATGCGGAGGATGAGTGAGATTTCGCTGCCATGATGCGCTTCATGGGCCATGAGCCGCTGGATAACCCACGCCGGGCTGACGGTGGTTGGCTGTCCCCAGAAGTTGTTCTTCGTGGACTCCACCGTGAGGTCACGGAGCCCCCAGCGGTCGAGACTGGATTCGACGACGGCCCAGGTCTTCCCGAACGCTTCCACGAGTTGGTCTGCCGTGCGGGGGTGATCGGGTTCGTCCTCCCAGCCGATCCACTCCGGGCCGACCCCGTGGTCGTCCTCTCCGAGCATGTAGCACAGCCAGTACATGCGGCCGCCAACCATGTTGGAGGCGAGTTGCCAGATGGCCCACTCGGCCGGGGCGGCGCGAAGTTGCATTTGTTCGGAGGTCAGGGGCCGGAGGGTCTCGACGATGCGGCGGT
>JAANMT010003822.1_pt1 | contig 10160 bp, 14 predicted proteins | sample 7279711 | NCBI WGS metagenome assembly JAANMT01 (sample SAMN14094538, study PRJNA606508) | bioreactor metagenome | isolation source: A lab-scale SPAN reactor treating ammonium-rich wastewater day 1 | place: Ireland: Galway | collected 2017-01-16 | reverse complement strand
GCAGAAGATGCTCGGCACCGTCGAGGGCGCGCGCATCGCGATGGCGCCGTTCGTCGTGAGCGCGCACGCCAACCGCGTGCCCCCTCGCCTTCCCCGGCATGGCCGCGCCCGCCCGCCGCTCGCTGGCGGAAATCTCGAGCAGCTGGAGCGACCTGATCCGCTGGGCCGCCGTCGCACGCGATGAAGGCCCCTCCGACATGCTGAACCAGATCGCGGGCGTCTCCGGCGTCGGGCCGGTCGCCGCCGAGGCCCTGGCCCACTTCTTCCATGAACCGCACAACCTTCAGGTCGTCGACGCCCTGCTGGCAGAACTCGAGCGCGTCGAGGATGTGGCCGACCCCGTGACCGACAGCCCGGTGGCGGGCAAGACCGTGGTCTTCACCGGCTCGCTGGAACGCTTCACCCGCGACGAAGCCAAGGCCCGCGCCGAAAGCCTCGGCGCCAAGGTCTCGGGCTCGGTGTCGAAGAAGACCGACTACGTCGTCGCCGGTCCCGGCGCCGGCTCCAAGCTGAAAGACGCCGAAAAGCACGGCGTGACCGTCCTGACCGAGGACGAGTGGCTGGCGCTTATTTCCTGATGCACGCCGTCGCCATCGACTTCGAAACCGCCAATGAGCAGCGGGCCAGCCCCTGCTCCATCGGCCTGGCCTGGATCAACGACGGCGTCATCGAATCCGTCGAGCACCATTACATCCGCCCGCCGGGGATGCGTTTCGCCAGCTTCAACATCGCCTTCCACGGCATCGGCCCCGATCAGGTCGAGGACGCCGAGGAATTCCCCGCCGTCCTGGCCGCCATCGCCCCGCGTCTCGAAGGGCGCACGGTGCTGGCCCACAACGCCGCCTTCGACGTCAGCGTCATCCGCAACACCTGCGACCACTACGGCCTGACCTATCCCGAGTTCGACTACCTCTGCACCGTCAAGCTGGCCCAGATCAGTTGGCCGGACTTCGCCTCGCACAAGCTGAACAACGTCTGCGCCGAACTGGGCGTCGCCTTCCGCCACCACGACGCGGCCGAAGACGCCTTCGCCTGCGCCTCCGTGGCCCTGGCGGCGGCGCAGGTGCATCAGGCGGCCGACTGCCGCGCCCTGGCCGACGCCAGCCGCCTGACCATGGGCCGCGTCTGGCGCGACGGCTATTCGGCCTGCTCCAACGCCGGAACCCGCCCCCGCCGTCCGCGCGGCGGCTGATCGACGCCTCCCGCAAAAGACGCCCGAATCCATCGCCTTAGGCGCCCGCAGCGCGGTCAACTTGACCTAAGGTCATGTAATCATTGAGTGAAGTTCACAATTTCGGCCTTGTTTCGGACCGAACCCCGGATCATCCTTCGTCCAAGGGATCGCCTCAACGATCCGTCAGAAGGAAAACGCCGATGAAGACCTCCGTCCTGACGGCGCTCGCCGTCGCAGCCGCCGCCCTCGCTTCTCCGGCCCTCGCCAGCGACCCGACCGGCCTGTGGCAGACGCCGACCAACGGCGGCCAGGTCCGCATCGAGCGTTGCGGCCAGGCCCTGTGCGGCGTCCTCGTCACCTCCAGCCATATCCGCGCCGATCCGAACGTGCGCGACGCCCGCAACAAGGACGAGTCCTTGCGGACCCGCCCCCTGCGCGGCCTGCGGATGCTGTCGGGCTTCACCGGCGGCCCGACCGAATGGCGCGGCGGTTCCGTCTATAATCCCGAGGACGGCGGCACCTATCGCGGCACCATCACCCTGACCAACGACAACACCCTGCGCCTGCGCGGCTGCATCGTAGCCCCCCTGTGCAAGACCCAGACCTGGACCCGCGTCCAGTAAACCTCTCGCCCAGGCCCGAATGAAAGACGCCTCCCCCGCGATCGCGAGGGAGGCGTTTTCACATCAGCGGTTCAGCGAGCTCATGCCGCCGGGCGCATAGCGCTCGCCCGCCGCCGCCCCGCGCGGGAAGACGGCCTCGATCCGCGCCAGATCATCCGGCGTCAGCACGATGTCCGCCGCCGCCGCGTTCTGCTCCAGCGTCGTGATCCGGCGCGTGCCGGGGATGGGGACCAAGTCCTCTCCCTGCGACAGCACCCAGGCCAGGGCCAGTTGCGCCGCCGTCACGCCCTTGTCCGCCGCGATGGCGCCGACCGCATCGACCAGATCGAGGTTCTTCTGGAAGTTGTCGCCCGCGAAGCGCGGGTTCGTCCGGCGGAAGTCGTCCGGCGCCAGGTCGTCGATCGACTTGATGTCCCCCGACAGGAAGCCCCGGCCCAGCGGGCTATAGGGCACGAAACCGATGCCCAGTTCGCGCACCACGCCCAGCAGTTCGTCCTCCGGGTCGCGGCTCCACAGCGAATATTCGGTCTGCAAGGCCGTGATCGGATGCTCGGCGTGGGCGCGGCGCAGGGTGGCGGGCGCCGCCTCGGACAGGCCGATGAAGCGGACCTTCCCCTCCTTCACCAGTTCGGCCATCGCCCCGACCGTCTCCTCGATCGGCGTATTGGGGTCGATGCGGTGCTGGTAATAGAGGTCGATATGGTCGACGCCCAGGCGGCTCAGGCTGCCCTCGACCGCGCGGCGCACATTGGCGGGCGAGCCGTCGGTGATCGCCGAGCCGTCCGGTTGGCGGTTGATGCCGAACTTGGTGGCGATGAAGGCTTCGTCACGGCGCCCTTTCAGCGCCTTGCCCAGCAGGACTTCATTGGTGTGGGGGCCGTACATCTCGGCCGTGTCGAACAGCGTCACGCCCAGGTCGAGCGCGCGGTGGATCACCGCGATGGATTGGGCCTCGTCAGCGCCGCCGTAAAAGGCGCTCATGCCCATGCAGCCCAGACCGACGGCCGAGACCTCAGGGCCGTTACGGCCCAGCTTGCGCATCTTCATCCGCGCATTCCTTCTGATGTGAGGGGGTCGACGGCGCATCCGCCGACGCTCTTCAGATGGGCGCCGTATGGCCTTATTTCAAGGGGCGCGCCCCTCACTTCCCCGCTCATCCCGGCGTCCGCCGGGATGAGCGGATGGTTCAGAGCAAACTGGCCACGATGGACAGGATGGTCGCCGTCGCCACGGCGTTCAGCGCCATGCCCAGACTGGCGAAGGCGCCCGCCGTCTGATCCACCTGAAACGCCCGCGCCGCGCCGAATCCGTGCGCCGACACCCCGACCGCAAAGCCCCGCGCCCGATAATCCCTGATCTTCAGCAGGTTCAACAGCGGCGTCGCCGTCATCGCCCCGATCACGCCGGACATCAGCACGATCACCGCCGCCAGAGCCGGTATGCCCCCCAACTGAGAGGCCACAGCCATCCCCACCGGCGTCGTCGTGGCGCGCGGGGCGATGGAGGCGATGATCTCTGCGGGCGCGCCGAACAGCCAGACGATGCCCACGGCGCTGACGATGGCCGTCGCGGCCCCCGCCAGCAGGGCGCAGGTCAGCGGTTTGGCCAACCGCCGGATCGTCGCCCGCTGCGCCCAGATCGGCACGGCCAGCCCCACCACCGCCGGTCCCAGCAGAAAGCCCAGCACCTGCGTCGCCTCGGCGTATGTCGCATAGGGCGTCTTGGTCGCCAGCAGCACCCCGATCAGCACCGGCGTCGCCAGCAGCACCGGATGGCACAACGGATGGCGCCCGCTGCGCCGCGACAGGATGTCGGCCGCCTCGAACACCGCCAGCGTCACCGCCAGCCACAAAAGGGGCGTCGCGATCAGACCGCTCACGACGCGCCCTCCCCGCTATCATCAGGTTCGGGCTCACGTCCGGCCACGGCGCGGAACGCCAGCGCCGTCACCGCCAGCGTCAGCAGGGTCGAGACCACAACCGCCACGACGATGCCGACGCCATAGCGCGACAGGATCGCCCCCTCCTCCATCACCCCGACAGCGGCGGGCACGAACATGATCGACAGATGCGCCGTCAGCCAGCCCGTCACCTGGGTCAGCGTCAGCCGCTCCCTCGGCACAAGGGCCAGCCACGCCAGCAGCAGCACCATGCCGATCACCGACCCCGGCAGGGGCAGGCCCGTCAGCCGGTGGATCACCTCGCCCGCCAACTGGCAGACGAGCAGCAGGGCGATGGCGCCGATCATCGGCCGGGCTTCTCCTTTACAGCGGTCTCGTCTGCGCCTTCAGCCATTCCAGCGCCGCCTCATCCTTCTGAACGCCGTCCGCCAGCAGAGGCCCGACCTTGGTCAGAACCTCGGCGTGATAGGCGTCCACGTAAGCCCGCTCGTCCGTCGTCAGCAGCGCCGTATCGATCAGGCGGCGATCCAGCGGCGCCAGCGTCAGTTGCTCGAACCCGTGCATCGGCCGCTCGCCGCCCGGAACCTGGGCCGGGGCCGTGACGACCTGCAGCGTCTCGATGCGGATGCCCCACTCGCCCTCGCGGTAATAGCCCGGCTCGTTCGACAGGATCATGCCGGTCAGCAGCGGCTGATCCGTGCCCCATCCGGCGATGCGCTGCGGTCCCTCGTGCACGCCCAGATACGACCCCACGCCGTGGCCCGTGCCGTGGTCGAAGTCGAAGCCCGCGTTCCACAGCGGCTGGCGCGCGACGGCGTCCAGCTGGCGCCCGCTGGTCCCGGCGGGGAAGCGGATCACCGCCATGGCGATGTGGCCCTTCAGGACCAGGGTGAACATCCGGCGCTGATCGGCCGTGCCCTCGCCGATGGCCATGGTGCGGGTCACGTCCGTGGTCCCGTCCAGATACTGACCGCCGCCGTCCACTAGCAGAAGCGAGCCCGCCTCCATCGGCCGGATCTTGGCCCCGACCGGCTTATAGTGCGGCAGGGCGCCGTTCGGCCCGACCCCGGCGATGGTGTCGAAGGAAAGATCCTTCAGCATCCCGGTCGCCTCGCGGAAGCCTTCCAGCGCCTCGACCACCGCCCGCTCGTCCGGCAGATCCTTCTGCGCGACCGTATCCACCCAGTGCAGGAACCGCGTCAGGGCCGCGCCGTCGCGGATATGCGCCTGACGGCTGCCTTCGATCTCGACGGCGTTCTTCTGGGCGCGCGGCAGGGCGCAGGGGTCCATGCCGCGAACGATGGTCGCGCCCGCCGCTTCCAGCCGGTCGAAATACCAGGCCGAGGACACGGCCGGATCGATCATCACCTTATGGCCCGACAGGGCGTCCAGCGCGCCCGGCAGCGCCTCGGGCGCCTCCAGCGTCACGGCGTCGCCCAGCCAGCCGGGCAGTTCGTTCGTCACCTTGGCCGGGTCGAGGAAGACGCTCGCCGTCCCGTCCGCCTTCACCACAGCCTGTCCCAGCGGCAGCGGCGTGCGGATCACATCGCCGCCGCGAATGTTGAACAGCCAGGCCAGCGACGACGGCGCCGTCAGCACGGCGGCCTCGGCCCCGGCCTCAGCGATAGCCTTGCCGATGCGGGCGCGCTTGGACGCGGCGTCCTCGCCGGAATAGCGGTCCTCATGCGGGACCACCGGCGCCTGCGGCTGGGCCGGGCGGGCGTCGCCCCAGGCCAGATCGATCGGATTGGCCTCGACCGCCTTCAGCGTCGCCCCGGCCTTCTCGACCGCCGCGCGCAGGCTCGCCAGCGCATCGGGGCTGTGCAGGCGCGGATCATAGCCGATCACCGAATCCGACGGCACAGCCGACAGCCAGTCGGCCAGTTTGTTCAGCGGCTGACGCTCGAACAGTGCACCGTCCGTCTGGGCCTTGGCCTGCACCGTATAGCGGCCGTCGACGAAGACCGCTGCGCGGTCCTTCAGCACCACGCCCGCCCCGGCCGAGCCGGTGAAGCCGCTGACCCAGGCCAGCCGCTCATTGGCGTCGGGCAGGTATTCGTTCTGGTGCTCGTCCTCGTGCGGGACCAGCAGGCCGTCGAGGCCCTGCTTGGCCATTTCGGCGCGGAGCAGAGGCAGGTGCTTGGCCCCGAAGGACGGATCGGTGGTTTCGTCGAATGTCTGGCGCATGGGTCGCTCTTATACCCTTCTCGTCCGGCGCGAGAAGGCGGCTTTCCGGCCCATCCGCCGCGTTCGCGATTTTTCGCCCCGACCTTCAGAACAAGCAGGGCGTCCGCGCTTCAGTCGGCGTCTTTCCGCGCATCCTTCGCCGCCGCCTTCAGGCGATGGCCCACCTCGACGATGGCCGTCAGCGCCGGGATCAGTTCGCCGCCCAGCGCCGTCAGGGCGTATTCGACCGAAGGCGGCGAGGTCGGCACGACCCGTCGATCCAGAACGCCCCGCGCCTGCAACTCGCGCAGACGCTGGGACAGCACCTTGGCGGATACGGGCGGAATGTCGGCGCGGAGCTCGCTGAACCGCCGCGGGCCTTCGCGCAGATGCCAGATCACATTCGCCGCCCAGGCTCCCGAGATCACCGCCATGCACTCGGTCAGGTCGCATCGTTCCGGCGGCGGCGCGCTGCGGTTCTTGCGCATCTTGAGGGTCATGTCGAAAGCCGCCGGTTACCGGGAAGAAACTCCATAATGCGATAACCATTGGAAACTTCATTGGCAATGGAAACCTCGACGCCTAGGTCTGCCCTCTCTTCAGACAGGAGCTTTTCCATGCGCCTCTACTTCAAGCCGGGAGCGTGTTCGCTCGCCTCCCGGATCGTCCTCATCGAACTCGGCCAGGCGTTCGAGGCGATCAGGGTCGATACCGACGCGGGCCTGACCGAGGACGGTCGCGACTATCGCGCCGTCAATCCCCGCGGCTATGTGCCGGCTCTGGAGCTCAAGGACGGCCGGGTCGTCACCGAGAACCCGGCTGTGCTTCAGTATCTGGCCGACCTGCAGCCCGATCGTCTGGCGCCCGCCGCCGGAAGCTGGGATCGCGTGCGCCTGCAAGAGGCCCTGAGCTTCATCTCTTCCGAGCTGCACAAGGCCTTCTCGCCCTTCTTCCACGGCGAGGCGCAGGGCGAACGCCGGGCGCCGGCCGAGGCCCTGCTCAAACGACGCCTCGGCGAGGTCGAACAGATGCTTGGACAGGAAAGCCCCTACCTGCTCGGAGATCGAATGAGCGTGGCGGACATCTATCTGTTCGTCGTGCTGAACTGGACGGGCTTCATCGGCTTCAACCTTCAGGGCTGGCCGCGCCTGTACGACTTCATGTCGCGCATGGGCGCCCATGCGTCCGTAAGGGCCGCCCTGCTGCAGGAAGGCCTGCTGAAGGACGCCGCATGACCGCCCCCTTCCCCCAGATCACGCGCCTGCTCACGGACTACTTCGACGGCCTCTACGACTGCGATGTCGAAAAGCTGACGTCGGTCTTCCACCCGCAGGCCGTCTACGCCACCGCCGACGAGACGCCCCTGCTGTTCCGCACCATGGAGGAATACCTCCCCATCGTCGCAGCCCGGCGATCGCCCGCCTCGCGCCAGGAGCCGAGGCGGGATCATATCGACGAGATTCAGCTGGCCGGCGACAATACGGCGCTTGCGCGGGTTCGCTGCTCGATCAGCGACCGGGACTTCGTGGACTTCCTGTCTCTCGTGCGCACCGACGGCCAGTGGCGGATCATCGCCAAGGTCTTCCAGATCATCGAACGCAAAGCCTAGGAGGGGCGTAGCAATGCCTTACGTCAACATCCGGATCACCCGCGAAGGCGCCACACGAGAACAGAAGGCGCAGTTGATCGCCGGCGTCACCGACCTTCTTTACGAGGTGCTCGACAAGCCGCCCGCCGTGACTTTCGTGGTCATAGACGAGGTGCCGCTGGAGGATTGGGGCGTCGGCGGCCTGCCCGTCGATGAATACCGCCAGTCCCTCGCCGCCGCGCCGAAGAGCTAGAACGCCCGGCCCGCGCGACAAAGCAGCCCGGCTTTTTTGCCGGGCTGCGCTTGTTTGCGAACAACCGCCGTTGCGCCCTACTTCTTACGCAGCTGCAGGGCGCTCCACGCATCATGATGGATCGTCTGCTCGACCACGAAGCCCAGCGGCAGATAGGCCTCCAGAATCCGCTCCTCCTGGGTGCGCAGCAGGCCCGACAGGATGGCGACCCCGCCCGACTTCAGCGCCGCCCCGATCTCGGGCGCCAGGAACACCAGCGGCGCGGCCAGGATGTTGGCGAACACCAGATCGTAGGGCGCGTGTTGGGCGATGCGCGCATCGCTGAGGCCGTCGGCGAAATAGAACTCGCACTTGGCGTCGTTGATCTGGGCGTTCTCATTGGCGATGCGGGCCGAGGGCTCGTCGATGTCGGTGCCGACGGCGATAGGCGACCCTGTCCTGGCCGCCGCGATGGCCAGAACGCCCGTGCCGCAGCCCACGTCCAGCACCTTCTCGAAGCTTTCAGTCTTCAGCAGATTGTCGAACGCCTCCAGGCAACCGACCGTCGTGCCGTGGTGGCCGGTGCCGAAGGCGGCGCCCGCGTCGATCTTCAGATTGACCCGGCCTTCAGGAATCTTGCCCTGATCATGCGCGCCGTAGACGAAGAAGCGCCCGGCCTCGACCGGGGGCAGGCCCGACAGGCTCATGGCCAGCCAGTCGGCGTCGGCCAGCTTCTCGACCACGACCTCCAGCCCCGGCGTGGCGCGCAGGATTTCGGCGATGCCCTCGGCCTCTTCATCGGTCGTGGGGAAGGCGTCGATGCGCCAGATTTCCTTGTCCTCATCCTCTTCCAGGATGGAATAGGTCGCGTTCTCCAACAGGGGGTTGGCGTCGATGGCGGCGGCGGCGGCTTCGGCCGGGGCGCGATCGCCGCGCGCGATCACCTGAACTGCGGATTCGGACATTTCTCAAACACCGTTATAATGACGAATCGCCAGTGCGGGCTTGTCCTTACGCCCGTGTCCAACGAGGGGTCGGGGAGTTTATGGCCAAAGCACCGTCTGAAACGAAACCTGCCGCGAAAGCGGCTTCCGCCGCTTCCAAGCCGAAACCGGCGGCAAAGTCGAGCGCGACAGCGACAAAAGCTGACGCCAAGCCCAAGGCCGTAAAGGCCCCCGCCGCGACGAAGGCCGCCGCCAAGGCTCCGGCCAAGGCGGCTGCTCCCAAGACGGCCAAGCCCGCCGCAGCCAAGGCGACCGCTGCGCCGAAGGCCGCCGCGCCAAAGACTGCAGCGCCAAAGACTGCCGCAAAGGCGCCTGCCGCCAAGAAGCCTGCGGCGTCAAAGGCTCCGGCCTCCGCCAAAACGACCACGGCCAAGGCCGCCGCGCCGAAGAAGGCTGCGGCTCCCAAGAAGCCCGCCGCGCCCAAGGCCGCCGCTCCGGCCCCGGTCGAGACGCCGGTCGCCGCCTCCCTCGCCCCCGCGCCCATCGCCGAGACCAAGCCTGCGCCGAAGCCCGAGCCGGTCGTCGCTGCGGCCCCCGCTCCGGTCGAGCCGCCCGTTCAGGCGACGACGCCCAAGCCCGCCGCCGAGCCGGTCAAGCCGGTCGAGGCCCCCGCCCCGCAGAAGAAGGGCTTCTTCGCCCGTCTGTTCGGCTGGTGATCAGAGGCTGATCGCAAACGCAAAGAAGGCCGGAGAGGACGCCCTCTCCGGCCTTCTTCAATTCTCATGGCTGAGACGGCTTATTCCGGCAGGTCTTCCGCCAGGATGGCCATTTCGAACATGAAGGAGCCGGCTTCGTCCTCATCTTCGAACACCACGCCGATGAACTCGTCATCGACATAGACTTCGGCGGAGTCGGCGACCTTGCGGGCCTTCACCTTGATGCCGCCGTGGTTGAAGGTGCGCTTCAGGTGCGTCTCGACGCGCTTCAGGTCGTTCTCGGTCACGGGGTCAGCCTCGTTTTGGCGCCGGTGAGGCGCATGTCGTTGGCCGCGGACCCTAGAGAAGCCGCCCCGCCTTGGGAAGCCCGCGCGTCAGGCGTCCACAGGCGCAGCGACCGCCCTCAGATCACGAAGTCATAGACGATGTCGGACAGCGTATGGTCCATGGTCCGCGCAGGCGTGGCGTCGGTCGGGCAGTTGACCAGCCTTGCCGGCACCCCCGCCACGGTGCAGCCCGCCGGCACCGGCTTCAGCACCACCGAGCCGGACGCCACCTTGGCGTAGTCGCCGACCGTGATGTTGCCCAGCACTTTCGCCCCCGCGCCCAGCAGGACGCCGCGCCCGATCTTCGGATGGCGGTCGCCGCGCTCGGCCCCGGTCCCGCCCAGGGTCACGGCGTGCAGCATGGACACCTCGTCCCCGATCACCGCCGTCTCGCCGATGACGATGCCCGTGCCGTGATCCAGGAAGACGCCCGAGCCGATCCGCGCCGCCGGGTGGATGTCCAGCTGGAACAGCTCCGAAATCCGGCTCTG
>JAANMT010003820.1_pt1 | contig 10168 bp, 2 predicted proteins | sample 7279711 | NCBI WGS metagenome assembly JAANMT01 (sample SAMN14094538, study PRJNA606508) | bioreactor metagenome | isolation source: A lab-scale SPAN reactor treating ammonium-rich wastewater day 1 | place: Ireland: Galway | collected 2017-01-16 | reverse complement strand
AGTCAACTCCCAGTTTGGCCCCACCCTCCTCGAGCGAATTTGCCCACTGGATAAACTGGTTTCTACTCAATCCAATTATGCCAATATCCCAGATGACTTCTCCTTCAAAGCACTGTTCTGCCCGCCAAGCTCGATATGTATCTGATGTCGTACGCCATCGTTCTGCAAAACAATATGATCTTCAGAAACAACCTTGCCATCGAGCTTGATCTGAGCGATGCCCCGGTTAACGCCTTGCGGATTATGAACATGAATGCTGTAGACCGTTTCACCATCCCGATAGGTGATCTCGTATCCCGGCCAATCGCCAGGAATACAGGGGGCGAATTCCAACCGATTCCCCTTGCGCTTTAAGCCCAATAGCCGCTCAATACCGAGGCGATACATCCAACCCGCAGAGCCAGTGTACCAGGTCCAGCCGCCTCGCCCACTGTGTGGTGCAACACTGTAGACATCGGCAGCCACTACGTAGGGTTCAACCTTGTACTTTTCGGCTCTTTCAGGAGTGTCGCTGTGCGAGATGGGATTCAATAATTGGAACAGCTCTCCTGACAGATTGCCCTGACCCAGTTGAGCAAAAGCCCACACCGCCCAAAGAGCGGCGTGGGTATATTGGCCGCCGTTTTCGCGGATTCCTGGCGGATAACTCTTGATATAACCGGGATCACTGGCTGTCTTATCAAAAGGCGGGGTAAATAGAAGCAAGAGCTGATCCGCAGAGCGAACCAGATGCTCTGCAACAGCAGACATCGCTTGCAAGGAACGCGTGGGGTCGCCTGCTTCAGACAGCACCGCCCATGATTGAGCAATCGAATCGATCTGGCACTCCAGATTTTTCGCCGTTCCCAACGCTGTCCCATCGTCATGATAGGCTCGTCGGTACCATTTCCCGTCCCAGCTTTCAGCCTCCAATGCAGCCTTGAGACGGTCTGCCTGTTGCTCGTAAGCACTGGCCTGTTCGGAATCCTCCCTCTGTTGGCAAATGGGCGCAAAGCGCTTCAAGATGCTGTACAGGAACCATCCCAGCCAGACGCTTTCTCCGCGTCCTTGAATACCGACACGGTTCATCCCATCATTCCAGTCGCCCGTTCCCATCAAGGGCAGACCGTGAACACCGGCGGTTGAGCCACGTCTGACGGCACGCAGGCAATGTTCATACAGAGAGTGCGTTTCCGTTGTGGTTTCGTACTGTCCATACCGTTCTTCTTCCTGCGATTTCAACGGATCACCTCGAAGGAACGGAATGCTTTCGTCCAGGATCGCTTCATCTCCGGTTGTCTCGACGTAATGAGCGACCACGAATGGCAGCCAGAGCATATCGTCTGAGCAGCGCGTCTTTACGCCGCGTCCGGCCGGTGGATGCCACCAATGCAGGACATCGCCAACCTCAAATTGATGATGAGCTGCACGAAGAATATGGTCACGAGCAATCGCAGGTGCGGCCCATGTCAGCGCCATCACGTCTTGCAACTGGTCGCGGAAACCGAAGGCCCCACTGGATTGATAAAACCCTGATCGTCCCCAAATGCGGCACGAAAGTGTTTGATAAAGCAGCCACCGGTTCAACATAATATCCAGCGCCGGATCAGGGGTCTGGACGCTAATTGTCCCTAAAGTGCGATCCCAGAACTCGGTAACATCTTGCCATGCAGCTTCAACCTGCTCAGGGTTCTGATAATTCTGGATAAGCTGTAAGGCATCTTCCCGATCGTGCCCCTCACCTAATATAAAGAAGACTTCTTCGCTTCCACCGGCTGGCAAATCAACGTGAAGCTGAATCGCTGCACAAGGATCAAGGCCAGCCTCAACGGTGCTTGCCAACCCAATGCGACTGAGTGCCGCAGGGCGGCTAAAATCACCCATGCGCCCCAGGAATTCGGTGCGATCTGTCGTCAAGCCGTGCGGGGCTTTGTTTGCCGCCAGAAACGCGACACGTTGTCCAAAGTCGGTGTTGTAGCTGTTGCGTGCCAGAAGAGCCTTGCTGTTGTGATCATACTCCGGGACAATATAAGCCTGTGAAGTGCTCCGACTGACTCCAAGCACCCATTCCGCATAGTAAGTGACCGTGATACGCCGGGGGCGGTTCCAGGTATTTTCCAGGCGCAGCTTGATGATCTTGACGCTCGCGTCAGGGGCGGCAAAGAGCTGTGTCATTTGCTTGAGCCCCTGGCTGTGATGCTCAAACACCGAATACCCTGCGCCATGCCGCACTAGATAGGGCTCACCGTCACGGCAGGGCAAAGGCGTCGGTGACCAGACCTGAGCCGTTTCCTCATCGCGTAAATACAGCGCTTCACCGGGTGCATCACCAACAGGATCATTACGCCAGGGTGTCAGCCGATTTTCGCCGCTGTTTTCCGCCCAGGTGTAACCTGCTCCGGACTCGGAAACCAGAAAGCCAAACTGCTCGTTAGCGATTACGTTGACCCAGGGAGCGGGTGTCCATTGATCGGCTTCAAGATAGATCACATATTCCTTGCCATCCGCGCTAAAGCCGCCCCAGCCATTGTCAAAATGCAGGTCTGCCGGTCGGGGTAGAGGCGGTGTTGTCTCTATCGCATCCACATTTGACAGCGACGGTGTAAGCAAGGGCAGAGATACCCGATGTGCGGAAATGTGTGGCAGTTGTTCGGCGATCGAACCCCTTTGACCTTCCAGGATGAAGCGCGCAGCCGTTTCGATTAAGGTTCGATCAGCTTGCTTCATTTGATCGGCATTCACCACAAAAATGCCGCCGCGTCTGTTCAGCCATGTAGTGCTGTTTGAGCGCGCAATCAAGCGATGAAGCTGCTCATGAAGTTCCTGCGAATAACTGCCGTCTCGGAGGTTGAGAATCACCAGATCGATGCTCATTTGTTGGTCACGCCAATAGGTGTGCGCACGTAGCACTTCCATCACGAGCGGCAGCTCCGTGACATCGCTGACGAGCACGAGCAGAATAGGCACATCGCCGGAAATCCCATACGCCCATAAGGAGGATTGACTCTCCACATTCGCACTTATCACATCCGTTGAAGTCCGTAAGCCTGCATGAGGATAGAGCAGCAGCGCAAGCACCTGCTGAATCCGCGCTAATTCAGGTGTATCCATCTCAAGATGCTGGAGAGCCAGTTCATTCTGGCGGCGGGCAAGCTCAACCGTTCGTTCCAGCATAACCCAGTCTTTGTAACGCTCCGCAAGCGCCAGCGCCTCCTGGCGTGATCGGGTCGCCAGAGTCAAATAGGCGACGCTAGCTCTGCCATAAGGTTCTAGTTCAACGTCCTGAGCCAGTGCCATGATTGGATCGAGCGTCACGCCAACTGTTTTGGAAAGGTTGCCACCTTCGCTGAATACGGCTGGCGATCTGAGGGTGCGGCCTCTACCCAGAAAACGCAGCCGATCACCTTCATACAACCCGGTGATCGAAATACCTGGACTGGCGAGCAGCAAATGCCCTAGATAGATTGGTTCCTCATCGGCACGCAACCGGCGATGAAAGAGAAGCATATTGCTTTCGGGCAAGTACTCACTCTCGATAAAGAGTCTATTAAAGGCAGGATGGCGTTCAGACTGGGGGGCAAGCAGCAGCTCGCCATAACTGGTCACCCTTAAGCGCCGCACCTGATCGCTGTGGTTAATCAGGTTGATCTGCCGGATTTCCACGTCGTCATCCGCTGCTATCGTCACCTGCATATTCGCCGTGATGTCATAATCGCGGTGTTGGAACTCGGCTTGATGGGGATAGAAAGCGACGTGCTGATAATCGCGATGGACTGCCGTTGGTTGGCATCCGGCTGACCAGACCTTACCACTCTCCTGATCCTGTAGATAGATCCAGAGTCCGCTGGCATCCAATGTTGTGTCGGCTTCCCAACGGGTCAGTGATAAACCTTGCCACTGGCTGAAGCCGCTGCCAGCATTGGTAGTCAGGGTACTGAAGCGACCATTGGACAATGTGTGCACCTGCGGCACGGTCGTGTCATCCGGTATCTGCCAGGGATCAGTATTCACCTGGACGGACGGCTTTATCCACTCGACAACTTCAATAGGGCGAGAGTCTTCAATCGGGGCTTCAGCAGGGATTTTTTCTTGCAGCAGCATGGAAAAACTCTGAAAACGCAGATCGGCATGAAAGCGCTGGATCATGCGATTGTGCAGCAGATAATTGGCCAGGGACATTAAGATCATTCCCTGGTGATGCGCCATGTAGGATCGGACAATCGCATAATCCTGGTGCGGCGGCATTCGGGACGGTGTATAGTCGACCGCCTCATAAAACCCGAGAAGCCCGCGCATATCTATTGCGTCGAGTTGACCCATGTTCTGGCATACTGCCTGTGGGCGCAGCCACAGCGCCAGCAGGGATGCATAAGGCGTAATGACCAAATCCTGGGCGAAACCACGCTTAAATGCCAATTCTGGTACGCCAAAGGCATAGTATTGATAGGTCATGCTGCTGTCGAAAGCATAATAGGATGATTCAGAGATCCCCCAGGGCACATTCTTCAACTGACCATAAGCAATCTGATGGTCAACTGCTGCGTGGCAGCTCTGGGTGAGAAAGGTCTGCTCGTAACTTTTCATGAAGAGGGTGGGCATCAAGTACTCAAACATTGTCCCACTCCACGAAAGCAGTGCGAGGGTATCGCCCACCCTTGTCATTGGTCGTCCTAAATGCAGCCAATGACTCGACGGTACTTCACGCTTGGCAATCGCCAGGAAACTGGCGAGGCGCGCTTCAGAGGCCAGCAAATCGTAAAAGCTGTCATCCAGCTTATCGCCTGCGACGTTATAGCCAATATGAAAAACTTTGCGCTGCGTGTTGAATAAGAAACCGAAATCCATCGCCTGAAAGCGGGTTTCGGCACGGGTCGCCAGAGCTTGATAACCGAGCATTAGGGCAGTCGCCTGCGCTCGCGTTATGTTTAGTTTTTCGTCTAATTGAGTGCACCAGATATGTGCTTCTTGCAGATACGCTTCAGAATCGTCGTTCGCGGGCAAGTGAGCTTGAAGGTTGCTGAGACAGGCTGCCGCCGTTTCGCAGATCGCTGCCAGCTCGCCCAGGCGCGGTGCGGTGGGGAGTGCTGCTACCAAGTCTCCCCATGCGGCTGCAATCAGCGGATCAACATCTGCCTGGACAAACAAAGCGGGCGGTTGGCTGACCAGCAGCAGCCAGGGCATCAGCAAATCCATATCGCGCTGCATACTCGTCAAATGATGGTGAAACCGCTCGGAAGTGACCCGCAAAGCATTCAATGTTTCGGCATTTGGAGCAGGCGCTTCTGCCTCGAGCACAGCTACGATCAGACGAGAAAGTTCTTCCCAGGCATCCCGATTCAACGTTGCGACGAGTGCTGCCCACTGCCAGGGATGAGAGGGTGCTGCCTGAATTTGCTGCCGGAGAGACATCACAAAAGCCCGCAGTGATGCAGCCGGTGTGTCCAGACGATTGCTGGTGAGTTTGTCCAGGCTCTCCTCTAAGGGTCCGAGCGTATCGAGCAAGCCCTGCCAGCGCTGAGGACGAATCACAACAGAGTCCGGAAAGGCGAGACAAGCCTGCTCAATCAAAATCAAACATCCAGCCAGATTACCACTGTCTACTGTCGAAACATAGCGTGGCGCCAGCGATGCCAATGTCTCTGTGTCATACCAATTGAGAAGATGCCCTCGGTAGTGTTCGAGTTTGTCGAGTGTGTCGAAAGTTGCCTGCAAGCGCGTGATGAGATCGAGCTGTCCGGTATAACCCAGGTCATAAGCCGCCAAAGTTGAGGTGAGCAGCAAGCCGATATTAGTTGGTGAGGTGCGATGAGCAGTGAGACGTGGCTCTTCCTGAAAATGATCCGGCGGCAGCCAGTGATCTTCAGACCCAACTGTTTGTTCAAAAAAGAGCCAGGTCTGCCGGGCGAGGTGGCGTAGAGAGGCTTCCTGATCAACCGATAACGCAGGTTCGGTGCGTGTACTCGGCAAACCGAGCCAGCTGGCAACCTGAGGCGATATAAACCACAATGCCAGGATTGGTACCGCAAAGGGGAGCGCCGCCGAGTTTACGATAGCAATCAGCACGAGGAGCGCCCCTGCCAGGATTGGAGCCAGAATCATCTCGCGCCAGGTGGATTCTGAGCTTCGGCCTGCCCCAATTTGCTTGGCCGTTTGAGCAGCCGTTGTCCATTGCAGCATGCGCCTTCGGGTGATGAATGAACGCACCAATGTAGTGCTGACGGCATTCAGTGTTAAGACCGCTTCGTAAGGGAGGAAAATCAGCGCGAGCAACCAGCGCAGCGCGTCGAGGCGGCGTGAGCGCAGCATCGCGCCCACCGATTCTGTCGGTCTCCGGCGGCGCAAACCCGTCAACAGTGACATGATGAGCGGGAAGCCAGGTGTCAACAGGGCAATCAGCGTCCAGAAAAGCGGCGCACCGAACAGCCCCAACCACGCCGCGATCAGGAGTGCAAGCAAGGCAGGCGTGACCAGACTACGCCGTAGATTATCGAAGATTTTCCAGCGATCAAGCGTCGAAAAGGTATTCGGCAGGGTCTGCCCATCTTGATCCGTCGGGATATGTGGAAGCAACCAGGGCAGCAACTGCCAATCGCCGCGTATCCAGCGGTGCAAGCGGCGGGTATACGCCAGATAGCGAGCAGGATACTCCTCAAGCAGCAGAATATCGCTCACGAGCGCGACACGCGCATGGATGCCTTCAAACAGGTCGTGGCTCAACAGCGCATTTTCGGGAATACGATTTGCCAGACATGCCTCAAGAACATCGACATCGTAGATGCCTTTTCCAACGTAACTGCCTTCCCCAAACAAATCCTGATAGACATCAGAGACGGCGTGCGTGTACAAATCTAAGCCAACATCACCTGCGAAAATCCGTGTAAAACGCGACTGATTGGCGCTCGTAGGTTCGATCTCGATGCGTGGTTGCAGAATGGAATAGCCGGAAACCACTTTGCCACTGTTTGGATCGTACTCAGCACGATTGAGCGGATGCGCCAGGGTGGCAACCAGCCGCCGTGCGCCGCCTTCGGGCAAAATCGTATCTGCATCCAGGGTGATCACATATTTGATGTGCGGCAAGACGCTCAGATCACCCACCTGAACGGTGTAGGAAGTTGTCTCGCTCCCTCGAAGCAGGTGGTTGAACTCCACCAGCTTGCCTCGCTTGCGTTCCCAGCCCATCCACGTATTCTGGGATGCATTCCACTGGCGTTCGCGATGAAACAGATAAAACGGGGGCGCGTCCAACCGGTATTTTGCGTTCAGCGCGGAGATTCCGGTCTGAGCGCGGTTGATTAAGTCCTCGTCGTAGGGCATTTGCTGGTTGGGCGCGTCGGCGTAGTCCGTCAGCAAGGCAAAGAACAGCGCAGAATCGGCATTCCGCAAGAAATGCAGTTCCAACTGCTGCAACAATGAATTGATCTCGGCATCATCGTTTAATAAGGTTGGGATGACTACCATTGTCTGGTACTCATCCGGGATGCCTTCCTGGAAATCCAACCGGGGCAAGAGACGTGGCGAAACGTTATGCGTCGCTGCCCAATTGACAACGCTGCTCGCAATCGCTGTGGTGGGCAGAAAAGTAAGCAAGGCAACGCCGAGGATTTGTAAAATACTACCGCCAGTGGACGCGATATAACTGGCGAATACCGCCGTGAGCAGAAACGTGAGCAACCCCATACTGACTAAATAGGTGGTGGTTGCGCGCGCGAGCAGCCAACGGTGCAGGGCAAACCACCCTGATGGGCGATACTGAAGCCGTTCCTCTAGCTGGCGATGCCCCGCGCCTATCAGATAATAGCCGACGTGCGCCTGACGCGAGGCGGGATCTGCCTCCTGGCTGAACGTGATCGCTTGCCGGGTGACATCTTCTTCAGTCTGTTTCGTTAAGCGGGCGAGGCGTTCAATCGCCTCTCGATAGCTGTTGCGCGTGTCAAAATCCATAGCCGCATAGACATTCGCCGGATCGAGCCGCAGGATTTGATCCACGGGGCTGACCCGCTCAAAGAAGACTTTCCAGTCCTGGATGGCAAGCAGTCGTAAACTGGTGATGCAGTATCGCACTGCACTGTCATCCGCGGCGGCAGATGGCTGTAGGGGCGCGTTGATATGTTGGCTAAGCGTATTTGCGAGGCTGCTCAGAATACCCAGGCGCAGAACTGTGGGGAACGCCCACAGTTCTCCCATCGTTAAAGGCACATCGGCCTGGAACGCTTGCAGAAAGCGGATAATCTGCTCAATATCAAGCGGGTATTTACCGCAGGTGATAAGTTCGCTGGCTAGCGCGTAGTTTCGCGGGATGTTCATCCACGCTGGGTTCTTAAGTTTCGGGAGTTCCCGATAATAGCCGAGTGGCAGGTCCTCGCGAACTTGACGTATAGCCTGCTGCACCACAAAGAAGTTGTCTAACAACCACTCCGCCGCGTAAGAGAGCGGCGTTTCTTCTTGAGCAGCACTGTTGAATTGTCGATAGGCATCGGTGATGAGTTTTTCGTGTTGTCGCAGCCGATCCAGGAGCAGCGACTTGCCTGTTGTCTGCTCTGCCAGCTCGAATTGTCCCGCTAACCGGCGAGCCAACATTTCCAGGGGAACTTCGCTAGAAGATGCCTCCTCTCGGCTGCTCAACTCCCCCGCACCGGTCGTATGGGATAGGGGCGGGTCATGTGTCATTGGTTAGCCGGGTTGGCTGCCTGGTTTCCACGCTTGAACGTTCAGACTCGGACGTTTCCCATTGCAGATCCTGAACAATCAACAAGGGCGTGGTGCCATCCGTGATGAACCGGTTCGTGACACTCCCATAGGGCCACCTTGCCTCACCAGAGTAACCATGAGCACTCAATACCAGCAGGTCAATCTGCTCCTGTTCACTCACGCTTTGGATCGTGTCAGCAACGTTGTCGCTAACCAGCAAACGTGTTTGCGTCTTGGCGGGTAAGCGAGTTTGAGCCTGTTCCAAGTATTTGCTGCCCTCCTCCCGGTTGCGCTCGATGACACGATTGACTAACTCTGCATCCTCCTCACTCAGCGGTATATGACGGGCCATTTCTGGCTTGCTGACGACATGAACCAGCAAGAGTTCGGGCTGATACGCCTCGGCGAGAGCCGCTGCCATTGTCAGCGCAGACCCGGCTCTTTGTGACCCATCTAAAGCAACCAGCAGCTTCTGATAACGCAGATCAGCAGTGAAAGGAGTGACAGGCTGGCTTGTCCGAATAATCAGCGCTGAAGTCCGCACTCGCTGTAGGATATGCTGAACAATGCTGCTCACACCTCCGCTAGTGACCTTTGTTTCACCATAGCCGCTCAAGATCAGCAAGTCCGCTTGCGTGGAGTATGCAAGTTCGACGATTTCCTCGGCAGCACTTCCTTCGCGAAGAAGAGTGTGGACGGATAAATGATGCTCTTCTAAACGGGACTTCATGGTGTCTAGATACAGGTTGGCTGCCGATTTCTTAAGATACCAATCCAGAGGGTCTGCCTTCGGTAATCGGAGCGACGCCGGGGGCTGTTCTAAGATATTCACCAAGGTAATTTGCGCGTTGAATGCTTTGGCAATGGCCATGGCATGAGGCAGCACACACTCTGCGAGAGGTGAACCATCCAAAGGAACAAGAATGCGCTTCAACATAAGTTCCTCCCAATGAAACCTTCCTAGCATATACTTCTTGACTGAACTGCGCCCAGTATTTTGGACACAGGGAGGATCGACCAGATTCGCGATAACAGCATAATGAGTTTGACCCTTGGCGTACGGGCGCCACAGCGATTTTGCAATTTGCTGTGCGCCCGTTCATATCGTATGCAGTGTGCGTAGAAACGGTCATTGGTGTTCCGAGCAAGCCTGAATTGAACTAATTCCGGGTTGGAAACTGCACAGTCTTCGATATTATGAGATATATGGCTAGGGATATTGCCGCTCAGGTATGATTATCGCTGAGTTCTGCTTGATTGCCAAACCAAGGGGACGTGGGAATGTTGACGGTCAATTTGCGTGCGGCTTCATGGTGACGTACCTATAGCGGCCTGTGGGGGGTTACTTAAGCTATCCGGGCCGATTCTTGCATGGTTCAGCGGTACAATGCTGTCCAGGTAGTGCCCGCGGATATGGGGGATAATTCGAATAGAGGAGGTCTAACAGGTTGATGGGGTAGAATGCTGGCTCTTTGAGCCACATGATATCCATATAGCC
>JAANMT010003819.1_pt1 | contig 10170 bp, 5 predicted proteins | sample 7279711 | NCBI WGS metagenome assembly JAANMT01 (sample SAMN14094538, study PRJNA606508) | bioreactor metagenome | isolation source: A lab-scale SPAN reactor treating ammonium-rich wastewater day 1 | place: Ireland: Galway | collected 2017-01-16 | reverse complement strand
TCGTTTTACGAGTGATATGTTGCAATTAAAAAATAAATAAATGCAGATATAAATCGTACATTTCATCACTCTTAGAAAAAATAATGTTTTCCTGGCAAATCTGCATATATTTTGATGCCGTGTATTGTTCCGGCATTCTATATGCGAAGTCTCCACGCTTTCTTTACCTGCTGATTGATGCTTACCGCCCGTAATAACTTCGCCATAAGCACTTCTCCAAAAATCGCTGAAACTACGGCGTAAACGATAACTTGCAGGTATCAAGCCTCCAAAATATAAGGCAGCTCCTTGCACTATACGGTCGCCAACGTAACAATCTGCCATTTGGCGTGTCTTGTGTGCGACATAACGCTATCCGAATCCAACGGCTTAAAAGACACTTATGTTGTACAAAAGACCGCATCTCGTCTAAATTCAAGAACGTCATCTTCCTTGGCAGGTTCTAACGCAGTGGAATATGCGCCCGGAAGTGATTCGGCTTTTTTATCCAATTAAGGGCGGTCTGGTGATTAATCCCGAAAATTCCGGCTAAGCCCCTTGATGAGAGCAATGCTCTTGGCTGGCTTTAGCAATCGGTTCCTTAAAAGCTTCGCTTTTCAAACGTGTCTGAAATACACCGCCCAAGCCGCAAGATTTACACTTGTATTTAGGATTAACCGAACTGTTTGAGCCGTTTTTGACTATATGTTCGGAATTGCATTTGCGACAATGTTTATTTTTGCTGTCATTTTTTTGTCTTTTTTATGCAATAATAATTCACCGTTACATTTACACTGCCGGTTTTGTAACATTTTTTTTATCGGCATGAAAATCCTAAGAAGATATAACGTTAAGGGTGCTGTCTATTGGTGATATTTAAAGCTTGAATTTTGCAGTTTAATACACTGCCATTCCTTTTACATTAAATTTCATGTCTTTTTGCGGTTGGAATCCGAAATCGCTGAGGGTAACGGCTATGCGGAATTGAATCATGCGTGCCGGACGAAACTCCGTTGCGGAAATACTTACTCGCATCTTTTTTCCGTCGGCTGTAATTTTCCACGGTTGCATTCCAGATATTATAATCATTTCGGCACCTCGAACTTCGGTCATTCCGTTTTCGATGGGCATTGCTATATTGGAACAGATTAAGGAATCGAATTTAACACTTAAGCTTCGCAATTCTGTATATTTGCCTATGATTACATTCTTTACCTTAATATCGGGTATATTCAATCCGAAGCATACAATGCGGCCCGAAGTGTCTATACGAACGGAATCGGTTATGCCGGAATACCACGAAACGTCGAACCCGTCTTGTACGCCCGAAATATCCTCGCCCTCAAATGTAAGGCTTAAAAATTTAGCAGGCAAGTTCGGAATAGAGCCGCTTGTCTGCCGCCGTTCAGTATTTATATCCAGCGGGGAAGTGCATGACGACATAACCACGCCGCAAGCAACAATACAAAGCATCATGAGTACCGCCTTCGGCCGATAACGCTTCGCCGCGCCGCGCCGCGCCGTGGCTTGTAATTGCGCGATTATATTCATCGCAGCCCTTCGGGAGTAAATGAAAGCCCGACGGTAAATCCGAACTTTTCTGTTGAGAACCAACGGCTTTTGTAAATATACGGTAATACGGCTGTTTCTGCACCGGCCGAAACGGTAAGCGACGGGATCGGCGTAATATTTACACCGATTGATTGCCGCCCAAGGAAGCCGAGCGTTCCGGCTGCGCCTATGAACGATTCGCCGTAGATATGCGCATCCATTTTACGGTCTATTTGCATTAGTTTGTATTGAGTCAATATACCGGCCCATAACATCTGCGGGTTTTGTTCGTACCACACTTCCGACGCACCTTCCGCGCTTCCGAATACTTGTGCAAATCGTTCCATGCCTATTTCAACGCCGGCGGCAAGCTCGGGCGTGAAGTGGAACACTGCACCAAACGCCGTATTGTTAATCCAACTGTTCGACTCGGCACTTATATTGGAGGCTGGAAACGACTGATTAAACAATCCGCGAAAACGAATACTGATACCTTGATGGGAATCGTTGTCATCGTCGGCCGTTATTCGCGTTGTGCGCACAGGCTTTGCAATCGCGTGCAAAGAAGATGAAGCCGTGTTTGTTTGCATATCGGCTGTGCCGAGACTTACGACCGATTCTTTAGCATCGCTTTCGTTCGGTGTTTCGTTTGCAACAGAATTGCCATTCAAGGCATTATCGTCGGTTTGCGCCGGTAAAGTTTTCGATTCCATTATACTGCCGCCCGAATTACCCGCAAATAAAGAAGCGATTGCGCGGCGAGAATGCAATGTGGTGCGGCGCGTATGTTTAGGCTCGTTTGCCGTTGCAAATGTGCGTTCAAAGCCGTTATGCCGTTCGGCCGGAGTTATGAAAGTCAGAATGGGTTTATCGTTATGCGGCATTGTAATATGTGCGTTCGACGGTTCGGCGGGGCGATGCGAAAGCAAAATCAAAGCTGCCGCACCCGTGCCTAAGACTACGCCCAAAATTGGTGCTACCCAAGTAGAGAACACATTTCGAGTGGCCGACAATAAGCCGTAAGTTACGGTTGTGCCTGCACCCGTTGCAAGCCCGGCAGACACAAGCAAGCGCTCTTTGACAAGCGGCGACGGAAATAGCGTATCGTGCCGTAAGGCTTCGCGCATAGTCAGCAGGTCTTTCATCTCCGCGCGCAAGTCTTCGTTTACGGCAAGTTCGCCGAAAAGCTGATTTTCAAAGAACGGGTCAAGTTCGCCGTCCATAAAAGCATAGAGCTGTTCAACCGGTTGCATATCGTTGAAAGCACTCATTATTATTAGTCCAAGTTAATCAGACATTCAAATCAATAAGGTAAGGTGCGAGTATTTCCCGCAATTTTTTCTTCGCTCGGAAAAGGCGTATTTTCACAATATCGAGAGACACGCCTATGGTTTCGGCTATTTCATTGTACGACATACCGTTGTATTCGCGCAATATAAAAGCCTCGCGATAGTCGTCGGGCAACAAATCGAGAGCGCGTCCAAGGATGTCGAGAAGCTCCTGCTGCTCGTAAGGACGATCTCGCGACGCTAATTCAATATCTTCGGGCAAAACCAATTCCTCCCGACGTTTGGCCTTGTAATTAAGGCATTGATTGCGGGCTATGGCAAATAAATAGCCGGCTACATTCTCTGCCGACCGAACGCGCTTTGCAGACTCGAAAAAACGTGCGAAAGTTTCCTGAAGCAAATCCTCGGCCGCCGAGCTGTTTCCCGTTATTTTTCTACAGTATGTAAAAATACGTTGAGAATACCTGTCGTACAGCATGGCCAGTCCCGTTTGAGCCTCAGACGTACTGCCGGAAAGCATCGCAAATAATTCGGCATCGCCGTAGGTTTTTGTCGTCGTTAAAGCATGCATGAGGAAATATAATCTGAAAAAGAAAAAAACCGCTGTTGAAATATTGACGGTATTCAGTAAAGACTTGCGTTGTCTGTAAATGTTACGGTCAAAGTCTTTTTTTTTGTAAAATTTATTGTTTATCGGCCGGTATAGTGCCGAATGTAACGGATTCTGTCGAATTATTATAGTCAACGCAATGTAAGTTACGGCAAATTATCGTATTATCCGCATTATCCCTGCGCAACGGCAAAAAAACGGTATATTCCGTATTTACGAATAAAGGTGAAACGCATCGGAAAATACGGGTAAGCTTTTTATCGGCTTGCCGTAACGTTTCCGTTTTGTAATTTCGCAATAGTTATTTATCCCGCTTTTTCTCTGTCCTTACATACTTGTAATTTTTCTTTTTTTTACTATGAAGAATCGCCGCGTTCTGCCGTCGTTGTGTGTGTTGTGCGCCGTAATTGCAACATTGCTTTTGCCCTCCTGCGGAGGTGATGAGATTTCCGTAGTCGGTCGGAATTTCAAAGATGAAATACAAAGGTACCAAAACCTGCAATTTACTTTCGATACGCCGCTTATAGCCGATTCACTCACAGGCCGATGGGATACGGTATCTTTCTTGGAGTTTAGTCCGAAAGTAGCCGGAAAATTCCGCTGGAACAGTCCGGTCGACCTCGAATTTTCGCCGTCAGACGGATTTAAACCTTCTACAGACTATAAGGTTGCGCTGACCGAAGCATTATTGCGCAATGCCAATGGCAAATCTCTGTCGAGCGACAAAGAATTTGCTATGCACACTCCTTATTTGAAACTCGAAGCGGCGAATAGTTTCTGGGCTAAGGCATCGGACGGCGGCGTGGAATTGCGTGTTCAGTTGCACTTTACCGAAATTGTCGACGCGGCAGACGTTGCAAAACTGTTTTCCGTATCAATCGGCGGTGCGTCTGCAAAATTTACCGTTGCGCCGCAGCCAAGCGGGCGGCAAATCACAATAGCCGTTGCAGATGCGGAAGGCCAACCTGCAGGTTACCCTGCAATTAGCCTGCGCGTGGATAAAGGGTTGCGTTGCATCGAAAGCGGCTCGCTTACCGTGGAGGCGCAGGAATTATCGTTTACTATGCCGAACCGTGACCGAATACAAATAATAAGTGTGGCGGGCGGCTTCGACGGCATTGAACCGATAATTGCGGTATCAACATCGCAGGCAGTAGAAAATAAGGATATTCAATCGCTTATTTCAATATCGCCGGACGTTGCCGGAATATCTGTGGAACTGCAAGAGCAAGGATTTGCTGTAAAGGGAAATTTTCTGGTAGAGAAAACGTATCAAATCATAATCAGCGGCCGGCTTATCGGCGTGGTTGGCGGAGAGATGCGCGAAGACTATTCGCAATACGTTCAATTCGGAGATATGCAGCCGACTATCGAATTTACCGAAAAACGGGCAATGTACCTAAGCTCGAAAGGTGAAAAATCCGTAGGCCTGCGAATAGTTAATGTACCCAAAATTAAAGTGCAAATAATTAAAATTTATGAAAACAACATCTTGTCGCTAATAAGGAACGGCAGCGGCTGGTACGACGAAGAAACGAACGAAGATTATTCTTCTTACGATTGGATAGAAGCCGACTACTACGGTGATGTAATTGAGGATAAAATTATTGAAACCAAGAATTTGCCGCGAGTGCAAAATTACCGCGTCCTAAAGCTCAATTTTACCGATAAAACTATGTTCAAGGGAATTTATCTGGTAAAAGTCAAGTCCGATGACGAAGAATATCTTTCGGCAACAAAGCCCGTGGCCATTTCCGACATTGGGTTGATAGCCAAGGAAACTGAAAACGAGATTGTCGTATTTGCCAATTCGTTGATAGATGCTTCGCCGATAAGCGGCGTTACGGCACAGCTTGTAAGCTCGAATAATCAGCAAGTCTATAAGGCTACCACAGGCTCCGACGGTACGGCCGTTTTTTCGGATATTAAAGCGAAAGCGCCCGGATTTAAGATACGAATGATAACGGCGCGAAAAGACAACGAATACACTTTCCTTCATTTCAATAAAACCCGCGTAGAGAACTCGCGCTTCGACGTAGGTGGACGCTATGATAATGCTGCCGGATACCAGGCATTTCTTTACGGCGGCAGGAATATCTATCGCCCGGGCGAAACGATTCATATATCAGGCATATTGCGCGACGATTTATGGCAGACTGCGGCAAATATTCCGGTAAAACTGAAATTATTATTGCCGAACGGCGGTGAGTTCCGTGCCACGCGGCACACTCTCGACGAGCAGGGAGCATTTGAAGCCGCTATTGACCTGCCGACGGCCATGGTTACGGGAACATATACGGCCGAACTTTACTCGGCTAACGATGTTTTGCTGACATCGCAATACATTAGCGTCGAGGAATTTATACCTGACAGAATTTCCGTGAATTTTATCGCCGATAAAGAGATCTATGCAACGGGTGAAACCGTCAAGGCATCTTTGAGAGCGGCCAACCTGTTCGGCCCGCCAGCCGCGCACCGCAATTATCAAATGGAATTTTCGCTTGTTCGCAAGCAGTTCATTTCGAAAAATTTTTCGGACTATGATTTTACGGTAGTAACGCCGAGCAATCCGGAATTTGACAAAACTATGCGCGAGGGAAAAACCGACGAAAACGGCGAGGCGAACGAAACGTTCGATATACCGAAAGAATATACAGATATGGGCTTGCTTTCGGGCAGAATTTTTACGACAGTATTCGACGAGACCGGCCGTCCGGTCAATCGTGCAAAGCAATTCGACGTAATTACTCAACCGGTCTTTTTTGGTATAAAACGCTTCGATTCTTACGTATCGGCACGGCGGCCGTTCGATATACGGCTTGCAGCCGCCACGCCCGACGGCAAAGGACACAGCGGCGCACCGGCAATGGTACAGATTGTAAAACTTACATGGCAGAACGTTATAGAGCGTGAAGGTTCAAGCACTTACTATCGAACAGTCAGCCAGAAGCAAGAGCAAATTTTATCTGTACGTACTATGAATGTAGGCGGCAACGGCACCGTCTATACTTTTACGCCACAAGTCTCGGGCGAATATGAAATCCGAGTGTTCAGGCCGGGAAATATGCAATATGTTTCAAGGAAATTTTACGCTTACGGCTGGGGAATGACCGAAAGGTCGTCGTTTTCCGTGAACAAAGAAGGGCAAATTGATATAGAGCTAGACAAACCGCAATATAATATAGGCGAAAAAGCCAATGTATTATTCAAAACACCGTTCTCGGGAAAATTACTTGTTACTGTGGAGAGAAATCGCGTGGTTGAAAGATTTATGCTGCAAACCGACAAACTCTCGGCCACTTTAACATTGCCGGTTAAAGAGGATTATTTGCCGAATGTTTATATTGCGGCAACGCTTTTCCGCCCGGTAGACGACGGCGCGATGCCGCTGACCGTAGCAACCGGATTTGCTCCTGTTTACGTAATAAAACCATCTGCGAAACTTCCGGTTTCCATAAATGTATCGGAAAAATCACGTTCAAATACGAAACAAACCGTTACCGTTCGTACAGGTGAGCCGAATTCACAAGTTACGATTGCAGTAGTTGATGAAGGAATATTGCAATTGAAAGACTTCAAAACGCCTGACCCGCACGGATTTTTCTATGCCAAACGCGCACTTGAGGTACGTTCGTACAATGTTTACCCGTTATTGTTTCCAGAAATAATACGTAGGCGTTCGAGTGTTGGCGGCGACGGCTACGACCTGAACAAGCGGATAAATCCGTTCGCAAGCAAGCGCACGAATCTAATTGCGCTTTGGAGCGGCGTATTACGTACCGGAAGCAATGGTACGGCAACTTTTTCCTTCGATATTCCGCAGTTTTCCGGTGCTTTGCGCGTTATGGCGGTTGCGTACAAAAATAAATCTTTCGGCTCGTCGGAAAAACGTATTACGGTAGCCGACCCGATTACGGTAAGTTCTGCATTGCCGCGTTTCTGTTCGCCGCACGATACGTTGATAATACCCGTTACACTTACTAATACCACGAATAAACAAGGTCAGGTAACGGCAAGCATCAGTGCATCGGGTTCGATTTCGACTATCGGTGCAGGCAAACAATCTGCTTCGATTAAGCCTAACGGTGAAGTGCAATTGGTATTCCGTGCAGTAGCCGGGTACTCTCCCGGAATATCCGAAATAGTTGTTTCTGCGGTTGCTTTCGGTGAAACATTTACAGAAAAGACGGAAATTTCGGCACGTCCGGCCGCAGGACTTCTAAAAACCTCCGGCAATGGCGTTGTGCAGCCCGGGCAAACGGCAAGTATAACTGTCGTCGCACCTTATATTCCGTCGAGCATATCCGCAAAACTTGTAATAGGACGCTCGCCACTCGTTCAATTTGCGGATAATCTTCGCGATTTGACGGAATACCCTTATGGTTGCGTAGAACAGACCATTTCCACCGCATTTCCTCAGATTTATTATGCCGACCTTACCAAAGCCCTGATGGACGGCGGCTCTGTTAAGTCCAATCCGGCCTATAATGTGCAACAGGCTGTTCGTAAGGCGGAGGCGATGCAGCTTTACAATGGTGCGGTCAGTTATTGGCAGGGCGGAGAAGCGGAAACATGGTGGGGAACTGCTTACGCGGCGCATTTCCTTCGCGAAGCACAACAGGCCGGATACGACGTAAATCCCGAAATACATAAGCGTATGCTTGGCTATTTGGCGCAAAAAGTAAAAGAGAGGGCAACTGAAAAATATCGTTATTACGATGCCTCAATGAGATTACAAATACGCGAAACAGCTCCGAAAGAAGCGGCATACTCACTATACGTATTGGCATTGTGCGGGCGCGAAGACATTCCTTCGATGAATTACTACAAATCGTCGTCCAATTTGCTGGCTCTGGACTCCAAATACCTGATTGCTTGTGCATATAGGCTTACCGGCGACGTAAAAACTTACCGAGCATTGCTTCCGGGGTCATTTTTGGGTGAGCTGTGCGAGTCCGTAAGCGGCGGCAGCTTCGCTTCGCCGGAGCGTGATATGGGGATAGTTTTGAACACTTTGCTCGATGTGGAGCCCGATAACGGCCAAATTGCAATGCTTGCACGCCACCTTTCCGAACAGATTCGCAGGCGCGGTAAATTCTTTTCCACACAAGAAAACGTGTTTGCTTTACTCGGATTAGGAAAAATTGCACGTAAAAACGCTTCGACAAATGCAAAAGCCGTAGTTTTCGTTAATGGCAAAACGCTTGGAACGGCCGATGAAAAAGCACTTGTATTGAGCAACGGTATTGCCGGACAAAAGGTCAATATAGCCGCATCGGGCGGTGCGGTGTATTATTTCTGGGAAACAGAAGGCCTAAGCAAGGATGGAAGCTTTAAGCAGGAAGACAGTTACCTGAAAGTTCGCAGAACGTATCTTGACCGCAAAGGTGCTGTAATAACCGATAATTCTTTCAGACAGAATGACCTTGTGGTAGTTAAACTGACAATTTCGACTACCGACCGCTCTACTGTGGATAATGTGGTAATTACCGATTTATTGCCCGCCGGATTTGAAATTGAAAATCCGCGTATTGGTGCGGTAGCCGAGCTTTCTTGGATAAAAGATGCAACCGTTCCGCAACATTTCGACATACGCGACGACCGTATGAATATATTTGCCGTAGCCGGCGGTGAAGAGAAGCATTTTTACTATTTGGCACGTGCGGTTTCCAAAGGTATTTTTACGCTTGGTCCGGTTACTGCCGATGCGATGTATCGCGGCGAGTTCCATTCGGCCAATGGATCTGGTAGAATCCGTGTAGAGTGATTTTTTACGTTTCGATTATAGGAAAAAATGACCTTTGCTTTGTATAAAGCTGTTAGATGTATGAAGTTAGCGCATGGTACGGCTGTTCTTGCCGCAATGTGCGCATTGTGCTTTGCACCGGTTCGAGCTCAACAGACGGGGCGCGTTCCTACTGCGGCCGACTTTGACACAACGTTTGTATTTGCGTCGCCGCGCCCGTTAATAGCAGATTCATTGGCTATTTTACCGGCAAAATATATTTGGGGAATGAATGTATTTGTAACCGGTTCGGGTTACGGCGGCGGAATGTATTATCAACGTTTTATTTCCAAGACGTTCTCGGCATTTGCAGACTTGGCGATTTCCGGCGCACGGAACACCGACGAGCAGGAATTTTACGACCCTTACACTAATTCTTATCGGGTTCCCGGCAAGATAAACAGGCTTTTTTTATTTCCTCTTATGCTGGGAGCACAGTATAGGGTTCTTGCCGAAACTTTCGACGACACATTCCGTCCGTTTATTGCATTGGGTATCGGTCCGTCGTTTATTTTGGCAACGCCTTACGACCGAGAATTTTTCGGTTCATTCGGCTACGGCACGCTTTACGTGAAATTCGGAGGCTTTGCGGGGCTTGGGGCAAATATCGGGAGCTTCGGGCGCAGTGTCAGCAGTATTTCTCTTCGTTATTATGTAATTCCGTTCGGAAACGGCGGTTTGGAAAGTATTCGCAATCTTCCAATTACCGATTTTGGCGGTGCATTTCTTACTTTAAGTGTAGGCTGGGCATATTAAGAAAGCGAACCAAAAGGAAAAAAAGAGTAAGTTGCAGAACTCTCAATTCTTGAATTCAACATACTTCTGATATTAAATGATATTCTTTTGTTTCTTTGGACTTGAATTCAACAGTCAAGTGCAACGGTCTAGATAAATAAAAAGTAGGGTTAGGTGTCATAGAGCAATAACCCAACCAAAGATTATCACAAACCGGAGCA
>JAANMT010003812.1_pt1 | contig 10192 bp, 8 predicted proteins | sample 7279711 | NCBI WGS metagenome assembly JAANMT01 (sample SAMN14094538, study PRJNA606508) | bioreactor metagenome | isolation source: A lab-scale SPAN reactor treating ammonium-rich wastewater day 1 | place: Ireland: Galway | collected 2017-01-16 | reverse complement strand
ACCTCGCGGGCGGCGCGGGTGGCGCGGCGGGAGTTGGAGCCGTGGGTGACGCGGACCGCGAAGGCGATCCGCGCGTGGGGCAGCGGGCCGATGCCGACGTAGTTGCAGTGGTAGCCCACGCCCCACTCGGCGGCGGTGCCCGTCTTCATCGCCACGGGGAAACCCGCGGGCGCGACGCCCGAGGCGGTACCGCCCGGCTCGGTCACGCCCGCCAGGCTGCCGCGGAGCTCCTCCACCCACGCCGGGTCCTCGAGCACCACCCGCGGCGGCGCATGGCCGATCGCCTCGGGCGAGGCGCCGAGCAAACCGTCGCGTGCGGCGATCAGCGCCGACTCCGGCATCGCGCCGCGCAGCAGCACCGCCGCGAAGCGGGCGGCATGCAGCGGCGTGATGTCGGTGTCGGTGAGCCCGATCGACAGGTCCGCGAGCTGGCGGTCGTTGCCGCTCGCGTGCAGCACGCGGCCCAGCTCCGGCCCCGCGTCGCCGCCCGCGAAGCCCCAGCGCGCCAGCTCCGCCAGCACCGCCGCCCGCCCCAGCCGCACGCCGAGGTTCGCGAACACGGTGTTGCAGGAGATTGCCATCGCGTAGCCGAGCCCGCTCATCTTGCCGCCCGGGAACGGGCACCAGAGCGTGCCGCCGGCGTAGGTCTCGTGGCCGCGGCAGGTCATCGCCGCGATCTCGCGGTCGACGTCGTGCCCCGCCCGCAGCCCCGCGGCGGACGTGACGAGCTTCGAGATCGACGCCGGCTCGCGCCGCTGCTCGAACGCGGCCGCCGGCTCGCGCCGCCGCGTGCGCAGGTCGGACACCGCCGCCAGCACGTGTCCGCTCTCCACGTCGAGCAGCACGATCGATCCCCGCGCGCCGCCCAGCGCGCGCAGGGCCAGCCGCGACAGCTCGAGGTCGAGCGAGAGCCGCAGCCCCAGCCCCGGGCCGAAGCGCGCGGCGGCCGCCTCGAACGGCGGCTGCAGCAGCTCCGGGTCGATCCCCCCGTCGAGCCGGAAGAAGCCCGCGCCGTCGACCAGGCCCAGCGCCCGCCCGCGGCGGTCGCGCACCACGGCCTGCGCTCCCGCCTGGCGCAGCGCCAGCACCCGCACCGCCTCGCGCCCCAGGCCCACCGCCTCGACTGCCGCGCGGTGCCGGGCGAGCGTCGTCTCCGCGGCGGCCTCCTCGGGCTGCTCGACCTGCGCGGCGAGCAGGTACGCGGCGGCCAGCGGTTCGCCCGCGTCGACCCCGACCCGGGCGACGCGCTCGAGCGCGCCCAGCTCCCGGGTCCGGAGAGCGCGGTGGTAGAGCAGCGCGGCACCTGCGGCGTGCAGCTCGGCCGCGGCCGGCACCACCGGTGTGCCGTCGCCGAGCCACGCCGTCGCCAGCGCGACCCCGGCCCGCGCGGTGCCCTCGTGGCGGTCGCAGTCGACGTGGGCGACGAGCGCGTCCCGCGCCGCAGCGGCCTCGCCCCGCGCGAGCACCGCCAGCGCGGTCTGCAGCTCCAGCGTGTCCCGCGTCCGCCACACGGCGAACCACGACCCGGCGGCCACCAGGCCGACGAGCAGCGCCGCCAGCCCGCGCAACACCCGCGGCCCCTGCCGCGGCACCCGCACCCGCACTGTCGTCGCCCGCGGTCGCGGCGAAGAGGAACGATTCACCTTCGGAGTGTACTGGAGCGAACCGCCTCGACCCGAGCGCCGGGCCCGCTCTGCTACACTCCCCGTTCGTTTTCCAGGGAGTGCGCCTTGCCTCCCGCGCGGTTCCCGCGCTTCCCCGAAGGGATTCCATGAGTCTGCAGTGCGGCATCGTCGGCCTGCCCAACGTGGGCAAGTCCACCCTCTTCAACGCGCTCACGAAGGCCGGCATCGCCGCCGAGAACTACCCGTTCTGCACGATCGAGCCCAACGTCGGCGTCGTCGAGGTGCCCGACCCGCGGCTCGCGGCGCTGGCGGCGATCGTCAAGCCGCAGCGGGTGGTGCCGGCGATCGTGGAGTTCGTCGACATCGCGGGCCTCGTCGCCGGCGCGTCGCAGGGGGAGGGGCTCGGCAACCAGTTCCTGGCCCACATCCGCGAGACCGACGCGATCGCCCAGGTCGTGCGCTGCTTCGAGGACGAGAACGTCGTCCACGTCGCGGGCCGGATCGACCCGCTCTCGGACGTCGAGGTGATCGGCACCGAGCTGGCGCTGGCCGACCTCGCCACCGTCGAGAAGTCGAAGGACCGCGCCGCGCGCGCGGCGAAGACCGGCGACAAGGACGCCCAGAAGCTGCTCGCGGCGCTCGAGCGCGCGCACGCCCAGCTCGCCGAAGGCAAGCCGGTGCGGGCGCTCGCGTGGACCGCCGACGAGCTGAAGCTGCTGAAGCCGCTGTGCCTGCTCACGGCCAAGCCGCTGATGTACGTCGCGAACGTCGCCGAGACCGGCTTCACCGGCAACCCCTGGCTCGACGCGGTGAGCAAGCGCGCGGCCGAAGAAGGCGCCCAGGTCGTCGCGGTCTCGGCCGCGGTCGAGGCGGAGCTGGCCGGCCTCGAGGAGGCCGACCGCAAGGAGATGCTCGACGCGATGGGCCTCGAGGAGCCCGGCCTCGACCGCGTGGTCCACGCGGCCTACCGGCTGCTCGGCCTGCGCACCTACTTCACGGCGGGCGAGAAGGAAGTCCGCGCCTGGACCATCCACGCGGGCGACACGGCGCCGAAGGCGGCGGGCGTGATCCACACCGACTTCGAGAAGGGCTTCATCCGCGCCGAAGTGATCGCCTACGACGACTACATCGCGGGCAAGGGCGAAGCAGGCGCCCGCGACGCCGGCCGCCTGCGCCTCGAGGGCAAGGAGTACGTGGTGCAGGACGGCGACGTCCTGCACTTCCGCTTCACGAGCTAGCGCGTCTCCCCGGCCGCGGCGCAGTCGCCGAAGACCGGCCGCAGCGCCGGCGCGACCAGCCGGGCCCCGGCGGCCGTGAGGTGGCCCACGTCGTAGTAGAGCGCCTCTCCGCCCTGCGTCATCCGGAGGCGGCCGTCCTCGAGCAGCAGCGGCCCGGCGTCGAGCACCCCCGTCGGCGCCACGCTCAGTCCCGCGAGGGCCTGGTTCAGCCACTCGCCCTGCCGCGCGTGGTCGGCGGCCGTGTTCTGGTACGGCCTCAGGTCCGTTCCGAAGAGCTCGCGATGGATGAGCGCCTCGGGCACCGGAACGCGGTGCCTCGGGACCTCGCGGAGAACCCACGTCCGTATGCCGAGGCCCGCGAGTGCCGACAGCGTGCGGTCCAGGGCCGCGCGCAGCTCGGTCATCGGCCGGTAGGACTCCCACAGCGCCGCCAGCAGCACGTCCGTCACCCGCCGGTCGCGCGCGAACTCGAACACGGCCTGGTTGAAGGCCACCGAGTCGCCGGCCAGCGACCAGTGGTCCGTGGAGCGAAAGCCGAGCACCGGCGCCGTCACCGAGTGCCAGGCGACGGCCACGCCGACGTCGCATTGCTTCGCCAGGTCGTCGACGGCCGGGAGGATGGAGCGCGCGTGGCTGTCTCCCCAGACGAGAATCCGAGTCTCGCCGCGGCCGCCCATCATGGGCAGGCGGCCCGAGCGCGCGGCCGCGAGTTCGGCTCGCGGCGCGAGTGCCACCCCGCGGCGCGCCTCCACCTGCGCTTCGGCGAGCGCGACCACCGACGCTGGAAACAGCGACGATCGACGCGTGGTCGCCGCCACCTCGAGCCCGGCGGCGCCCACGAGCGCCAGCGCGGCGACGCCCGCGAGCAGCGTGCGCCGCGTCGCGCCGTCGAAGCGCGGCTGACGGAACGGAAGCTCGACGAACCGCCACGAGGCCGCCGCCAGCGGCAGGGAGAGGGCGACGGCGGCCGCGCGCAGCGCCAGGCCCGGAGGGTCCAGCGACCAGTAGTCGAGGAACGCCAGCAGCGGCCAGTGGATCAGGTAGAGCGAGTACGAGATGAGGCCCACGAACACGACGGGCCGCCACGACAGGCAACGCGTGATCCACAGCGACGCGTCGCCGTCGCTGCGCGTGGCGATCAGCACCAGCGCCGTCCCCAGGCACGGCGGCACCGCCCCGAGCCCCGGGAACGGCGTGGCGTACGAGTAGAACCGGGCGCAGCCGACGATCAGCAGCAGCCCGGCGACCGCCAGCGTCTCGCGCACGACTCGCGGCCAGCCCGCGTCGACCGGGGGCAGCAGCGCGATGCCGGCGCCCAGCAGCAGCTCCCAGGCCCGCGAGTGCAGCAGGTAGAAGGCCGCGTCGGGAGACCGCGCCAGCTCGTACTGGCTGATCGCGAGGCTGGCGGCCAGCCCGATCCCGACGATCGCCAGCAGCGCGAGACGCTTCGCCCGCGTGGCCCGCCAGGCGAGCGCGAGCGCCGCCGGGAAGACCAGGTAGAACTGCTCCTCGACCGCGAGCGACCACAGGTGCAGCAGCGGCCGGTCTTCGGCGGCCGCGGTGAAGTACCCCGCGACCTGCAGGAAGAACACGTTGGCGGCCAGGACCGAATGGCTGACCGCCGCCCAGGCGGTCTCCCGGTCGCGGGGCAGCAGGGCGAACCAGCAGACGGCCAGCACGGCGGTCACGACGACGGTGGCCGCCGGCACGATGCGGCGCACCCGCCGCGCCCAGAACCCCAGGATCGAGAACCGCCCGTCCTCGAGGTCGCGCAGCAGCTGCGAGGTGATCAGGTACCCCGAGACCACGAAGAACACGTCGACGCCGACGTAGCCCCCGGGCAACCCCATCCCGCCGTGGTAGAGCACCACCGCCAGCACGGCGACAGCCCGCAGCCCGTCGATCTCGGGCCGATAACGGAACGAGGCGCCGCTCACCCGCTGGGTCCTTCGAGGCGCCGGAAGCCGCCGGGCGCTACCCCGCCAGGCGGCGAAAGGCGAGGACCGTGATGTCGTCCGCGGGGGCCGCGCCTTCTTCGAAGCGGTCGATCTCCGCGATCAGGCTCTTCACCAGCTCGGGCACCGGGCGGCCCGATTCGGCGCGCAGCCACGCCTCGAGGCGCGGCGTGCCGTAGAGCTCGCCTCTCGGGTTCTGCGCCTCGTTGACGCCGTCGGTGTAGGCGAAGAGCGCGTCGCCGGGCCCGAGCCGCACTTCGGCGTTCGCGAAAGGGAGGCCCTCGATCACGGCCAGCGCCGGCGAAGCCGCGTTCGGCAGCGTCTCCAGCGCGCCCGAGGCGCGCAGCACGTAGGGCGGATTGTGGCCGCCGTTCGCGTACTCCAGCACGCCGGTGGCCGGGTCGTAGAGGCCCGCGAACACGGTGACGAACATCGCCCGCTCGTTGTCCCTGGCCAGCTCGTCGTTGACCTGCGCCAGCACCGCGCCCGGGTCGGGTGCGCCGGCGCCGGCCGCCGCGCGGAACATCGTCCGCGTCACCGCCATGAACAGCGCCGCGCCGATGCCCTTGCCGGACACGTCGCCGATCGCGAACCAGATCCGGCCCGCGTGCGCGCCCGTGCCCGCGAGCACGTCGTAGAAGTCGCCGCCCACCGTCTTGGCGGGCGCCAGCGCCGCGTCGATCTCCAGCACCGGGCTCGCCGGGAAGCTGCGCGGCAGCATCCCCATCTGGATGTCGTGGGCGAGGCGCAGCCCCTCCTCGATGCGCTGTTTCTCGAGCGCCTCTTCCACCAGCCGCGCGCGCTCCAGCGCGACGCCCGCGTGCGAGGCGAAGGCCCGCACCAGCACCTCGTCTTCCGCCGAGAACGGCAGGCCGGTGCGCTTGTTGAGGAGCTGGATCACGCCCATCAGCCGCCCGTGGTGGGAGAGCAGCGGCGCGGTCAGGATCGAGCGGGTGCGGAAGCCGCCCCTGCGGTCGATCTCGGGGTTGAAGCGGGGGTCCGCGTAGGCGTCGGGGATGTTGACGAGCTCGCGCGTCGCGCCGACGTGGCCCGCGATGCCGGTGCCGAGCGGGACGCGGATCACCAGGCCCTGCGCCGCTCCCTCCGACACCCGCGACAGCAGCGCGTCCTGGCCCGCGTCGTAGACGTAGAGCGTGCTGCGCTCGGCCTCCATCACCGAGCGCGCCTGGTCCAGGATCACCTGCAGCAGCGAGTCGAGGTCGACCTGGGTGGCCAGCGCCATCGACACGTCGAGCAGCGACTGGAGCCGGTCGGCGCGCGGCGCGGCCTCGGTCACGTGCGACTCAGGCGAGACGCGCGAGCGCGGCTGCCGCGTCGGGCTCGACCGTGAACAGCGGCGTGAACCCGGCCAGGTCGAACACCTGCTTGACGCCCGGTGCCAGGCCGCACAGCGCCATCTTCCCGCCGCCCGCCTTGCACTTCTTGGCCAGCATCAGGAACACCCGCAGGCCCGCCGACGACACGTACTCGACGGCGCCCAGGTCGACCACCAGCCGCGGCTCGCCGGCCCGCGCCAGCAGCGCCGCCTCCAGCTCGCCCGCGCTGTTCGAGTCGACGCGACCCGAAACCGCCACCACCAGCCCCGGCTCGCGCCGGTCCTCACGGATCTCCATCAGATCGGGTCCTCGAGTTTTTTCGCGAGCCGCAGCCGGTTCCAGCCGTCCTGCCGCTCGTACGCCACGTCGTCCATCAACTGCTTCACGAGGTAGATGCCGAGGCCCCCGATCGGCCGCTCCTCGAGCGGCGCGGCCAGGTCGGGGTCCTCGCGGGCCAGGGGGTCGAACTCCACGCCGTCGTCGACCAGGGTCACGTGCAGCAGCCCGTCGGCGACTTCGAAGGTGGCCTCGATCGTGCCCGGCCCGCCGCCGGGGTAGCCCGCCTTCACGGTGTTGGAGAGCAGCTCGTCGAGCACGACCTGGACGCTGCCGATCAACAGGGTCGACAGCGCGCGCTCCTCGGCGAAGGCGTCGAAGGCGGCGGTCACCCGCGCCACCCCTTCCGCCGTGTTGTCCGCCCGGACCTGCATGCGAGGTGCGCGATGCTAGCACCGGCCGTTCTGAAGTAACCTGCGCCGCTTGCGATTCGCGATCGCGCTCATCCCCGTCCTCGCCTTCCTCGGCCTGCTGATGCTGCTCGACAGCTTCAAGCTGGTCAGGCTGCGGGCCGTCGCCGGGTCGATCGCGGTCGGCGCCGCTGCGGCCGCCGCCGCCGCGCTGGTCAACGGCGCCCTGCTCGACCGCCTGCCCCTCGAGCTTTCCACCTACTCGCGCTACGTGGCGCCCGTCGTCGAGGAGGCGCTGAAGGCGGCCTTCTTGGTGTGGCTGATCGGCCGCGGCCGGGTCGGCTTCCTGGTCGACGCCGCGATCCACGGCTTCGCGGTCGGCGCCGGCTTCGCGCTGGTCGAGAACGTCCACTACCTGCTGAACCTGGAGGGCGCCGCGCTCACCCTGTGGTTCGCCCGCGGCTGCGGCACCGCGATCCTGCACGGCGCCACCATGGCCAGCTTCGCGATGCTGGCCAAGGACCGCTTCGACCGCGCGCCGGGCCCCGCGGCGTTCGTCCCCGCCTTCGGCGTCGCGGTCGCCGTGCACTCGCTCTTCAACCACTTCGTGCTGCCGCCGCTCGTCTCCGCGCTGGCACTGCTGGCGACGCTGCCGCTGCTGCTGATGTTCGTCTTCGACCGCTCGGAGAAGGCGACCCGCGGCTGGCTCGCCGCCGAGTTCGACGGCGACGTCGAGATGCTGCAGCAGATCGTCCAGGGCGGCGTGCCGCAGACGCGCACCGGCCACTACCTGGAGTCGCTCAAGGCCCGCTTCCCCGGAGAGGTGGTGGCCGACATGTTGTGCCTGCTCCAGGTCCAGCTCGAGCTCTCGATCCGGGCCAAGGGCATCCTGATGGCCCGCGAGGCCGGCCTGGAGCTCCCGGTCGGCGACGACGTCCGCGCGAACCTCAAGGAGCTCACGTACTTGCGCGGCCAGATCGGCCGCACCGGACTGCTCGCGATGCAGCCCATCCTGCGCGGCTCCAGCCGCGACGTGTGGCAGATCGCGATGCTCCAGGGATAGACTCCGCCAACTTTTCAGGCCCCGCCCTGTATTTATGGTCGATGAGGACCCCGACGATCGGCTCGTGGCGCGATGCCTGGCGGGCGACGTCCAGGCTTTTGAGCCGCTGGTCCTCCGCTATCAGCGCCCGCTCTACAACGTCGCCTGGCGCCTGCTGGGCCACCCCGAGGACGCCCGCGACGTCGTCCAGGGCGCCCTGGTCAAGGCCTGGCAGAAGCTCGGCACGTTCGATCCCCGCTACCGGTTCTTCTCGTGGGTGTACCGGATCGTGGTGAACGAGGCCCTCAACCTGCGCGACCGGCGGCCCGCGGTGGCCCCGCTGGCCGACGACCTGCGGGCGCCGGGAGGGCACCCCGACGACGCCCTGCGCGAGCGGGAGCGTGCCGCCGCGCTGCACGCGGCCCTGCTCGGCCTGTCGGATTCCGACCGCCAGGTGATCGCCCTGCGCCACTTCGGCGAGCTCAGCTACGCGGAGATCGGCGAGGCCCTCGAGCTCGACGAGAAGACGGTCAAGTCGCGCCTCCACGAGGCCCGGCGCCGTCTCGGCAAGCGATTGAATCCAGGAGACTTCCAGTGAGCGACCTGGAACCCGAAGACGCCGACGCGGTGCGCGCCCGAAAGGCGCTCGAGGCCGCGGCCCGCGTCGAAGCGCCGCCTGGCCTGCTGCCGGCGGTGATGCAACAGATCCGCAGCGTCCAACCTTCTGGTCGGGCGCGTGTACTTCAGTTCAACGACCCCAGTCGCAAGACCAGTATTCACGGAGGCAGCATGTCGACCAAGAAGGTGATGGCGGGCGTCGCGGCGGTGGCGGCGATCGCCGTGGGCTATTTCGCCGTCAACGGGTTCCCGCCGGCGGACAGCGGCGCCGAGGGCACCATCGGTGCCGCCACCCGCCACCGCGCCCAGCAGATGAGCGCGGCGGACGTCGTGGTCAGCGACGCCGAGATCCAGAACGTGCTGCAGAGCGACACGTTCCAGAAGATGGTCTCGAACCCCGAGGTCCGCGCGGCCCTCCAGAACCCGTCGCTGCGCGAGGCGCTCGCCAACCCGGCGCTCTCCGCGGCCCTCAAGAGCCCCGAGCTGTTCGCGGCGCTGCAGAACGCCGAGTTCCGGATGGCGCTGCAGAACGCCGAGTTCCGCACGAAGCTGGCCGACCCCGCGTTCTCGGCGGCGCTGCAGGGCGACCTCGACGCGATGCTGCAGAACCCGGCCTTCGCCGCGGCGCTGCAGAACGCGGAGCTGCGCGCGTACCTGCAGAACCCGGCCCTGTCGGCCGCGCTGCAGGACGCCGAGCTGCTCAGCCGGCTCCAGAACGCCGAGTTCCAGGCGGCGCTGCAGAGCGCCGAGCTGCGCGCGGCGCTGAAGGCCCCGAGCTTCGCGGCCGCTCTCAAGAGCCCCGAGCTGCAGGCGGCGCTGAAGAGCCCCGAGCTCTCGGCCGCGCTCAAGAGCCCCGAGCTGTCGGCGGCGCTGAAGAGCCCCGAGCTGTTCGCCGCCCTGCAGAACCCGGCCTTCGCGGCCGCCCTGCAGAACGCCGAGCTCCGCATGCAGTTGCAGAATCCGGCCTTCGCGGCCGCGCTGCAGAATGCCGAGCTGCGCGCGCTGCTCGCGAGCCCGGCCTTCTCGGCGGCGTTGCAGAACGCCGAGCTGCGGGCCTTCCTGCAGAACCCGGCCCTGGCCGCGGCCCTGCAGAACCCGTCGTTCGCCGCCGCGCTGCAGAACGCCGAGCTGCGCGCGCTGCTTGCCAGCCCGGCCTTCTCGGCCGCGCTGCAGAACGCCGAGTTCCGCAGCAAGCTGATGGACCCCGCGTTCTCGGCGGCCCTGCAGAACCCGGCCTTCTCGGCGGCGCTCCAGAACCCGGCCTTCTCGGCGGCGCTGCAGAACGCCGAGCTCCGCGCCCAGCTCGCGAACCCGGCCTTCTCGGCGGCCCTGCGCAGCGCGTCCTTCGCGGCCTCGCTCCGCATCGAGTAGCCGCCGGCCGGCTTCTCCCGCATCCGGGCCGCGCTCCCACGGGGGCGCGGCCCTTTTTCGTCAGGGCTGCCGGTCTACTTCCCGGCGAAGAACGGGTGGCCCAGGCCGTCGGCGGACGTCACCGCGGTGTTCCGGATCCGGTGGGTCAGCTCGACCGACGGTCGCGCCTCGCGAATGCCGAAGCCCTCGCCCGCCAGGATCTTCTCGTAGACCCGCGTGTGCAGGTCGGTGAAGCCCTCCGAGAACTCCACCTCGTGGCCGTCGATCCCGATGTGGCGGTACGTCGTGCGCCCGGCCTCGCGGGCCGCGGCGGGCAGGTC
>JAANMT010003811.1_pt1 | contig 10197 bp, 16 predicted proteins | sample 7279711 | NCBI WGS metagenome assembly JAANMT01 (sample SAMN14094538, study PRJNA606508) | bioreactor metagenome | isolation source: A lab-scale SPAN reactor treating ammonium-rich wastewater day 1 | place: Ireland: Galway | collected 2017-01-16 | reverse complement strand
ACAAGTGACAGGGCAATAATATTTGCAACAGAGTAGGGCCTACTAAGTAGTACTAAATCATAAAGTGGAAACCGCATAATTAAGCACGCACTTAGCAAAATATAAAACAGGCGGCCATTAGAGCCCCCCTTCGACAGATTTTACAGTAATCCTAAGTTTTTCCAACTCATAAATTAACGATGCTTTTTCGTGGTCAGTATATCTCATTTTTCGAATACGCATATTACGAAATACTGATGACCCTATTGCAGTATAGCTGAGCACGATGACTCCGTCGCAGATGAATTCGCTGATGCCATCGGCGCTGAGGCTGTGGGCTTCTTCGTATAGTTCGCTTGTGAGCAGGCTTGTGACGTTGAATTTGCGGAGTTCGAGAAAGAGTTTGTAGAGAATTGCTTTGGCGATGACTTGTTCGGTGCGAGGTACGGGGGACACGCTTTCAGCGATTTGAACGAGCGAGAAGGCGTCGCGCTCGGTGATACCGGAAACCATGAGCGCGTCGGTAAGCGTGGTCATGGAATCAATCGTGATGCGCTTGGGCTGGAATTCAGAGATCACTTTGTTGATTTGGTGCAAAAAATCGTCGCCGGCCGTGATGTCAAAGTACATGACGCGAATCATGCCTTTGGCTTGGAGCGCGTCAAGGTCCCAGCCGAAGCCGCGGGCCTGGCGTTTCAGCTCTTTTTCAGATTGCTCGGTCGAAATGTAGAGGCCGCGCTCGTTGAACTGGGCCGCGCCCTTGACCAAGTATTGTAAGCAGATCGTCGATTTTCCGGTACCGGCTCCGCCCGAAAGCAACACCATGTTGCCCTCCGGAATGCCACCGTTGAGGGCCTTGTCAAGCCCTTCAATTCCCGTCGGAACCTTTTTTTCTTCCATAGCCGGCACACCTCGAAAAATCGTAGATACTACGGAAGCCCACTTTAAATAGATTTCGAGAGACCCCGCGGATCGCTTTGTGCAATCGTCAGAACGGTGGGTTGAGTTGCGCGCGGGTTTCGGGACCGTTCCAGTCGAATTCCGCGGGGGGTTTGATCACGAATTTGGAGAACGAGCGCGGCGAACCGTCCTCGAGGACCTCGACGCACTCGACGTCAGAACGAAAAACGTGTGAAAAAATGCCCGCAAACGCGCCGCGCAAAAGCGGGTTTCCAAAAACGATTTTTTTGGGAGCGGTTTTTTCCCACCCAAAGAGCGCGCGGGGAATGTCGCCCCACTGGCTCACGGGAGCCGCCGACATTTTTTCGTTGGCGGCCTCCAAAAACGGGTTGTCAAAAACGGTGGCGAGCGCGCGCTTGTTGGGCGCGTCGATGTTTTGGACCTGCAAAAGACCCCAGCCGCTCGCAGTATAGTATTTGAGGAGAAAGTCGACAAGCTTTTCGTCCTTGAGGCCGAAATCGTCGTCAAACCGGTGCGCCAGACTGCGGTTGGCGTTCTTGCACGAATAGTACACGCGCTTGACCACGTCCTCGTCAAGGTCCTGCCAGAGCGCGGACAAAATCGACGTGGGCAAAATCACGAACGGAAGGTTCTCGAGATAAAAGTTGTTGTGCACGTACTTGAGCCCGTTCGTGAAAATATACTTGTCGTAAAACGTGTTCAGCATTCATTCCACCGCCCAGTTTTTCCCAGGTTGCCGCCCGACGAGTCCAAACAAACTCGAGAGGAGAAAAAATCGTTGTGGAACGTGTTGAGCATGATCAATCGGACCTCGCGTGATCGGAAAGAATGGAATGAATGGTACGATATTTTTCGACTTCGAGCGGCCAAACGATGAGCGCGTGGCCCACGCGCTTACTAAGAACAAGGCGCCGCGACACCAGTTTTTTCAGGTAATACGAATAGCGTGCGGACAAGCGACGGCGAGCCGCACGGTCGCCGTGCGGGTGGCGCAAGTGCTCGGCGACCTCCAAAGCCGAAATGGGCCAATGGTCGCGCACCACCTGCAAAATCTCCAACTCCACTTTTTCTGGCATGCCAATAAAACCTTGGTTGAAACGATCGAGAGTCAAAGGAAGAACAAATATTTAAAACTAATTTTTCTGGCTTGCCAGAAAGAATGGGTTTTTTTAGGGTTCAGGGATGTTTCTTTTTCATGTTTGTTTCGGTTTGGCCGAATTCACCGATTACGGTACAGATTCGGGCCGCGACCGGCCTTCATTGGGTGCGCCCGCTTTCCAAAAAAAAGATCAAAATCCTTTTGGGCGCTTGCAAGAATCTGGTCGCGGTTTCGGTTTCTCCTAGCGTGCGTGCTCGCCTCAAGCCGGAGGTCGTGGCGTTGCTTGAAAAACAAGGGATTGGGGTTCGCGTGGAATCGCGGCGGGGTCGTCCGCTGTCGTCGAACATGGAGGCCATTGTCCGAGTGGCCGAATTACGAAAGGATTTTCAGCTGATTCGCGAGATCGAGCGTTTGACCAAGATTCCGAAGAGCTCGGTGCATTATTTGTTGACACGGGCCAAGCGGTCAAGAGTCAAGAAGCGGGGGCACGTCGTACACGTTTAAAAAAAATGGCCGCGGTTTTATTGCCGGCGGCTTTTGATTTCGGTTTCGAGTTCGTGCTTGAGCTTGTTCATTTTCACGGTGAGGTTTTGTTCTTGGCTTGACACGGTTTTGAGGCGCAGGTTGATGCTTTCGATGCGTTCGCCCAAGTCTTTTTTGACGTCGTCGGTCGGCGCGCTGATGAGCACGGGCCCCACGTTTTTGAGCACTTTTTTCTCCTTGGATTTTTCCAGTTCGTCGAGCGCCTGCTGGAGCGCGGTCGCTTGAATCTGCAGTTGTTGTTTCTGGTTCGCCAGACTGTTGAGCTGGTTGCGATTTTGTTCAAATTCCATGAGCGATGCCTGGAATTCGGCTTCGGTGGCCATTTACATTCCTCCTAATTGGTCAAGCGCGGTTAGGGCTTTGAGTGCGTGGTTTGCGGACGCGCGCAGGGCCGTCCAGTCGGAAGCGCGCACGTCGAATTCGAGACCGTTGCGCGTGGGTTGCAGGCGCGCTTTGGCACGATGGACGTTTTTTCGGTTCATTTCGGGCCGGATGGCCACTGCGCTTTGGCGGGCCCATTCGGGGTCGGTGTCGAGCGCAAGGTGTAGCCGAAGGGCGCGTGGTTCGCGAGAGCGGGCCATGGTTCGGTTCTCCTTTTTAGCGTGCCACGACGGTCTTGGCAAGTCCTTCGCGGGTCTTGAAGACAATGCGAAAGGCACAGTTTGGGCATCGCACGGATTTTTCGATCAGGCGGTCGAATTCGGAACCGCATCGGGCACATTTGTACATCAGTTTGCCTCCGCTTGGTGTTCCGCGTCATCCGCGGACGGGGTCTCGTCTTTTTTCTTTTTGGCGCGCTTGCGCTTCGGGGCGTCGTCGAGAGAGTCTTCGGCCGAGGGGGCTTCGGAGGCCTCTTGGACGTCTTCGCCTTTGGCGACTTCGCGCGCGAGCGCGAGTTCGGCCGCAAGGCGGGCGCTGGTGGCGCCCTTTTGGGCGATCATGCGCTGGACAAGCGTGCCTGCGAGCGTGCGGGGCACGTAGGCGCCGCCCGCGAATTCGGTCTGGCACTTGGTGCAGGCATACAGGCCGGCGGCCTTTCGCTTTAGTGTGCCAAGCCCGCAACGCGGACACGGCTGTTTCTTGTGTTGGTCGCGTTCCACTTTGAGCATGCGCACGCGGATTTTTTTCCCGTAGCGCGCGCCGTAGCGGGCAACGCTTTTGAGTTTTCGGGTCGCCATAGGTCTTACACTCCAAACAATTGCTTGCGGATCTCCTTGGATTTCAAAGTCGCGAGTTCTAGCGCGCGATCGATTTCCTCTGGAGTGAAACTGTCGCCGAGTCCTTTTTGGAAGCTCGAGAAGTATCCGTCTTCGGTGCAGCCGACCGAAAAGCGCGCGGACACGGCTTTTTCCTCTGCGCGCGTGGGGTCGAGCACCAGTTGGCCGCCGATCTTGTACACCGTAATGGTTATGGGAAGGCGCGCAAGATCGATCTTGCCCGTGAATTGCTTTTGGACGATGGCCCCGTTCTCGAACTTCGGAATCTGAGCGTCTTGCAGCGCAGCCATGGCTGCGATGCCGCACGCGTCGAACAAATTGCCGTCGTCGTTGGTCGGGTAGAGGTCCACCCAGACGACCCAGACTTTTTTGGCAACGCCGGTGTCGGGATCCTCGGTGCCCTGAATGCCCAGTTTTTCAAAGTCCACGGTTTTGGCCTCGCGGATCGCGCGATCAACCACGCGACTCATCTCGATCGAGAGAGGAGAGGGGGGACCGCTTTCGAATTCGGGGGACGCCATCTGAAGCATTTCGACGCCCACGCTTATCGATCCTTCGCCGGGCGAGTCGGGGTAGGCGTCGCCGGGCAGGATCTTGATGCCGGCATACACTTGGGTTTCGCCGACCTTGACAAGCACGCTGGCTTCGGCGTTTTTGCTGATGTTTCGCGTGATCGAAATCGGCCGGAACTGGTCAAGCGTGCGGCCGTCGTGGCGTTTACTTGCGCGCATGTCCTCGCGGATCTTGTCCGCCTGCAGGGTCAATACAATGTCTTCCATAAAATTCACTCTCCCATCATGGCCGACGCCTCGTTGCGTTCGGCCGGCGCGTCGCGCGAAACCGCCTTCATCAAGGCCTGTTTTTGCATCTCGTAAATCGCCATGCAACCCTTGGTTCCGAGTTCCTGGCACTTTTTCCACTCGGCGGGCTTTAGAAGGCCGTCCATCTGCAACAGGACGATTTCGCCCGTTCGCGGCATGATGCCAAACGGAATGTCGACGGCGTCGGGCGCGTCTTCCTCGTCCTTGTTCAAGTCAAGAACGATTTCGCCATAGGCTTTGCCGACACCGGTTGCGACCACGAGGTCGCGCATGGGAATTCCGGCGTCCGCGAGCGCAAGCGACGCGGCCGTGAGGCCGGCGACGCGCGAACCCGCGTTGCTGTCGAGGATTTGCACGAGGACCTCGATCGCGGTGTTGGGAAAGCGTTCCACGAACACGGCGCGCTCAAGCGCCTCGCCGCAGACTTTGGAAATCTCGATGTCGCGGCGGCCGGGGCGGGGGTTCTTGCGGTCGGGAACCGAAAAACTTGCCATGCGGTACTTGAAATTGATGTTGGCCTTGTAGGGGTTTTGGGTGTGCTTGGGAAGTGCCTCGCGCGGGCCGTATACGGCGGCGATCACTTTGTTCTGACCCCATTCGAGGTAGGCACTGCCTTCGGCGTTGCCAAGGACGCCCACCTGCATTTTGATGGGGCGCAGTTCGTCAAAGGCGCGCCCGTCCAGGCGTTTGCCCGTTTTCGTGTAGTTCACGTTTTGTTCAGTCATCTTTTCACCAGCGTTAGTTGTGTCCCGCGTGCATGAAAGCGGGGTCCTTGAGAAGGTTTTCCAGGGTTTGCGTCAGATTGGATTCATGCGAATGCGATTCGATGTACGAAATGGCCTTGCGGAGGAGTTGCGTGTTCCCGCCCTTGACCCAGATGCGGCCGTTGCGGCCCACGACCAGATTGCAGCCGGTTCCGTTCTTGAGGACGTTGAGCATGCTGCCCTGTTTTCCGATGATGCGGGGCACTTTGACGGGCGACACTTCAATCAGGTCGCCGCCAAGGTACACGCGGGGCTCGACAAGATCGATTTCACCGATTTCGGAAACCGAGGTCACGCGCGCCGAGATCACGCTGCCGCGCACGAGCTTTTCGCGCACGTCTTCCTTGCTGACAAACGAGTTTGCGAGCGCTCCCGAATCAATGAGGTATCCGTTGAACGTCTCTTGGGCGACAATGCCGATGACGACGTCCTCCTCGAGCGGCTGGTATTTGCCGCGCAAGGGCACAACCTGGGCCACCGGACTGTCTTCGTAGACGATGCCCATGCAGTCGGCCACGATTTTGCCGTTGTCAATGAACACGTGGGCCCCGAGTTTCTTGCGCTCGTCCGTGACGATCTCGCCGGGAACCACCATGCGCTTTTCCGCGCTTTTTTCCATCATAGTTTTTCACCTAGTTTTTAGCGTCGAGTTGCTTGCTTTCGGTCGCGCCGTGCGTGAGCTTGTTGAGCCCGTCGAGAAACGGCTGGCGCATGCCGGCAGGCATTTCCATGACGGCCACGAGGTCGCCGTTGGGCATCCATTGCTCCTGCTGCATTGGATACCGGTGTAAGTATGCACTGGCCTTTCCCGCATGAGCGGCCGGAATCTTGACCGCCAACCGGATTTTTTCGATCGCGATTGGAATCTTGCGCTTGAGTTCGGGAAGGAACTGGGCCGCCTGTTCTTCGGCCGACTTGAACGGGTCCACGTTCGCGTGGATCTCGGCCAAAACGGTCTCGATGCGGGCGGGGGGATGCGGAGCGCCCGTCTGGGGATTGATCGCATTCATCGCGATCCAGGCTACGATCTCGCGGTGCCGCTTGTCCTTCATATCACGGCGCTGCTCGGTCGTCAACTGGACCTCGCCCTTGGCCAAAATGCTTCGCGCAACGGTCTCGATGTCCGCGGTCCCAAAGACCTTGTTGATGTCCTCGGGCGACGCTTCGGCACCCTTGTGGGCGTCCGAAAACACCGTGTACACTCCAAGCAAATTGTCCAGTTCGACGGCGTCTCCCTTTTTTGCCTTGAGGGCCAGATCGGGATCCACCAGTAACTCGAACTTTTTGCCGGAGTGCTCGAATCGGGCGATCACGGCATGCTCGAGTTTAATCACAATCCTTCCTCCCGTTTCGGGAACAAACAGAAACCGCGCTTAGGCCTTGGAATCGCGTTTGCCAAAAATGGACTTGATCTGGTTCTTGTTCAATCGTTCAAAACCATCCTTGGTAATCACCGCAAAATCAATGCGATAAACATCGAGTTTCTCGTTCTCCCCCATTCCCTTTTCAAACGAGGACGCAACCAACCGGACGGCGTCCTCCATGCTCAAGTTTTCCTTGTACTCTTTTTCCAAAAAGCCCATGACTTCTTTTTTTCCTTTTCCGATTGCCACGGCGCGGTACTCGGCCAGAGCGCCGGACGGCTCGGTCTCAAACAACCGCGTGCCCGTCTCGTCGACGCCGCCGATAATAAACGAAACCCCGAACGGGCGCATGCCCGCGTACTGGGTAAACACCTGCTTGACCGCCGAGAGGTTCTTGACCACGACCTCGACCTGCACTTTCTCGTCGTAAAGCATCAGGTTTTCCTGACAGTCCTTTCGTGCGATCTGGACCAGCCGTCGCGCGTCGCCGACCAAACCCGCGGAAATGGCGCCCACGTGGCCGTCGAGCTTGAACACTTTTTCAATCGAATCCGTGTTGAGAAGACGCGAACTCAACCGCTTGTTGGCCGCCAAAAGAACGCCGCCGTCAAAAATCAGGCCCGCGCCCAAGGTGCCCTGTTCCACGATTTTACTTGCGTACTCGACCTGGTAAAGGCGCCCGTCGGGACTAAACATGGTCGCCGAACGGTCGTACGCCGAACTCTTCATCGAAGGACTTGGAAACATGCTCAAAAAACCCCCTAAAAAACGGGTTTCAATTGTACCCTATATATAGTGTGTTCAGAACTAAATCCGCAGGGAAAGCCATAAAAAGGCCACGTCGACTTTTCTCGCCCTTGCCTTGGCTTCGAATCCTCGCAGGAAAGAAAAAATTTGGGAACGTTTGGAAAAAACCGCAAAAAAAAGCAAAAAAATCCCAAAAAAGGACAAAATAACGGGAGTTATGCGATTTTGACAAAATTCGATTTCAGGCCCTTGATGGACCCTGAAACGCGCAAGATGCGAACGCGCGCAGGCGCGTCAAAAACGCTTGAAACAAAAGCCAGGGCCACCCGAACCTTGTTCAAATGATCCCGATGGATCCGAAGAACACCCGATTTGGATTGCTCGTCAAACGAAACAAGAACCGGATGAATCGACGCGATTCCGACACGGCCAAAAAGCGATTCCATTGTCGAAAAAAGGGCGCGATGCGCTTGGGCGGGCGAAACGGGCCCCGACGATTCCACGCGAACAAACAGATAGCGTTTTTTTTCGCGCCACGATTTTGGCAGTGCGTGCCGCCGGCCCTTTTTTTTCACTTTAGCCCCCCCAGATTCTTTCGAAATTTAAACTGCGCAACCAGCGCGCGCTCAAGTTCGATCACGCGCGGACCCGCCGCACGAATGTCGTCCGCGTACATGGGATAGCGCTTAAGAAGATCAAAAAGTCGGGCCCGCAGGGAAACGACGTTCGTATGCATCACGCGCTTGTCCGCATAGTACACAATCAAGGATTCGATCCCGCAAAACGCCTGCTCGCGAAGCAAAAACGGCAAGTCCGTTTGCAAAACGATTTCGAGTTCGGGACTCTTTTTCGAAAGCGTTTTGCGGAGCAGCGATTTTTCGTTGGCCCCCGTTTTCATGGCGCGAATCTTGCACGCATCGTGAACCAGCGCGGCACGACGCGCAAGTTCGACGTCCGCGTGAAAACCACGAGCCTTCGCGGCCTTGACAATCGCCACGGCCACGGCCGCGACTTTCTTGCAGTGCGCTTGCACGTGAGACGGCGTTTTTGCCTTTTTCCAGACGCGCTGCGCGAACAACAACGGGGCGTTCTGGGTCACGCGGTTTCCTCGAGCCAGTGGGCAACGACGCTACGTTCGTTTTCATCGCGGAGCTGCAGGTCGTTGTGCGCGCCTGAAAAAACACGAAACTTCACGCCCGCGCGCCTCGCAAGGCGTGCGATTCCAACCGCGTGTTCCAGCACCTTGGATTGTGCGTCGGATCGCGCAACAAGCAGTTGGGAAAAAAGAATCCCGATCGTGATTGCGTGGTCGGCGGCCACGCGGGCGGTCGCGCGATCGATCGCGGGCGAACGGGCCGAAAGATCAAGGAGGAGGACATGCACGCGCGATTCGCCGGCGGCCCAGTGAGAAAGCGCGATGTCGGAAGAAAAAACCGCGGCAAAATCGGCGCGGTTTTTTGATAGAGCCAGCGCGTCGGGTTTTTTGAGGAGCAGACAGGATTGACCTCCGACGGGGGTTTTTGGCGATTCGTCCACCAGACGGACCAGAGTGTCGCGGGACGATTTCGGCGAAACGCCCGCCGGATCGAAAAACACAAGATCCATGCAAATTCCGTGGGGGCGAAATCAACAAAAAGAGGGCTTACCGGAAACCGAACAACACAGGGCCTCAAAATTCAAAAACGTTCTCGAGTTTTCACTCTTTTGCAAGTCCCAACGAGAAAACGCGTGAAAAATCAAATAATGCCGGGTTTTTACTCTTTTTCAAGTCCAAAACAAGGAAACACGCGAAAACGCCGAATTAGTTGCCTTGGCGGTCGTTGGCGCGGCCCGAGGGGCGAACTTTTTCACTGCCCACGCCCTTGTTTCGGAGTCCCCGATGCTTGCGTCCGGCACTGGTTTTTCCACGGTGCACGCGACGGCGATGGCTGGGTTTTCCCAAAAACGAGAGGGTTTTGTCGGCTTTGATCTCTGGAGCGCTCGGGTCCACGAGGATGACTTCGAAGTACTTGCGTTTGCCGTCCTCGCCCACCCAATACGAGTTGAGGACCTCAAGATTGGGGAACTTGTCGGACGCGCGCATTTCGGCAATCGATTGAATGTTCATTTTTCGCGTAAGCTTGCGAATTCCCATGCGGCGGGGTTTGCGGCCCGAAACGGGGCGCACGTGGAGTCCACCGCCGCGGCGAACGGCCGTACGAACCACAATAATGCCGTTCTTGGCCTTGTACCCCAGTTGGCGCGCGCGGGGCAAATCGGTTGGTTTTTCGATGCGCTCCACCGTGCTTTTGGCCTTGCGGAAGGACAGCACGCGCTTGCGGTACAGCGACAAGTAGTCGTAGTTGGCGTCGGACGCGCCCTTGAACTCTTTCTGAAAGGTCTCGCGCATGTGCGCGCTTGCGGATTTCATACAGTCAATTCCAAATTCAAACAGAAAACAGACTTACCAATCTGGCCTGCGCAAGGGTTTAAAAGGTTTGGTCGGAGGCCGAACGTCCAAAGGTTGCCGACCGGCGGGATAAAAAAAACTCCGTGCGAAAAATCGTGCATGCCCTTTCCTTCAAGATGTTCGCGTTGCGAAAACGAATCGGCGATCACGCTTGCCTACATGTCGCAATCGCTGTGCGTGTCGCATTTCAACCGGCATTTCGAAAAGCGTTTCACGAATACCATTCGACGCCACGCGCTCTTCTCGGACGGCGAAAAAATCGGAGTGGGATTGTCCGGCGGCAAGGACTCGGT
>JAANMT010003792.1_pt1 | contig 10241 bp, 8 predicted proteins | sample 7279711 | NCBI WGS metagenome assembly JAANMT01 (sample SAMN14094538, study PRJNA606508) | bioreactor metagenome | isolation source: A lab-scale SPAN reactor treating ammonium-rich wastewater day 1 | place: Ireland: Galway | collected 2017-01-16 | reverse complement strand
AGCTTGCCGCTTCGAGGGCAACTTGCGGGAAGACATCGTAGGCGATTGACGGGACAATGACGGCGGCAGCGTTCAGGTAGAGCGCCTGCAGATCATCGCGGTGCTGATGGCCTAAGAACTGTACATTCTCCAGATCAGCAGCCATCTGGCGCAGACGTTCTTCTTCCTCCCCAGTACCCGCAATGAGCAGCTTTGCCCTCTTGTATCGCCGGAACACCGGGATCAGCGTGTGCAGGCCCTTGAGGTATTCCAGTCGGCCAGCGAACAGGAAATAAGGCCCCTTCGCAAGCGCGGGCAGTTCGCTGCTGGCCAAAGGCTCCGGCACAAAATACGGGATATGCTCGTAGCGGATATCCAAACCCATCTGGCGATGTTTTTCGCCAACAAACCTGCTCGGTGCGATAAACATATCGATGTAATTCACGGCCCGCTGGATTGCGCCGGTCAGCCGCCATATCTGCGGCGGGCGCCGGTAGCTCAATGTGCAGGGGATGCAGTTCCGTGACTCGCAGGCGTATCGCCTATACTTGAACAGAACGTGGGTCGGGCAGATCAGCCAATACTCGTGCAGCGTGTACAGCTTGATGCCGCTGCCCAGCCTCAGGATACCGGGGCCGCCCACCAGCGAGATGTTGTGATAGTGAATCACGTCAAACCCCTGCGAGAGCACTCGCCGGATTGTGCCAAGATCAAGCAGCGGTGCGCCGACCTGGTGAGTGATCAGCGGAGCAAGGATCGCGGGTTCATGCTCCAGCGGATGTACAGTTACGTTCGCATGGTGGGGATAGGTGCCGGTTGGGCGTGAACCTGCCAGCGCGCGATAGGCATCAGCGGCGTGGATCACGTGAACCGAGTGCCCCCGCTCCGCCAACTCATTTGAGAGTCGATACACAAACATCGCGTCGCCGCCGAAGTGATAGGGCGGGTAGAAGGTTGTAATCATGCAGAAGCGCATCAGCCCACCTTGCGAAGTCGCCCAAATAGCTGCTGGCGGAGGGAGCGCGGGCCGCGCCTCAGCCATAAATACGGCTCCCGCCATCGGTCTGCCAGCAGCTTGAGGGTACGTGCAGACCGGAAATACACCATATCAATGCGTGGCAGTGCATGGCGATCGCTTGCAGCCGAGGCGGTTCTCAGATGGGTTGTAACCGCGCTGTCGAAGTATTTGCTGGCAATGTTGAGCACTCGCGCATCAAACAGTCCGTAAGGGTAAGCGAAGCTCCTGATCGTTGCGCCGAGCGCATCCTCCAGCACCGATTGAGACCGCAGCATCTCGTCGCGGACACTGGCATCGGGCAGCCGGGTAAGATCGGGGTGCGTGCAGGTGTGCGCCCCGAAGCTCATGCCGCCTGCGTGCATCTCGCGGATCTCCCCCCAGCTCAGCCGCTCTCGCCCGTACATTGCCGGTAAGCGCCCTTCCGATTCCGGGGCATCCCCGGTGACCACAAAGATGGTCGCCGTCATGCCGTGCTCGCGCAGCAACGGGTAGGCAATCTCATGGGCGCTGCGATAACCATCATCGAAGGTCAATGCCACTGGCTGCGGCAGATTTTCACCGGCGACAGCCAGCCAGGCAGCTCCTTCTGGAAGGGAAACCGTGCGCCAGCCCACCCGCCGGATCTGCTCTAAGAGCGTGCGGAACAACACCGGGGGAAACGCGATGCTGGCGCGGCCATTGGCAAGATCGTGAAAGGTGAGAATAGGCAGGCAGCGATGCACCTTGTTAGGCTCGCTTGAGCTTGCGGATCGGCAGAAACTTGCCACGATCCGTCCAGGTAGGCTCCTCACGCCTGATCCGCACCGTGTTGGCCTGCTGCCAGATTTCCCGTGCGACATCCGCCATTATGCTGTCATGCTGCAGGTGGCGCATCATCTCGTCAATCACGCTTTGCTCATCAGTCACCTGCACCCGTGGGCTGACGATCAGGTCGAAGCGAATCAGCCCATCTTCCTCAACCTCATGCAGTTGGTAATCGAGCGGCGATCCGCCAAACTTTGCAGGCAGCACTTCCTCCAACACACGGGTCATATCGCTGCCGGCCAGCGTCACGCCTTCCCCGACCAGCTTGCTGTAGCTGTAGATATGGCGAATGTGCAGATCAAGCCCCAGTTCGCCCAGCGGGCACCCGCACCTGCGCTGTTCGATCACCCCATAATCGTCGCTCAGGTAATTCAGGGAGATGAAAGGGGCGGCAGGGTGCAGGCTCGTCACGCAGATGGCAGGCACCGGCTCCACGAAGCCTGGCGCTTCTACTGGCTGTGAGTACACCGCGTGCATACCGGCGTTTACGTGCACATCGGTGTGATGAACAGGATCAGCGCACCCCATTCCGACACGTCCAACTTCGGCGGCACCGTAGGTAGTGAAAACCGCTCCCCCCACACGGCGGATCCCATCAACCTTGGCCTGCGTCACAGGCTCACCTGCCAGCCCAAAAACCGCCCCGGTCAGATCAATGCCTGCCCTCTCGGCCGCCAGCGCCACACGGAGGCCGCGACTTGCGCTTGCCAGAATGGAGCACCGCCCGTGCCTCCGCAACGTCTGTTCTGCCCATTGTGCGACAACCTCGGCGCGTACCAGCGGCACATGCTGAGGCCAGGCAACCGGGCTGCCGTAGAAGCGCGAGGCGATCACCACCCAGTATGACGCCAGCGCGTATTTCAGGTACCCTCGTTTGAGTGGCTCTGCTTTGTTTGGAGTGAACCATGCTTCTGGCGCAAACCCAAACGCTGCCAGCCTGAGAATGTTGTTGAGCCCGCTTCCATCGGGCAGCATGCCGCGCCATATCGCCGTCGGCGCGCCAAACATCCCGTGTGCGTCATGTGCAAGGCTCTGAAATACCGCAATCATGCGCTGGAAGTCGAGGTCCTGCCCCACGCGTGTACCAGCGCCTGTTGAGCCCCCTGTCGTGGCATAGTAATGCGTCACCGTGTGTGGGTTTTCAAAATCGCTTGGCGTGACGTTCAGAATCAGATCGTTGCGGATGATCGGCTTGCGACCCTTAAACTCCTCAAACGTGACGTACACCCCCGCCTTATAGAGCGCCTGGAGCGTTCTCTCCACCCCATCTCTGCTGACCATCGCCTCGATATCAGCAAAGGTGGCCCCAGCGTGCTGCATGAGTCTGAGGTAAGGGCTGCCCGGATGGGCAAATACACCGCGCTCCACGAGTCGTAAGAAGTTGGCGGTGCGTTGCTTGTCAAGTTCACGGATGATGCACCGCGCATCGTCCAGCGTCAACGGATGTTTCAGGAAGCCGTGCAGCCCTGCGGCAAAGCGGGCATAACCGCGAATATCTCTAAGAACCGTCATTCCTGTCCTCTACGAATCCTCACTGGTTAGCCCATTTCAGCAGACGCCGCTCGACGATCCCAAAAAGGAATGTCAGGAGCAGAGCCATCGCAATGACAACGATCAGGATGCCCAACACACGTTCGGCATCAAAACGCCCACCGTAGCGGCGGATAAGCGCCCCCAACCCAATCAGCGCGATAAACATCTCGCCGTTGATCATCCCCTTGACGGCCCGCCCCAGACCGGTGCGCAATCCGCTCAGCACAAGAGGCAGGCTGGCAGGCAGCATGATCGCCCAGAAGAGATGCCATTCGGACGCCCCAAAAGACCGCGCCATCTCGATCCATTCCGGGTTCACCTTGCGAACACCGGCCATCGTATTCATCGTTATGATAAAGAAGGCGTATAGAAACACGACGGCAATCTGGCTGGCCCGGCTTATCCCGAACAGCGCGAAGAGAATCGGTACATAGATCAGTGTGGGGGCAGCCAGAAAGGCCTGAATGTAGACATCAAAGAAATGCTCGATCGGTGGGAAGCGCCCCATAAGTGTGCCGAGCAGAACACCCCCGGCGGCTGCAAACCCGTAACCCAGCGCGAGGCCGCTCAGGCTGGCGGTCAGGCTGGCGACAATCGTGCCTTCAAGGATCATCCTGAGGCTGGTTTGCACAACGCGCGAAAACGGCGGCAGAAAGGCAAAGTCGAGAAGCCAGCCTATCGCTTCCCAGAGGAGCAGTCCACCCGCCAGCGCCAGGATCGACATCCAGTCAATTGACACCCCCGGCTGCGGGCGACTCAGTTCTCGGGCGTTAAGCAGGCGGCTGTTGTCAATCACGGGATGCTTTGACTCCCTGCATTGCCTTCAACCGCTGCCACAGATACTCCTTTAACTCGCTGAACGCCGGCAGTTTGTCCACGTCGTCCGAGCGTGGGCGGGGCAGTGAGATATCAACCCACTCCACTATCGTGCTAGGGCGAGGTGACATCACCGCCACACGGTCACCGAGGCGTACTGCTTCTGACATACTGTGCGTGACGAAGATAACCGTCTTGTGGCTGGAATCATAGATATGCACCAGGTCTTCCTGAAGCGTGCGCCGGGTCTGTGCATCAACGGACCCAAACGGCTCATCCATCAGGAGGATGTCCGGGTCAACTGCCAGCGCTCGCGCCAGCCCTACACGCTGCTGCATGCCACCTGAAAGCTCGCGCGGGTAGTGACGCTCAAAACCTGATAGCCCTACCGCGTCGATGAGCCTGCGGGCAGTATCATACCGCTCCACTTTGCGCACGCCGCGTACTGACAGGCCAAAAGCAACATTGTCGAGGACGTTGGCCCACGGCAATAGGGCGAAGTTCTGAAAAACCATTCCACGGTCAGGCCCAGGCCCCTCAACCTGGTTTCCACGAATCCAGACCTCACCTCCGCTGGGCTGCAACAGTCCGCCAATGATCTTGAGCAGGGTGGTCTTGCCACAGCCGCTGGGGCCGATGATGCACACGAATTCGTGGTGGCCTATCGTCATGTTGATATCTTGCAGCGCGGTCATCATGGTGGGCTCGTCGCGCTGCGAGAATTGTTTGCTGATATGTTTCAGTTCAATCATCCGTGTGCCGCCCAAGGGGCTGCCCGGTTCTCCAGCCAACGGGCAAACCTCATCAGCAATACGGCCTCAAACAGGATCACCAGCACCACCGCATAGGTCTGGGCAGCCAGGAAACTGGTCTGATAGTTCAACAGCAGGCGGCCAAGCCCGACGGCGACCAGAACCAGCTCGACATTGATCATTCCCGTGATCGCCCTGCCGAGCCCGACACGCACCCCAAGCATGATTGCTGGCACGGCAGCCGGAAGCACCGTCCTCCAAATGATCTGCGCACGGCTGGCGCAGAACGAGCGGGCCATCTCAACCAGAGATGTGTCGATGTCACTCAGCCCGGCTCGCGTATTCAGGGTGATAAACGGTATGGCAAACAAGAAGACGATGATGGAACGCGCCGTCACATTCAAACCTGCGGCGATGATGATCAGCGGAATAAGAGCCGTGGTCGGCGTGACTAACATGATCATCAGGTACGTCCCAATGATGCGTCCCAGCGGGCGGATGCCTCCCATGAGGATGCCCAGGGGAAGGCCGATGGCCAGCGCTGCGGCATACCCGATCAGCAGGGCCTGGTTGCTTATCCAGAAAGCCTCCCACAGCTCACGCGTTGCAACCATCCGCACAAGGGCAATCACCGTCTCACTGAAGGCAGGAAGCAGCAGGCTGTCTAGAGTCCGGCCTGCGATTTCCCAGGCACCAGCCACAATCACCAGTGAGAGCAGCCGCATCGGCCATTTGCTCGTGATCGTCATCAACTCAGTTGCCCAGCACGTTCTCGAGGTAGTGCAAATCCGCCACATCGGACGGGGCCAGAGTCTCTGGCAGCTCACCGAGTTGCTGGTAGAATGCCAGGGAGTTTCTGACTTCATCCTCGGTCAGGCTGCCACTGGCGGGCCAGGCGTCGAATGCCAGGTGGGCCTCGATGATTGGCCCCAGTTCTGCCACATCCATCTCCAGCACCTCGGCAGCCTTCTGGACAAGCGTATCAGGGTCCTCAGCGATCTGTCTGTGGATGGCAAGTAGCGCGCGTAGAAAGTCTTCAACCGTCTCCGGACTACTCTCTGCAAAATCCTTGTTCACGTGTATGCCGGTCACAACCATGTCTGGCAGATCGTCCGCAAACCAAACCAGCGCCCTGACCTGATCCGGGGCCTGCTGCTGGAGATATAGCAGGTCCACCAACTCAAGCGGTGTAACGTCAACTGCGCCGCTCAACAGGGCTGCGGCGCGGTTCTGCGAACCTGCAATCAACACAACCTCATACTCGGTACCCGGGCAGTTCACTGCAATATAGGTACGCGTCAAAGCCGCCGACCCGGAGCCTTCGCTGCTCAGGGCCAGCCTCTTCCCGGCGATATCCTCACACTGTTCGATGTCAGGTAGGGTTGCCAGCACCCACGTATTGCGCAACTGCTCACCAATGGTAATGATCTTCGCCCCCCGACCAACCGCTGCCCATATAACCTGGATTGTGCCAAAGCTCAGATCGGCATCCCCACGCGCAAGCGCCTCAACAGCCAAGGGTGGGTTGGAATAGTTAGTGACGGTGATGTTATACCCCTGCTCCTCTAGAAGCTCGATCGCCATCAGCGAGGGGATATCACCGAGGTCGGCTTCGCTGGTGTAGGCAACCCGGATCGAGCGGGTTTGTTGCTGCCCGGTGGCAGCTGCCTGGCAGCCGAGGAGAAGTGCCCCGGCGAGCACCAACACGGCGAAACGGGTGTATCGCATCAGCTTCTCCTTGCAGCTAATCCTGGTTGAGCACGACCTCTTCGTAGTACGACCGGTCGGTGTTCACATCCCACAGATCGTGGCTTGCGCCTTCGAGGTTCTCTACCGCCAGCATGGCGACCAGCATCGAGTTGTCCTGGTTATTGTAGCGATGCATGCCGTTCCGCCCAATCGTTTGCAGGTTGGCGGTTGTGTCCAGATACCGGCGGATAGTCTCGACGTGCTGGCGGTAGTCGGCGTCATACACCGGGTATGCTTTACGCTGGCGCAGCACGACGCCATCGATCACAGCGCCGCTGCGCCCCAGACCGATCTGCTCAAGCTCGCCAGCCGCGTGCTGGATCAGATCGGCGTCAGCCATCTGCCACAGCGCGTCGTCCTCATTGCAGAAGTACTCCATGCCCAGGCTGGTCATGGAGGGGTCGGGGACCATCGCCTCACTCCAGTTCCGGAAGTTCTGGATGCGCCCGACCCGCACCTCCGGCGAGTGAACGTAGATCCAGTTGTCGGCAAACGTTTCGGCAGTTCTCAGGATCAGCACAACAATCAGGAAATCACGATACTTGAGGGCGCTGGCCGCCTGCATCACCTGCTGCGGGAGCGGGGGGCTGATGCCGCGTACCAGATCGTCAAGCGCCATGGTGCTGATCACATGATCGGCTGCCAGTTCACGTTCGATGCCGTTCTGCCGGACCACAACCCCCGTGATCGAATCCTGATTGTGTTTCAGCCGCACTGCCTCAGTGTTCAGCTCAACGGTGCCGCCGCAGCGTTCGACAGCCTCGGCGAATCGTTCCCACATCATGCCGGGGCCGAGCGTCGGATACTGAAACTCGTTGATCAGCGATTTGACGTCGCCCTGCTGCCCGAACAGCGCATTCTTGATGGCGCCAGCCATCGACAGCCCCCGAATCCGCTGTGCTGCCCAGTCTGCCCGCAACACATTGGTGGGGATGCCCCAGACCTTCTCGGTATAGGTCTTGAAGAATTTCTCAAACAGGCGCCTACCGAAGCGGTTCACAACCCAGTGCTCGAATGTCTCCTCAGGGCGAATGGGAAAGAGGTGCGCCCGTACGAAGCTTAACAGCACCAGCAGGCTTTCGATAAGCCCCAGATTCCACAGGGCATTGCGCCATTCGAGGGGGTAATGATACAGCTTCCCATCGTAGAAAATGCGCGACAGGCGCGGCACGACGATAAAGTCATCACCGAGGACTTCATCCCATAGCCGATCCACCTGCTCAATCTTGGTATAGAAGCGATGCCCACCGATATCGAAGCGGAATCCCTTGTAGGTCTCGGTGCGTGCGATACCGCCGACCTTGTCGCCCTTTTCCACAATGTGGACGTCATAACCTCGCCTTGCCAGCTCATATCCGGCAGTCAGCCCGGCTGGCCCACCACCAATGATGATCACCTTATCTGCTGAAGCTATTTCTCAACACCCTTTGCGCCAGTTTGAGGATGGGCAACAGTGGAGTGTGCAAGTCGGCTGTCGCGAAACCCATAAATCAGGGTACCAAGCGCGAATCCCAATCCACTATAGAGATAGTAGAGCGTGTGCCAGGGAACCACACGCAGCGCGAACCACGTTCCGCGCGCTCGCTGAAAGAAGTAGTACATCTCTCGATTGAGCACTACGAGCGCCAGGAGGGCGGTTGCAGCGGCAATCAGTGTGGCCGGGTGCCAGAGCGCCCCCAGCGCGCTCAGGACGCTGATGTATGCCAGCACGACGCTGATGCGGCTGGACGTGCGCAGGTTGAGATCGTTGACGAAGCCTCTCTCCGCGAGCAGCAGCCGCGTCCACGGAATGGCTCGCTGGAAGAGGTCGGTCTTTAACATCCCGATGAGTGTCCAGCGTTTGAGATGTGTGACATACAGCGCCTTGTCCAGCCGGATACGGTAGCCCGCTCTCCGCAGCTTGTAACCGAATGCAATGTCTTCGATAGCTGGCTCTGAGTAGCGCTCGTCGAAGCCGCCTGTTTCAAGAAACACACTGCGGCGAATAGCCCCACATGCGCCCCAGAAGGTCGAGGCTTCCTCTTCGGAAGTCTGGTGGACATGATGATGCAGGAGGTTACGGTACTGTGACAGAAAATCAGGTTCGGTTGGCTGGGCATCATACGAGCCGATCACGGCGGCGATATCCTGTTCCGCAAAGATGTCTCGCAGGCGATCTACGACATCTGGATGGACGATCACGTCGGCATCGACAAAGAAGAGTATCTGGCCCTGAGCGACAGATGCCCCGAAGTTTCGCGCTCGGGCGGGCCCCCCGGGACCGCTGATCTTGTGAGTCACCGCCCCGTAATCCAGCGCGATCCGCCAGGATCCATCGCCCTCGCCATCAGCAACGACGATCAACTCAACATCATCCTGGGCAATATCGGATAAGGCTGCAATGCACTGCTTGAAGTAGGTGTGCCCGAGGTAAACGGGCACAACAATGGACAACCAAACCGGTTTGCTCAAGCGGCTGTCTCCCCCCTTAGGCCCAGCTGCATGATTATAACGTCCGGGTCTCGGGGTCTGCCATATTCCCAGTGCACGCTCTTGGTGGCTCAAGGCGCATCGTCCGGATAAGTATCTCCCTGTGTAAAGGGGTGTTTGACCTGCCGCAAGGTCAGGCGGATCACGCCGAAGACAGACCGAATTTCGGTAAAGCGAACCTCCCGCGATGCAAAGACCAGGAGGGCGACGAACAGGCAGAGCACTAAAAGCTTGACGATCAACAGCAGGCTCTGGGTGGGCCAGATGGCCTGGCTGATCCACCCTAGCAAGTATGCGGTTATGCCGACTATCCCCATCCGCCCGAGGCTGGCGAACGGGAAGCGCGCGCCGGACTTGTGGGCCAGCACAGCAAACGTCGCAGTACTGCCCCCTCCGAGGAGTGTCGTGCTCGCGATAGCTGCGCCCAGCGGGCCAACCAGCGGCACAGCGATCAGCGCGCCGCCGATGAGCAGCGGAAGCATCGGTATGGTAAGCCAGAATGTCGGTTTTGGCGCGCCGATCGCGGCGAGGCTGGCCGTCATCGTTGAGTGCAGCATGGAAGCCAGCCCGGCGAAGACCAGCCAGGCCATGATCGGCGCTGAGGGAGAAAATTCTGATCCGTAGAGAAACACAATGATCTCGTTCGCTGTGCCTGCCGCCAGCGCGATAAAGGGCAACAGCAGCAGGTGCAGCCTTACTGTCTGCGTGATGATCGACTGCGCGCTGCTGCGCTCGCCGCGCTGCCACAGCCCGGTCAGCACCGAGAGCAGCAGCGGCGAAAACGCGATGGAGATCATTCCCGGCATTGTCATAAGGCTCTTCGCTGCGCCGTAGAAGCCGGTCGCGCTGGCATCCGTGCTCAAGGCTTTAACCAGGATCACATCGAGGTTCTGATACAGACTGATCGCAATCGTGTAGAAGAACAGGGGAACGCCATAGTCAGCGATTGCCTGCCGGGGCAAAGAGCGATGCACGCGCACCGGAACGTGGATCAGGAAGCGAGCGATCACCAGTTGGCCTGCCGCAGCGCCGACGCCTGCCAGAAGCGCGCCCGCCAGCGAGAGCCCCGCGCTGAGCAGGGCAGCGACCAGCGCCAGCCGGAGCAAGCCGTGAGTGGCCAT
>JAANMT010003791.1_pt1 | contig 10241 bp, 7 predicted proteins | sample 7279711 | NCBI WGS metagenome assembly JAANMT01 (sample SAMN14094538, study PRJNA606508) | bioreactor metagenome | isolation source: A lab-scale SPAN reactor treating ammonium-rich wastewater day 1 | place: Ireland: Galway | collected 2017-01-16 | reverse complement strand
ACGAAGACCGCCCAGTAGTGCTCCCGCTCCGCTGCGTGCCGGAGCCGTTCCGAGCGGGCGCGGCCCACGTCCACCGATGGGCCCAGCCGTGCGCCCACCAGCACGTAGCTGCGCAGGTTGCTGGCGACCGATTCTGCGACGACGGGGGCAGAGAGCTCGTCGGCCAGCACAAGTCTGCCAGGCCGCTGCACGCTCGTCCCGTGGTCGAAGAAGTCCAGCTTCTCGCCATCATGATGCGGTTTCCAGTCTTCATTCGACGAGAGGTACTTGCCCGCGCTCAGGGCATCGCGCAGGAGCACACGCAGAACGACCAGTTCGCGGTTGTGCTGGCGAGAAGAAGCCCCGGCCTGGCTGTCGTGCGTAGTCATGAGCGCATCCCTCGCGCGCGGTTCGTAGTATCCCGGCCCGCCGCTATTCTATATGCCTGATCAGGGAGCGTCAAACGGAGAGTGCAGGGTCTGCAGGGCTACCGGAGACGTGCAGCCAGCGTACGCTGCGCGTCGTGCCAGCGATACAGGTAGATTGGGGCTTCCAGGCGTCGCCCGCTCTCATCAACGGTGACGGCACTTACCGGCGAATCCGCTGCCGGGAATCCGAGCGCCTCGGCTGCGCGTGCCATCGCGACCCAGGTGGCCCGGTATGCCGCTACGGTGAGCGGGCCAGGCTCGGCTCCGAGGCTCCCTTCGCGGTAGCTGTCGAGGAATGCGGCAAGCGTGTTTGGCGGCAGATCTGTCTCGGCAGCGTCAACAGGCAGCCCTGCGCCAGTCACGTACAGCGCGCCTTCTGCTCGCTCCCCGGCCAGCGCGTAAAACTGCCGGAGGCCCCAATCCGGCCCGCCTGCGATCAGACTACCGTCGGGGATGTCTGTGCTGGCAAATTGCTGAACCGTTGCCGTGACCTCCTGCGGCCCGTTGAGCAGGATGATTCCTGCGACGCCCTGATCATCAAGCCAGCTCTGGGAGGCCTCTCTCAGTTCCGCCTCTGTTGGCGCGAGGTTGATCACCCCCGGCGCGCCAGGCAGCGCCGACGTTGCGAAGGCGATCACTGGCAACCCCGCATTGGTGTAGATCGGCAGCGCGGCAAGCGTTGTCGCGTCCCGCCAGTGGCCCACAACGGCCGCTACGTCCGGGTCGGCGGTCAGCTTGCGTGCCTGCTCGGCAGCCAGAGCAGGGTCTCCGCCGTCGTCGTAGGCAACCAGCTCGAAAACCAGCCGTGCCCCTCCCGCCTGCGCGGATTGCGCGGCAGCCCACTCGCGGATCGCGGGCCGCGCTGCCGGAATCACATCGTCGCCGATCTCGCGGTAGCGCCCCTCGAACGGTGCAACCAGCCCGATCTTGGCTACTTGCGGGGTTGGCTGGACACAGCCGACAATCAGCCCTGCTGTGACGGCAAGCAGCGCCAGCGCACGCCAGGCGCGGCCCACGCCGTCACGGGCACGCATTGGCGATGTGCTCCTCGAATGTCACCGCAAAGTTGTGCCGTCCGGTGTGATCGCATGCCGAACGGAAGAACAGATAGGGTGTCTCTGCCGGATAGATGACCGCGCGGATCGAGTCGAGGCCGGGGCTGGCGATTGGCCCTGGCGGGATGCCGGGGTAGATATATGTGTTGTACGGTGAATCGACGTTGTGGTAGTCGGCCTGGGTCAGGTTCAGGTTCCACCACTGGCCGGTATCCGGCTGGTAACCCATTGCGTACTGCACGGTCGGGTCGGCTTCGAGCTTCATGCCTACCGCCAGCCGGTTCAAGAACACACTGGCGATCACTGGTCGTTCGTCTGGGACGATCGCCTCGCGTTCCACGATTGAGGCGAGAGTCACGGCCTCGTACAGCGTCAGCCCACGCGCGGAGGCGTCGGCGCGCATCTGCGGCGTGACCCGCTCCTCGAAAGTCTCCAGCATACGCCGCACCAGGTCTCCCGCCGTCGCATCGATAGCCAGCCGGTAGGTATCCGGGAAAAGGAATCCTTCCAGCGGCGCACCGGGCGCAATCTCTCCAGCTAGCGCCGAGTCTGGCGGCAGCAGCGCCGGATTGCTTGTCACGGCCAGGAACTCCGTGCCGCTGAACGGCAGGTCTGGCTGCTGGTCAATCCACTCCGCAAGCTGCTCGCGTCGCCAGCCCTCGGTAGCGCGCACCGTGACCTCAGGCGGCCTGGCCTCGCTCAGCGCGTAGGCGATCTCCGGAATGGTCATCCCTGCTGAAAGCTCGTAGCTACCTGCCTCGATCCGCACATCCAACCCGAAGTAGCGTAGATAGTTCTTGAGCAACGTGGCATTGGTGACGAGGCCCTCTGCCAGCAGCCGGTCGGCGACCTGGCTGGCAGACTGCCCTGGCTCGACGGTGAAGATCGCCGGGTCGGCTCCCGGGCGGGCGGGCTGTTCGAGCAATGCCTCGTTCGCCACCAGGTAGGCGCGCAGCGCTGCCCTCTCGACCGGATTCAGCCTGCTGCTGCCGCCCAAATCGATCTGTACGATGTCGCCAGAGCTGCCTTGCTGGTTGAGGGCACGCATGACCAACCCTGCTGCGATCCCAAGCGCTGCCACGGCGATGCCAACCACCAGCAGCCGTGCGGCCAGTCCGAGCAAGCTCGCCCGCTCACTAGGGGGTGTCTGTGAACGCTTCGAGCGGGTGTCCCGGCTCATGGTCCGTCCCTCCTGCGTCCAGGTAATCCTGGAGTATCGCCGCCGCCGCCACGTCATCCAGTGGCTCGCCGCGCCGCCGCTTCTTCTGGCCGGAATCCCGCATCAGGGCGGCGGCCTCCGCCGATGAATAGCTCTCGTCCCAGAACACGACCGGGAGCCCTGTTCGCTCTGCCAACTCGCGCGCCCAACGGATCACGATTATTGCCTGCGGGCCGATACCGCCCTGCGAGTCGGTTGGCAGCCCGACGACGATCTTGCCTACCTGCTCGCGCCGGGCGATCTCGCCCAGCGTTGCGAGGGTGGCTTCCGGGCTGGTGCAGGTAACAACGCTGTGCGGGTGGGCGAACAGGCCAAAAGGGTCGCTCAATGCCACACCGATCCGTGTCTGCCCGTGGTCGAGGCCCATCAGGCGGCGTGATTCGCTCACAACTGCCCCTCGACCTCAACCTGGATACGCAGCGGCAGTGCGGGCATCAGCGGCCAGAACGGCGGCCAACTGTCGATCTGGGGCGATGCGGCCAACAGCAGTTCCTGATCGAGCCGCCGCCGGGCCTCGCTGACGCTGGTTCCTTGCACCATGTCCAGCACCTTCTCAGGGTCGATGACCGCCGACACGTCGCCTGCTCCCTGCATCACGAACGTAATCCGGCGCTGCTCGTCCACCTGGGAGACCTCGCCCACACGGAACACCAGCGACCCTGATCCGATCTGGTAGCCTGGCCCCACCTTGTCGGCGATTTCGGCGTAGGCTATTTGGCGCGCCAGCCGCTCGTCAACGGCCACGCCCTGCACTGTGGCGCGCATCGTCAGGCTCAGGCGGTCCTGGAGCTGCCCGGCGTAGCCGGAGTACGTCTCGGCGTGCACCAGCACGACCGACAGAGACTCCAGTGGCAGAAACTCGGTTGGCTCCAGCAGGCGGGTCTGCATCTCGGCGTAGGCGCGTTGCTGAAGTTGCTGGAGGAGCAGCGCGCGTACCCGGCTCATGTCGTCTTCCGCGATACTTCGCACTTCGGCCGCATCGCCATTACGCGTTGGCTCCGGGTTCGCTACACCCACGCGGTTTGCCAGCGGCCCTTCCACCTGGTTGATACGCCCGCCCGGCACGTTGCCCTCAAACCCTGCCTCAACCGCCTCGATGGCGACTTCCACCGTCTGCCCGATCTGCCCAGGCAGCGTTGCGTCCGACAGCGTGATGAAGCGCACGGGCTGAGCTGCACTGGTGCGAAGCAGCGTCCCGGCGGGGATCGTCGTCTGGTCGGGGATCAAGTTGGTGAACATGGCGAAGCCGCGCGCCTTGTCGGTTGGTCGGAGCGCGCTGCCGGTTGTTTCCACCGAGGTTGTACCCTCGACCTCTACGCCGATCACGCGGGCGGCGATCAACGCGCGTGAGGGGTCTACCAGCCCCGGTTCAGCCTCCGGATCGGCGGTGATGAGCGTAGTGACTGTGACCTGGTTGGAAAGCGGGACGAGGCGCACAGTCGCCCCCGGCAGCACCACAGCTGACCCGGCGAGCAGCGCGGCGAGCACCAGCCAGAACAGGCTGGTCGCAAGCGCCCGGCGCAGTCCCGGATGGAGCGGCCGCGCAGCTTCCGAATGCAGGCGCGTACCAGCTTCGGCCAAGTCGGCGTCCAGCGGGGTGGGACGTTCGCTGCGGGAGACTTCCAGGCGAGCGCGGGCCGTGCGCCAGAAGCGCCTGTGACTTTCCTCGACGCTCCTGAAGCAAGCGATCCGCAGATCGCCTGCGTGGTCGATCACCACCGGGTCGCGGGTGATCAGTGCCAATTGGGCCCGGCGGCGCGTGGCATCACGCTGGAGCAGCACTAGGTCAAGCTTGTTGCGCAGGATGTGGCAGTGCGGGTCATCGGGGAAAACCAGCAGCACCCTGGGGGCGCGCACCCAACCGAGCTTGTCGCGCACCGAATCGATATCGTCGTGCGGTTCGAGCTGGATGATCTGTTCTTTCACCGGGTGGCCCTTGCTCCGCCTCGTCTACCGGCTGGCCTGCCTGGTTTACTTCAGCGCCCCGGCGACCAGCTTCTCCGTTTCGGCCAGCGCTGAGGCCAGCTTGGCAGGGTCCTTGCCGCCCGCTGTGGCAAAGTCCGGGCGGCCACCGCCTCCGCCGCCGACCATCTCGGCCAGGCTGCCGACCAGCTTGCCAGCGTGCACACCCCGCTTGACCAAGTCGGGCGTCACCTTGGCAACCAGACGCACCCTCCCGTCGATCTCGCTACCCAGCACCACCACGCCGCTGTCCAGCCGGTCGCGGCACCAGTCTGCCATCTGCCCCAGCAAGTCGGTGTCTGGCGCGCTCACCTGCGCGGAAATGACCTTCGCCCCGTCGATCTCGCGTGCCTGCGCCAGCAGCCCTTCCAGCGCTCCCTTCGCTGTCTCACGTGTCAGCACCTCAAGCTGCCGCCGGGCGGCCTCCATCTCTGAGATCAGGCCTTCGACCTTATGAGGGACGGCTTCGGGTTCGCTGCCTAGGCGGGCCGCCGTCGCGGCAAGCGCGGCGAGCCGCTCCCCGATCAGGTGCTGCGCTGCGTGCCCGGTCACCGCCTCTATGCGCCGCACACCCGCGCTGCTGCTCTCCTCGCGGGTGATCAGGAAAGGCCCGATCTCCGCCGTCGTGCGGACGTGCGTGCCACCACACAATTCATAGCTGAAGCGGTCGTCGTCCTGCTCCGGGATGGTGATCGTCCGCACGATTGCGCCGTATTTCTCGCCGAACAGCGCCATCGCGCCGTCACGCCTGGCTTCCTCCAGCGCCTTGAAGACGATCTCGACTGGCTGGTTGGCCAGGATCATCTCGTTGACTCGCGCCTCCACCCGCTCGATCTCCTCACGTGCCAGCGATGCGTTGTGCGTGAAGTCGAAGCGCAGGCGGTCGGGTGCGACAAGCGACCCTTTCTGCCGGACGTGCTCGCCGAGCACCTCACGCAAGCTGGCGTGCAGCAGGTGCGTGGCCGTGTGGTTGCGCATGATGTCCCAGCGTCGCGTCTCGTCCACCTGGCCGGTCGCGGCGTCGCCCTCCCGCACTGTGCCGCTGACAACCAGCCCGGCGTGCACGATCAGCCCGCCAACCGGCACGCGCATCCCCTCCACACGCACCTCCCAGCCGTCCCCGCGCAGCAGCCCCGTATCGCTCACCTGCCCGCCTGATTCAGCATAGAAAGCGGTCTCAGCCAGCACTACCTCGACGGGCTGGCCGGCTTTCGCCTGCTTTACACGCTGGCCGCCGCCGAAGAGCGCAAGCACCTGGCTCTCAAAGCTCAGCCGGTCACCACCGTAGGGATCATAGGTAACACCTTCAGGGCCAAACATGCCTTCTGCCTGGAGCGCGTCGAAGGTCTCCTGGTAGGCCGATACGTCGGTGAATACACCGGTGTCACCACCCGAGATTTCGCGGTGACGCTCCATTTCCTCGCGGAAGCCCGCCTCGTCTACGTCAAGGCCGCGCTCCTGCAGCAGGTCGCGCGTGATTTCCAGGGGAAGGCCGTGCGTGGCGAAGAGCGAGAAAGCCGCCGGGCCGCTCATCTGCTTCTCACCAGCGGCCCGGAGTGCTGCGGCATGCTCTTCAAGCTCAGCCAATGAGTGGTCGAGCGTCCGCATAAAGCGATCTTCCTCGGTGGCGATCTGGTAGCGGATTGCCTCGTGGAACTGTGCAAGCTCAGGGTACACACTGCCCATCTTCTCGACGACGGCTTCCGCTACCTGCGCCAGGAACGGGCGCGTGACGCCCATGCCGTGTGCGAAGCGCCATGCACGCCGGATCAACATCCGCGTGACGTACTCGCGCCCGGTCGTGCCGGGATTCACGCCGTCAGCAACCAGAAAGGCTGCCCCGCGCGTGTGGTCGGCGATCACCCGGTAGGCGACGAAGTGCTGCTGGCGGAAGGAATCGTCGTGGCCGAGGATTTCCTGCGTCGCGTCCATGACGTCGGTGAACAGGTCGGTATCGTAGTTCGACTCTGCCTCTTGCAGCACTGCCACCATACGTTCCATCCCCATGCCGGTATCAACACCCGGCTTGGGCAGCGGGACGTCGTGCTTTCCACTGTGGGCCGGGTCGGGGTGCGTGCGGTTGAACTGCATGAAGACCAGATTCCACAGCTCCAGGAAACGGTCGTCTTCGCGCTTGAGCGCCTCTATTATGCCATCCTCGCCTAGCTCCGGATGCAGGTCCCAGTGAATCTCGCTCGTCGGGCCGCAGGGGCCGGTTTCCGCCATCTGCCAGAAGTTGGTCTTAGGCCCCATTCGAGCCACACGCTTTGGGCTGACGCCAACATCCTTGGTCCAGCTCTCGAAGGCCTCGTCGTCCGTCTCGTAGACGGTGAAGGCCAGCCGGTCGGCAGGCAGCCCGTATATGTCAGTGACCAGCTCGTAGGCGAACCGGATCGCGTCTTGCTTGAAATAGTCGCCAAAGCTGAAATTGCCCAGCATCTCGAAGAAGGTGTGGTGACGCGGTGAAGGGCCGACATTCTCCAGGTCATTGTGCTTGCCGCTGATCCGCATGCACTTCTGAACAGTGGTCGCCCGCTTGTAGGGCCGCTTGTCCAGGCCCAGGAACACGTCCTTGAACTGGACCATCCCGGCGTTGGTGAAGAGCAGGGTCGGGTCGCTGCCCGGCACAAGCGATGACGATGACACCACCTCATGCCCTTGTCTGGCGAAGTAATCCAGGAAGGCCTGCCGAATCTCGGCGCTGCTCAATCGTTTCATGTCGGCCCCGTCTTCCTCGTTCCCCTGATGTGTTAGAATAGCCGGCGGTGGTGAGATTATACGCAATCCCCTGAGGGCTGACAATGAATGGCAGGCCCGGTGGGGTAGGGGGAGCCGCTGCGTGTGGCGGGAGGTGCGGTGATGACGGAGTCGCAGTCGGGAGGAGTGATGACCAGCAGCCCTAGGCAGGTGGGCTGGCCGGTCTGGTTGTGGATCATCCTGGTGGCGCTGCTCGTGTTTATTGCCCCGGCGGTTGGCTGCGGGGCGTGCGGGCTGGCTGCTGGCGTGGCAAGCGGCACGCCGTCCGGCTCGATTGCTTTTGGGCCGTCAGTAGGCCTGATCCGGATTGAGGGGCCGATCTTCAGCGGGCAGAGCAGCACCCTTGCTGGGAGCATCGCTGCCTCAGATACGATCGTTGGACTGATCGAGCAGGCCAGCGCTGACACAAACATCAGGGCCATTGTGCTCCGCATAGACAGCCCTGGCGGGGGTGTCGTCGCTTCCGACGAGATCTACCATGCTCTCACGCGCGTCGAAAAGCCTGTCGTGGTCAGCATGGGGTCGATGGCGGCGTCCGGTGGGTACTACGTTGCTGCTCCGGCAGATCACATCTACGCGACGCCCTACACGCTGACCGGCAGCATTGGTGTGATCAGCCAGTTTGTCACGGCACAGGAATTGCTCGATGAGGTCGGGATCGAGATCGTCATCATCGCGGCAGGTGAGTCAAAGGACTTCGGGAGCTTTCACCGTGCCATGACCGACGAGGAGCGGGCGTACTGGCAGGCGCTGATCGAAGAGACGCATGAGGGGTTCATCCGGCTGGTGGCCGAGGAGCGCGGCCTGCCAATCGCTGACGTGCGTGTCTTCGCCGATGGCCGGGTGGTGACGGGCGAGCAGGCTGTTGCGCTGGGCCTGGTTGACGAGATTGGCTACCTCGACGACGCGATCACCCGCGCCGGGGAGTTGGGCGGGATCACCGGGCCGCCGAATGTCGTTGAACTCAAGCCGGAGGTCGGCCTGCTGGATGCGCTCTACGGGTTCCAGTCTGGCCCCGGCGGCCTGCGCGCGCTCGACCTGCTGCTGCGCGAGCTTACGCCCCCGTCGCTTGAATTCCGCTATCTCGGCCCATGAAAGAAGGGCAGGCGCAGCAGCCTGCCCCTTCCGTTCTCATGTAGTTGGTGAGCCCACAGCCCGTATCCGCTCAGTCCGTCTGCTCCTTATCGTCGGGTAAGCGCGTGGCCCGGTGCTGGGTGTCGCGGGGCTGCTTCCAGAAGATCGCCTCCAGCACGCGCAGCAGGCGGCGCACCATCGAGCGGACGTGCGCCAGAATATACCAGCTCTCGCGCAGCGCATCTTGCAGGTACGAGCGCGCCGACGGAACCACGTCCCATTCGATCAGCATTGCGCCCCAGGTGAGCCCGGCCCCGAAACCGACCAGAACAAGCCTGTCGTTTGACTTCAACTGCCCCTGTTCGACGGCTTCCACAACAGCAATCGGGATTGATGCGGTGGACGTATTGCCATAACGCTCGATGTTGACAAAGAAGCGATCCATCGGCAGCTTGAGGCCGCGCGCAGCAGCCTGGATGATGCGGATGTTGGCCTGATGCGGGATAATCACGTCAACGTCGTCGATCGCCAACCCGGCCTGCTCGAGCACCTCTTCGGTCGCCTGCGCCATAACCCGCGAAGCGAACCGGAATACCTCTTGCCCGTTCATCACCAGCGATTGCTCAGTCGGCGGGCCGTTCCAGCTTGTCCTTACTCCGGAGCGAGCGTAAAGGTGGTCACCACCCGATCCATCCGAGTGCAGCACGCTGGCACGCACCCCGCCCGGCGTCTCGCTGGCACACAGCACAAAGGCCCCCGCCCCATCCCCAAACAGGATGCAAGTCGAACGATCCTGCCAATCGAGAATCCTGCTCAGCGTCTCAGTGCCTATGACGAGTACCGCGTTCGCCATTCCTGCTTCGATGTGGGCCGCAGCCAAGCTCACTGCGTAGATGAAGCCGGTGCAAGCTGCCAGCAGGTCAAAGGCCCCAGCCCGCGACGCCCCCAGCTTATCCTGGATCGTGTTGGCGGTGGCCGGAAACAGGTGTGTGGGCGACGAGGTGGCGACGATGATCAGGTCGAGATCACGCGGCGATAGATTGGCCTGGGTCAGAGCTTTCCGCGCTGCGCGCAGCCCCAGCGTCGCGGTTGTGTCGCGCTCATCGGCGATGCGGCGTTCAGCGATTCCGGTGCGGTCCCGGATCCACTCGTCTGAGGTCTCGACCATCCGCTCAATTTCGTCGTTGCTGAGCACCCGCTCCGGGACTTCGATGCCCCAACCGACAATGTGTGCATAGCGCCCGTTGCCTGTGCCTTGTCGCCCGTTGCGCCTCATGCGTTTCCTGACCTGGGTCTCACTATTGGCGGCCATTGTACTTCCCGATCACCAGCGTCGCGTTGTGTCCTCCGAACCCGAATGAGTTCGACATTGCAATCTGCACTTGGAGCGGGCGGGCCTCGTTCGGCGTGTAGTCCAGGTCGCATTCCGGATCGGGTGTCTCGTAGTTGATCGTTGGCGGTATACAGCCCGTCTCAATCGCCTTGACGCACGCCAGCAACTCCAGCGCGCCCGCTGCGCCCATCAGGTGCCCGGTCATGCTCTTGGTCGAGCTAATTGGCACCTTATACGCCGCCTCACCGAATACCTGTTTGATGGCAAGGGTTTCCGAGCGGTCGTTCAGGCTGGTGCTCGTGCCATGCGCGTTCAGATAGTCAACCGCCTCCGGCCCAATCCCGGCGTCATCAAGCGCCTGGTGCATCGACAGGATCGCCCCTTTGCCCTTCTCGTCCGGCGCGGTGATGTGGTAGGCGTCTGCCGACGACCCG
>JAANMT010003786.1_pt1 | contig 10250 bp, 6 predicted proteins | sample 7279711 | NCBI WGS metagenome assembly JAANMT01 (sample SAMN14094538, study PRJNA606508) | bioreactor metagenome | isolation source: A lab-scale SPAN reactor treating ammonium-rich wastewater day 1 | place: Ireland: Galway | collected 2017-01-16 | reverse complement strand
GGCGATGGATGTAAGCCGGGAATTGACGGCTCATCCCCGCCCGGCGTCCTTGGAATTGGTGTGCGACTTCATGCCTGACCGCACGCTGGAAGATCTGACCACGCAACTGCAATCCGAAGCGGCCGCGTCGGGCAAGAAACAAATCATCGCCGTGGTGGCGCAATGGCTTCCCCGGCGACTAGCCGAAGCCCTGATGGAGCGCGCCGGCTTGCCGCTGGATCGTCGCGGCGCCGACCTCTCGCGCGCCGAGCGCGCGGCGCTGGTGCAAGCGGTCAAGGGGATTGCCATCCCGCTGGATGGTACGCTCGGTTTCAAAAAGGCGGAAGTCACGGCGGGCGGCGTCGCGCTGGAGGAAGTCGATTCGCGCACCCTGCAAAGCAAGCTCGTTCCCAACCTGTTTTTTGCCGGCGAGATTCTCGATCTGGATGGCCCCATCGGCGGCTATAACTTCCAGGCCGCGTTCAGCACGGGTTGGCTGGCTGGCGAGAACGTGTAGGGGTGTTCCGCCCGTCGTTGGCAATGGCGTCCAAATAGCCAGCGGCGCCTGGTTTCTCCGTGGGCGGCGCCGGCGGACGGCGGAGGAGTTTTCTCACCCGCGGCCAGATGCGGTCATACCCATGCACCAGACTTTGCCCCAGCGGTCCGCCCGTGCTGATCAAGACGCGACTGACTTGGAACGAGCGCGTGGACCACTTGGCGTTTGCTTCACTAAGGATGCCCAGCGTATTGAGCAGGTGATACCGCGACTCCGCAAAGTACCGCTCCAGTTGCAAAGCGCGCATTAAGCGGCCCGGGCCGACATGGCTAAACTCAGGGTCGTATGCGATCTTATGCGAATGCGACACGCCCTTGGCGGCAAAGCCATACTCGCCGGCGAGGGCGCGACCGTTGTGCTCCAGCAACAGGATTTCCAAGTGTCCCGAGGCCGCCAACTGCCGCGCTTCACGAAGGAAATAATCGAGCATGCCGGGCGTGCGAAGGATGGATGTGCCGGCTTCGCCTTTCCAGCTTTTGTCTTCGATTTCGCAAACCACGCGCAAGAGGCGTTCCGCTTCGCCCGGCGACAGATCGCGGTGGATGGTCAATTCAACGGGCCCGCCCGCTTGCAGCTTTCGTAGCGACTTGCCCACCGCCCGGCGATGATTGCCCGACAGGCTCGCCTGGTAGGTTTCCCAGTCGCCGCCTAGATCGATCAGCCCCACGTCGAATTGCTTGCGGCGCGCCGCGGCGTGGCCGCGCTCGCCAAGCACCTGGAGGAACGATTGCCAGCGGTGGCTTTCAACGTGGATTCCGTCGGCGTGAATGACCGACCACGGCGCCCGGCGCACTCCCTCGCACAGCACGCGTAGCGCCGGCTCCGCCGGAACTTCGGGGTCCAACAGCAAATCGCCCGTGGCCGACCAGGCGTTGCCCGGCAGGTTCGCCACCCGGCGTCTTCCCCGCTTAGGACTACCGACCAGCGGCAACGCCGCGACCAGCCGATTCTCATATTCGACGGCCAACGCCAGAAACCGCGCCGCGGGGGCAAAATGTTCGACCCACTGGGCGAGCAATTCGCAGCGGAGCGTGGGCAACGTCGCCTCGCAACGCGCCCACAAGTCGTCCCACGGTTGGGCGTAGCGCTGCAATTCGGCCAGCGATTCGATGCGCACCAGTTTCATGCGTTTCCTTTCGACAAACTCTGTCCCCAGGAAACTATGCCTGCGCACCCGGCAAAAACAACGAAACAAGCACACGCGAAAGTTCTGTCGTCGACCCGCGAGACCGCGCCCACGGAGTATTCGTTACGATGCGCCGCAGGTGAGAGGTTGTAAGTGCTTTGTCAAATCGTCGTCGCGACGTCTCGCCGCCGAAAATTGCGGCATTTAACGAAGCGTTCGGCGGCGAGACTCCGCCGCTACGGAAAGATTCACAGCCTCTGAGGACTGTGTGGTCCTAATCATTTGAGAATTCAAGATCAATCGATGAGGTTGAACCCGTGAGAATAGGGCGCCAAGCGACCGAGCGAATTGCATAACGTGTTTGTGAGGCCGCCACGCCGACGGTGCTCGGCGACTCGACCCACGTCAACCCGTTCGCCCTGAAACGGGAAATACCTACCAGCGAATGGTGGCCGCTCCAGCTCGAAAGCGGTTCGCTGTTGAGTCGAGAGGTTAGGTATACCTTGTCATCGACGTGCCGCACCTCAACGCCAAGTTCTTGTTCTTCGCCAGCGGGTATCGCGGCGCGTTCGACTCCCGAGGCATTTTGGGCGTTTGACAGGTTTTCAATCGGCTCGAACCCGCACCACCGTTTTCCTTCGCCGTGACGCCCGCCATTGAGGCAGAGCAACACAAATTTTTCTCGGATGGGCAGAATCCAGGCGATTGTGTGCGAACCGCTTTCGATGGTAAATCGTGCGCGTAACTCGTAATCTTGGGCCGTGATTCGGCCTAGGTTCACTCCTTTCAAGTCGAAAGTGATATCGCTTCGCAGCACGCCATCTGTGATCGTCCAACCGTTCTTTAACTCCGTATTGGCCGGCAGAAGCCGATTCCAACCATTCACGCGATTGCCCACGACGTCATCGATCGCTGCCGCCCGGGGCGCGGGAATGGGCCGCGCCGCAGTCAAGGGAGCCTTCAAAGGCGTCGTCGCCGTTGGTTCGACGTCCGAGATCTTCTCGCGGCCTGGCGAGGTGTTTTTCACGTCGCTGATATCCTGCGCCCGATTCGTTGGCGACGAGATAATGACGTTGATTCCAAGGATTATTGCCGCCACGATTCCTAATCCGGCGGCGACGAACATACCGGCTTTACGACGCCCGGGATAAGTCATGGACGTAAATGTTGGCTCGGAGCATTGCCCTTTCGCGACGTGCGCCGTGAGCGTCGATTGACTGCTTCGTCGGAAGCTCGCGATGGCTTCCGCAAACTCGGTCATTGACGCATAGCGGTCTTCTGGCTTCTTCTCGATTGCTCGCAGCACGAGCCGATCCAACGCCGCATCGAGTGTCGGCCGATGCGTTGTGGGAGGAACCGGCGGATCCATCAAGACGCGCGCCAGGAGCGACAGCACATCGCCGTTTGACTCGAAAGGCAGGCGCTGGGTCAGCAACTGATAGAGAACAACGCCGAGACTATAAATGTCGCTCTTCCGGCCCACCTCGGCGGGGCGCCCAGTAATTTGTTCCGGCGCCATATAGGCTGGCGTGCCCATGATTTGGCCCGTCTGCGTCAAGCCGGCGTCGCCAACGTCGCGCCGCGCTAAACCAAAGTCCATCACCACGGGTTCATTCTGATCGTTGAGCATGATGTTCGCCGGTTTTAGGTCCCGGTGAATCACTCCCTGTTCGTGTGCGTATTGAAGCGCGCGGGCCAACTTCTCAACGAGCGTCAAGTCGTCTTCCAAAGGTGAAGCGCCGCACAACGCCATCCGCTCGCTCAGCGGGCGCCCTCGAACATACGCCATCGCCATGTACGGTTGGCCATCGTGTTCGCCAACATCATAAACAGCACAAATGTTCGGATGCTCGAGGGCGGCGACGGCGCGCGCTTCGCGCCGGAATCGCTCCAGCACCATCGCATTCTCGGCGCCATGCAGCAGCGGAATCTTTAGCGCTACCGGGCGCTCGAGCGCGGTATCGGTGGCGAGGTACACCGTGCCCATGCCCCCCTCGCCAAGTTTTTTCTCGATTCGGTATCGACCGAACGTGCGCGAGATTAGCGGCGTCGGCGTGTTCGCGTTGCGTGGAGCCTGAAATGTCTCCGTATCGGCGCCAGAGCCAAAATGCTCATGGGTTGCGGCGTGACCGTGCCCTTGTTCCAAGCGGAGCAGGAGCTCGATCAAGCCCGAATCGCCGCCATGTTGGTGCTTCCGAGCAATTACCAAAAGTTCTTCAAGAAGATCACCGCCGTTGACGGCGCGGTCGGCCGCCTCGCGAAACAGCTTTGCGATGTGGGGACGCTGCTCAAGATGGCGAACAAGCAGTTCGACGTCTGAAGGTTGGAGCCGCGGTTGTAAATGCGACAGCAACTTGGTGAAGCCGCTTGAGGGTGCAGTATGCATTGCACGATCTCCATCCTGCCGAAGAGGGAATAATTTGTCCCTATCGGGGAGTCTACAATGATCAAACTTAGGAGTCCACTTTGACGAACGGCACATCGCCAAGGTAGGACTCGCTCACCCGCAAGCCTTACGGTGGTCCCTCGCTTTACGTGGCAGACACGGGGTTCCAATGCTTCCAAAAACTCTGATCCACTTACCCCCAAACGTGACATCAATACGTACTCCCTACTGGCGCGGCGCGTTTCCCGCGGTCACGACGCGATTTCGGTCGGATCCGATGCTCGATCTGGATGCGACCCCGCGGCGCTTGGTGGTGAAGTCACGCCGCGGGGTCGGGGTGGCGCCGCCTTTGGAACGGCGCCAGAAGCCGGCTGACACCCGCCGCTTGCTAGTCTTACTCTTTGGGTTCGGTGGGCAGTAGTTGCACCGCGTCGGCGATGACGTGGCCGTCGGTTTCGGCGTTGCCGATCTCGACGGTGGTTTCGCCAGCGGCGAAGTGGTACTTGCCAACGGTGGCGAAGGCGCCGTGGTTGGGCGACTTGCGCTGGTTGATGCGCACCGTAGCTTCGCCCTCGGCGTGGTGGACGGTAACAGGCGTATTGGTAGCGCGGTTCGCGTTCGCTGTGTAAGCGATTCGCACTTCATATTGGCCCGCCTGCGGCACGCGAAGCCGGAATCGCACCGTCTGGCGGCCCTTGTCCGAATTATCATCGTGGCGGTAGCCGGCGCCGATATAGGGACCGATCACCTGGCTTACTTCGACGAACCCTTCGCGCTCGGCCTCGGCATCGTCAGCAACCACGCCCGGCAACGTTTTCGGGTCAATCGAGGCCGCTGGCGTGCGAACCGGGCCAGTCCACTCCAGCACTTGCCCGTCTTTCGAGAGCCGCTCGCGAAGTTGGGCGAAGTCAATCTCTTGGACCGCCGCGTCGCCCGCAATCGCCTGCATTGCCGCCGTGGCGGCCGACTGCCCCAGCACCATGAACACCGGCTCCATGCGGATCGATCCAAAAGCAATGTGCGACGCGCTCAGGCAAACCGGCGACAGCAGGTTATCGCATTCTTCCTGCTTGGGGGTAATCGAGCGGTAGTCGATCGGATAGGGCGAAAAGCCGCCCACCTGCACGTCGCCTTCGTTACGGGCGTTGCCATTCTCGTCCACGTACCGCTGCACGTTATGCGAATCCATGGTGTAGGCTGCGAGGCCCACGGGAAACTCGGCGACGGTGCGGCCCTGGCAGTTGTGCTGTGTCATCACGTAGGGGCCGATCATCCGCCGCGCCTCGCGAATGTAGAGCTGCTCCTGCCAACCGTCGCCTTCCTGGAACTCGTCGCGGCACATTCCCCACCGCGCCACTTCGCTGCGGATGTTCTCGGGCGCCCGTGGATGGTTGGCCAGGGTCCACATCAGCCCTTTCTGGTAGGTGAGGTGCCGCGCGTGGATTTGCTCGCGCTCTTCGTAACTGGCCTCGGGCCAGTCGTAGTTGCCGCCGATGAAGTCGGTCGAGAAACCCGTGCGGTTGTTGGTGTCGGTTTTGCGGTTGGGCATGCCCGAGTTGATCCACGGCATGCCCCGCTCGCCCGCTTCAAAGTTGCGCAACAGCAACTCGTACATCAGCGGATCGTAGCCTTCGGGCTTCTGGAATGGGATGCGGTTCTCGGGATGATCGGTCAGGCACATACGGAAGCAGTAGGCCTGCACTCGTTCGTCGCCGCTGCCTTCTTCGCCGGGGCCGTTGGGGTCGATGCCGGGCAGCAGGCCGCTGGCGGGGTCGCCCGCCTTGACGTAAGCCGAAACACCGGGCAGCAGTTGATGGTACTTGGCGTTGCGGGTCTGCACGCCGTTGAGTGTTTCTTCGTAGACGGCGTTGCTCTCGCGCCCTACGGTGTAAGCAACGCCCGCGGCGGCCAGGAGGTCACCTTCGTAGGTGGCGTCAAGGAACACGCGGCCGCGGTAGGTCTTGCCGCTTTCCATCTTGATGGCGACGATCCGCGCCCCCTCCTTGGTCACGCCCTGGCTGAGCTTACCCGGCCCCGTGTTGCCGGTCCGGTCGAGCCGCTCGCCATAAACGACGGGAACCTGGTGTTCGCGCACCAGATCTTTCATGATCTTCAAGGCGGCCGACGGCTCGAAAGTCCACATCGCGTCTTCGCCCGCGGCCGTGCGAGTCTGGCCGCTATCGCGATACTGCTCGGCCGTTTGCCACTTCCAGTTCGCGGGCTCGTTGTAGTGCTTGCGGACGCGTTGGTAGAACTCCCGCGAGATTCCGCCGATGGCGGCTTTGTTGCCAATGTCGGTCTGCCCTAGCCCGCCGGTGGTCAGGCCGCCAATGCGGTTCGTCGGCTCGATGACCACCACCGTACCGCCCATCCGCCGCACTTGGACGGCGGCCGCAATGCCCGCCGACGTGCCGCCGTAGATCACCACGTCGTATTCGCCGTCCGCCTGGGCGGCGGGCAGCGGTTGCGGCGAGACGCCCACCCCGCCCGCCAACAGGGCAAGCGTCAACAAAGCGCAGCAGCGGCCTATAAAATCAAGAGCGTAATGCATGATCGAAAAACCTTGATGTTATGTGGAAAACAACGAGGAAACCGCTTCCTCAGTGTACTCCAACGCCGCCACACATTCTGCAACGCCACCACACCCACGGGCACGGGGTCGGGGTGGTTTTTCGGCCTACCCGCTTACGATGTGGCAAGATGTGGGACCGAAAAACCTCCCCGACCCCTTCGCGCTGCGTCACGATTGCGGCGGCGTTCACGTTCCCGCCGGCCACTCCCGCCGTAGCGTTTGATCGTGAAGTCACCTCACGGGGTCGGGGTGGTTTTTCGGCCTACCCGCTTACGATGTGGCAAGACGTGAGAACGAAAAACCTCCCCGACCCCTGCTGGGTTTTGTGAGGCTATTGCCAGAAGGAACCGTCCCGTCCGCCGCGCCTTGTCCCCTGGAGGGTTTCACCAGCGTGCCGTGCGGCGCGCGCCCCATGCGGAACCGCGCGCCGTCAACGCGATGAAAGGCGGCATTTTCCTAAATAAACGCCTCGGCACGCGGTTCGCAGCATTTTCTTGCGATTGAGTTCTCCGGACGCCCGCCACCGTGTTGGCGGCGGACACGCCGGTGTTCGTTTGCGGGACGTAGGTTACCAGGAGGTGTGTGATGTTCCGGTCCTTGGTGCCCACCAGAGAAACGCCGTGGCGCTCGGGAGTCGCCCGGACGCTCTCTCGCATGGACGAAGAGTTCGATGAACTGATGGAACGGTTGTTCCAAACGGAAGGAGGGATGATGCCGAAAGGTTGGTTCACTCCCCAAGTCGACGTCACGGAAACCGAGACCCACTACGAAGTGAAGGTCGATCTCCCCGGACTGAAACCTGAAGAGGTTAAGGTCGAATTGCGGAATGGAGATCTGTGGATCTCGGGTGAGCGGAAAGAAGAGAAGGAAGAGGAGGGCAAGACCTTCCATCGGATCGAACGGCGCCATGGCGAATTTCGCCGGGTTCTGCCGCTGCCGGCGGAAGTAGCGCAGGAGAAGATCGAGGCTCGCGTCGAGAACGGCGTGCTCTCGGTCACCATTCCCAAGACCGAAGCAGCCCCAGCCAAGAAGATTGAAGTCCAGGCATAACCGAAATGCGAGTCTCAAGAACGGCTGCCCGAACGTTCGGGCAGCCGTATTCTATTCGGCAACTGGCCGTCGAAGCGAAGCGAGCGACCACGCGCGTCGCTCCGCCAAATCTTCGGGCGAGATTGCGACGGAGCGTGAAACGGTCGCCAACTTAGGCCATCAAAGCGCTGCTACGGCCGTTCGGGCGAGCAGTGTCGGCACGAGCAACACGACAAGCAGCGCGGCGACGAGCCACAAGGCCAGTTCAAGTCTCCGGCTGACGTTGCGCTGCGAAAACGTCTTTCCGTGAGCCATGGGTTCTCTTCCTGCTGGGACCTCTCGTGTTCATCCGGGAATTGCGGATTGCAACACTGTGGAACCCACGCCCTGGTGAGCATGATTGCAACGCTCATGCTTCGCGTCGCCATGCATTGGTTCAGCGGTCACGCTCATTCTCACTCAAATAGGATGACCCCGAACGCGCTGCGGTCATCCATGCTGGTGCTGGAGATCGTGGAGGACCAGATCGACCGATCGACCCTGCCGCGCGGCAAGAGGTGGTAGCGGGCGAAGTTGGCCCGCCAGGAGACACCCGGCGACGGCGCCTCTGTGTTCAAGGCGGCGAACGGGACCGTGATGAGGCACCGCCAGCGGTGCGATTCGCCGTCGATGTGGGATTCGGCCTCCCATTGGCCGTTCCATGCGGGATCGTCTTTCCCATAGCGGGGGTCAAGCGGATCAGTAATCAAGCCGTTGATTGCGTCGTACTTCGCGGCGGCGTTCGGGCCGACGGCGATGCGGTAAAACACCTCTTGGGCCGCTTGAGGTTGAAAGTACAAATCGATCGCCTCTTGGTCCGCAAGCGAACGGTCGCGACTACTCTTCGGAAACTCGGTCGGGCCATCCGGCTCCAGTTCGCTTTCCGCCAGAAGGTAAAGGTTCGTCGCGTCGTAAAGCAGACGCAGCGTGGTCTTGCGCGGCAGCGTTCGGAGCGGCGGCACGATCGTCAGTTCCTGGGGCGTGGTCTGCCGCCACTGCGCGGCGTCCAACGTAACGGGTCCTTCTGCCCGAACCACGCTCACCTGTTTCTTGCCAGGCGTGGGCGCCGTGCGCAGGGCTTGCGTATTCCAATTGAAGCACGTATGGGCGTATGGCTCTTGATAGCCGTCGTAAGCCAGACGCAGATGTTTTTCATCATGCCCAGGGAAAGGGAACATCACATACGGCCAATTCCCGGCGGTTGCGCCCGTGCGGGGCTTCTCGAAGAGGGTGGCGATGAAAGCGTTGCGGGCGTCGATCGCGTCGAGCAAGCGGTCGCGCAGCGCCGCATCAGGCGCCACTTGAAACGCCTGGTGCAAGTGGACGACGCGAGCGAAATGCCGTAGGTACTCAAATTCTTTGCGCACCAGCGCCAGGCGCGTTTTCACTTTGGGCGATTTCGCAAGCCGTTCGGCTTGCTTCAGGTCGGCGTCGAGCGAAGCCAACAAACCTGGCGGATACAAGAAGGCGATCAGTTGGAAGGGGTCCTGCACTGTCTTACGGCGGCGCCCGTCGATCGATTGGTAGGTCCATGCGTCGCAACGGGTGCCGATGTGGTCCGAATAGAGCGTAATGGCATGGTAAAGCTGGTCGTAAAACGACCGCATGTAGAACGCGGTGCTTGTGTCACGAAACGCGGCGTCGCAGAACTCCGGCAAAAGGTCTTTGGCGGCGTTCTGCTCGGGATCGTCGAACATTCGGCCCATCACGTAGTACACCGGGCCTTCAAGCCCAAAGAGTTGGCCGGGGCCGTCGCGATAGAGGGCTTGAACCTTGTTCGCCGCCAGCCGCTTCACCTGCGACTCGACAAAGCCGGGCGTACGCATGGGCGTGTAACGGGTTCCAAGGTTCGGGCACCAGTTATAGACGTAGCCGGTGAAACCGCGCGGCACGACGATGTCTCGCCAGGGAGCAATGTCTTCTTCGTTCGTGCCCGTCAACATGATGCTGGTATTGGCGGGAAACTGCCGGAACGTCTTGGGCGGCAGCGCGGTGAGGATGTACGACATCATCGTCACTTGGCGGCCGGGATGCGATTTTTCCAGTCGCTCCGCCACGTTGCGATGGAAGATCCAGATCTTCTCGCTCCAATTGTCGCCCGTGTCGTAAAGCTTCGCGCAGTCCTCGCACTGGCACTCTCGGTAACCATCCGGCTGACCGAGGTCCACCGCCGCAAAGCCGCGATCCATCAACGAGGCAAGATCACGATAGATCCGTTCCTGAACCTCGGGGTTCGACAGGCAGTATTGAGCCTTGCCGCCCTCGGGCTGCAACCGCTGGCCGTTGATCAGCGCAAAGTATTCCGGGTGGTCTGCGAACAACTCGGCGGGGACGGCGCGCTCCCAGGTATGTCCGCCAAAGCTTTCGTCCACGCGCGGGAACCGGTTATGCGCCAAGTCGTAAAAGCCTCCGCCCGCGGGATGCGACGTATTGACCCTCAGGACGGGAGTCTTCAAGACGTTCAAGTCGCCGGGCGCCGACATGGTTTTCATCGGCAGAAACTCAAGGGCCGGCGACGCCAGAAGGTCGATCTTCGCGGCGCCACTCACGGGGGTATAAGGCG
>JAANMT010003777.1_pt1 | contig 10263 bp, 8 predicted proteins | sample 7279711 | NCBI WGS metagenome assembly JAANMT01 (sample SAMN14094538, study PRJNA606508) | bioreactor metagenome | isolation source: A lab-scale SPAN reactor treating ammonium-rich wastewater day 1 | place: Ireland: Galway | collected 2017-01-16 | reverse complement strand
AGCCGGAAGAAGGCAACAGCCATCGCTGCGCCGAGCAGCGTCAGGATCGCCATCTCGCCTGCCGGGTGGGGGCCAAAGATGGCAAAGGGCACGGCGAGCAGCACCATCGGGGCGAGCGTGGCTGCGCTGTAGCCCCAGCAGCCGCGCAACAGGTCGAGGGCAGCCGTGTGCTGGGTTGGGGTGTCCTCATGGAGGAAGAAAGTGCCCGGCCCCAGCGAGCCGAGGGCAAGCAGCAGGAATACGACGCCTGGTACGACCCACACGGCGCGCTGCCAGCCCCGCAGGGCATCTTTGAACTGGCGAATCACGGGTTGCGTCTGCCTCTGGCTATTTCAACTCGCCCCAGTTGCGCCCGGCGCGGGCGTCCACCCTGAGCGGCACGTCCAGGGGGTAGGCGTTCTCCATCACCTCTTTGACGAGCGCCATTGTCCCCTCAACCTCGTCCTCCGGCGCTTCGAGCAGCAGTTCGTCGTGCACCTGGAGGATCATCCGGCCCCGCAGCCCGCGCTCGGCAAGCGCGGCGTGCAGCTTGATCATGGCGATCTTGATGATGTCGGCTGCCGTCCCCTGGATCGGCATGTTGATTGCCTCACGCTCAGCCGCGCGGCGCTCCATCATGCCGCGCTGGCTGGTGTCCTGCGATTGCAGGGCCGGGAAGTAGCGCCGCCGCTTGAGCAGCGTCTCGACGTAGCCCTGCTCGGCAGCCTGGACGCGCATCCCGTCCAGGTACTGCTTGACCTTGGGGAAGCGCTCGAAGTAGGTCTTAACGAAGGCCTCCGCTTCGGGCAGGGTCAGGCTTGAATCACGGGCCAGCCGGAAAGCACTCATGCCGTACATCAGCCCGAAGTTGACCGCCTTGGCGAAGCTGCGCTGGAGCGACGTCACCTGCTCAACCGGGATGTTGTTGACGGCGGCTGCCGTCGTGGCGTGGATGTCCTGACCCTCCTGGAAGGCACGCCGCAGCGCCTCGTCGCCGGAGACGTTCGCCAGGATGCGCAGCTCGACCTGCGAGTAGTCCGCGCCGATCAGCAGCCAGCCCGGCTCGGCGATGAAAGCATCGCGTATGCGCCGCCCCAGGTCGCTGCGGATGGGGATATTTTGCAGGTTCGGCTCGCTGGAGCTCAGCCGCCCGGTCACCGTCCCGGTCTGGTTGAACGAGGTGTGGATGCGCCCCGTCTCAGGGTTGACCATCTGGGGCAGCGCGTCCACGTAAGTTGAACGCAACTTCTCAAGCTCGCGGTATTCGAGGAGCGTAGCGATGACGCCTGTCGTGTCCTGCTCCAGCAACCCTTCGAGCACGTCCGCTGCCGTCGAGTAGTGGCCGCTGGCCGTCTTACGCAGGCCCTGGGTGGGCAGTTGGAGCTTGCCGAACAGCGCATCGCTGAGTTGCTGGGTCGAGTTCAGGTTCAGTTCGTAGCCGACGATGCCGTAGATCGCCTGGGTGCGCTCCTCCAGCACGCGGGCCATCTCGCCCGACATGCGCTTGAGGAACTCGACATCCACCCGCACCCCGGCCATCTCCATGTCGGCGAGCACCGGCACGAGCGGCATCTCGATCTGGGTGAACAACTCGCCAAGCCCCTGCTCCTCGACCTCGCGCCAGATCGGCTCGACAAGCTGGAGCGTCATGTCCGCGTCGGCAGCGGCGTAGGGGGCGGCCTGTTCAACAGGGACCAGGTCCATCGTGATCTGGTTCTTGCCCTTGCCGAGCAGCTCGGTAATCCCGGTCATCTCGACGCCAAGCCGGTAGAAGGCCAGGTTCTTGAGGCCGAGCTTGCGCTGCGACTGGTCGGGATGGAGCAGCCACTCACCGATCATCGTGTCCACGCTGAGCGGGGCGACAACCAGCCCGGCGCGTGCCATCACGACCGCATCGTACTTGATGTTGTGCCCGTACTTGGGGATGCCGGGGTTGGTCAGGGCCGGGCGCAGCCGCTCGATGACGCGCTCAAGCGGGAGCTGCTGGCCGTCGTCGAGCGCATGCCCAACGGGGATGTAATACCCCTCGCCCGGCTCGACGGCGAGCGAGATTCCGACCAACCGCGCCTGCATCTGGTCGGTGCTGGTCGTCTCGGTATCAAAGGCGATGCCTTCTGCCTGCTCCAGCCTGCGCGCAAGCGCGTCGAGCGCCGCCTCGTCGCGCACGACGTGCGTCGCCGTGACAGGCTCCCCGACCACTGCCGGGGCGGAAGGCACGGACAACCCGGCAAAGAGCGACAACTGCTGGCCGTCGCCGCGCGCCAGGCTGGCTGCCCCTCCGCCATCGCCCGCCTCCGCAGTGCCGCCGGAGACCTGGCCGAGCAGCCCACGAAACTCTAACTCGCGGAAGATGGCCGCCACGCGCTCGCGGTCATAGTCGTGCGTGCGGCAGGCGTCCAGGTCGAACGGCACCGGCGCATCGGTCACGATGCGGGCCAGCTTCTGGCTCAGGAAGGCGTCGTCGCGGCCCTGCTCCAGCGCGTTGCGCGTGCGCGCGCTGCTGATCGCGTCCAGGTGCTCGTAGATTGCCTCCAGCGTGCCGTACTGTTCCAGCAGGGCGACCGCCGTTTTCTCGCCGATGCCGTGCACGCCGGGGATGTTGTCTGACTTATCGCCAATCAGCGCCTTGTAATCGACGAATTGATCGGGCCGCACGCCGTACTTCTCGAATACGGCCTGGGCGTCGTATATCTCCACCTCGCCTGACCGCCCGCCCGGAAGCTGCACAAGGGTGCGCTCGCCGACGAGCTGCAGCAGGTCGCGGTCGCCGGTCACGATCAGCGTCCGGACGCCCTGCTCGCCCGCCAGCCGGGCCACCGTACCCAGCACGTCGTCGGCTTCGTAACCGTCCAACTCAAGCGAGGGAATGCTGAAGGCGTCGAGCACCTCGTGGATGCGCCCGATCTGGTGGTGGAGGCTGTCGGGCATCTTCTCGCGGGTGGCCTTGTACTCGTCAAACAACTCGTCGCGGAAGGTCGCGCCCACGTCGAAGCTGACCGCCAGGTAGTCGGGCGGGCTTTCGGCGTTGATCAGGCTGAGCAGCGTCCGTGTGAAGCCGTATGTGGCGTTGGTCGGCTCGCCCTGCCGGGTGCTCATCTCCGCCTGGATGGCGAAAAACATCCGGTAGGCCAGCCCGTGCCCGTCGATCAGTATCAGCCGCCTGTCGCTTTGCCCGGCCATCGGCCTGTCACCCCCTGGCGCACCACACACAGAACACAAGAGCGACTTCGATGATACCACACCCGCGCCCGGAATGCCGCGTCCCTGGCCCTGCCAACTATGGATGAAAAAGCCAGATGGGGGTACATTACCACCTGATCCCAACGCCAAGCACAGAGGACACAATGCACAATCAGAAGACCAGCCGGAGCCAGCCTCCCCAATCCTTCCGCGACGGGCTGCTGCTGTTCGCCATCTCGCTGCTCATCCTGAGCGTGGTGTATTACTTCCGCGTGGTCATCAGCCAGCCGGTTGTATACGACCTGGGCGGGGGCGACGCCGCCGAGTATGACATCCTGGCAAAACACTTCGTCGAGGAACGTAACTTCGAGCACATTATCTTCGCGCTGCGCCCGCCGCTGCTCGCCATCTTCTTCGCAGGCATCTACGCACTGGCCGGGATACAGCCGTATATTGTGGTCTTCTACAACCTGATCCTCAGCGCGCTGACCGTCGCGCTGGCCTACAAGATCGCGCTGCGCCTGGGGGTAGCGCGCCGGGTGGCGCTGCTGGCGGGGCTGATCGTCGCGGCAGACTTCGCCTTCGTCGAGGTGGCGGTCACGATGATGAGCGAGCCGCTGCACAACTTCCTGCTGCTGGCGGGGCTGTACTGGCTGGTGATCTGCCTCCAGACGGGACGCTGGCGCGCCCTGCTGGCAACCGCGCTGTGTGTCAGCCTGGCGCTGCTCGTGCGGCCCATTACCCTCTACTTCGCGGGCGCGCTGGCAGCCGTGATCCTGCTTTACCGGGCCCGGCGCTGGCTGATGGCCGTTGCGCTGGTCGCGCTGTGCGCCCTGCCTGTGCTTGGCTGGAGCTTCCGCAACCTGCACTACCGCGACAGCTTCTCGTTTTCGACGAGCGGGCCGTTCACCGCGCTTTTCTACAAGGCGATCTCAGTCGAGAGCCACGCCACAGGCCGCGACCCGAACGAGGTTGCCATCGAGATTGCGCTGGAGGTCGAGCACCGGATGGGTAACACGTCCATCACCCGCGCCGACGTGGAGGACTTCCCTGTGGGGCGCGACGCAGACCGCTTCACCACGTCCGCCGAGCGCGAGCGCCTGATCTCGCGCATGGCGATGGAGCGTTTCAGAGCTTACCCGGCCTGGTCAGTGATCATGGTCGGCGTGGCCTTCGTGCGGCAGTTCATCCCGACCGCGCTGCCGATCCCTGCCTGGCTCCAGTGGGGGCAGGTGGGCTTGCTGCTGCTGCTGGCGGCGGTGGGCAGCTACCGGGCCTGGCGGCGGCGGGCGTGGCTGCTAATGCTGGTGGGGCAGGCAACTATCGTGTACTACCTGGCGCTGCCCTCGCTCTCGCACGCCGGGTTGTACAACAGCCGCTTCCGCACGCCGTACGTGCCCTTCCTGGCGATCTTCGCTGCGCTGGCGGTGTTCTGGCTGCTGTCTATTGTCCGTCAGGAGAAGGAAACAGGCGGCTGAGACTGCCGCATCCGGGGGTCAGATCAGCGCGATCTGCTCAAGGTGGTGGATCACGTTGACGTGCACCACGAAGCCCATCCGGGCTTCTTCTGGCGTGCGCGCGCCCTTGCGAACGTTGCACGTCCGGCAGGCGGGCACGATGTTGCTCAGCGTGTTGTGGCCGCCCTGCGAGAGCGGCGTAACGTGGTCTGGCGTGAGGCGGTCGCCAGGCTGGCCGCAGTAGGCGCAGCGGTGCTCGAAGGTGTCAAGCAGCCACTTCCACTCATCGGGACTCAGATCGTTGACAGCCACGCTGGCGGCGTCAGCGCGGCGGGCCTGGCGCAGCGCAAGCGGGATCTCCGGTGCACCGTCATACCAGGTGCGGCTGGCTGCCGGGTTCGCGGCATGCCAGCGCCGCAGCGAGGCGGCCAGGTAGGCGCGGCGGCGGGCCTGATTCTTGGCCATCCAGCGGGCCAGCCCCTCGTCCAGCATGGTGGGGATGATCGGCTTGAGGCGCGGCAGCCAGGCCTGCTTATAGGTGCGCTTGAGCCGCACCAGCGCCAACGTGCGCAGCCGGGCGCGGTACTCGCGTTTATAGAGCTTGCCACATTCCTTGCACTGCGATTTCAGACCGTCCCGCTTGGTGCCATCACGGTAGAACTCCGAGCGGGGCTTCCATTGCAGGCAGCGGGTGCAGCGCTTGCCCATCTGGATCGTCCTGTCCTGCAGGCTCTCGCCACGAGTAGGGTCAGGTTGGCGTGTGCGATAAACGCTTTTAAGACTGTATATTAACTCCGATCAAATGTCAAAGGTGATTTCTGGTGAAGGAGCGAAAACGGCCTGTGAGGCCCTATGCTTCACCAGACGGGCTTAACACAGGCTTAACATTGGCTTAGTTGCGTCTTAACCGTTTCTTAAACAGGAGTCTATAGTATGGTGAGAGGATGAGGAGTTAACCCTTCAATCTCTCGAACTCATGCCTTCGAGCTGGGCGTGAGGCGCGGCCTGGCGCTGGTACGCTCACCGAATGCAACAAGACCCCGGAGCGGCAGAGATCGACACCGGTGGCCCGCTTCAGCAAGCTCAACCAACAGGAGAGTGCAATGGTGGCTAGTCGCTCGCGCACGATCAGGCGCGCGAGCCTTGTGCTGTTACTCGCGCTGTTTGTGCTTGCCGCCTGCCGACCCGAAAGGGGGAGTGAAGAAGGCGAGGGCAGCAGGCGAGCGATCCAGAACAAAGGCTCCGATACGCTGGTGAACCTGGCGCTGGCCTGGGCCGAAGGTTACCAGAAGACCCACCCGGACGTATCCATCGCGATCACCGGCGGGGGCACGGGCACGGGGATCGCCGCCCTCATCAACGGCACAGTTGACATCGCAAACGCATCCCGCCACATGACGGAGGGGGAGATTGAAGCGGCGCGGGCCAACGGTGTCGATCCAATCGAGTTCGTGGTTGCCGTGGACGCCCTGGCCGTGATCGTGCACCCCGACAACCCGGTTAGCGAGCTGACCCTTGACCAGCTATCCGACATCTACACCGGGCGCATCACCAACTGGCAGGAGGTGGGCGGGATCGATGCCCCCATCGTGCTCCTCTCGCGGGAGACAAACTCAGGCACGCACGTCTATTTCCTCGAAGAGGCCGTGCGCAAAGGGGAGGCGGACAACAAGGATATCTTTGCCCCGGAAACCCTGCTCATGCCTTCCTCGGTGGGCATCACGAGCGAGATCCAGCGGAACCCCAATGCGATTGGCTACGATGGTCTGGGCTACGTGACGGAGCATGAGAAGGTTATCGCGGTGGCGCGGGACAGCAACTCTCCCTATGTGCTTCCCACGATAGCAACCGGGACAGACAGCAGCTATCCGCTTGCCCGCGATCTGTATATGTACACCGTTGGCGAGCCAACCGGCGCTATCGCCGACTATATCAACTGGGTGCAGGGGCCTGAAGGCCAGGTGATTGTGGCCCGCCTGGGGTTCGTCCCATTGCCGCAGGAGCAGGGCCGTTGAGCGTCTTACACGCACGACCATCACCGCCAACCGAGGTTCATTCCCAGAGCGTTCAGACGGACAAGCCTGCCCGGCAGCGGTGGGTGGAGTTCGTCGTGGAGCACCTGATCCGGGTTGCGGGGCTATCCACGATTGCCATCGTGGGGTTAATCTTCTTCTTCCTGGTACGTGAAGGCGTCCCCGCCTTCCGCAACATCCCGCTATCCGAGCTGTTTGGCCGTCGCTGGTATCCCATTGAGAGCCTCTTCGGCTTCTGGCCGCTGATCGTCGGCTCGATGCTGGTGACGCTGGGGGCAACGGTGATTGCGGTGCCGCTCGGCGTGGCCGCCGCCATCTACCTGGGCGAGATCGCGCCGCTATGGCAGCGCGATGTGTTGAAGCCGCTCATCGAAGTGCTGGCAGGCATCCCGTCGATCGTGCTGGGCTTCCTGGGGTGGGTGGCGCTGGCCCCGATTGTCCAGCAGCTCGGCGCACCGACCGGCCTGACGGCCTTCACCGGGGCGCTGATCCTGGCCTACATGGCGCTGCCCACGATCATCAGCATCTCCGAGGACGCGCTATACGCAGTGCCCAAGGAGTACCGCGATGGGGCGCTTGCCATCGGCGCGACGCAGTGGCAGACGATCCGGCGGGTTGTGCTTCCGGCGGCCAGCTCCGGCCTGGTCACCGCCGTGATGCTGGGCATTGGCCGCGCTATCGGCGAGACGATGGCGGTGATGATGGTCACGGGCAACGCGGCCAACATACCTGAGTTTGGCCCGAACATGATGTTCGAGCCGGTACGCACTATGACGGCCACAATCGCCGCCGAGATGGGCGAAGTAGCGCGGGGAAGCCTGCATTACCACACTCTGTTCGGGATCGGGATTGTGCTGTTCGTCATCACATTTGCCATTAACTCGCTGGCCGGGCGGCTGGTGGGCAACCAGACGAACCGGCGCGGAAAGGGGCAGCTGTGAAACGACAGCGGGCACACAAGATCGCGGTGGGCGCTATCACCACGACGGCAGTGCTGGTGGTCGTGCCAATCATAATGGTCATCGTGTTCATCGTGGTGAGGGGGGTAGGGGCGCTCAACTGGACGTTCCTGACCGCGCCGCCAAGCGAAGGGATGCGCGAAGGGGGCATCATGCCCGCCATTCTGGGGACGGTGTTCCTCACCTTTGGCACGGCCATCGCCTGCATCCCGCTCGGCATCTGCGCGGCGATCTACCTGGCGGAGTATGCCCGCGAAAACCGCCTGACCCGCTGGGTGCGGCTCGCCATCGTCAACCTGGCCGGCATCCCGTCAATCGTCTACGGGCTTTTTGGCCTGGGCGCATTCGTGCTCTTTCTGAAGTTCGGCACCTCGATCCTCGCCGGGTCGCTTACGCTGGGCATCATGACCCTGCCGGTGGTCATCAGCACGGCGGAGGAGGCTATCCTGGCCGTGCCACAGCGTTTCCGGGTGGTGAGCCTCAGCCTGGGGGCAACACGCCTGCAAACGATACTGCACCAGGTGCTGCCCCAGGCACTGCCCGGCATCATCACCGGCGTCATTCTGGGCTTGAGCCGCGCCGCCGGGGAGACAGCCCCGCTGCTGTTCACGGTAGCGGCCTTTTACCTGCCGGAGCTGCCCCGCTCGATGTTCGACCAGTCGATGGCGCTGCCTTATCACCTCTACGTCATCTCAACCCAGATTCCGGACATGCCCCTCTCGATACAGTACGGCACGGCGCTGGTGCTCCTGCTGCTGGTGCTCTCGCTGACGCTGGTGGCAACTCTTTTCCGCACCAACATGCGGCGGAGGCGAGAGTGGTAGGCCAGACCGAGGACGGCACACCGCAGGCTGACACCCTGGTTGCGGCTGGGTTTTCCAGGTTACCCACACCAGCACAGGCAAGAGAATCGATGCAGGCCAAGATATCCACGCGGAACCTGTCTTTCACCTACAGCGATGGGACGCAGGCACTCAAGGATGTGTCGCTCGACATTGGCGAGAACGAGCTGTTCGTGCTGTTCGGCCCGGCTCGCAGCGGCAAGACCACCCTGCTGAGGCTGCTCAACCGGCTGTCAGACCTGATCGACGGCGCGACGCACGAGGGGCAGGTTCTGGTCGACCAGCAGGATATCTTCGCGCCGGGCAATGACGTCATCGAGCTGCGCCGCCGCATCAGCATGGTATTCGCCATCCCCACGCCGCTGCCCGGCAGCATCTGGGACAACCTGACCTACGGGCTGAAGATGGCGGGTATCCGCAACCCTGCCGTCCTGTCAGAACGGGTTGAGCGCTCGCTGCGGCAGGCAGCCCTGTGGGAGGAAGTATCCGACCGCCTCAGCCACTCGGCGCTGGCCCTCTCAGGAGGCCAGCAGCAGCGGCTGTGCATCGCCCGCAGCCTGGCCCTCGAACCGGAGGTGATCGTGCTCGACAACCCCACCTCCGGGCTCGACCCGCTGTCAACCGGCAGCGTCGAGGAGTCGCTGCAAGAGCTGAAGCAGCAATATACGATCATTATGGTCCCCCACAGCGTGCAGCAGGCGGCACGCGTGGCTGACCGCGCAGCGTTCATGCTGGACGGCGAACTGGTTGAGGTCGGGCCAGGCGGGGTGCTTTTCACCAACCCGCAGGATGAGCGCACAGAAGGCTACATCACAGGACGCTTTGGCTAATGGAAAACGCGATCGAGGTGCGGGACTTCAGCTTTTATTACGGGGATTTCCAGGCTCTGATAGACCTGAATCTCCCCATCAAGAAGAACCAGATCACGGCGCTGATTGGCCCCTCCGGGTGCGGGAAGTCCACATTCCTGCGCGCGCTCAACCGCATGAACGACACTATCCCGAACACACGGGCCGAAGGCGAGGCGCTGCTCGACGGCAAGAACATCTATGACCCGGACATCGATGTGACGGAGCTGCGGCAGCGGGTAGGAATGGTCTTCCAACGCCCCAACCCGTTCCCACAGAGCATCTATGACAACGTGGCCTTTGGGCCGCGCGTTCTGGGTCTGGTCAAAGACGGCAACCTGGACCAGTACGTGCGGCAGAGCTTGCAGGACGCGGCGCTGTGGAGCGAGGTCAAGGACCGGCTGCGCGACCCTGCTCTCAACCTGAACCCAGGGCAGCAGCAGCGGCTGTGCATCGCGCGCGCCATCGCCGTGAAACCTGAGGTCATTCTGATGGACGAGCCATGCTCGGCGCTCGACCCGATTGCCACGCTGCGCGTCGAGGAGCTGATGCGGGAGCTGGCGACCGAGTACACTATCGTCATTGTGACGCACAACATGCAGCAGGCCGCCCGCGCATCGGACTGGACGGGCCTGTTCTGGCTTGGGCGGCTGATCGAGTTCGGGCCTACAGCCGAGCTTTTCAGCGCGCCCAAAGAGGCGCTGACCGAGGCGTACATCACGGGGCGGCGCGGCTAGCGACGCCGGGCGGCCATCCGTCTGGCTGCCACCAGCGGATTTGACGAAAGGCGAGACGGCCCGTTATAGTTCTGGCATGTCGCGGTGGACACTCTCCGGTATAGCCCTCCTGTGCACATGGCTGTTGGCCGCCTGCGGCGCTCGCATAGCCTGGCCGACAGGCGGGGGCAGCCAGCACGCGGTCGCCCTCCCGGCAGCCACCACCACTCCGCTCCCGACCATCCAGGC